>ERZ773054.1933-NODE-1933-length-11442-cov-12.235268_pt1 | contig 11442 bp, 10 predicted proteins | sample MGYA00580630_ERZ773054 | MGnify/ENA primary metagenome ERZ773054 (study PRJEB29015, sample SAMEA2737994) | human oral metagenome | biome: human oral; feature: human-associated habitat; material: dental | place: China | collected 2115 ... | reverse complement strand
TTAGAACCGCCGAATACTATGTGCAGGAGGTCTTTCGCTCCCTGCGCCGCAACAACTGGATGACGTTTGCGGCGGTCGGTACGGTGGCGGTCTCGCTCTTTATCCTCGGCGTATTCCTCATCCTTGCCCTGAACATGAACCGTGCTGCTTCGATGCTTGAGTCGCAGGTGCAAATCAGCGTCTATATGCAGGATGAGCTCACAGAGGATGAGGAGGAGGCTCTTGGAGCAAAGATCCGTGCACTGCAGGGGATTGAGTCGGTCAAGTACGTCGGGCGTGAGGAGGCGCGCAAACGCCTGTCGGAGCGCCTCGGCGAGCAGAAATATCTGCTGGATGCGCTCGGTGACAAGAACCCGCTGCCGAACGCCTACGAGGTGACAGTACGCCAGCCGGACATGGTAGAGACGGCGGCGAAGCAGATTGAGCGCATGGACGGCGTGGAGTCCGCGAAGTATGGGCAGGATGTCGTGGAGCATCTCTTTGACATCACGCGCCTCGTGCGTATCTTTGGCGTGTTGCTCATCCTCCTGCTTGGCGGTGCGACGGTTTTCATCATCGCGAATACGATCCGTCTGACGGTGTTCGCGCGGCGGCGTGAGATCGCGATCATGAAATACGTCGGTGCGACGGATGAGTTCATTCGCTGGCCGTTTGTGCTTGAGGGCATTGTGCTCGGCTGCATCGGCGGCATGATCTCTGCATTCGTCCTGCGCAGTTTCTACGCGGGCGTGGTGAACAAGGTGTACGATACCCTTGCATTCTTTCCGCTGATCCCGCAGTCGCCGTTTATGACATACGTGAGTATTGTCATCGTCCTGCTCGGCATGGCGATCGGCGCAGCGGGAGCATGGGTATCGCTCAAGCGCTTCCTGAAGGTGTAATATGAGGCGAATGGTGAAAAAGACGCTCACGGCGGCGCTCGTTGTGACCTTCCTTGCCGCAGCAGGACAGGGAGCGGCGGCGACCCTCGAGGAGGAGCGCGACAGCTACGACGCACAGGTCGAGGAACTCGGGCGGCAGAGCGATGAGCTTGCGGGCAAGATCGACTCGCTCTCCGAGCAGAAGCGAATTCTGGATGAGCAGGCGGACGCGGCAATCGCCGAGCACAAGGCACGCCGCGCCGAACTGAATGCGACGCTCGAACGCCTCGAGGAGAACGAGGAGAAGCTCGAGGTCGCCGAGCGCGACTACGACCGCAAGAGCGATGCGCTCGGTAAGCGCGTGCGCGATATCTACATCAACGGGCAGATCTCCTATGTGGATGTGCTCTTCGGTGCGAAGGATTTCTCGGATTTTCTGACGCGTATGGATCTCCTCAAACGCGTCATCAAGCAGGACTATGATCTCGTCCATGCGGTACTGACCCAGCGCAATGCGATGCTCGCGCTGAAGGAAGAGCTCGAGAAGGACAGGGCGGCGCAGGAACCCCTCGAAAAGAAGGCGCGTGAGGCGCGTCTCGCGATGGAGGACAAGGTCGAGGCGCAGCAGGCGCTCATCGAGCAGATGAAGTACGACAAGGCGACGATCGACCGCAAGCAGGATGAGTCCCGTGCGGCATCAGAGCGCATCACACGGATGCTGCAGCGCAGCAGCATGCGCAACCTGCCCGTGCAGGGCTCGGGGGCAATGATCTGGCCGCTTGCAGGCTCGATCACGTCGGATTTTGGCTGGCGCACGCACCCCATCACGGGAGCCCAGCGCTTCCATAGCGGCATCGACATCGGCGGCGACTACGGCGATCCAATCTACGCCGCACAGGCGGGAACGGTCGAGTATGCGGGCTGGATTTCGGGCTATGGCAACGCCGTCATCATCAACCACGGCGGCGGCATCTCGACGCTGTATGGACACTGTCAGGCGCTCGATGTGAGCACGGGGCAGAGTGTCGCACAGGGTGAGCTGATCGCCGAGTGCGGTTCCACGGGCAACTCCACAGGCCCACACTGCCACTTCGAGGTGCGTGTCAACGGTGAGCCGGTCAATCCGCTCGCTTACCTGTAAAAGTAGGTTTAGGCGATAGAAAGCGATGGCCCAAAGCGATCATTTGCATAACGCAGTGTTCGCGTGGGACGTGATGATATAGCAATACCTAGAAAGAGAATATGAGCAGAAAAAAACTAATTTCCATCGTTCTTCTGTCCGCGCTGCTCGGGAGTATGCTGACTGTCTTTGCCGCAGGAGCTCTTCTGCGCTCAACGGGGCTGTATGCAGACGATGTTCTGCGCCTTTTCGGCGTGATGCAGTTCATCCAGGCGCGCTACGTCAATGCACCGAATACGACGGAGCTCATTGACGGTGCGATTGGAGGGATGGTCTCCTCACTCGATGATCCGCACTCCGTCTATATGCCGCCCTCGATGTTCAAGGAACTGCGCCAGCACACAGAGGGATCGTTCGGCGGCATCGGTGTGACGATGGGGTTCAAGGACAACAATGTCAAGATCATCTCCGTCCTCGAGGGCACGCCCGGCGAGGCGGCAGGTCTGCGTGCGGGCGATGAGATCCTCGCCGTGGACGGTACGCCGACGAGCGAGCTGCAGAATGAGGAGGTTGCGCTGCGCATCCGCGGGGAGGCGGGGACGCAGGTCGTTCTGCGCATCCTGCGCGATGGAGAGGAGCAGGAGTACACGATCACGCGCGACATCATACAGGTTGCATCCGTGCGCGGTGTGCTTGTCGAGGGCACGACCATCGGCTACATCCGTATCGGCTCATTTGCCGAGCACACGGGCGAGGAGTTCGCTGCGGAGATGAACCGTCTCGCAGGCGAGGGGATGACCGCGCTCATCATCGACCTGCGCGAGAATCCGGGGGGGCTTATCACGAGCTGCACCGCCGTTGCCGAGCAGGTTGTTCCCGCCGGCGTGATTGTCTCCGTGATCGACCGCGACGGAGACGAGGAGGTCTATCGCTCCTCGCTCAGCGAGCGGAAGTATCCGATCGCTGTGCTCATCGATGAGAACAGCGCGAGCGCCTCGGAGATCCTTGCGGGGGCACTGCAGGATACGGGCGCAGGCACGGTCATCGGGACGACCTCCTACGGCAAGGGCTCGGTCCAGGCGGTTCTGCCGCTCTTTCACGAGGACGGGCTGAAACTCACGATTGCAAAGTATGTGACACCAAGCGGCCGCTCCATCGACGGCACGGGCATTACGCCCGACATCATCGTCAAACGCAGTCCGCAGGACACAAGCGATGTCCAGTTCGAGGCGGCGAAGCAGTATCTCATAGACCATCCGAGCCTCTAATTGAAAAATAACAGCACTCTAATAAGGACATAGCGCCCCTGCGTTAGCATGGGCGCATTGTTATATGGACGAATTTCCTAATCGAGGTGGACTTTATGTATCATAAGGGACGCAAGCGACGTACGTTTGCGGCACTCGCTCTGAGCACGGCTTTTTTCCTTCCGCTGCATGCGGATGCGATGAGCCTTACGCTTGCAGAGGCAATCCATACGGCGCTCGCTGCGAATACGGGGCTGCGCGTCACGCAGACGGGCGAGCGGTCTGCCGATGCCATATTGAAACAGGTACGCGGCAAGAACAGTATCGCAGCGGAGGTATCCGACACCCTGCGTACGAGCAAGACGAAGGACGAGGATGCACAGACGAGCAACAGCCTGTCCGTCTCGGCGCGTCTGCCGCTCTACAGCGGCGGTGCAAATGAGGCGAGTATTGCGTCCGGTGAGATCGGCACGCGTATGGCACGCCTCACCACCGAGCGCGCGCGTGAGGATCTGAAGTACGAGGTGACTGCCGCCTACTGGGATGCCGTGGAGGCGAGCAAAAAGATCGAGGTGCAGCGGGACACCGTAAACAAATACGATGCACACCTAAAGAATGTCACGGCGCTCTACGAAGCGGGTGCACAGGCAAAGATCGACGTGCTGCGCTCCTCCGTGGAGCTGTCGAATGCGCGGCAGGAACTCACCCGTGCGGAGAATGCCTATGCGGTGAACCTCGCAGCGCTGCGGAATCTACTGAATATCAGCCGCACGGAGCCGCTGACACTCACGAGCGAAGTCGCGTATCAGCCGTTTGAGACCACGATGGAGAACTGTATTTTATATGCGAACCGCAGCCGTCTCGATCTGGCAGAGGAACGGATGAAGGTGCAGCAGAAAGAGCTTGCTGTCGAAAGCGCACGGGCAGGGAAGAAACCCACCGTCAGTCTCACGCTCGGCACGGGGCTCTCGAGTCAGTTTCAGCCGCGTCATGATACGAACACGGATGTGTCCGCCTCCGTTGGGGTCAGTTGGAACATCTTTGACAGCGGCGTTACGCGCGCGGCGATTGAGGCGGCAGAGGCGGAGCGTGACATTGCCCTGCTGACGCTGAAAAAGGCGGAGGAGACCATTGATCTGAATCTCCGCAAGGCGTATCTCAATATGCGCGAGGCGGAGCAGCGGTTTACCGCGACGGGAGATGCGGTGCGTCAGGCGCGCGAGGACGCCCACATCGCGAATGAACGCTACCGCGCGGGTGAGGGCATCCTCCTCGACATCATCGACGCGCAGACGGCACTCAGTGCAGCGGAGACGAACGCGATCAGTGCGCGCTATGACTACGCACGCTATCGCGCACAGGTCGAGAATATCATGGGAACAGAGCTGACGGACAGTGAACGCGCGGCGGCGGAGAGACTTCCTGCCGTGACCGCAGAGGAACGTGCGGCAGCACAGGCGGCATACATTGAGGGCGGTACGAATGCTGCAGCGAAGGCGGTGAAGTAAATGAAACGTGGCAAAATTATCGGCATCGGTGCACTGGCAGCGGTGCTGGTCGCGGGCGGTGTGTATTGGTACATGGAGTCGAGTGCGGCGGAAAAAACGGCACAGGCCGTCGAGACCGTTGCCGTGCAGCGCATGGATATTAAGTCGACGGTCGAGGCGACAGGGACGATCCGCCCTGTGGACTCCGTGGAGGTCAGTTCCAAGATCACAGCGCGCATCAATTCCGTCCTCGTCAAGGAGAATGATGTCGTTACGGCCGGGCAGGTGGTTGCGACGCTCGACGGCAAGGACTACGAGGCGAAACGTGACCAGGCGCAGTACCGCGTGACGAATACGCGTGCGAAATACAACCGCATGAGCTACCTTGAGAGCATCGGCGCGAAGTCCAAATCCGACCTCGAGGATGCGGAGTACAACTACGATACGGCGCAGTCGACGCTGGAGGAAGCGAATTCCGACGCAAGCGAGACAATCATCACCGCGCCAATCTCGGGCGTTGTCGTGGGCGAACCAAAGACGGCAGGGACGATGGCGGTGCAGGGCTCGGACAATCCGACCGTCATCATGCGCATCGCCGACCTCTCGAAGAAGCAGATCAAGGCGAAGGTGGATGAGACGGACATCGGCAACATCCGCATCGGGCAGGAGGCGACGTTTACCGTCGATGCCTTTACGGACAAGAAATTCACGGCACGCGTCTCGAAGATCTCGCAGACCGACGTGACAAACAGCTGGGATACCAGTTCGTCCGCCTCGTCCTCCTCATCGGGAACGAGCGTCATCTACTACTATGTGACCCTCGATGTAGACGATCCCGAGAATCTGCTTCTGCCGGCGATGACGGCACGCGTCGTCATCAACACGGCAGATCGGAACGATGCGCTCGTCGTACCGCTCTCCACGCTCAAGACGGACGCAGCGGGATCGTACGTCCTCGTCCTGCAGGAGGACGGCACGCAGGAGACGCGCTATGTTGAGACGGGCATCTACAGTGACGAGTATGTCGAGATCCTCGGGGGGCTCAGCGAGGGCGAGCGCGTCGTCAGCACCTATACGGCAAAGATCGTCCCGATGAGTATGCAGGCGGGCGGCCCGCCGCCGTTCTGATACGGGGGGATTTCGATGGAAGCAAAAGAAATACCCGCGACCATTCGTCTGCACGGCATCCGCAAGCTCTACCGCATCGGCGGAGAGACCCTTGCCGCACTCGACGGCATCGACCTCGAAATTCGGCGCGGTGAGTTTGCGGCGCTCATGGGGCCGTCAGGTTCCGGCAAATCGACGCTCATGAACATCCTCGGCTGTCTCGACCGTCCGAGTGCAGGCTCGTATCTGCTTGACGGCGCAGAGGTCGCAGGGCTCACTGACGATGCGCTCGCTGCGACGCGCAACAAGAAGATCGGCTTTGTCTTTCAGAATTTCAACCTGCTCCCGCGCATCTCCGCCCTCGACAACGTCGCTCTGCCGCTCGTCTATGCGGGCGTTGGACGGCACGAACGTACGGAGCGGGCGCAGGAAATGCTCGCCGCCGTAGGGCTCTCTGACCGTGGGGCGCATCTGCCGAACGAGCTTTCGGGCGGACAGCGGCAGCGCGTCGCGATTGCCCGCGCCCTCGTGAACGATCCGCACATCATCATGGCGGACGAGCCGACGGGCAATCTTGACACGAAGTCCACGCAGGAGATCATGGAGATCTTTGAGCGGATGCACGAGAAGGGGCACACGATCATCCTTGTCACGCATGAGCCGGAGATTGCCGTGCGTGCGAGCCGTCAGCTCCTCGTGCGCGACGGCAGGATCACGCGTGATGAGGGGAAGGGAGTGGCGATGGATGTTGTTTAAGGAATGCTTCGGCATGGCGGTGAACGCCCTGCTCGCGAACAAGCTCCGCTCCCTCCTCACCATGCTCGGCATCATCATCGGCGTGGGCGCAGTCATTGCCATGGTCTCCATCGGCATGGGCGTGCGTACGAGCGTCGCCGATTCCTTTGCGAGCCTCGGCTCAAATATGCTCATTGTCATGCCCAGCTCTGCGAACACGGGCGGTGTGCGCGGCAAGGCGGGCTCGCGCAAGTCACTGAAATACGACGATGCCAAGGCGATTGAGAGCAAGATCAAAGGGATTGACTACGTATCCCCCTCGGTCTCCGGTGCCTATCAGGTCGTGAACGGGAATCTCAACTGGAATACGACGGTGGAGGGCGTTACGCCGGAGCTGATGCAGATCCGCTCACTCAAGGTCGAGAACGGGTCGTTTATCACTGCGAACGACATGGCAAAGCGCAGCCGTGTCGCCGTGATCGGTCCGACTGTCGCCTCGAATCTCTTTGGCACGGAGAACCCCATCGGCAAGAACATCCGTATCCACAATCAGCCGTTCAAGGTTATCGGACTGACGGCGGAGAAGGGGCAGTCCATCGGGCAGGATCAGGACGACGTGATCTATATCCCAATTACGACGGCACAGGAGCGTATGCTTGCCATTACATACGTCCAAGCCATCAACATACAGGTATCAAGTCCCGAGCGGATGAATCAGGTACAGGCAGACGTTGAGAATCTGCTGCGTCAGCGGCACCACATTCGTCACGGGGCAGAGGACGATTTCACCGTTCGCAATATGACGAGCCTCATGGAGAGCTTTACGGAGAACACGAATATGATTACGCTGCTCCTCGGATCGATCGCGGGCATCTCGCTGCTCGTGGGCGGCATCGGCATCATGAACATCATGATGGTCTCTGTCACTGAGCGCACGCGCGAGATCGGCATCCGCAAGGCACTCGGCGCGACATCCTCGAATGTGCTCATGCAGTTCATGATCGAGTCCATGGTCATCGGCATCGTCGGCGGCGTGATCGGCATCACGCTCGGCGTTTCCCTCTCCAAAGCAATCGGTTCGTTTGGCGGGCTTACCACCACCATAGAGCTCCTACCGGTCCTCGTCTCGTTTTCCTTTGCCGTCGGGATCGGTCTTTTCTTCGGCATCTACCCTGCACGCAAGGCCGCACGCCTGGATCCCATCGACGCGCTCAGATATGAATAAGTATAGAAAAACCACGATAAATGCCTCCTCCGTTTGTAACGAGGAGGCATTTATCGTGGCGGTATATTAGCTTCCCCCGTTGCGACGGGGGAAGTGGCGAGCGTAGTGAGCCGATAGGGGCACTACTTTAGATCTACTTATTGATAATCAGCGCCATAAAGACGAGATCCTCGGTCTCGGAGGCGTTGGCGATGGCGTGTACCTCGCCGTCGCCGCAGAACGTCGTCGTGCCGGGGCCGATCTCGATCTCCGTGCCATTGTCGTTGTAACGCGCACGTCCCGAGAGGATGTGATAGGTCTCCGTATTGCCCTCGTGCTTGTGTGCGCCCATCGACGCGTGTGGCGGGATCGTCACACGCGCATACATTGCACATTTGCCGTCGAGTTCGGTCGGGCTGAGCAGCTTTTGAATGTGGATTGTACCGTTTCCGCCAAAGCGCTTCTCGGCATCAATGTGCTCGGATTCGATGATTGCCATGAAATGATCTCTCCTTTGTAATTCGACACAGATTCTGATAGAATGGAAAAGCGAAGAAAACGGCAAGACGTGTCTCGCTATATATTCTAAATATTCGCGATGGAGGCGTATTTTCCTTTTTTATGATCTATATTTTGAAATTCGGTGCGGCGTGGATTCTGCCGCCGGGGATCTTTATTCTCGCGATGATCGGGATTGCTGTCTATCTTTGGAAAAAACGGCATCAACATCGTGCGGCGGGGCTGCTCGCCGTGCTTTCGCTTGCGCTCTATCTGCTCTCCATCGGTGCCGTCTCAGATCGGCTGATGGGAAGTCTTGAGCAGACGTATGAAGTACCGGCGCATCTCGATGGAGATGTGATTGTCATGCTCGGCGGCGGGGCGATTGCGGATGTGCAGGATGTGGACGGCGTGGGGATGCTCGCGCAGAGCCCGTCCTCGCGGCTTCTCACGACGCTGCGGCTCCATCGTCTCTACAACCTGCCGATCCTCCTCTCGGGCGGACAGGTGTTCAGCGATACGGGCTCGGAGGCGGAGATCGCGCGGCGCGTTCTCCTCTCGCTCGGTGTGCCCGATGAGATGATCTATGTCGAGGGGCACAGCCTTACCACAGGGCAGAATGCGCGCTATTCGGCAGAGATTCTGCAGCGTGAGGGCTTCATGCATCCGATTCTTGTGACCTCGGCGTTTCATCTGCCGCGCTCCGTGCTCAACTTTGAGAAGGAGGGGGTTGCGGTTACGCCGTATCCCACGGATTTCTGGGTGAGCGGTGCTCCGCAGCTCTATCTCATCAAATTCGCGCCGAATGCAAGTGCGCTTCTCACCAATACGATTTATTTTCAAGAGAAGCTGCGCATCTTCGTGACGAGGTATCTCGAATGACAAAGAACATGACGGAGGGTGAGCCCGCACGGCTCATCTTCTTTTTTGCGCTGCCGCTTGTTGCGGGCAATATGATGCAGCAGCTCTACGCCTTTATTGACACGCTCATTGTCGGGCGTTTCCTCGGGGTCAATGCGCTTGCGGCGGTCGGCTGTACGGGCAGTCTCATGTTTCTGACACTCGGCTTCATCATGGGATTCTGTACGGGCGTTACGATCTACACGGGGCAGCGTTTTGGCGCGGGCGACCATGCGGGTGTGCGGCAGAGTGCGGCGGCGTGCATCCTGCTCGGGGTGGCGGTGGTACTCACGCTGACAGCGATTGTCCTGCCACTCACGAGGACGCTGCTTGTGCAGATGGAGACACCGCCCGAGATCATGGACGGGGCATATGACTTCATCTCGATTGTCTTTGCGGGGCTTGTGATTTTTCTCCTGCTCTATCTGCAAAACTGTCTGATCCGCGCGCTTGGCGACAGTAAAATGCCGACGATTTTGCTCGCCGTCACGCTCGGCATCAACATCGCACTCGAGCCGGTTGCTATCCTCGTGCTCGGCTGGGGCATCCCGGGCGCGGCAGGCGCGACGGTCTTCTCGCAGGGCATCGGTGCGCTCCTCTTTTGGATCTATATACGGCGACGTGTGCCCGCACTGCATACGCGCTGGGCGGACTGGAAGCCCGATCGTGCCGTTCTCATGGCACATCTGCGTATGGGACTGCCGATGGCGTTCCAGTCCTCTGTTATTGCCATCGGTGCGATCATCGTGCAAGTCGCGCTGAACAATCTCGGCGCTCTGCCCGTTGCGGCGTATGCAGCGACGCAGAAGATCGATGCCGTCGCTGTCATGCCTATGCTCTCGTTTGGCTATGCGATGGCAGCGTATACGGCACAGAACTACGGTGCACAGAAATATGAGCGCATCCGCATGGGTGTGCGTGCGTGCCTCAAAATGTCGATGGCGTTTGCCGTCTGCATTGGCATCCTCCTCATCGTGTTCGGCACATTCTTTCTCGAACTCTTCGTCGGTGCCGATGCGGAGGGGGCAGCGGAGGTCATTTCCTACGGGCACACCTTCCTTATCGTCAATGGTTCGTGTTATGTCATCCTCGCGCTCCTGCTCGTCTATCGCAATGTCCTGCAGGGGCTCGGGCAGAGTATTATTCCGACCATCGCGGGCGCGATGGAGCTCATCATGCGCGCGGGCGCAGCACTTCTCCTCTGTGCACCGCTCGGCTTCCTCGGCGCGTGCATGGCGAATCCGCTCGCATGGATCGGCGCAGCGATCCCTGTGGTACTTGCCTATCTCTGGACGGAGAAGACCTTGCGGCGTGCGGCACAATGAAGTAAGTTACAAATGGAAAAAGCACAGAAAATTACGTTTCTGCGCTTTCAGATCCGCCCTTTTTGGGAACACTACATTTCCATAGATGCTCTTTTCTTGCGAAAAATTTCAAAGCATATTCCGCAGAAACTCCTGTGTCCGTTCTTCTTTCGGCGCGGAGAAAAATGTCTGCGGCTCGCCCTGCTCGACGATGACACCATTCTCCATAAAGATGACATTGGTAGCTGCTTCGCGGGCAAATGCCATCTCATGCGTGACGACGATCATGGTCATGCGCTCGGCGGCAAGCGCCCGCATGGTGCGGAGCACCTCGCCCGTGAGTTCGGGGTCGAGCGCGGAGGTCGGCTCGTCAAAGAGCATGATGTCGGGCTTCATGGCAAGTGCGCGCGCGATGGCGACGCGCTGCTGCTGCCCGCCGGAGAGCTGGCTCGGGTAATAGTTCTCGCGGTCGGAGAGTCCGACTTTGGCGAGGAGTTCGCGCGCGTAGGGGAGAATCTCGTCCCTCGACTGCCCCTTGACGTGGATGGGTGCCTCGATGAGATTTTCGATGACGGTCATATGGGGGAAGAGGTTGAACTGCTGAAAGACCATGCCCGTCGACATGAGGATGCGCCGCTCTTCGGCGGTGCTTGCGTAGGTCGCGGTGGTCTCGCCGTCTTTTGTCCAACAGAGTTTTTCCCCGCGAATTGTGATGCACCCACGGTCAATTGTCTCAAGTTTGTTGATGCAGCGCAGGAGCGTCGACTTGCCCGACCCGGAGGAGCCGATGATGGCGAGTACTTCACCGCGTGCGAGGCTGAGGTCGATGCCGCGAAGGACGCTGAGATCGCCGAAGGATTTATGAATGCCGCGCATGGAGAGCATGATTTCGTTAGTTGTCGTATCTGCCATAGTGCGCCTCCAGTTTTTTGAATCCATAGGTGAGCACGGCGGTCATCGCGAGGTAGAAGATGCCGGCG
>ERZ773054.1929-NODE-1929-length-11467-cov-19.467403_pt1 | contig 11467 bp, 8 predicted proteins | sample MGYA00580630_ERZ773054 | MGnify/ENA primary metagenome ERZ773054 (study PRJEB29015, sample SAMEA2737994) | human oral metagenome | biome: human oral; feature: human-associated habitat; material: dental | place: China | collected 2115 ... | reverse complement strand
AAGCGGTCGCGGACCCAGGCGTAGCGCGGCGAGAAGGGGTACTCGCCCAGCTCCACGAGGACGCCGCCGGTGCTGAGCCGCTCGTAGAGCTCATCAAGGTAGGTTCGGGCCTGTTCCTCGCCGCCGAACAGAAGCGGATCGAAGTTCAGGATGCAGCTGATCGACGGGTTCGGGGCGTACTGGTTGCCGCCGTCGATGAGCGAGAGCCTGAAACCGTGGATGCTGACCGTCGCCGCAAGCCCGGGCGCCTGCTCGATGACGGAACCCTCGCGGAAGGTCTCGGCGTAGAACTCGGCCGCCTCGGCGGCGGCGCCGTCACACCGGACAGCGGGGGTGATGAACTGATCCATGCGGACATTGTATCGGGGGCGCAGCACACCGGCGTGACGCATGCTTCGGCGGGGGCGCTGCAGGCTCCATTGGCTGGTCGGCTCGATCGGCCTGGTGGTCACAAGTTGACAGAAGACCTCGTCGGCGAACCGTCAGAATGGGCGCATGGGAGGCTAAGAAGGGCTTGGGGGAGGAGACGGGCCGGTCAGCTTGCAGCGCCGCGGATGACCTCGGCCAGGCGCGGCAGATCTTCGGCGAAAGCGGGGTGCACGGGCCGGTCAAGGCGGCCCTGCAGCAAATCGTCGAGGGACGCCCATTCGAGCGCGAGGGATTCGTCGTTGGGCACGGGCTCGGCCGTCTCGCAGCGGGCCGCGAACGTCGTGTAGCGCCAGTCGCCGTGATCGCGCACGATGCTGCCGACCACATCGAGGCTGCCCGCGCCGATCGCCGTCTCCTCCTCGAATTCGCGCAGCGCGCCCTCCAGCGGGGTCTCCGACCAGCCAATCGCCCCGCCCGGGTTCGACCACGTCCCGCCCGAATGCGACCATTCGGCGCGCAGCTGCACGAGCACCTCGATCGATTCGCGCTCGCGGAAGGCGAGAATCCCCGCGGCGCCCGCCAAGCCCCAGTGTTCGGCCCCGCAGGGGCACAAAATAAAGCCGTCCGCGCCTTTTCGGCGTCTGCCGCTGTGTGGCTTGCCGACAGCAGAGCCGCCGGATGCAGAGGCATCCGCTGTGCCCGCCGGGGCGGACTTGCCGTCGGCTTCGTCATCCGCATTGCCCGCCAACTTGACCGGCGGCTGCCACAGCCGGGTGATCGAGACGCCCCAGTTCGCCAGCATGGCGCGCAGCAGCGGCAGCGAGATGCCGACCACGCCGTGATAGTCGCCGTCGACCCTCTCGACAAACGGCCCGCCCAGCCCGTCCACGGTGAAGGCGCCCGCCACGTGCAGCGGCTCCCCGGTGGCGACGTATGCCTCGACTTCGGCGTCGGACATCGGCGCGAAATGGACGACGGCGTGGGAAACCGCCCCCAGCGACGCCCCGCTCTCCAAATGGATGATCTGGTGGCCCGTGTGAAGGACTCCGCTGCGCCCGGCCATGCGCGCAATGCGCTCCCGCGCCGTTTCGGGGGCGCCGGGCTTGCCGACTGCCTCGCCGTCGAACTCGAACATCGAATCGCAGCCGACAACGATGTCGGCCCCCGCCGCCTCGCGCGGGTCATACGCCACAGCACGGGCCTTCGCCGTTGCGAGGGCGAGGACCTTTTGCGCCGGCCCGCCGCGAACCGATTCGAGGAGGGCTTCTTCGTCGACGTCGGAGACCTGGACGAGCGGATCGAAACCCGCAGCCCGCAGGGTGGCCAGCCGTGCAGGTGATTTACTGGCCAGAGCCAGCCGGAGCCGGCCGTTTCCCTTCAGGCCGAGCCTGCCGCCGCGCGTCCGCTGAGGCGTTGCGCGGGCGCTAGCCCAGCCCCGGTCCGGCGCATCAGTCGCCGATTCATTCGCAAACGGCTTCTTCGCCCATTCGTTTTCAGGTGGCATTTCGGCAAACGAATCTGTGGCGTCACCCTTGCCATCGGCCAGATCCGCGGATCGTCTGCGCCCGGCCTCGCCCGCTGGGGCATCAGGCACGGCTGCACCCGTCAGGTCACGTCTGGCCTCGCCCGCTGGGTCATACCCGGCCTCGCCCGCATGCCCCCGAGAGGACCCGCTCACGCCAAGGCCTCGCGCAGAACGTCCAGTCCCACCGAGCCGATCGACAGGGCCCTGTTGTGCCACGCCTTGAGGTCGAAGTTCGCGCCCTCCTTCGCCCGGGCCTCCTCGCGAAGCTGCGTCCAGATGCGCTGGCCGATCTTGTACGACGGCGCCTGCCCCGGCCACCCTAGGTAGCGGTCGAGCTCGAAACGCAGGAAGGCGTCGTCGCTGGCGACGTTCTCACGCAGGAAGCGCCACGCCGAATCGGCGTCCCACGCACCCTCGCCCCACGGGCCGGCGTCCTTGCGCAGGTGAACGCCGAGATCCACCACCACGCGCGAGGTGCGCAGCCGCATCGAGTCGAGCACGCCCATGCGGTCGCCCAGCTCGTCCATGTACCCGAGCTCGGCCATGAGCTGCTCGGCGTAGAGGGCCCAGCCCTCGCCGTGGCCCGACACCCAGCATCCTCCCGCGGTTCCGTTCCGGCGCCAGTCGTTGAGCAAGTCGTGCATGTACGTTGTGAGCCCGATCTGCAAGTGGTGGCCCGGAACGCCCTCGTGGTAGACGGTGGTCTTTTCCTTCCAGGTCGCAAACTCCGTGACGCCGGAAGGCACGGACCACCACATGCGGCCCGGCCGCGAGAAATCGCCCGTCGGGGGCGTGTAGTAGATGATTCCGGTTCCCGACGGCGCCAGGCAGCACTCGATCGTGCGCAGCGGCTCGGGAATGTCGAAATGCTCGGACATCGCGGCGACCGAGGCGTCCGCCGTCTCCTGCATCCACCTTTGCAGGGCTTCGACGCCGGAGAGCTTGCGTTTGGGATCCGAATCCAGCCTCTCCATCGCCTCGCGCACGCCGACGCCGGGTCCGTACAGCTCGCGCGCCGTCCTTTCCTGCTCTGCGACGATCTCCGCGAGCTCGGCCTTCCCCCATTCGTAGGTCTCGTCGAGGTCGATGTCCGCGCCGAGGAAGTGGCGCGAGAAGAGGCTGTAGCGCTCGCGGCCCACGGCGTCTTCCTCCGCCGCCGTCGGCAATGCCGTCTCCCGCAGGAAATCGGCGAGCTGGCCGTAGGCCACGCGCGCCGAGTCGGCGTTCGCGGCGACTTCGGGCCGTTTGTTCACCAGATGGAGAAAGGGGGAGGCCGAGCCGGCGGCGCCCTCGCACTGCTCCGCGCACCTCTCGATCTGGCGCGCCGGGATCGGCGGCCCCGAGGCGATTCGCTGCCGCAAGGACTCCTTGTAGCCTTCGAGGGCTTCGGCGACGACGCCGAGACGGCGGTTGACGTTGTCCCAGTCGGCCTCGGTTTCGGTGGGCATGAGGTCGAAGATGTCTCGGACGCCCTGGATGGGCGAGGCGATGACGTTGATCTCGCCGCACCTCTCGCCGGAGTCGATGAGCTCGAGCTCCAGCCCGAGGCGCTCGTTCATCGCCGCCACGGTGATCCGATCGACGTCGTCGGCGATCGGAAGGGAGTTTAGCTTGGCGAGGGTCTCGGATATCAAGCTGCGCTGCTCGTCCACGCCGGCGGGAGAATAGTCTGAAAGGGCTCCGTGGTCGGCGTCGTCCGTGCCCACGACGGTGGCCGCTTCGGGCGACAAAGCGAGGTCTGCGTGAAAGTACTCGTTCGCGAGTGCGTCGATGGCGCTGGGGGTGCGAATGTTTGTCATGGACCAATTTTATCGATTCGAGCCCTTGCGGCCATAGGAGCATTCTCCTCCGGCGCAATCCACGGCGCTTCTTCGAGGCGTGGAAGGTTTGCGGAGCCTGCCGCAAAAGAGCGTCATTGAGCCTGTCGCGAAAGAGCGTCATTGAGCCTCTTGCAAATGAGGGTCGTTGAACCTGTCGGGAAAGAGCGTCATTGAGCCGGCTCCTCTTCGAGGCGGGGGATGCGGCTGGCTGTCCGCCTGTCTACGAGCGTAATTCTTGGAATCTTTGCGCAGACTTGGAGTCTTTGGGCTGAAAGGCGGCGGGCTGAGGCGCGGCCGCCGCGGCAGACGGGGCCAGGATCAGTTGTCATGGGCTCTTGGGGCGCAGGCGCCGGCTTCTTCCGTCTTTGCCCGCTTTTCGGCGGCGCCGATCTGCTCCGAGCCGCCACTCGATGGGCGACGCTCATCCACAACGCGTGACGCGGGCCTCCGCCGTGCCGTATAGTGTGTGATTGAAGGCACAAAACGAGGGAGGTACGTGACACAATTGCACGATGTAAAAGGAATGGAAACGGACGACGGGTCCGGAGGCGAGGCCGTGGACCGCAACGAGAAGGGGCTTTCCGGCGTCGAAAGCCGACAGATCGATGAGAGACGGCAGGACGATGAGAGCCGGTCGGTCGATGAAAGCGTGCCGCTCAACACCGTCGAACGGCATGCGCGCGGCATGCTCGGCGGAGGGGAGCGATATTCCCTCCTGCAGGCGGCCGAGCTCGCGGGGCTCGACGTCGAAACGGCCCTCCGCTTCTGGCTGGCCATGGGTTTTCCCACGGTCTCGGAGAGTCGCGAGAAACGGATATTCACCGACGGCGACGTCGACGCCATGCGGCTTCACGCGAAGGCGCTTCGCTCGGGCCTGCTGACCCACGAAACGTTGGAATCGCTCAATCGCGCCCAATCCCACATGTCCGACCGCCTCGTTCTTTGGCAGCACGAGGTGCTCGTCGACTATGCGCGCAGGGAACTCGGGCTTGACGGGATCTCGGCCAGGTTCTGGGTTCTCGACAACATCGTCGACTACGAGGATTATCTGCGTCGGCAGATGGAATACTCGTGGAGGCGCCACATGGTCGCCCTTCTCCGACGCAGCGAGACGGAAGTCTCCCAAATGGAGCTGACCGAGGCCTCCGACGTCACCCTGCGCAGGGCCTTCGGATTCATCGACATGGTGGCCTTCACGAATCGGTCGAACGAGCTGGGGTCGGCCGAGTTCATCGAGCTCGTCGAGGAGTTCGACTTCACCTGCCGCATGGCCATACACGCCCACGGCGCGCGGGTGGTCAAGAGCATCGGAGACGCCTTTCTCTACATCGCCGACGACCTCGACACCGGCGCGCGGGTGGTGACGAACGTCGTGGACGAACTGCGGAAGGTGCCCGGCATGCTACCGGTGCGAGCCTCCCTCGTGTGGGGAGGCGTCGTCTCGCGCTTTGGCGACATTTTCGGGCCCAAGGTCAACCTTGCTTCGCGTTTGGTCGACGTCGCCGAATCGGGGACGATCCTGACCGACAGCGAAACCGCGGAAACCTTGCGTTCGCTCGTGCCCGGCCGCTACACCCTCGTTCAGGCCGGAAGCCCGAATCTTCAAGGTTTCGGAAAGATCGAAGCGGTCGAGGTGCGGAGGATGCCCTCGTCGTGACGGCCCTTTGCTTGGGCGAGCGCCCGGCGCCTGCGCGACGCTTGGGGAAACTGCCGCGATTCGGGCGGCCGCCCGGGCGGGGGATCGGCTTGTACGCAAGCGAAGGGACGGCCTTTTGGGTATGCGTTCTTTATGAACTGGGAGCGCCGTTAAGTCCTCGGAAAGCGGCGGCCTGCGACTCGGTGTTTTAAGAGTAAAGATTTCCTAAGACGGGCAGGCAAATTGTAACGGAATTGCATTAGAATCAGCTCATGACGAAGATGCTTCTTGTAGAGGACGACACCGCGATCTCCGGACCACTCCTGCGCGCCCTCGGGCGGGAGGGATACGACGTGCATTTGGCGGAGACCGGCCGGGACGCCATTGAGGCGATGGGCGGCGGCGTGGACGTCGCCATCCTGGACCTCGGCCTTCCCGACATGGACGGCCTTGACGTCGCACGCCATGCACGCTCCCAAGGGTGGATATTTCCGATTCTCATCCTCACGGCCCGTTCGGAAGAGGTCGACATGGTCGTCGGCCTCGACGCCGGAGCCGACGACTACGTCACCAAGCCTTTCCGCCTCGCCGAGCTTCTCGCGCGGGTGCGTGCAGTCCTGCGCCGAAGCGAAGCCAGCGAGAGCGACGTCATCCGCGTCCAGGATTTGGTCATCGACGTTCCCGCCCACAGGGTTGTCCGAGGAACGACGGAACTCGGGGTCTCCGGCAAGGAGTACGACCTGCTCGTGGTCCTCGCGCGCAACGCCGGGCAGGCGGTTTCCCGCGCTGACATCATGCGGGACGTGTGGGACGCGCCGGAGGACGACGCCTCGAAGAAGCTCGACATGCACGTCTCGTGGCTGCGCCGGAAGCTCGGGGATTCCGTCTCGGATCCGCGCTATATTTCGACGGTGCGCGGAGTGGGATTCCGTCTCGAAAGGGAGTGAGCGATGCGCAGGCGGGCCCTCACGATGACGACGGTCGCCGTGACGGTCGCCGTCCTCCTGCTCGGCCTGCCGGGTATAGCCTTGGGCTCGCTCTACATCCTTCGCAGCGCGGACGAGGACGTCCATCGCCGGGCGACGCAGATCGCCAACGTCGTCGACAAGAACGTCTCTGATCAGCGCGAGGGGCTGAAGGGCAGAGGGCAGCAGGGCAACTTCGACGTTCTGCCCCTTGACGTCATGCGCGCGACCGTCGATGGCGCGACATACCCCATGTTCGTCCGTGTCGCGATCTCGGGGGAGAAGGCGGAAGTCGGCGCGCAAACCGACGAGGACGCCATCGAGCACACGGCCACGGGAACCTCGGGGGCGCAGGTGACGGTGGGCATAGAGCGAAGCGCTGTGTGGCGCAGGATCGGTTTGTTCATCTCCCTTGGCGGGGCCGCCGTCGCGGTGTCCTTCCTCGTGGCCGTCGCCTTGGCGCGCCGCCAGTCGCGGAAAATATCCGCGCCGCTCATCTACCTCGCCGCGGCCGCGGAGCAGATCGGCGCCGGCCAGGCGAGCCCGCGCATGAAGAAATCAGGAATAGAGGAGATCGACCTCGTCTACGAGGAGCTCGTGAGAACCGCGGACCGCATGGCCGGGCGCATCGCCGCCGAGAGGCAGTTCGCCGCGGACGCCTCGCACCAGCTGCGCACGCCGCTCACCGCCTTGTCGATGCGGCTTGAGGAGATCGAGTACCTTTCGGAGCAAGAGGAGGTCCGTCAGGAGGCCGCCTCGTGCCTGGAACAGGTGGAGCGGCTCACCGGTGTCGTCGCCGATCTGCTGCGCTCCTCCCGGGCGGTTGAGGCCAGCACCGAGGCGGTTTCCCTCTCCAAGCTCTTCGAACAGCAGTCCGATGAGTGGGAGCGCTCTTTCGCCAAGGCCGACAGACGCCTCGTATTCGAGGACGACGCTGGAGTGGCCGTTCTCGCAACGCCCGGCGCCCTCGCGCAGATCGTCGCGACCCTCATCGAGAACTCCCTCAAATACGGCGGGGGGACGACGAAGGTCGCGGCGCGGAAAGTCGGCAAGGGAGTGGTGATCGACATCTCCGACGAAGGCGAGGGCATACGCGAGGACCTTGTCGATGCGATCTTCAACAAGGGCGTCTCGACCGGCGGCTCAACTGGAATCGGCCTTCCGCTGGCGCGCAGCCTCGCCGAGGGCGCGGGCGGCAGGCTCGAGCTGGCGCAGGCGGCGCCGCCGATCTTCCGGCTGACCCTCAACGCCGTCCCGAAGTCGATCAATCCGCAGGATATCCTCCCGGCCGGGGCGATCGTCTCGGTGGGCGCGCGCAGGCGGCGGCGATAGGGATATCGTCCGAGGTCTGGACCGGTTTGCGCAGTCTATTGCCGGCGCCGGCGGCAAGCCGTCGGACTTCTCGAAGCCTCTTCTTTAAACGCCGGCGGCCCTTTCGCCGCGAGAGGCGCCTTTCTTGCCGCGAGAGGCGCCTTTCTTGTCGTGAGAGGCCGGGGAAAAAACGAAATAGCGGTACATGACGTACCGGAAGGCTGTGCCGAGCACGAGGCCGACGACGTTGCCGGAGACGTTGTCCGCAAACTGGGTCGTCAAATGCAGAACGTAGCGGGAAAAGCCCAAACAGCCGAGGGCGATGACCAGGCCGCCGAGGTTCACGAGCGCGAACATGGCGAATTCCCGCCCCTTGTTCTCGCTGCGCCTCTTTTTGAACGTCCACAGCCTGTTGGCGACCCAGGCGAAGATCACGGAAACTGTCACGGAAACGATCTTGGCGGTGAGCGATTTGTCGCCGGGAAGGTCGATCGGAAGCGAGTAGGCCAAAAGATTGAAAAGGCCGACGTCGACGATGTAAGCGCCCAAGCCCACGGTGCAAAACTGTAAGAACTCGACAAACCACTCTCGGAAAGTCTGGCCCCGCAGAAGTTTGCTTATGAGATTCGACAGCACCACGTAAGTGTAACCGGGGATAATGGGAAAAAGACATAGGCTGAAATGTGAAAAACACAGGAGGGGACGTGTCCGATAGCAAAGTCGTCGGGACAGGGGCAGCGGCGGGCGCGCCGCGGGTTGGCGTCGTGGGCGGAGGCCAGCTCGCCCGCATGATGCAGGAAGCGGCCATTGCCCTGGGAATCGAGCTGCGCGCTCTGGTCGAAGCGCCTGACGGCGCCACGGGCCAGGTCGTTCCGCTTTCCGTCGTGGGAGCGGCCGACGACGCCGACGCCGTCCTGGCCCTCGCGCGCGGCGTCGACGCGGTGACCGTGGAACACGAGCACGTGCCGGACGAGATCCTTGCCGCGGCGGCTGACGTCGCCCCCGTGCGCCCGGGGGCGTCGGCGCTCGCCTTTGCTCAGGACAAGCTGCTCATGCGGCGAAGGCTGACCGAGGCGGGAATCGAGTGCCCGCGCTGGTTTGCCGCGAGGAACGACGAAGAGATCGCCTCCGCGCTGCGAGAGCTCGGCGGGCGGGCCGTCGTCAAGACGCCGCGCGACGGGTATGACGGAAAGGGCGTCGCCGAAATCAGGCTGGCGCCCGACGGCCGATGCGAGACGTCGGCGCCCTTGGGCCAGTGGCTGGACGCGGCCGGAGGCGAGGGGCTGCTCATCGAGGAACTCGTTCCCTTCACGTGCGAGATCTCCCAGCTCGTCGCCCGCCGCCCAGGCGGCGAGATCGCAAGCTGGTGCGCCGTCGAAACGATCCAGCGCGGGGGAGTGTGCGCCGAAACCATTGCGCCCGCGCGGGTCTCTTCCGACGTCGCCGGGCGCGCCGCCGACATCGCGAAGTCCGTGGCCGAGGAGCTTGGCGTGGTGGGGATGCTCGCCGTCGAAATGTTCGTCGACGGCGCCGGGCGCATTCTGGTCAACGAGCTGGCGATGCGTCCGCACAACTCCGGCCACTGGACGATCGAAGGCGCGGTGACGAGCCAATTCGAGCAGCACCTCCGAGCCGTGCTTGATCTTCCCCTTGGGTCCACGGACCTGCTGGCCCCGTGGGCGGTGATGGTCAATCTGCTCGGTTCGGAGCTCGAGGACCCCCGCGACGCCTACCCCGAGGCGATGGCCTCGCACCCTTCGGCGAAGATTCACGTGTACGGCAAGGAGGTGAGGCCGGGCCGCAAACTGGGCCACGTCACCGTGTGCGGCGACGATCTTGACGCGGCGAGAGCCCAAGCGCGCGAGGCGGTCGAGGCGCTGGCGGGGCGCGGTGCGTCAGTGAAAGGCGCGACCGCGCTCGACTGAATCCCCGATTCCCGGACGGAGAAGAGGCGGGAGCCGCGGCCGCGCATGCCCGAAGCGCAACGGTGCGGGAAGCGCAATGGCGCGGGAATCGCAACGGCGCCGCGCGCCCTTCGCGGAGGCAGCTGCGAAGCTTCTCGCGAGGAAGCGGCTGCGCGCCCTTCGCAAGGAAGCGGACCCGGGCTCCTCGTGAGAAAATCAAGGCATGAACGCAATCGTTGGAATCGTCATGGGCTCGGATTCGGACTGGAAGGTCATGGAAGACGCCGCCGCAGCGCTTGACGAGTTTGGTATCGCCTACGAGGTCGACGTCGTCTCGGCTCACCGGATGCCCGAAGACATGGTCGAATATGGGCGCAAGGCAAGCGAGAGGGGGCTTCGCGCGATCATCGCGGGCGCGGGGGGCGCGGCCCATCTTCCGGGGATGCTCGCCGCCTTGACGCCGTTGCCCGTCATCGGCGTCCCGGTGCCGCTGCGGCATCTCGACGGAATGGACTCGCTCCTGTCGATCGTCCAAATGCCGGCGGGCGTGCCGGTGGCGACGGTGTCGATCGCCGGGGCGCGGAACGCCGGGCTTCTCGCCGCGCGGATCGTCGGCAGCGCCCCGGCGGACCGGGACGTTCGCGATCGAATGGCGGAATTCCAGGACGGGCTCAGGAAGACGGCCAAGGCCAAAGGGGCCGTGCTGCGCCGCAAGCTCGAGGGCTGAACGGTCCCCGCATCGGGCTGAACGGACGGCGAATGCCCTTACGGCGGCGAAGCGCGCTGTCGCAATGCGTTCCCGCCGTTGCAGCGATTCGGTGCGCTGTTGGAGCAGACCGCACCCGCTAAGGCGATTCCGCCCTTACAGAGGGGAAAAGAAATCGGACGACGTCAGAGTCCCGTTGCGGAGCTTTTCGAAGAACCCGTCAATTTTGGCGGGATCGAGGCGCACGGCCGACTGCTGGCCCACCCGGTAGTTCATGCTCGAAATGGGCGGCGCGCCCATCAGCCCGTCGGGGCCCATGACGCCGCGAATGCTCAATCCCGCCTTGCCCAGGGCGACCATGCCGGTGTCGGGGTCGACGGTCAGATGCTCGGCCACCGTGCCGACGAGGGAACGCTGACGCATCGGGTTGATGAGCGTGGAGGGCGAGGCCGCTTTGGAGACGACCTTCGAGACGACCTGGCGCTGGCGGAGCGCTCGGCCGATGTCCCCGAGAGGGTCGGCTTTGCGCATTCGCGAAAAGGCGAGGGCCGTGGGGCCGTCGGCGTCGTGGCAGCCCTTTGTCCACACCAGGCCCGAGTCGCGGTCGTTGACGTCGGCGTCGTAGCAGAGGTTGACTCCGCCGACGGCCTCGACGAGGGATTGGACCCCGCCCATGGAAACCTCGATGTAATGGTCCACCTTCAGGCCGCTCAATTCCTCGACGGTGCGCACGAGCAGCTTGGGCCCGCCGATCGAATAGGCCGCGTTGAGCTTGCCGGCGTTGTTGCCAGGGATTGTCACGTAGGCGTCGCGGGGAAGGGAGACGAGAGCGGGCTTCCCGGACTCGGGGACGTGCAGGAGCATGATCGTGTCCGAACGCTGCCCGGCGGTGGGATCGTCGATCGCGCCCTTCTCGCGCTTGTCGGAGCCGACCACGAGGTACGTCGTGCCAGGGGTGTCGGCTTTGTCGGAAAGCGCATCGACGTCGTGGAGCTTCGAGTTTCCGTAATGGATGAGGTACGCCGGCCAGGCGATGAGAAGCACCAGAAGGACGACGAGGGCGATGCCTATGCGTCGGCGCCAAGGGTGCCTGCGGCGAGGCTTCGACGGCGGATAGAGCCCGCCTCCCGATTCCGTCGGGCCTTTCGGCGGCTGTGTGGGGCCGCGCGGCGGCTCGGTCGGGCCCTCTGGCTGGGCCGCCCGGAAGGGCTCGGTCGGAGCCGGAAGGGGC
>ERZ773054.1928-NODE-1928-length-11473-cov-2.694955_pt1 | contig 11473 bp, 10 predicted proteins | sample MGYA00580630_ERZ773054 | MGnify/ENA primary metagenome ERZ773054 (study PRJEB29015, sample SAMEA2737994) | human oral metagenome | biome: human oral; feature: human-associated habitat; material: dental | place: China | collected 2115 ... | reverse complement strand
TCAAAGCATTTTAAGCCTTATTTAAGAAATTTGCTCTTTATCCTTTCTAATTGTTTATATATAATAGAATTAGGATATTATAGAGAGGTTTAAAATGAAACATTTGACGCTAAATGATAGATTCATGCTAAAAAGATTGCTAGATAAAGGATACAAGAAGAAACAAATTGCAGACATATTAAATTGTCATATCAACACCATAACTAATGAACTTAAAAGAATATGTAAAAATACAAGAAATTATAAAGAATATAATCCCGGATTAGCAGATGAGGCATATAGAAATAAATTAAAAGAAAAAGGAAAAGAGTATAAGGTATTGCAAGACGAAAATTTACTTAATTTCTTAACTCAAAAGATTAGTGTTGAAAAATATTCTCCAGAAGCTTGCCTACTCGAAATTAAGAGAAAAAATTTATCTTTTTCTGTTACAATTAACTCCGTAAATACACTATATAACTCAATAATTAAAGGGCTTATACCAAATGTTACGTTAGAAAAATTACATAGAAAAAAGAATAAAACGAAAAGGTATATCGAAAGAAAGCAAAAGAAACCCCTTCCTGGAACAAGTATTGAAAAACGAGATAAACAGGTTAATATTAGGGATACATTCGGACACTGGGAAATGGACTGTGTCATTGGAATGAAAAGTAATAAAAAAACAGTTTTAGTTCTTACAGAAAGAAAAACAAGATATGAAGTTATAGAGATATTAAAGAGGAAAACAGCTAAAGAAGTTGTAAAAGCTCTTAATCGTATTGAAAAGCGGCTGGGAAAACATTTCTATAGAATATTTAAAACTATTGCAGTGGATAATGGCACTGAATTTAGCAATTTTAGAGGAATGGAAAAATCCTTATATAGAAAAGGTAAAAGAACAAGGATATATTATTGTCATCCTTATTGTCCCTCAGAGAGAGGAAGTAACGAGGTCAATAATATCTTAATAAGATATTTTCTGCCTAAATCAAGCAATTTTGATGATTATAGGATATGTAATATACATATTATAAAGAATATACAAAATTGGATGAATAAATATCCCAGAAAGCTATTTGATGGCGGAACAAGTGTAGATTTCTACACCCGGGAATTATCTTTAATGAATATACCATATATTTGCTAATCTTTAATTGTATTTAAGTTTCTATACATATTGAAATTATGGGGCTTTGTCTTTGGATACAATTAAAAAGCAGTTTTAATGATTTTTTAATATATTCAATATTTTTCGCAATACATATAAATATATTTTAAATCTTCTGCGATTAAATTTATGTATGTTGTGATTTTTTTTTAGTGTGTTTTGAGAAAATCACAAATTACTATTGACATTTAAGATGCGGAGTTGAAAAACGGAGTGAAGGCGGGTGTATGCAAAAAGAGAAACCGCTGGAGTATATATCTATGATAAACCTCAAAATTCCGGAGGAATTACCACAGATCGGACACCGGTGGAATGCGTTTTTGCTGAGAAAAGTGGTGGAAAGATATATACCGAGCCTCAAAATCATCGATATGAACATTGTGGATAGAAGATTTGAAAGGGGAATCATCGTAGATGAAAACAGCATTCTAAAAACCTATGATGACGTGGTCATAAGGACATTGATGAGTTTAGGATATAGGGCTGTGACAGAAGCCGAAATGCTGAAATTCCTCATAGAACACAACTTGATTTGCAGAGCTATACCAAAGGAACTTTATACAGCTGACGGATTGATATTTAAGGACGGACTGTTCAGAATCAAAGAAGCATATATGTGATGCAGGTGTACGTTACGAGTTTAAAGTTACCAAAGAATTTCAGTGAGCTTTAGGTTACAGGAAAGAGACAAGTTAAGCGTATCGGTAAGGACGCAATATCGATTGAGCTGTTATCGTAGAAGATATAAATTTAGCGTAATTAGACAGATTTTACGGAAAGGGTGATATATGTTATATTATCATCCTTTTTTCGTGTGAATATAATTAGGTCATATAGAGATTTAACCGTAACAGGAAAGGTGCACATTTTGATGAAGAGCGGTGCAGTTATTTTTGACAATATCTGAAATAGGGAAAAATTTGGATAGTAAATGTGGTAGAGTCTGTCTAGAGAGTTAATTTGATTCAAAGGTATCCGGATTGTCAGGAAATCGGAGTGAAAATTATCAGGAGAGATGACATCAGGTGAAACAGTGTAATTATCATACGAAGAGGAGAGTGAAAATGAACAGAATGTATTTTACAATAACAGGCTTATATCATTATTACGGTGATAAATTTTTAGAAAAAGGTATGAATGTCACTCTGGAAAAAGATGTGGACAATAAGCACGATAATGAAGCAATTACCGTTAAAATTGAGGGGCTGGGTAAGATCGGATACGTTGCAAACAGCCACTACACCGTGCTGGGAGAGTGTATGAGTGCAGGCAGGCTCTACGATAAAATCGGTGATGTAGCCATAGGGAAGATAATATTCATTGCCGATTGCGGAATAGTGGGCGGCATTGAAGATAGCTATGTGAAAAAGGAAGAGCAACGACGCTTGTATAGAGGGCAAGACATAATAAACGAGGATTGTAAACAGAAGAAGCGATGAGAAAATCTTGAGAATTCACAATAAAAAGATTTTGATTTAATGGATTAAAATGGTAAGATAGTATTGAGAAAGACATCATTAAAATACAATAAGAGAGGAAATCCTCAGGGAGGTTGAACGCTATGAGCAATAAACTTAGAATGCTTAGAGTCATGGAATTTTTAATGAGAGAAAGCGATGAGGAGCATATTCGATCAGCTGACGATATATTGAGATATTTGGAAAGTTGTAACATTGATGCAAACATTAAAACCGTTAACGATGATATTAAAGTTTTACAGGAATTTGGGATAGATGTCATTAAGGTTAAAGGTAAAGGAGGCGGATCGTATATAGGCAGCAGAAACTTGGAGCTTCCGGAACTGAAACTGTTGACGGATGCAGTGAAGATATCCAAGTTCATAACTACGAAGAAATCGGAACATCTGATCAATAAGCTGAAAAGTCTCACGAGTAAGGGGCAAGCGGAACAGCTGAGCAGGGATATATATTTGCAAGATGCGGTAAAAACCGGCAATGAGAACATCTATTACAACGTCGATTGTATACATACGGCAATTTTAAAAAACAAGGAAGTTTCGTTCAAATATAACGAGTGGACTTTGGAAAAGAAGCTGAAGCCTAAGAACAAAGGCATGAAATATGTAGTAAGCCCGTGGGAACTCACCTGGAGTGATGAAAATTATTATTTGGTAGGATATGAAGAAAAAACCGGGAAAATCAAGCATTATCGAGTGGATAAAATCACTGATATCGACTTGATGGACTCGGAGAGAAAGGGAGAAGAGAACTTTTCAAATAGGAATTTAGAAACGTATATGAAGAAGACTTTCGGTATGTACGGAGGAGAAGATTCTACGGTTACTTTGAAATGCAAAAATGATGCCATCGGAATAATATTGGATCGTTTCGGCAACGGCGTAAACATAGTCAATTCGGGACATGATAAGGAACATTTCATAGTTAATGTAAACGTGTCCGTAAGCCCTCAGTTTTTCGGTTGGCTCACAGGTATCGGCACGATGATAAAAATTGTGGACACGGAAGATATCTTCAGGAAGGATGTTTTGGCAGAATCAACTTGCACTTCCAATGATAGCAAAAAGAAAAGCGTAAAGATGAGATATAAGGAATATCTGGAAAAAGTGTTGAGAGAGTATTGAGTTTAAATGGTTCGTTGAATTTAATGAGGTAAAATGATAGACAATGTAGTATTTATGAGAAAAACATAAATCAAATTTTATGAAGTTTCAAATATGAGTAAGCACTATATTGTGTATAAGAGGTGTGTGCATGAAGGATGTATTCTTACATACTAAAAATAACAGCTACGTAAAGGTAATTTTAGCAAGTTACCGGATTTTCATGGCTGTTATTTTATTAAGGCAAGTATGGGATTTTCAGTATGATTCTATTATTAAAGTAAATAAATAAAAACAAATTTACATTGCAATTTGCAACTATTAAAATATATGCTTAACGAAGATTATATCACAGCTGATAAGCTAAAGTAAATAAAAATACAGCTTATCAAAATTTAAATCAATAAAAACAAAGGGTTGACAATAATAAATGAAAGTTGTAGCATATAAGCGTAAGGAGGAGCGCAACGTGAGATATAAAGTTACTATTCAGACAAGTAAAAGAGAAATTCCTAAGGATAAAAACAGAATAATTTTATCTTTAATAAAGCATCAATTAAGTCAATCTGACACTGAATTGTTTGATGATTGGTATAGAACAGGAAAAGCTAAAGAAAAAGATTTTTGTTTTGCCTTATACATGAAAGATTGTATTTTCCATAGAGAAACTATTGAAATACCAAATCGAGAGATTATTATCACTTTTTCAGTATATGATTTGGTCGAAGGCATAAGAATATATAACTCATTTATACGAGGAATAGGGGATGATTACAGTTATCGTGATGAGATAACTCTTACTATTAAATCGGTAAACTTATTAAATGAGAAAAATATAATAAATGATAAGGTCGTGTTTCAATGTCAGTCTCCATGTGTTGCAAGAGAGCATGCACATGACAACAGCAAAACATGGTATCATTCCTTATCAGATGAAAAAGGAAAGCAGCAATTTTTAGAAAATTTAAAACTTCAGGCAAGTTTGAAATTCCCGGAGAAAATGGAAGACATAGACAAACTGCAATTGAAAGTTCTAAAAAATAAGAAAGTAAAAGTTAAACATTATGATATTGTGATCGATGGAAATTTAGCATTATTCGAACTTAGAGGAAAACCGTATTTATTAGAATATTTTTATAAAGCTGGTGCAGGAAGTTTGAAATCAGGAGGATTTGGATTATTAAGAAAAGTTGATGAGGTGAAATGATGATTATAAAAATTGAGCAGGGAGATTATAATCGAAAGCTGGAAATGTCAGATTGGAGATTCTCTGCAGCAGCACTTGGAATGATAAGATTTTTTAGAAAATGTGACATTAAGTATAACGTAGATAACGATATATTGCAGTATAATAGCGAATACATAGAGGGCAGAGAAGCTGACAAAAAATATTTTCAATTTGTAGAATGGTATTATAATGAAGATATGCATCATATAAGGCTAAAACAACTACTTGAAAAAGAGAAATTAAATGATGAAGAAATAAAAGAAGTAAACGCAAAATTAGTTGCGAATGCAGTTATGAAAAAAATATTTAAAGGCATTAAATATTCTGAAGAAACAAAAAAAACAATTTTAAATCTGATTGAGGAAAATCGCCTTGATATAATCAAGGAAACGTATAGGTATATGCTGTCGGGATATAGAAAATATGCTAATACCAATTTAATGCGAAAAGAAGCAGGAGACATATCGAGATTAAGCGGATATAGCGTTGACAAAAGCAGAAAGACGAGAGCGATAAGCTATAACTTCAATGCGGCAAATTATAACGGTAAAGATGCTGTTGAATTTGACTTTATACCATTTGCTTTCACGAAAGGAGCGGAGTCGATTTTTATAAATAATAATTATACAATAGAGACTTTGTTAGATGCAAATAATACAATTGATAGCGAAATCTATAACAATTATGACCAAGATAGACCAAAGGATATTCGTGAGTTATTATTTTTAACTTTGCAAAAAGGGACTCAATTTATAGATTATGATGTTGAAGTAATAACTAAAGATAGAGATGAGGAATATTATAAAACGTTATTTGTGCGAAAAGAAGCAATTCGAATTTTTAAAAGAATCGATAGGATAGATGCAAGCAAGACAAATATAGATGGAGATTATAGATTTTATCATATATTTAATTTTCCTTGTCGCTTGACAAATGGGGAGTATATTCAGGTGATGAAAACTGTTTGCGAACATATAATTAACTATGTAATCTTGGATAATTTTATCGACATGTTGTTGAAAGACGGTGAAAATCAGAATAAAAATAGCTCAGATGCAAATAAATTTAAAAATAGTCATAAAAATTTGCTGGATGCCTTAATTAGAGTAAATCAAGTTATATACAAAGGAGGAGATATGGAAAATCCAAAAATGAAAGCTACATATGTTACAGCCAAAGAAGTGGTAAGAAGCATTTACAGAGAATGTGGTTCAGGAGAAATTGATAGCGGAAAAGCTAATAATAAGAAAAGAGCGGAAAAAGCTGATCTTAAGCTTCGTAGCTATAGGCAAAAATTAATATCATGTTTGGTGTTTAAAAATTATGAGCGATTTATAGAAATAGTTTTACAGCTATCTGCATATTCACAGGTATCGATGGGATTTCTGAGCGATTTAGCGGAGAATTTTGAAGAAAATAAAAATTTAGCATATGTATTTACTAACAATTTAGAAAATTTTCGAGTAGACAAAGAAGAAGGAGAAAAATAATATGAAAAATCAGGCATTAACATTGACAGCAGTAGCGAGAATGACTTCTAACTATGGTGAAGGACTAGGTAATATTGCCAGCGTACAGAAGGTGTTTCGAGATGGAAGAACGTATGCAACACGTTCAAGAGAAAGTTTAAAAAATGCGATTATGGTAAATAGTGGAATGTACGACGATTTAAAAGTTGAGGTAGATGGAGCAACTCAAAAAATGGTTGATGAAGATATAAATGCATCTAATTGTAGGGCCTTAGAGGGTGGATATATGAATACATCCGGTCAAACAAAAATCAGAAAAAGTTCGTTCTATTTAACTGATGCTGTGGCATGTGATGAATTTGTTAATGAAACCAGATTTCACAATAATCTTTTTTTAGCAGGAAGATATGCAAGGGATAATAAAATAAATCTGCAGGAGAAAGCTAAAGAGTCAGGATTAATGCCTTATCAATACGAATATGATAAATCGATGAAGCAATATAGTTTAACAATTAAGTTAGATGAAGTAGGGGTAGATACGAATTTTAGTGCTGAAGCAAGCATAGAAGAAAAGATCGACAGAGTAAATTCTATTTTAACAGCTGTGGAAAATTTAGCCTTGACAGTAAAAGGAAATTTGGATAATGCAGAGCCAATTTTTATTGTAGGAGGAATAGGAAACTATAATACTCATTATTTTGAAAATGTCGTCAGGGTTGAAAAAGGACTTCTTAATATCAGTAAAGATTTGAAGGATAAACTGAACAAAGGTTACAAAGTAGGACTTTTAGAGGGTAACAATTTCATCAATGAAGCTCAAATAAAAGAAGAATTAAAAACGGTTACAATTACTTCTTTCTTTGATCAAGTAAAAAAAGAGGTGAAAGAGTATTATGCAAGTAATCAGAATTAAGTTGAAACAGAATAAAGCACACTACGGAAGAGCAGAATGTGTTGAAAATAGAATGACATATCCATTGCCACCATATTCTACAATAATCGGAGCAGTGCATAATGCCTGTGGATATAGCAGTTATCATCCGATGAATATCAGTATTCAGGGAAGATTTCAATCCATGCAAAAAGAGATTCATAATCAGCAAATTCTTCTAAACCACAGAGAAGATGACAGAGGTATATTGATATATCTTCAAAGTCCGAATAAGTTATCTGAGGGATATAAGATAGTGGGACGAGCACTGAAAAAACAGGGCAATAGTTTTAAAGACAATAGAACAATAAGAATTGTAGACAGAAATTACATGGAGGAATATTGGAATTTATTGGGACTTAAAGAAAGCTTGGACGAAGAAAATAAGAATTTAAAAGATAAGAAAAAAATGTTTAAGCAAGAAGAAAAAAGGCTAAAAGAATATTTAAAAAGTTTAGACAAAACAACGGATGAATACTCGAAAATAAATGAAGAAATAAAAAATAAAAATAAGATTATGAAGGATGAAGAAGAGGCATTTAAGATCAAAAGAGAAGTAATGTGTGAACGACCGTTGTCACATTTTCAAACGCTGACGATAAGTCCTAGATATGTTGAAGTTTTATACGGTGTCGAACTTGTTTTGCATATTCAGTCAGACGAGGAAGTGTTAAACGATATTGAAGCCTCAATAAATAATTTTACGTGTCTTGGAAGAAGTGAAGACTTTGTTGATGTTTTGGAATGTAAAAAAGTGGAATTATTGGATAATGTTGACAGAGAATATACAAACAAAGAATTTGCAGGATATATTGAGAGAAAATTACTAGCAAAAAATAGATACTCTCAAGATTTTGATGTATATTTATCTACGAAAAAGGAAGATCATAAAGGTATACAGGTTAGAGGAACTACTTATTATATTCCTAAAAATTATATAATTACAGAAAAAGGAAGGCAATTTGAGTATAAAAAAGTTACATACGTATCTGAATATTGTGTAGATAAAAATTCGAAAAATATTTTTGTTGATCTGGATGGGTACATCGTGAATTTAGTCTAAAACTGAGGGGAATTATGAAATTCGAGTTTATGAAAGAGTTTAGAGCCAAGCCGAATGAGAGCTTATGGGAACATACGGAAAAATTAATTAAAAATGCTCGAAAGTTGCTAGAATTTGGCTATATTACAGAGGATGTGCTGGCAAAATTGATAATGGCCTGTCGATATCATGACATTGGGAAAATGAACAAAGAATTTCAAGAAAGAATTAGGACAGGAAGCAAGTTTGACGCTGGAAAAGAAGTAGGACATAATTTACTATCAGGATTTTTAGTGGATGTAGAAGGAGTGCTCTCAAATGAAGATTATGAAAAAATTGTTTATGTAGTATTGAATCATCATCATTATCATGAAAATAATTTTTCAGCCATCGATGAAAAGAGAGAGTTGCTGTATGAGAAACAAAATGAGATTTTAGATATACTAAAGAAAATCGGAATTGATGTAAAGCGCGAAGAAAGACTGGAAGGGAGAGCATTAAAATCTATAAAATCTCAAGAAAACAAACTGGAAACGAGATTATTGAAAGGACTTTTGCATAAATGTGATTATGCAGCGAGCAGTGGAATTGAGATTGAATTTAAAAATGATTTTTTAGAAGAACAATTTGATAAGTATATTAGAAAAAAGAACTTTAAGCTGAATGATATGCAGAAATTTTGTCGCGAACATAGAGATGATAATATCTTAATTACCGCATCTACAGGAATGGGAAAAACCGAGGCAGCTATGCTGTGGCTAGGAAATAATAAAGGGATATATGTGTTGCCACTGAAAACAGCAATTAACGAAATATATAAGAGAATTAAGGATGAAATTTTACAAGAAGAAAATATAAACAATCACATAGGTTTATTGCATGGAGACACTTTCCCCATCTATATGGAACAGTTAGTTGAAGGCAATGAGAAAATAGATGAACTTGAATATAAAAAGACGACGAGATACTTTTACGAAACTAAAAATTTATCATTGCCAATAACAATTAGCACACCGGATCAAATTTTTAATTTTGTATACCATTACAATGGATATGAACTAAAGCTGGCCAATTTAAGCTACTCAAAAGTAATTATCGATGAAATTCAAGCATATAGTGCGGACTTATTAGCGTATCTTATATTTGGATTACAGAGTATAGTAAGGGCAGGTGGGAAATTTGCGATTTTTACAGCAACATTTCCTCCTTTTATAAAGGATTTGTTAGGTAAAACCTTTAATAAAAACACATATGAAGAAAAGGAGTTAGAAATTAGGGTTGAGCATTTGATAGATGAGAAGTATGCAACAGAAATAAACAGGCATCATTTAAAAATTACAGAAAGCGAGTTAAAAGCAGATGACATTAAAGAGACTTATGAAAGAAAAGAAAATAAAAAGATTTTGGTAGTATGCAACACGGTTAAAGAGGCACAGCGAATTTTCAGAGAGCTTTCGGATGATTGTAATTGTAGATTATTGCATAGCAAGTTTATTAGTCAAGACAGAAAGAAAAAGGAACATCAGATAATGGAGGATGGCAAAACTTTCTGTGAAGGGACCAGTGATTTAAACGATAAGAAAATCATTTGGATTTCAACTCAAATTGTTGAAGCAAGCCTTGACATCGATTTTGATTATTTATTCACGGAAGTGGTGAATTTAAATTCATTATTTCAAAGATTGGGAAGGGTGAATAGAAAAGGATGCAAACTCATTGAAAATCCGAATTGTTTCATATACACAGATATAAATGAAAGTTTATTCTTGACAAAGGAGAAAGGTGTTGTTAGCGGCTTTATAGATAAAACATTACATGAGATGAGTATAGAAGCAATAAAAAAACAAAATGATGGAATAATTAGTGAAGAAGATAAGCAAGAACTCATTGACGTGTATTTTACCTATGAAAAAATAAGAAATAGCCAATTTATAGACGATTATAAGTATTTTTATGATAAAGTCTCAAATGGTTACCACAGCTGTCAAAACTTGAATGATGTAAAAAAAACATTTCGCAATATTATCTCATATAAAGCAATTCCTAGAGAAATATTTGATGAGTTATACACAGCTGAAATAGATGATATAATAATTAGCATGCAGGATATCGAAGATAAGATAAAAAAATGCTATGAAAATGGTGAATCGGTGTTGGATAATCTCAAGATAGAAAAAATGAAACTAAAGCAACGTTTAAATAGCTATTGTTTTCAGGCAAATCAAGTTGAAATTAAGGGGGCTCAAAAAGTTGCGTTTGGAGATGAAGAAATATACATTGTGGAAGGGTCTTATAGCGAGGAAATCGGATTTGAAAGATCTAAACCCCATAATAATAAAAATGAAGAATCATTTTTATTATAACGTATAAGGGAGGAAACTATGCGAGCAGTGACTGGAGCGATGGTCTACTATTATTATGTCTGCAACAGGAAGTTATGGTATTTCTCCCATCAACTTGATATGGAACATACCAGTGATTTGGTTCAAATAGGTAAACTTATTGACAAAGAGTCCTATAGTAGAGAAAAGAAACATATCATGGTCGATGATATCATAAGCATTGACTTTTTGAAGAGCTGGAAAGTTGTGCACGAAATTAAAAAATCAAAGAGTATAGAACAAGCTTCAATTTGGCAATTAAAATATTATATGTGGATCCTTGAGAAAAAAGGAATAGATGTTGAAAAAGGTGTTTTAGATTTTCCGAAGATAAGAAAACGAGAAATTGTATATTTAGTAGAGGAAGATAAAAAAGAAATTGAAAATACATTGACTGAAATTGAAAAGATTGTGAATATGTCACAACCGCCAAAACTGAGTAGAAAAAGTATATGTGGGAAGTGTGCTTATTACGAATTTTGCTTTATATGAGGAGAATCACATGAATAGAAATTATTATATTTTTAAAAATGGAACACTACAACGTAAAGACAATAATATAAGAGTAGTGACTGAAGATAAGATAAAAAAAGATTTACCTTGTGAAACCATATCTGACATATATCTATTTGGAGAAATGAATTTAAATACTAAAATATTGAATTTTTTAGCACAGAGACAAATTTTTGTT
>ERZ773054.1924-NODE-1924-length-11522-cov-3.613238_pt1 | contig 11522 bp, 9 predicted proteins | sample MGYA00580630_ERZ773054 | MGnify/ENA primary metagenome ERZ773054 (study PRJEB29015, sample SAMEA2737994) | human oral metagenome | biome: human oral; feature: human-associated habitat; material: dental | place: China | collected 2115 ... | reverse complement strand
GCAGGTGCTCTAAACCAGCTGAGCTATAGGCCCGAAGTGGAGGTTAGAGGCAAAAAACGTCCTTTTTGCTCGGCAAAGGTAGGAAAACTTATCCAATCTCCCAAAACTCAAAGGCGATATCTTCCTTCATCACCTTCTGCCCCAAAGGATACGAATCTAGTCTACCACTGCTCCAGGTAAGGATCGGCTTGTGCACGAGCCCGATATACTCTAGGGGAAACATACGTATACTGTGAGAAGAATGTACTATCACGATGGTCACACAAGATATACTTACTCGCACCTTGAAGGGGAGCATCATCAGAGCTTTTCAGAACAAGGGAGGAGCAAGAACCTCGTATGCATTTTGCGTTCCCCTAACTTTACTAACTTTACAAGTGATACCCAATCAATAAGTACAGGCTATCCTATGGACGAAATTTCAAAACTCACATCAGCACTCGCCGGGGGGACTCTACCAGAAGGCTACAATCCCAAGGCGATCGAGAAGCTAAGGAAGCACTTCCAGAAGCTCTCCGAGGCTCGCATCATTAGGAATTATCCCATCCGTCGCTTCCTTTATAGCGAGAACTTCTACAGCGTCTATGCCTTCCCTATCGAAGGCACGGAAATAGCTCAAGAAACTCTAGAGCAGATCAAGGCCAGTGTCGCCACTCTTGATTATGGATCTATGCGCTACGACTCGATGATGGGGGCGGGTCCGGACTACTGGACTCTGGAGCCAGAGACGGGAAAGCACACCAAAGTATATGCCAAGAAACCCACGAATATCTCGATGATCAGTGATGCTTTCGATGGGATCGTCATCTATACATTGCCCGAATATGGGATCCCTTACAGAAAGGCCGCACTGCGCCACGATATACCCTGTGTGCTCTTAGGTAAGAAAGCTGAGCCCGATCAGTTTGAACTGTACACCATCAAGCAAAGCGACCTCGGACTTCCCGCTTCAGAAATCATATATGAGAACTATACCGCAGGGCCAGAAGACAGCGCACGCTATCAGCTCATAGCCAAGATCATTGCGGCAGTCGTGGTGATCGGCTACCTCATCTATCGGTACCTACTCTCATGATCCTACCCGATCCGTAGACCAACTCTAAGCGAACTCAAAGTGTAGGTACGATCATCTGACGATAGTGGTATCGTCAGATGGTCGTACCTGCTTTGATTTTATCCCATAAATCGACCTTCGGCGGGGAACTCAGAAAAGGATACTAAAGGGACTTACTATAGATCGCTTCACCGACGTACGGTGAGTCGTCCCTGCGACCCATGATACATCCCTCCAGAGACCTACCATAGCCCCTCAGTCCATCTCCCGTAAGTCCCGTCCCGATCTACCGCAACTCCGCCCCTATTCTTCTGTAATCGCCCCTCGATTGCATTGTAATTTCGCCTGCCATCCATTGTAAAGCCACAGCCGATCTCCTAGCCGTTCCCCCGAGCTTCTCCACAGCATCCCAAGAGCCAGCAGAAGATTAGCCCTCATTCTGATCGCCCTATCTCCCTTCTCATAAAAGAGTCACGGGCGCTCCACCGAAGTGAAGCGCCCGTGACTATAGGGTTTGCTCTAAGACTTCTTATAGAGCGTTATCGGTTCTTTTATCACTGCTCCATGCCTATAAATATAGAACCAAAAATCAACCCCTTGAGGAGTAGGATCCCATATCATCGTCTTACTTGTCCTTTTCCTTATGATCCAAGAGGTCTCTTGTATATTAGGAAGGAGATAGGTATCTACAAAGTGGACAGTATAGTTCAGAAGATTCTTGTTGAGTGTGTACGAAGCTGAGAGGTCCTTATAGTTATACTGCCTAGCATCAAGAAAGACTCTCATATCTTCATCAGAATCGAAGTAGATCGTCATCTTTACAGGTATCTGACCATATAGGGATGTCTCAAGGTCAAAGTTCGTCTCCCAGATTGTCCCAGACAAGTCCTCCTTAGTGGGAATTGGTAGTTCCTTCTCCTGGCATGATAGGCATGCTAGGAGGCAGAGCACGATGGCTGATAGATAGGTACGCATGATCGTTCTAGTTTGGAGTGTATATATCCATCCTCGGAAGATTGAGGACAGACTTAGCAGTGTAGTTAGTGTACGAGCCTGGGTATAAGAAGGGGGCTTCTATTACCCTTAACTCTCTGTAGCAAAGGTCGGAAATGAATCTGACAAAAACAAATACTTACATCTAACAGATCATTTTACACGCTTCTCTTCCACAGGAGATCTCCCTCGGGATAAGCTTTTGCCCCAGCACAGCCTTCAGTCTAGTTATATTCTCCTGAGGGGAGGGACTCATGAGGATGAATGGAGAGGTTAGTGCTATGTTCCCGGGAAAAGGGGAGCAACTACCTGAAAGGGCGGAGCAAAGTAGCCGTAAAGGCGAAGCAAATTAGCTGTAAAAGCTGCGCAGAGTGGCTGTAGGGAGAAGGGGAAGGAGCCGTAGAGGCGGAGGGTATTTCGGCTGGGAGCGGGGCGGACTGTGGGAAGCGAAGGAGGAGACGACAGGGAGGGAGCAAGGAGGAGATGGATACCTAGCCCTCGGTATATTGGTCGGGGCGAGGGTGAGGGCTTGTATTTCTTCGCCTTTCTTCGTACGTTTGCGTAGACACCGAGCCGACGGATGACGGCACTGATCAGCCACTTAAGCCCGACGTCACAGCTCATACGCACCCACAGACAGCAAGCAAACAACGAACCTATCGAAGCAACGAAAAACCAGGATAAGTAGACTCTACCCTTCATTAGAGAAGTTTATCTATATTTGTGGTAGTACTTCACTGCTCAACTATTAACCATCCCATAAGAAATGCTACAGGAATTCACCCTCAACCGTGGTCGAGCGATCATCAACTTCACCTCTAAGTACTGCGACAATCGTCGTAAGATCCTCACCAGCTACGCCTATGGGCGTGTCGTCGAGTCGTTCATCGCCTCGCTCCGTAGAGACAATCCCGTCATCTATGACGCCTTCATCGAGGGCTTCCGCGATGAAGACGAGCTCATCCGTGACTTCATGGAGGTCATCCGTCTACTGAGTGTCTGCGACGTCGACGAGATACTCGAGGTCAACAATAAGTATGCGCCCTTCTTCAAGGACCGAGACCTCTTCCTCGAAGTCGTAGAACTCCTCTACCACTACTGGCGTCGCATGGAGCGCATCGCCGTCGTCCACAACCAGCGTCAAGGTGACGGGGTGCAGAATGTACGCTTCGTCCAGGCCTACGAGCTATTCAACGAGCTCATCCTCTCGATCTACCGCCGCACGAAGGAAGTCGTAAACGGCTTCGCTAGTAAAGTCTATCGCCAGACGACTGCTGGGGCAAACGCCGGGCTCATCCTGATGGATGCCCCCTGGAACTATCCGATGGAGTACAAGGGACTATCCGCTATCCCCTTCATCAACTCCATCGTCATCAACCCGCCCTACGTGACGTACACGAAGAAGAATACCCGTGATGGGATCTTCCGTGAGCATACGATCAACCCCGTGGCCAATATGATCCTCAACGAGGATGAATGGTTCCTCTACCCTGCTAAGGTAGGTGACCTGCTGGCCTTCGTGTACTTCCACAAGGACTTCATGTGCCACGGGCTCGGACTGGCCAATCTCTTCGAGCTCGCTAAGGAAGATGAGTACGTCGGCAAGAAGCCCGATATGATCTACATCTTCGGTTATCCCGACGGGCATGAAGAGAAGCGCACCTTCTACTATAAGGATAAGAAGAACGACATCCTCATCGGCTACGCCAACTACTGCGATGAGATCGACTACTTCGGCTATATGAAGAAGATGCTCCTCACACTGCACAACCTCAAGCAGATGAGCCGTGGCAACCTCCCCATCCATGGTGCTATGGTCAACATCATCCTGAAGAACGGCCGTGAAGCGAATATCATCATCATGGGCGACAGCGGTGCTGGGAAGAGCGAAAGCCTAGAAGCCTTCCGCACGCTCAATGAGAAGTACATCCGACATATGCGTGTCATCTTCGACGATATGGGCTTCCTCCGCCTCGGTGAAGATGGTATCGTGCGTGCTTATGGTACAGAGATCGGCGCCTTCGTCCGTACAGACGACCTCGATCCTACCTATGCCTTCAGCCAACTTGACCGAGGTATCTACACCAATCCCGACAAGGTCAACGCCCGTGTCACGATACCTATCTCGACGTATGAACTGATCTCTAAGGGCTTCCCCGTAGACTACTTCCTCTATGCCAATAACTACGAGGATGCAGCTAAGAAAATCAGCCTCTTCGATGATATGGAAGAGGCGATCAAGATCTTCGAAGCGGGCGCTCGTCGTGCGAAGGGAACGACGACGGAGCAAGGACTTGTCACCTCGTACTTCGCTAATCCCTTCGGTCCTGTACAGGAGCAGGAGCTGGCTGGTCAGTTGATCCGTCAGTTCTTCACGGCACTCTTCGACAGCCATGTCAAGGTCGGGGAGATGCATACCGGCCTAGCTGTCGAGGGACTGACCAAGACGGGCCCCCGTGCTGCTGCCGAAGAGCTCTTCAGCATGATCAACGAAGACTAGAGTTGCATAGGAATGTAGGGGCTCACTCCTTGTGATCCGCCCCTACTCCACGACTTAGTCGATCGATACAGAGACGCCCCCCAGAGTAGGAGATCCTATACTGGGGGGCGTCCTTATTATTTGTATGGCCGTAGTTAGGCGGGGAGGGCTATCGGAGTCGGCTTATCCCGAAGGGCAGAAACAAGGAGAAGGAGGAGCACAAGTAGTGCATAGTAGCCCACGAGCAGAGGTAATGAGAGGGGGAGATGCACCTGAAGGAGGGGGAGACCTTCAGCCCAAGCGACCCCTTCGTACAGGAGCGACGCCCCTTGATCCATCAGCCCTAGGATCGGCATCGGTGGCACAAAGCCCAGCGACAGCACGAGCATCAGGAGTAGCCCCACAGGGATGAGGAGCGTAGCCAGCGGAAGCACCAGAAGGGTCGTCCATAGATAGGCGAGCGAACTCGTACCAAAGAGGTAGAGGCTCAGCGGGAAGAGGAGGGGCTGTACTGCGAGGCTGAGGGCAAGACACCCCCACAGATAGCGCATGAGTGGGTGCTGGAGCTTCCCCAGCATCCTCCAGATGGGGCGGTAGAAAAGGCGAATACTCACCAGCGCTAAGTACGTCAGGAGGAAGCTGGCACTGAAGAGACTCAGCGGACTACAGGCGAGCTGGAGCAAGGCGGGTAGTGCAAGCACTTCGGTGAAGCTGGTGGGACGGCGAAGGATACGACCACCGACATAGAGCGTCAGCATCCCCGAGGCACGGAGCGTCGGCACACTACAGCCCGAGATCAGGGTGAAGGTCCACGCCACGACAAGGAGAAGCGCCCAGCGTAAGCGCTCCCGCCTTCGGAGCTTCGGTAGAGCACCGAGGAGCAAGGCCACAGCTCCGACGACGACAGCGAGATGGAAGCCACTGACCGCCAGCAAATGGGCTACCCCACCACGAGCGAATGACTGACGGAGTGCCCGCCCCTCAGCGTCGTGCGACACGAGACCAAGCGTCATCCCAAGGAGTAAGCGCTTCGTCTCCCTCCGAAGTGAGGTAGCCGAGAGACACTCAGCAAGCCGGTCTCTCAGCCTAAGAGCCAGCAGTCGAGGGCTAGTGGCAAGGAGCGTCACAGAAGAAGCGGGTCGAACGTACAGCCCTTCGCCCACACCCCTACCTACAGCGCCGAGACTAAGTAGGTAGCGCCCGTAGTTCGATCGCCTATGAAGGAGGTCACGGGTATAGCTCACCCGCTGGAGACGGAAGGCAAGTGTATCCCCGACTTGTAGGGGATTCTCCCCGCACTTCGGCACAGAGCGGAGCGAGAGAAGGAGTAGGGACGAAGCTCCCGAAGGAGAAAGTAGGCGGAGACGTAACTGATACCCGCTCTGCTGATGAGGGATGGACGTAGCACCAGCTTGTAGCGCACCCTGAGGCGTGTCGAAGGGAGCGCCTTCCTCAGCGCCATGCACCGCCCTATTGGTAGCACTACCGACTTCCCCAATAATACTACCGACAGCCTCAGTCCGACTACCGACGAACTCAGTCCCTACACTTCCTTCCCCGACAGGCTCTGGGCTAGCTTCCTGAGCTTCGATGATCGCCGTGAGCTTTCCCCCAAGAGGTAAGAGCCCTCCTGTACTTCGCTCCATCGTATGCACATAGTAGAGACGGGCGGAGAGGATAAGGAGGAGGTAGAGACCTAGGCGCAAGCCCCGGCTTAGCTGACGCTGAGCCCCCCACACTCCGCTGAGCGCCCTTCCCCCACGGAGACTCGCCAGCGCACCTAGGGAAAAAGCACATCCCCCACCGATAGCTAAGCCGAAGCTTAGCCAGCGATGGGGGATGATTTCATACGAGAGGTAGCCCGTGATCAGAAGGGCTAAGAGGCGGAAGATAGGGCTAGCGAGCCAATGATCTTCGATCACTCTTAGCCGTCCTCGCTCGTAGCTTGCTCGGACTTTAGAGGCGAGTGAGTTCCTTGAGACTATGGATGGCTGCCTTGGGATCTTCATGAGAGAAGACGTAGCTCCCAGCCACGAGGACGTCAGCACCTGCAGCGACGAGGTCAGCACCAGTCTTAGCGTTGACACCGCCATCGACTTCGATGAGCGTACTGAGGCCACGCTCATCGATCATCTGCCGTAGGCGACGCACCTTGTCTATGGTGCGGGGGATGAACTTCTGACCACCGAAGCCAGGGTTGACACTCATCAGTAGCACCATATCCAGTTCATCGAGTACGTCGGTGAGTAGCTCTACGGGCGTATGTGGATTGAGTGTCACAGCTGCCTTCATGCCAGCGTCCTTGATCGCACCGATGGAGCGGTTCAGGTGTGGGCTGACTTCGTAGTGGACATTCATCGTGTCCACCCCGAGGGCAGCGAGCTCACGGACGAACTTCATCGGCTCCACGATCATGAGATGCACATCCAGAGGCTTCTTGATCAGAGGACGAATGGCCTCTAGGATAGGGAAACCAAAGGAGATATTGGGCACGAAGACCCCGTCCATCACATCAATATGTAGCCAGTCGGCTTCGCTCTCATTGATGAGGCGTACGTCATCCTCCAGGCGCAGGAAGTTAGCCGAGAGGAGGGAAGGCGATATGATCACCTGTCGCTTACTCATTGGGATAGGGAATGAGGGGGTGAGGGGACTAGACGAGCGCAGCTAGTATGCGGAGCTGTCTCAGCGTCTCTTGATGCCGAGGCTGGGTGCGCTCGAAGGCGGTACGGGCAATAAGATCAAGTTTTTCTTTGTCTGTACGGGAGTAGGGTTGGGTCATAAGCAACTGGGGTTAGGGTAATGAATATCAGTGCCTCGAGTGCTCGAGCGTGGAGCATCTCGAAGCACTGATATAACGCTCCTGCATGGAGCTCTATTGTTTGGCTTAGGAAGCGGTCGTAGAGAAGGGTGAGGGGGAAGGCTACTTCAGTAGCTCCTTGATCCCACCCAGTGAAGAGAGGACGCCCGATGCCTCGTAGGGGAGGTAGACGGTCTTATTGTCCTTGCCCGAAGTCATCTCCTTCAGGGTCTCCAGATAGCGTACTGCGATCAGGTACTGCGCAGGATTAGCGCCCGAGCCTTCGACAGCAAGGGCGATCTTACGGATGGCTTGTGCTTCGGCTTCGGCAGTCAGGAGCTTAGCTTCTGCTTCTGCCTTAGCATGGAGTACCTGTGCCTGGCGCTCCCCTTCGGCATGGTTGATGGCCTGCTGCATGCGTCCTTCGGATTCACGGATCGTAGCTTCCTTCTGCCCTTCGGCATTGAGGATCTGAGCACGCTTGTCACGCTCGGCACGCATCTGCTTCTCCATGGCGTCACGGATATCACGTGGAGGATTGATGTCCTGCAGTTCGACACGGTTGACCTTGACACCCCACTTGTTCGTGGCTTCGTCGAGGATGATACGGAGCTTATTGTTGATGGTATCTCGGCTGGTAAGGGTCTCGTCAAGGTCCATCTCACCGATGATATTACGTAGGCTCGTCTGGGTGAGCTTCTCGATCGCGTCGGGGAGATTCTGGATCTCATACATGGCACGCATGGGATCGACGATCTGGAAGTACAGGATCGCATTGATCTCGGTGACGACGTTGTCCTTGGTGATCACACTCTGACGAGGGAAGTCGTAGACGGTCTCACGTAGGTCAATATTAGTGATCTCCGTGAAGCGGACGAAGGTCTGACCATTGGGCCCTGGGATGGTGTAGCGCCAACGCATAGGACGGGGACGGTCGATGAAGGGAATGATGATGTTCACCCCCGACGAAAGGGTGCGGTAGTAGCGCCCCAGGCGCTCGATGATGACCGTCTGCGACTGCTGGACGATACAGAGACCCTTGTAGATGGTGACGACCGCCAGAATGGCGAGGATGCCTGGGATGATCAGCTCGATAGGCATAGGTGTAGTGAGTATTTAAGGATGGAGAGTAGAGTGAATGCTAGTGATGGACGGGCTCGACCTCAAGGATGACGCTCTTGTAGCCGACGATGCGCACTTCTTGTCCCACGGGTAGGTCTTGACTGGAGTGACTGATGGCACGCCAGCTGTCGCCATCGACGGCGACACGTCCGCCGGCGTCACCGGTGGGGATGGTCTCCGTGACGAAGACATGCCTACCGATCAGGGCATCCATGCCTGTCTTCGCATCATGCGAGGCGAACCAGCGACACATCAGTGGCTGAAGGAGCCAGAGTGCTACCAGGCTACCGACGCAGAAGCAGATGATCTGTACCAGCCAGCTCCATTCCAAGAGCGCCGCCGGTATAGCCAGCAAGGCTCCCAGACCAAAGCAAGCCAAGATGAAGCCTGGGGTAATGACCTCCAGCGCAAAGAGTAGCAATGCAGCGACGAGCCACAGCTGCCACACGGGGAAGAGTGAGAGTATCTCAAACATAGTATTGACCTTAGACCAAAGGAGTAGAAGCAAAGTTAGCCAATCTACACTAGTATTCCTAGCTGACAAAGCAAAGAGATGTAAGGAGGCTGGAATGGGGTCATCCCAGCTCTAGCTCAACATCGTTCCTTCACACAACTTCCATAGGAGTGATATACTTGAACTCAAAGGGAACTAACCCCTCCCCCCCCTTCCACTTTTTAGCGAACTCCTTAAACTCCCGAATAATGTCCGAAGCACCTCCATCTAGTCCCTCAATAAAGTCAGGGAAGTAAGCAATCTCAGGTTTCTCCTCTTTCTCTTTCGTAGCTTCTTTTGCGCCTAACCTCCATATAGGATAAGGACAATAAAGGCAATATTTATCCTTATTATATCTTGACCGTGCGATCATATTAGGAATTAGACTTTCTATATTCTCTTCTATAATCCTCCTCATCTCCTTATCCATTTGTGGATGACGCACCTGTGGAGACTCTCCCCATATACGCCTCCCTTGTGGATCAATCATAATATTAGTTTGGCAAAATCGCCATAGTTTATAAGCCTTAATTGGGTCAATTGGGTTACTCTCCTCCACATAATCTAGGAATAGTTTCTCCTTTATGTGCTCTAGTTCATCTTGCGTAAATGGAATGCTGATATCATCCTCTGCTCTTGTGACTGCACTAAGATAACGAAGGACCCCCACCCTTGTATCAGGGCGTTCAAAGATCTCTCTGAGCTCGGATTTAAGATCGTCCCCCATCAAGTACTTGCTAAGAGGATCTACCTTATATGTTACTTCCTCCCATCCAAACCCTCTATTGAGATCTGAGTAAAGATAAAAAAGCACTTGAAGATGTTTCCTTGCCTGCTCTTGATTCTCAATAGGCTCTCTCCTTACCTTCTGAACAAGATCAGTAAACTGACGGACGGCTTTATCCCTAATATAAGGTTTAATCTCTTCGAAGGGAAGGGCTATATGTGCATGAAATTCAGCCTCATCAATTTCGATTTCACGTAGAGTTCGATAGAAGTATCTTCCAATATAGTCTCTATGATTAGCTTGCAGAGGTTTTGCTTCCCTTGATCTCCCCCACAGCTGTAGTATGAGCTCAGCGACTAGTGCGACGCTCTTGACCTGAAGAAGCTCTTTATTTTCTAGGATATACTTACCAAGACTAATCCTCTTCCCATAGATTGGATGATCTACCCAAGGTAGATTTATCTGAGCTTCTTTATCGCCCATTCCGCTTGCTGCATCGAAGAAAAGCTTATCATCTTGAGACTCAAATGACAGAGCATAATTCTCCTTTAAGAAGTCAAACAATCGGGGGTATTGGATACGTATCAATTCTACAATAAACCAATCAAAAGGTAGAATATTACCATCGAGCACCCTACGACTGGATGAAAGGGTATTGCAGATACGTTTAACAGCTCGGACTGTGGGGAGGTGATAGCTAATCTGAATCCCAGATTCCTCAAGAGTCTCCCAAAGATCTCCATATCCAATACTCTCAAGCTCCATCTTAAGAGCCTGCTCTAGTTGCTCTGGTGTAATCTGAGCTAGCGCATACTCCTCTTGCAGAATCTTCTCCATATAGCGATAGGTATCCTGATCAAAGCTCCCCTTGAGCTGGGAGGCTACATACTCCTTATCATAAGCTAGGGTGTAGCTCATACATGGGAAGGAGGAGCTGTTGCGTACCAGAGCAAAGAGCTCAACTAGCTCTTCGCCCTCAAGGCGATCTACATCGTCGATAAAGATGAATATCTTCCGCCCTAGCTTGCTAATCTCCCTCGTCAAGAAATCATATTGCTCACCTGTGCTCTTCGCATTAGATTCTTGAGGTAAGAGACGTGGTGCAAGCTGTAGCCAAGGGTTACTATCCTTTGCCAAAAGAAGATCTACATAGCGGATAAAACCCGAGGACAAAGCAGAGTTGTAGGGAGCTAGCGCACGACTGAGTTCCTCGAAGAAGATCTGCGTCAGATTGGGAGCCTTACGATACCTCCAAGGATTGAATTCAATGACGATGATCTTCTCATCATGCTGTCTCTCTAGATACTCTTTCATGACCAGCATGAAGGAAGTCTTCCCTGCTCCCCAAGGAGCAGTGAGCCCTAGGGTGAAGGCTCCCCGTGAGGTATCCGTTTGGAAGATCTTCTCTGCTAGAGCCTCTGCCTCCTCACGTCGTCCTAGTAGATCTTCATCCTCTGCTGTACAAGGGAGCTCTACATGATAGCCAGCCTTTGCTTCATCGACTCCTTCCTTCCTTGATTTCTTCCGCATCCAGTACGAGCATCCTGCAATCAATGCTATACAAACACATAAGATTAGGAGAATATCTATATAGCAGGTATATGGCATCAGTGTCGGAGTGGCTACATAGTGTGTAGTCCCGACGAAGCGATAGTATACCCAACCCGCAAACATCACGACAGTCCACGCTCGTAGCCCTTCACTCAAGACATACCTTCTCCGAATAAGGACATAGGTATAAACTAGAGCAACCACTATTAAGAGAAGCCAAACGATGAAGCTCCCTAAGTTCGGTTCAAACAACTCCAGTAGGGAAGCTATCTTACCCTCAAAGGTGGAACGAAAGAAGATATA
>ERZ773054.1913-NODE-1913-length-11579-cov-9.596147_pt1 | contig 11579 bp, 11 predicted proteins | sample MGYA00580630_ERZ773054 | MGnify/ENA primary metagenome ERZ773054 (study PRJEB29015, sample SAMEA2737994) | human oral metagenome | biome: human oral; feature: human-associated habitat; material: dental | place: China | collected 2115 ... | reverse complement strand
CACCTGCCTCGGGGCTCTGCGACACGACGACGCCCACGGGTACGGAGGCATCATAGGTCTCGGCGACCGTGACGCGCAGATGCTGATCCTCGAGAATCTGCCGCGCGAGCGTCAGCTGCTTGCCCGTCACATCGGGCACTGTGATTTCCACAGAGCTCCAGAACTTCCCGAAACTCAGGAAAAATCCCGTAAAGAAGCCGAGCAGGAGGATGAGGACGAGACCAAATTTGAATTTCTTCGTGCGGAAGAAGGACTTCTCCTCTGCCTCCTCCATTGCCGTCTCTTCCTCCGCCTCCACAACGGCGCTGATCTCCTGTGCTTCCACAGGCGTGAGGACGCGCGTCGCATCGGGATCGAATGCCGGCATTGCCGCCGTGTCGCCGCGCATCATCTGCTCCGTGCGCATGATGTCCTGCACGAGCATGCGGCTGTCCGGCCGCAGCGCCGGATCCTTTGCCATCATGCGCGTGACGAGAGCCTCAACCACGGGCGGAATGTTCGGCACGAGGGAGCGCACGGGCTGCGGCTCCTCCTCGAGATGTTTGCGCGCAATGCTCACTGCCGTATTTCCGTCAAACGGAATCCGTCCCGTCAGCATCTCGTAGAGGACGACGCCGAGGGAGTAGACATCCGACTTCGGCGTGATGATCGTGCCGCGCGCCTGCTCGGGCGAGAAGTAGTGCACTGAGCCCATGATGTTGTCATTGTAGGTCATTGTGGACTCCGTGACCGCGCGCGCGATGCCGAAATCCGCAACCTTGACGTTGCCGTCGGGCATGACAAGGATGTTGTGCGGCTTGATGTCACAGTGCACGAGGTTGTTTGCGTGCGCCTGTGCGAGCGCCCCTGCAATCTGGCGTGCGATATGCAGCGCCTCGGTGGCGGGCACGGGTCCCTCCTCCTTGATGCGCTCCTTCAGCGTACGTCCCGGAACGTATTCCATGACGATGTAGTGCCGCCCCTCGGCGACGCCGACATCGTAGACGTTGACGATGTTCGGATGCGTGATGCGCGCAGCCGCCTTCGCCTCGCGCTGAAAACGCGCAATGAACTCCGTGTCATTCTCGTACTGCTGGTGGAGAATCTTGACGGCGACGGTGCGCTCCAAGAGCTGATCCTTTGCCCGATAGACATCTGCCATCCCGCCGCTGCCTACCAGCATTTCCAGCGCGTAGCGTCCATCCAAGACACGCTCGACCATGTTCGTTCCTCCTAACGCCTCCGGCACTGCCGAAGCCTCTATCCCGGAAAAGGGGCGATGAGCATTCATCACTGCCCTGCAAAATAAGTCTGTATGATCCGATGTGCGATCCCCGCCGCCGCACGTCCGCCGAAGCCGCCCTCCTCCACGAGGACGGCAACGACAATCTTCTGACCACCGCGCTCTGCTGAGCCGATGAACCACGCATGATCCGTTCCGCTTGCATTCTCTGCCGTGCCGGTCTTACCCGTGACGCGCACGCCTGCGACCTCCGCCGCCGTGCCTGTCCCTGCAGCAACGACATCCGCCATATAGCCGTCGATGACAGCCGCGCGCTCCGCCGTCGTCGCCGTCCGCCATACCTGCGGACGCGCCTCGTAGAGAGGTGTCCCGTCCGCCGTCAGAACCTGCTCGACCAGATACGGCTGCATTATGCGCCCGCCGTTTGCAAACGCGTCTGCAACGAGTGCCATCTGCAGGGGTGTGACGAGCAGCGCGCCCTGTCCGATGCCGAGCTGTGCGATCTCTCCGTTGCTGAGCGATTTCAGATCAGGGACGTGCGCCTGTGCCATCTGCACCTCTGCATCCGTCAGATCCGCACCGATGCCAAAGCGCTCGAATGCCGACGAAAGTCCGCTGGCGCCGAGGCGCAGTGCGAGTGTCGCAAAGGTGACGTTACAGGACTCGCGCAGCGCATCGGCGAGGCGGAGCTTCCCGTGCACCTCGCCATGACTCTCGTGGAGTACGTAATCCGAACCGATCGCAAGTTCCCCTGTACAGGTGAACACCTCATCTGGATTCGTCACCCCTGCCGTCAGCGCTGCGTCGGCAATGAGCGTCTTAAACGTCGATCCGGGCGGATAGAGCCCCTGCGCCGCACGGTTCAGCAGGGGGCTGTCCGCGCGCGCCGAGAGTTCATCCCACTGCGCCGCGACAGAGGCAGGATCGAAGGACGGCGAACTCACCATCGCGCGGACTGCGCCCGTCTGTGCATCCATAACGACGACCGCACCACGCCTCCCATCAAGGGCGTTCCATATCATCTCCGAGAGCGCGGCATCGACGGTCAGACGGACATCATAGCCCGCATCCGCGCGCAGCAGCGTGCGCAGGGGTCCCATATGCGCGACATCCAAGGTCACACCGCTGAGTGCCTGTCCCTCCAGCTGCTCCACGCCCGTCGCACCGTAGCGCTCCGTCTGATAGCCCGTCACAGGTGCGAGTATGCGCCCGTATGGATAGGAGCGAGTACCATCCGCCGCGCTCTCTGCGAGGACGTGCCCCGCTCGATCCACGATGCGGCCGCGCCGAATATCCTGCTCCATCAGCGCCGAGCGCGTGTTGAGCGGATGGGCGGCGAGCATATCCCCATCCCAAACACTCAGCTTTGCGAGATAGAGAATCTGAACACCGAGCAGGGCGAGCAGGAATGCCGCCGCGACTGCGATATGCTTTCGGAGTTTCCGATCAGCCATCCGCTGCCCCCCTCCTCTCGCCCGAGAGCGCCGTCAATATGCCGACAAGAATGAAGCTCGCCGACATTGAGCTGCCGCCGTAGCTGACAAACGGCAGCGTGATGCCCGTGAGCGGCAGGAGTTTCGTCACACCTGCCGTGATGATGAACGCCTGCAGCAGGAGACTTGCGGCACAGCCCGCCGCGAGCAGCGACTCCTCCGCACGCGGCACGCCCATCGCGATGCGGCTGCCCCGCCAGAAGAGAAGAGCGTAGCACATGAGAACGAAGACGGCGCCGATCAGCCCGAACTCCTCGGCAATCGCCGCAAAGATAAAGTCCGTGTGCACCTCGGGGATGAGCAGCGGATGCCCCTCGGCAAAGCCCGTCCCCCAGATGCCGCCCGAACCAATTGCAAAGAGCGACTGCACGACCTGATAGGACATGCCGTTCGGATCTGCCCACGGATGCAGCCAGATGTCAAAGCGCACGCGAACGTGGCCGAAGAGCGCGTAGCTGAGTGCCGCTGCAATGACGATGAAGAGCCCCGCAAGGAAGACGTAGGATTTGCGCCCTGTCCCCATATAGGTCATGAGCACCGCCATCCCGAAAAAGAGCAGTGCAGAGCCGAGGTCACGCGCGATGACGAACATGAGCACGGCGAGCCCCCAGAGCGCGACGAGCGGGGCAATGAAGCGCACGGGCGGCAGATGGAGAAAGAGGAAACGGCGTGCCGGGAGGGTCAGTACAGCGAGATGGTCGGCAAGATACGCCGCGAGAAAGAAGATGAGCAGAATCTTGCCAAACTCCGATGGCTGCATGGAAAACGACCCGAACGCAATCCAGTTCTTGTTGCCGCCGATGCTCACGCCGAAGATCAGCGGAAGCACTAGGATCACCGTCGTCGTGAGCCCAAGTACATAGGGATAGTCGAGCATCCGCCGAAGCCGTGTCCAGAGGAGCACGACGAGTGCCCAAGCCGCAACGCCGACACATGCCCACCGCAGCTGCGGCACAAAAAGATCCGGTTTCAGACGCGCAATTTCAGCAAGCCCGACGGCGAGGAGCACATAGGCAAGCGCGAGCGGAACGCAGTCCAGCCTGCAGCGCGCAGCGAGCACATAGCTTGCCGCCCCCGCACAGAGGAGGAGTACGAGCCACGGCAGATACGCGAGCTGCGTATGCCAGTCAAGCGACCATCCCGGCTGTCCCGCCCCCTGTTTTAGAAACAGAACGCCAAGTGCGCAGACGAGAATCCCCACGGGCGCAAATTTCAGTCCGCCGGTCATGGCGTTTCGTACGCAACGGCAATCGCCGTGATATTGTCACTGCCGCCCCCCGCAAGTGCCCTCTCAACCATGCGCTCGGCGAGCCCTGCAAACGCCCCGCCAAGCAGTGCGGCAAGCGCATCATCGTCCACCATGTTCGTCAGGCCGTCCGTCGCAAGGAGAAGGCGATCGCCGGTCTCGAGCGGGAAGGAGTCCCCGTCCACATGGAGGCGCTCCTCGATGCCGACTGCACGCAGGAGCAAATTTTTGCGCGGATGATGCTGTGCCTCTGCCTCGCTCAGTTCCCCTCGTGCAACAAGTTCCTCCACATAGGAGTGATCGCGCGAGACCTGCCGAAAGATACCATGCCGCAGCAGATAAAGACGGCTGTCCCCGACGTGGGCATAGTATGCCATCCCTGCACGCTCATCGACATGGAGGACGGTTGCTGTCGACCCCATCCCCTCATAGGAAGAGTTCTCGGCAGAGGCATCCAACACCTGCTGATTGGCACGCAGGACGGCAGTTTTCAGCGCTGCCGTATCGATCTTCTGCCCCTCATTCGCCATATCACGCACAGCAGACACCACTATGCGGCTCGCTACCTCCCCTGCCGCATGACCGCCAAGGCCGTCGGCAACGACGTAGACCGCAGGCGCGAATACGCCGTAGCTGTCCTCGTTCGATGTCCGCACGCGCCCGATATCCGACGCACTCGAAACCTCTATCATGTACTTACCTCTCAAAACGCAGAGCAACCGCACCAATCCGCAGGACATCACCCGTGTGCAGATACGCCCGCCCCGTCAAGATCCCGTCGTTCAGATAGGTGTGGTTGCGGCTGCCCAGATCCTCCGCAATATACGCATTTTCTCTCTGATAGATACAGACATGATGATGGGACACAAAATTATCCGCAAGCACGATGTCATTGTCCGCACTGCGCCCGATCGTGAGCTCATGTCCCACGGGAAAGCGCTGTCCGACCAGCCCCTCGCCCGCAATTGCAACAAATGAAGCCGCTTCGGTGGACGGCTGCGGCTGATGCACGGGCTTTCTCAAATCCGCACGCAGCGATGAAAACATTGCGCGTCCGAGCTGAACAACCACATAGGCGAGCCAGAGAAGCGCACCATATTCGAGCAGCACGCGCAGGACTTTAAGTGCAATCGACGGCATCAGAGCACCTCGTAGCGCAGCGCTGTCGTACCAAGACGGATCTCATCACCGTCGCGGAGGCGCTGCACCTCCGTCCGTGTCCCGTTCACAAAGCTGCCGTTGCGGCTCTGCGCATCATAGAGCACATGACGGTGGAGCTCATACACAACCCACGCATGTACGCGTGAGACATTCGTATCCGTCAGGATAAATTCATTGCGCGGCATGCGCCCCATATAGATCTTCTGCTCCCCGAGACACATGGCAACCCCCGCGTCCGCGCCACTGAGCACGGTGAGTGCCGCAATCTTATGCACGGGCGGAAGGTTCAGGCAGCGCGCCTCCACCAGTGAAGGGCGCTCGAGCACAATGGTCTGTGCCATTGTATCGTGAGAAACCGGCTCTTCCTGTGCGGGAATACGCTCTTGCTGCAGACGTGCCGTAAGATGATAGGAGCCCGCGCGCAGGCTTTCATCGAGCGCAAAGCAGATGCAGAGTTTCCCCGCCATCGTGAGATCCGCTCGGATGATATATTTCTTGAGTGCCACGCCCAGCTCATCCGCCACGCGATGTGAGCAGAGCCGCTGATAGTCCTCCGTCCCAAGCGAGATGAGGTAGGAGTTTGCGAGCCCTGCGCCTGCACTCTGCTTCTTTGCCTCCTTCTCAAGCCCCTTGATGAGCTCGACAGGCTCGAGGTGACTGCTGAATTTGCGGTTGAAAAATCCTTCGATATGATCTCCCAGAAAAGATTCCACGCGTTCGATCATCGTGCAATACTCTCCTTTGGCAACAAATTGAATTGTTTCATGAACTTCTATATCATACCATAAAAGTGCAAATATTTATAGTCCCGCTTCCATCAGACGGTTGCGCAGCTGTCCGCACGCTGCCTGTATATCCGTTCCCATCTCGCGCCGCAAGGTCGCCGTGATGTGCCGTTCCTCCAGCACCTTTTGAAAGCGGCGGATGGCCGCCCTGTCGGGGCGGAAGAGCTTGCGCTCCGCGACGGGGTTGATGGGGATGAGGTTCACGCTCGCAAGCTGACCGCGCAGAAGCTTTGCGAGCTGCTCCGCCTCGCGCACACCGTCATTCAGGTCACGAATCAGAATATACTCGTAGGTAACACGACGCTTCGTTCGCTCCGCATACATACGCGCTGCACGCAGTACATCCGCAAGGGGATACATACGGTTGACGGGCATGATCTCGGAGCGCATCGCATCCGTCGGCGCATGCAGCGAGATCGAGAGCGAGATGGGGATGCCCTCCTCCGCCAGCCGCTCGATGCCGGGTACAATCCCCGAGGTCGAGAGCGTCACACCGCGATAGCTGAGACCAATGGTATAGTCCTCGTGCAGAAGGCGCAGTGCCGCGATCACGTTCTCGTAGTTTTCAAGCGGCTCGCCCGAACCCATGACGACAATCGTGTCAACCCGTGCCCCCTCCTGCCGCAGGAAGTCCGCAATACCGATCACCTGCGCCGCGATCTCCCCCTCGGTCAGATTGCGCTGGAGCCCGTGCAGTGTCGACGCGCAGAACGCACAGCCCATGCGGCAGCCCGCCTGCGTGGAGATGCACACGCTGTTCCCGTACGGGTGGCGCATCAGCACCGTCTCCGCCGTCTGCCCGTCCGCGAACTCATAGAGCAGCTTGATCGTCGCACCGTCAGCGGAGTGGAGACGCGAGACGACCTTCGGGCGCTCGATGAAGAACTGTTCCGCAAGCCGTATACGCAGCGGCTTTGCGAGGTTGTCCATGACATCAAAAGAAGCCGCACCGCGCTGATACATCCATCGGATGATCTGATCTGCGCGGAAGCGGGGAATGTCATGCTCTTTGAGTGCCTCGGCAAGCCGCTCCTTCGTCCATCCAAAGATATTCATAGTCGCCTCATACGTGCGATAAAGAAGCCGTCGGGGCCATCCGTCTCCGGCATGATCTGCACCATGTGCTCCGCCGTTTTCCGCATCGGAAGAAACACCCCCGTCTCCTCCAGTACAAAATCTGTATGCGTCTCCAAGAACGCATTGACGACGGCGGCGTTCTCGCACTCCTCCATCGTACAGGTGCTGTAGACGAGAATGCCGCCCCGCTTCACCGCCTGTGCCGCACGCGCGAGGATGTCACGTTGGAGCGGCGGCAGTGTCTTTGTATCGTCTGCGCTCTTCTTCCAACGCGCATCGGGCTTGCGGCGCAGAACGCCAAGCCCCGAGCATGGTGCATCGACGAGCACGCGATCCGCCTGTTCCGCATACGCCGCGCCGATCTCGCGTGCGTCGCGCATCTGCGTCTCGATGATGGAGATGCCGAGCCGTTTCGCATTGTGCTCAATGCGGCGGATCTTCTCCTCGTAGATGTCGAACGCGAGGATGCGCCCGCAGTTCTCCATACGCTGTGCAATATGGGTCGTCTTTCCTCCGGGAGCAGCACAGGCATCGATGACTGTCATGCCCGGCTCTGCGCCGAGCACATGCGCGACAAGCATGGAGCTCTCATCCTGTACCTGTGCCAGCCCCTCACGCAGAGCCGCGAGCTCATCGAGTGCCCCATGCGTGGCGAGCACAATGCCGTCCGGCACCCATGCAGAGGTACGCACCTGCGCCCCCGCCGCCGCAAGCTGCGCCATCAGAGCATCCCGATTTGTACGCAGCGTATTCACACGCACGGAGAGCGGCGCACTCGTATTGTTGCAGCGACAGAGTGCCTCCGTCCGCTCGTATCCGTAGGAACGAATCCAGCGGTCCACCATCCACTGCGGATGCCATGTGCGCAGAGCAAGCGAGCGTGCGTCCCGTCCCGTAGGAAATGCCGCACGCTCCGGCTCGCGCAGTGCCGCGCGGAGGACACCGTTGACGAACGCGTCCGCGCCCCTGCGCCCATGTTTTTTCGCCAGTTCCACCGCCGTGTTGCATGCGGCAGACGGCGGCACGCGATCCATACAGAAAATCTGGTAGAATCCCAGACGCAGGAGCTCGCGAATGGCGGGCTGCGCCTTGCGGAGGTCGGCGACATAGCGTCCGATCATGTAGTCGAGCGATGCGCCCGCCTTCGTGACACCGTAGACAAGTTCCGTCAGAAAACGACGGTCACGCTCCGGCAGCTGTACCTCGCGCAGTATTCCCGCAAGTGCGACATTGGCGTATGCGTCCTCAACGTGTACCCGTTGGAGCACCTGCATTGCAAGCTCCCGCACACGATCGATTTTTTCCTCACGATACCTCTGCATTATGCGCGCTTCCTCGCATTTCCCGATTCCGGCTCAATGATCTCCTCGAGCTGTCGGCGCACCTCGTTCATATCCACGCTTGTGTTGTAGCACGGGCCGTTCGGGCGGATGTTGAGCACGCCCACCGCCGGCAGTGGAAAGACATCCTGTATGCCGCTCATCAGATCGCGCTCACACGCAATCGCAAGCACCGCCTTCGGGCGCATATTGTAGATGATCTGGCGCGCAAGCGTGCCTCCCGTCGCCACGAAGAAGTGAAAGCCCATCTCCTCGGCGAGTGCCACGAGGTCGCCGATGTTGCAGCCACCGCACCGCTTGCAGTTGTTCGGGTCGCGCGTCACCTTGTGCGGACAGCTCGCGAGCTGCAGACAGTGCGGCGTGACGACGAGCAGACGGTTCGCGGGCACGCGGATGTGCATGCGGTGAAAGAGCAGATTGCTCACCGCAATAAACGATCCCTCGAGCTTCCGCCGCTTCACGCCGAATACTGCGCCAATGCGCACAGCTGCAGGAAAGAGCAGATTGATGAGCTCGTACGTCTGCCGCTTCATCCACGGCAGATAGGGCAGCCCCGCAATCGCGAGCACAATGTTGAAGATACCAAAGAAGGAAGCGAGGACAAGGAGCGTCAGCACGCCCCCAATCGCCCACGGCAGCGCGGGCTGGATCCGCTCGAGCCCCGGCACGCCGATGTACCAGATCCCAAAGAGGAGCATCGCCGCAAGCACCGTCACAAGGAGCAGCATACCGATAAAGAGACGCTTTTTCGGGCGGGACGGCAGTGCGATGGTCTTTTTCTCGCCGGCTGTCTTGCCATTCACGGTCAATGTCTGCGTACTCATAATGAAAACCTCACGTTGATGGGGAGTGTATATCCATTCAAAAAGGCACGCACCTCCATCATCTTCTTGCCGGGGGCTTGAATCTCCGTGATTTCCACATTCTCATCCCCCGTGGCAACGATAAGCCCTGCCTTGCGGTCGGCGGCGACAATCGTCCCCGACGGCACACTTGCCGCATGTCCCGTCGAACGCAGCGCACCGATCTTGTAGACTGCGCCGTCAAGGCTCGTCTGCGCATAGGGCACAGGGTTCAATCCGCGCACAAGAGCATCGAGCTCCTGCGCCTTTTTCGACCAGTCCATCACCGTCGTCTCGCGCGTGATGCGCGCGGCATAGCAGGATTCCCCCGTCTGCGGCGTGCGCACGAGCGTCCCTGCCGCAAGCCGTTCAAGCGTCTCGACGAGAAGACTTGCCCCCGTCTCCATCAGTGTGTCGTGAAGCTGACCATACGTTGTATCCGCATGGATGGGGACTTCTCTCCGCAGGAGCATATCGCCCGTATCAAGCCCCGCATCCATCTGCATCGTCGTAATCCCCGTCATATGCTCCCCTGCCATGATCGCGTGCTGAATCGGTGCTGCGCCGCGATACTTCGGCAGGAGCGAGGCATGCACATTGATGCAGCCGTGCACAGGCACGTCCAACACTTCCTGCGAGAGGATCTGACCGAACGCGACGACGACCGCCACATCGGGTTTCAAATCCCGAAATGCGGTAACAAACGCCGCATCGCTTGCGCGCACGGGCTGAAGCACGGGGATATCATGCGCCGCTGCCCACGCCTTCACGGGGGACGCCACGAGCTTCTGCCCACGTCCGCGCGGACGGTCGGGCTGTGTGACGACGGCAGCGACTTCCGCGAGATCGGATCGTGCCGCAATCGCCGCGAGCGTCGGCACGGCAAAATCCGGCGTCCCCATAAAGATGACACGCAATTTTGTCACCCCTTTTCCTCTTCCTTGCGCAGGCGCACGGCGATGTCGATGAACAGTCTGCCATCGAGGTGGTCGCACTCGTGTTGAATGCAGCGCGCGAGAAGTCCCTCTGCCGTCAGACTGCGCCTGCGGCTGCGCCGATCCGTATACTCCACCGTCACGCGCTCCGCACGCTCCACATCACCGTAGACCTGCGGCACGGAGAGACACCCCTCCGAGTCCACCACAGAACCTTCGCGCATCGTAATGACGGGATTGACGAGTTCAAGCAGACCATGCTCGTCCTGCACATCGATCACCACAATGCGCAGCGACTTGCCCACCTGCGGTGCGGCAAGCCCCACGCCATCGGCGGAGTACATTGTCTCCGCCATATCGTCGAGTAGCTGCCGATGCCGCTTTGTAAGCCGTTCAATCGGTTCTGCCACCTGTTTCAAGACGGGATCGCCCGCCTTTTTGATTTCCAGTATCGCCATAGATTTATCCTTATTTTTATATGTGCAAATGATAGATTCGCACGGCATTGTCATAGAACACCGTATTCCAATATTCTTCGGGAATGAGCAGCTTCGTGAATGCAATGTAGTCGTCAAAATTCGCAAGCGGCCAGTCCGTCCCGAACATGAGACGGTCATAGGCACCTAGATAAGCGAGCCAGCCGTGCAGCTGCTCGATGTAAAACTTCTTGCGCGTACAGAATAGCTCAAAATCCTGAATTTTTCCCGCAAGCATCCCCGAGAGATCGGCACTCACATTCGGATTCTTCTCCATCACGGCGACTGCGTCCGTGAAATACGGCTCACCAAAATGGCACATGACAAAATGCACATCACGGAACTTCGTCGCCGCCTCATCCATCACATTCGGGTGCGCGTATTTCAGCAGAGCCTTTTCCGTCGCCGTCAGCCCCGTGTGCACGGCAACGGGTTTCTTATACTGTGCGGCAAGCTCGTAGACGGGCGCAAGCATATCGTCATAGATATAGAAATAATGATAGCCCGGATAGAGCTTGATGCCGACGCATCGCTCGCTTTTTAGGTGCTGTTCGAGCGCGGGCAGAAGCTTTTCGATGCGCCCCTCCGCGATCTCCGTCACACCGTCGCCCCCGATGCCCACGCAGTAATGAAAGATGTCGGGATAGTTCGGATTCGTCTCCTCCACAGGCAGATTGCCCATCACGATGCCGTGGACAATGTTCGACGCACGAAAGTCGCGGCGCAGAGCCTCCTCCGTATTCTCGTGCCCTGCCGCCCGTGCCACGGTATCAAAATACTCCCCTCTGCCAAAGTGCAGATGAGCATCAATGATCTTCATATATGTTCGCTTTCTATTGCAGACAAGTATCACTATCCGTTTAGTTTATCATACACGTCAATAGTTTTTCGTGATAAATGGGACATTTTACAACAAATCCATCATCCGATGGGTCTGCGGGATGATTCGGACATCGGACAGATGACGCAGGGTGATGCGTTGGAGTTCGAGGAGGCGTGCGG
>ERZ773054.1912-NODE-1912-length-11591-cov-24.982230_pt1 | contig 11591 bp, 10 predicted proteins | sample MGYA00580630_ERZ773054 | MGnify/ENA primary metagenome ERZ773054 (study PRJEB29015, sample SAMEA2737994) | human oral metagenome | biome: human oral; feature: human-associated habitat; material: dental | place: China | collected 2115 ... | reverse complement strand
TGCTCATCGCGGCGGGCCTGGGGCTGCGCTTCGACTTCACGACGACGGCCATCGCGTGCCTGGCGGGATTGGGGGGCCTGCTCGTCGTCGCGGCCCTCATCCCCAAGGGGCGCCGCAGTATCAAACCCTGATCAGACCAGCTGCACCGCCCGCGGACGCACCGTGATTCTCGTTGACCGCCCCTCAGACGTGAGGACGCGAGGTTCACGGTGCGTCCGCGGGGGCGTACCATGCAAGAAGAGCTCACTGGAACCGAGAACCTCCACCACTCCGACGGACAACGAGGGACATCGATGGTTGAGACAGCTATTTCCATACTCATGAGCCTGATCCTGTGCTCGGCCGGAGTCGTGCTCGTGGTGCTGGGGCGCCGGATGTCACAGCACAGGCTCCCGCCGAACTCGTGGGCGGGAGTGCGTTACGAAATCGCGCAGCGCTCCGAGAAGAACTGGTACACGATGCAGGCCCAGTGCGCGGTGGCGACTATAGGACTGGGCGTGGTCCTCCTCGACTCGGCTCTCCTGTTCGTCATCCAGGCGGTCCTGCATGAGACGGTCTCGATCCTGATCCCCATGGCCATCACGCTGATTCAGACGGCTGCCGGCATGGCGATACTTCACGTTCAGGCCCGCAGGTGCAGAGCACTCCTTCTGAAGAACACAATCAAGTCACCTAGATGACCGACGTCAGACAAATTAGCGAAGGGTGCATCCATCCTACAGGCCCTCAACGCCCCCACTCCCAGAAAAGAACTGAACCCAGGGGTGCAAAACATTTTTTCTCACCCTTGGACCACAATTCCCCTGCACGCAAAAGCATACTCGAACACACCATCCCCGCTCACGAAGCACAATCAACCCAAAGAATAATATTCTGTATTTTTAACAAGACGAGCACTCCGAAACTTTTCCCCATCCCACTACAGCATCATTCTTGGCTATCCCATATTTCGAGATTATCCTGGCTGCGACCACAGAAGCGATATACCGTTTAACCTCCTACTTCGTCGATTCATATCGACCCCCTTCAGCCACATTAGGAACCGCTATGCGCAAACTCGTTCGCCATCACCGCCTCGCCACCGCATTGGGTGGAGCAATGATCGCCGGCTCCTGCGCATTGGCAGGATGCTCTGGTGGAGGCAGCACAACAGGAGCCCCCGCGAGCAGCTCCGCCACACAGTCAGTCAGCGCCTCGCCAACCCCCACGGCCAAGAGCGTAACGGTGTCACCCGAATCCGTCTCAGACACGGAACTGGGTTACACGGTTACCAGCGTCACTGACGAGCTCACAGACGAGAAGCTCCCGGCACTCAAGGCCTTCGTCGCCTACGACCAGGCGCTATGGCGCCTCAAGATCACCGGAAAATCTGCCGATGACGCCGACTCGCTCGCGACCGACAAAGCCCGCGACGAACTCATCGAGAACCCAGATTTTCCGAGTCCAGTACACCGCACGGCACCCATCAAGGTATCGATTGAAATCGTGGACTTTGAAAAGAATCAACGCGATCTAGTCCACGTGACCACCTGTCTTGACCTGGACGAGAGCAAGGCGATCAACACCAAGGGCGAGGACGTCACATCCTCAACCCACTTAGGGAAGTATCTTGTCACGACGACGCTGAAGTTGAATGACAGCAACAAATGGGTGGCGACGCAAAGATATGTCTCTGATCCGGGAACATGCGGCAATAACACCCCCTCGGGCAGCCCCTCAACCGCAACCCAGCAGCCAACTGCCGAAGCCACCGCCAGCCACACAGGTAGCTAATACGACAGCACTATCCTCACACGAGGAGACCTCATCGAAGCCAGACTTGTGATCGGAGCACGACGTCTCCGAGTCATCAGCCCTGGTAGACGATCTTGGCCTTGACGTCGTCGACGGCCTCCTCGCCGAGGTAGTGACGCACGATCTCCAGACCAAAGTCGATAGCGGTGCCCATGCCCCGCGAGGTGATGACGGGGCCATCGGTCACGACGGCGGCCTGGCTGACCTGCGCCCCGTGGTCGGCGAGCACGCCCACGAAGCCGGGGTTCGACGTCGCCTGGCGGCCCTCGAGCAGGCCCAGCTCGGCCAGGATCGAGGGGGCGGCGCAGATCGCGGCCACGGGCCGGCCGGTGCGCACCCGCTCGGTGACCGCGGCCATGAGGGGCTCGACGGCCTTGAGGTTGGGGGTGCCGGGGATGCCGCCGGGCAGGACGAGCATGTCGTAGTCGTCCAAGTTCGCCTCGGCCAGGGCGAGGTCACAGGTGACGACGATGTTGTGGGAGGAGACGACGGCCCGCTCGGGAGTCACGGAGATCATCGTCGTGGGGATACCGGCGCGGAAGAGGATATCCACGGTCGCCAGTGCCTCGACCTCCTCCAGCCCGGGGGCGATGAAGACGGCGACGGCCTTGTCAGTCCTCTGATCGGTGGGCGCGTGGAAAGCGGGCATGTCTCCTCCAGGAAGGTCGGCTCAGGTCAGTGCGGCTGGCGCCATCACCCTACGCGCCGGCCACCGGCTGCAGGAACCGTTGGGCGCATCCGTACTGATCGGCAACTCGACGCCGGGAGTAGTCTAAGTCGATCCTTGTCGGCTGCGGCTCGCTCCGACAGCTCAAGCAGCATCGGGAGGCGAACGATGACGTGGTGCACGGCGGCCCTGTGTGCGGCCGTGCTCGCTGTCATCGTCTGCAGTGCGCTCCTGCTCCACTACCGACGCTCTCTGCAACGCACCCGGGGAGAGCTCGCCCGCCTTCGTACCTTCCATGAGGAAAGGATGCGGCGCCCCAACGTGCTGTCTCATGAGTTACGTACGCCCCTGACCGTCGTGCGCGGCGCTGCCGAGCTGCTCCTCGATGAGAGCGCCGGCCCACTCAACCCCGACCAGAAACGCTTCATTCAGACCATCGCAGAGAACTCCAACCAGGTGATCGATATGGCCTCCGACCTCCTGGCCGAAGCCAGCCTGGAGTCCGATCTGTTTAATCTGCGCCTGGAGTGGACTGAGATGCGCCAGCTGGTTCGCGAGTGTGTCGCCCAGTTGCGCCGGGTTCACAACGCGTCCATCCGATTGGACAACCACGGGGCGCCGCTGCGCCTCCAAGTGGATCCTCGCCTGATGGGGCAGGCCGTCACGAACGTTGTCAACAACGCCGCCCGACACGCAGGCGAAGGCGTCTCCATCCTGGTGCGCATCACTGAGTCAGAAGAAACCGTCACCATATCCGTTTCCGATAACGGTACAGGCATGACCCCGGAGGACCGGGCTGTATTGTTCACCCCCTTCGCGACTGGGGGTTCCCGACGACCGGGAACCGGATTGGGGATGATGATTACCCAACGCATTGTCGAGCTCCACGGCGGAAAAGTGCTCGTCGACACCATCTCCCGAAAAGGAACAACAGTGTTTCTCACCCTTCCACGCACGTGGCGGGAACCCGACCACAAGGAGGCGACGACCAGTGAATGACACGATCCGGCCACCAGGCGCACCCCAGGTTCTCGTCGTCGACGACGAACCACAGATCCTGATGATTATGCGCTTCGCCCTCGAAACAGCGGGTTTCACTGTTGTCACCGCGACTGATGGAGCACAGGCCTGGTCCACCTTCAAACAGCGTCGCTTCGATCTCGTGGTTCTTGACCTCATGATTCCGGTGGTATCCGGGGTCGCCGTGGCTGAACGCATCCGAGGAATCTCGGACGTACCCATCATGATGATCACCGCACTGTCTGACGAGCCGGACCGGATCCGTGGGCTGGAAGCAGGGGCCGACGACTACGTCACCAAGCCGTTCAGCCCCCGCGAGCTCACCTTGCGAGCCCAGGCACTCGTACGCAGATGGCACGGACGCCGCTCCCCTGCTCTCTCCAATGGAGACCTGATGATCGATACCGCCTCGCACCGGGTCTATCTGCATGGTTCGGCGCTGGACATGTCCGATACGGAGGTGAGGTTCTTGGAGGTCCTCGCCCGCAACATCGGGAACGTGGTGACATACGCAGACCTGCTCAGCCAGGTCTGGGGCACAGAGGACCATAGCGGCGGCAAGGACATGATCAAGACCACCGCCTACAGGGTGCGGCGCTCTCTGGGTGAGGGCGGCAGGAGATACATCCACTCGGTGCGGGGGGAGGGCTACACCATGCCCCACTTGGCGGAGAGTGCATCTGGCGACACGGCAGAACCGTACTCTGCAACCGCTTCGCCCACCGCACCACGACGGTGACGGCGGTGTTACCAACCGTTACTTCCCGACACCTCGCCGGTCTCCGTCACCGGGGATGATGGGAGGCACCCGGTGGGATGTCATGCATCAAAGGCCTCCCGCCACCCAATCCCACTTGATTCAAAGGAGAATCCCATGAGGAAGCGGCTGTTCTCTGCCTTGCTTGCCGCCACCACCGCGAGTGCCCTGGCCCTGACCGGCTGCGCGGTTGACGAATCGAAGAGCGATTCGATCACCATCGCCTGCGGAGCCATGGAGGATCTGTGCCAGAAGTGGACTCAGACCTTCACCGAGCAGACCGGGATCCAAGCCACCTACGTGCGGCTCTCCTCCGGTGAGACCGTCGCCCGCCTCGACTCGGCGAAGAACAACCCCGAGTTCGATGTCTGGCACGGAGGCCCTGTGGACGGCTACGGGACCGCGGCGACCAAGGGACTCATCGAGGCCTACGAATCACCCAGCGCAGCCAAGATCCCTGACAAGTACAAGGACGCCGACCACAAGTGGACTGGCGTCTACGTGGGAGTCCTGGGGTTCTGCTCCAACAAGACGGTCCTGAAGAAGCTGGGCGCGGAAGCACCGAAATCCTGGGACGATCTGCTCAACCCTGCATTCAAGGGGCAGGTCTCTACCGCTCACCCGTCAACCTCCGGAACGGCTTTCACCACCCTGTGGACGCAGAATGTCCGCCTGGGCGGACAGGACCAAGCCCTGGACTACATGAAGAAGCTGCACAGCAATGTTCTGCAGTACACCAAGTCCGGCACTGCGCCCGGACAGATCGCGGGCCGCGGTGAAGTGGCGGTGGGCCTGGTCTTCTCCCACGACTGCGTGAAGTACCAGGAAGAGGGCATGTCCGACCTCCAGGTGTCCTTCCCCAAGGAGGGGACCGGCTACGAAGTCGGCGGGGTGGCCCTGGTGGCCAAGTCCAAGCACTCCGAGGCGGCCAAGAAGTACATCGACTGGGCGATCTCGGCCGACGCCCAGAACATCGGACAGACCGTGGGGTCCTACCAGATTCCCACCAACCCCGACGCCAAGATCAGCGACAAGATGGTCAAGCTCGATGACGTCACCTTGGTGGACTACAACTTCAAGGCCGCGGCAGAGGCCAAGCCCGCGCTGACCAAGCGCTTCGACGAGGAGATCGCCGCACAGCCGAAGGAATGACGAAGGTCCCTCCATCCGTGTTCCGGGACCAGCCGGTCCCGGAACACTCTCTCTACCCCCTCCCACGGCCGCCACCAGCCGAGCGGTCCCCTCGATCGGAGTCCTCCATGTCTTCCGCGGCCTCAACGCTGCCCAGCCCCCATACCCCTGCACCTTCCGCAGCTACGACACGACGCTCCACCAAGGTCCGACGAGACCCGGTGACAATCGGCATCGTCACTGCTATCACCCTTGTCCTCGTCGTCCTCATCGTGCTTCCTCTGGTGACGATCCTCTCTCAGGCCTTCTCCGCCAACGGCTCAGAGGTCCTCACCAGCCTGCTGCGCTCCACAACGAACCGAACCACAGTTATCAACACTGTCGTTCTAGGCCTCGTCGTCGGAACCGTCGGAACACTCATCGGTTTCTTCCTCGCTTACGTGCAGGCTCGTGTGGACATACCCGGTAAACGCCTCCTTCATCTCATCTGCCTCATCCCCATCGTCTCTCCACCCTTCGCCGTCGCCACGGCCTCCATCACGCTCTTCGGACGCAATGGGATCGTCTCCACTCAGCTGCTGGGCCAGCAGTGGAACATTTACGGGCTCCCCGGCCTGACCCTGGTGCTCTCCCTGTCCTTCTTCCCCGTCGCCTACATGAACATGCTCGGCATGCTGCGAAACCTGGATCCCGCCATGGAGGAAGCCGCGGCATCACTGGGCGCCTCACCTTGGACGGTGTTCCGCACAGTCACCCTCCCCATGCTCATCCCGGGCTTCGCCTCCTCCTTCCTCCTGCTCTTCGTCGAAGCGATTGCCGACCTGGCGAACCCGCTGGTCATTGGAGGAGACTTCACCGTGCTGGCATCTCGTGCCTACATCGCGGTCAACGGTGAGTACAACACCGCCGCTGGGAGCGCCTACTCGCTGGTGCTTTTGGTGCCGGCCCTGCTGGTGTTCGTCCTTCAGAGGTACTGGGCGTCACGCAGTTCCGCTGTGACCGTCACCGGGAAGCCCACTGGCCGAGTCCGGCTGGTTCGCGCTCCACTTCCCCGTTTCGTCCTGTCCGTGACGGCGGCGGCCCTGGCGCTGTTCGTGGTGTCGATCTATGCGACTGTCATCCTGGGAGCCTTCGTCAAGATCCTAGGAGTGGACAACACGTTCACCCTCAAGAACTTCCAGTACGTGCTGTCCGGAATCGGCAACGACGCCATGATTGACACGACGATCCTGGCGCTTATCGCCACTCCGATCGCCGGAGTTCTGGGAATGCTTGTAGCCTGGCTCGTCGTCGTGCGCCTCAAGGCCAGCGCCGGCCTCATGGACTTCCTGGGAATGCTGGGACTATCGGTTCCCGGAACAGTCCTGGGCATTGGCTACCTCATCACCTTCAATAAGCCAGTCATCTTCGGTCACCTCATGTTCATGCCGGCCCTCGCTGGAGGAAGCGCGGTATTCGGCGGAGCCATTGCCATCATTATGGTATACATCGCACGCTCCATGCCGTCAGGTCAGCGATCAGGTATCGCAAGCCTTCAACAGGTGGACAAGTCCATCGACGAGGCATCAACATCCCTGGGCGCCTCAGGCCTTCAGACCTTCATCAAGGTGACGATGCCTCTCATTAGACCAGCCTTCATCGCTGGCCTCACGTACGCATTTGCTCGCTCTATGACAACCCTGTCCCCAATCGTATTCATCACTACCCCGAAAACCAAGATTATGACCTCACAGATCCTTTCCGAGGTTGACGCAGGGAGATTCGGGAACGCCTTCGCATTCTGCACCATCCTCATCGTCATCGTCATGCTCGTCATCGGCGCGACCAACCTCTTGGTACGCGACACCTCAGTGGCATCGTCAGCCCGTACGAGCCTGTAACCCCATTCAGAAAGGACTTTCACAATGAACACCACGGCCACAAAGAAGGTGCCCTACAGCTCGGACCAGAAGGCTTCCGACGCCAAGAGCGGCCACCTCTCCCTCGTCGAACTCACCAAGACGTTTGGTGACGGGGGCGGTGAGGTGACTGCTGTTGACCACATCAACCTCGACATCGATCCAGGGGAGTTCATCACGCTCCTCGGCCCCTCAGGTTGCGGAAAAACCACTACGTTGCGAATGATCGCCGGCTTCGAAGATGCATCATCCGGAAAGGTCATGCTCGACGGAGACAACATGGCGGTCATTCCGCCTAACCGCCGCCCGATGTCGATGGTCTTCCAGTCCTACGCCCTTTTCCCCCATTTGTCAGTGCGGGACAACGTCGCTTACGGCCTCAAGCTGCAGAAGATGCCGGCAGCACAGATGGATGAGGCCATCGAGGTGGCTTTGACTGCGATGAACCTGACCGCCATGGCCAAACGCGCCCCATCTCAGCTCTCTGGCGGCCAGCAGCAGCGTGTCGCCCTCGCCCGCGCCATGGTTGTGCGCCCCAAGGTGCTGCTCTTCGACGAGCCCCTCTCCAACCTCGATGCCAAGCTGCGCATCAAAATGCGCCTGGAGATCCGCCACATGCAGAAGCGACTGGGGATCACGTCGGTCTACGTCACGCACGACCAGTCTGAGGCCATGGCAATGTCCGACCGCATTGTCGTCATGAACGCGGGCCGCATCGAGCAAGTTGACACTCCTGAGGAGATCTACCTGCATCCCGCATCGGTGTTCGTGGCCGACTTCGTGGGACGCGCCAACTTCCTCAAGGCCACGGTCATCGAAGCACTCGAAGCCACCACTCAGGCGCACAGTCGAGCGAAGGTGGAGGTACTCGGTTCTGAAGCGACCGTTCCCAGTCATCCCAGCGCAGTGGACGGCAACCAGGAGGTTGTGCTGATGGTGCGCCCCGAGTCGGTGAGACTGGCCGCGGTCCAGGAACCTACCCAGAGAATCTCGGGCTCGCTGGGACAGATCATCACCCGCGTCTTCTACGGGGAGACCGTCGAGTACGAGGTCGAGACCGAGTACGGTTCCATTGTCTGCGTCGTCTCCGATCCTCGTCAGGATGAGCTGTTCCAGGAGGGGCAGGCCGTACGCGTCTCCATCGAGTCCCACAAGGCATGGCTGCTCCCTGCGGAGTAGACGCGTCTTGGCTCGTTCCTCAGTGTCGCCGGCGCTGAGCCTCGCGAGTGGTTCGCCGAGCTCAGCGCTGACGCAGGAGGTGCTGCTCGGCACTGTCCAGGATCAGCCGGGCGGCCTCCGGCGCGTAGACGCTCAGGCCGCCGTCGGACACGGGCAGCTCGACATTGCCGTCGTCACCGATAGTGACCGGCTCGTGCCCGCCCAGGACGCAAATCCACTGCTCGCCGGCGTGCCGCGCCCCGACGTGGAGACGCTTAGTGGCGGCCCTGCGGTCGGACAGGACGACGGCGAGCCCGGAGCCGGGGTGGGCCTCGTCGCCCTCGCGCGCGAAGCCGACGACGTCGGGGTCGTCGAAGGCGTCGTGCTGGGGGCCGTGGGCCAGGGCGCGTCGCATGGTCATGAGCAGCGGCAGCTCGGTGACGGCCGGCAGGTCGCCGGTCTCGGGGGTGCCGAACAGGTCGCCCCAGAAGACGCAGGGGATGCCGGCCTCGCGCAGGAGGATGAGGGCGTAGGCGCTGGGCTTGAACCAGGGCAGGATGGTGGAGGCCAGGGCCTGGCGGGGCTGGGTGTCGTGGTTCTCCACGAAGGTGACGGCGTGGGCGGGGTCGGCGTCCACGAGGGTGCCCTCGAAGAGGCGCGACAGGTCCACGTTCCCGTCGGAGGTGGCGGCGGCGTGGAGGTGGAAGTGGAGGGGGACGTCGAACAGGCTCATGACGGGCTCGTCGCCCAGGTAGCCCCGCAGCTCGGCCAGGTCCTCGGACCAGTACTCCCCCACGGCGGGCAGCGCCCGCCCGGTGGTCCGGCGCAGGTCGCGCAGCCAGCGGCGGAAGAACTGGGCCCCGATGTGCTTGACGGCGTCGAGCCGGAAGCCGTCGACCCCGGTGGTCTCCACGTACCAGCGCCCCCAGGCGTCCAGCTCCGCGCTCACCGTCGGGTCCATGACATGGACGTCGGCGCCCATGAGGTAGTCGTAGTTGCCCAGCTCGTGGGCGACGCCCTCGCTCCACTCCTTGCCCTCGAAGAGCCATATGCCCGAGCGCCCGGAGCGCTCGTCCCAGTCGATGCCGTTGAAGCAGTGCCAGTCCCAGGTGAAGTCCGAGTAGGCGCCGGCGCGCCCCGGGAAGGTGAAGCGGGTCCACACGGTGACCTCGGCGGGCTCGCCGAGCGGGCGGTACCGGTTGGCGGGGTCGACCTCGAGGGCGAGCACGTCCTCGGAGGCGTCGGCTCCCATGCGGTGGTTGAGGACGACGTCGGCCATGACGTCGATGCCCGCCGCCTTGAGGGCCGCCACGGCGGCCAGGTACTCGTCCTTGGTGCCGTACTTGGTGGGCACGGCGCCCTTCTGGTCGAACTCGCCCAGGTCGTAGGTGTCGTAGACGCCGTAGCCGACGTCGTCGACCCCGGCCTGCCCCTTGTAGGCCGGCGGCAGCCATATGGCGGTGAATCCGGCGTCGGCCAGGAGGGCGGCGTTGTCCGTCAGGAGCCGCCAGTGGCGGGAGTCGGCGGCCAGGTCCCAGGCGAAGCCCTGGAGCAGGATCGGGTTGACCCGCGAGGGCTGCGGGTGGAGCGCATCGGTCACATGAGTATTGTGTCAGATCCTCCCGGGAGCTTCCTGGGAGCGGGCGGTCAGGCGGCGCCGTCGGGCCCGTTCCCGCACCGACCTCAGAGCGGGTCCTGGAGGAGGAAGTCGATGATGTTGAGGTGGCGGATGCCGCTCCGCCCGCGACTGAGCGGATCGAGGCTGAGCACGAGCTTGGGGTGGTTGTCCGGGATGGACTCCAGGACGCCGAATTCCCGGTCCATCGTCTCCTGACCGGCGAGCAGGTAGCAGACTTGGACGTAGAGGACCTCCTGCCCCCGCCGGGCGAGGAAGTCCACCTCCTTGGCGCCGCTCCACCCGACCTGGACCTCGTAGCCCCGGGAGCGCAGCTCGGTGTGAACGATGTTCTCCAGGACGATCTCGACGTCGGAGAGGTTGTCGAAGCCCATGGCGGTGCGCAGACCGTGGTCGACGGCGTAGTACTTCTCGTCCGATCGCAGGATCGACTTCCCCGCGACGTCCCGCCTCGGCACCCGCGCGATGAGGTGGGCGCCGATGCAGAAGTCGAGGTGGTTCAGGACGGTGTCCACGCTGACGGCCCGCCCCTCGCTCTTGAGGTGGCGCACGACTGAGCGCGCCGAGAAGGTCCGGCCGATGTTGCCGATGCAGTAGCGGATGAGACGGCGGAAGAGATCGACGTCGCGGACCTGATGGTGCTCGATGACGTCGCGGACGATGACCGTGTCGAGAACCGACTGGAGGTACTGGATCGACGGGGAGCGCTCGAGCCCGAAGTACTTCAGAGCGGGGAAGCCGCCCAGGACCAGGTAGTCGTCGAACAATTCCCGGGGCGCGCGGGCGGTCCCGGCGTGAAGTTCGATGAACTCGCGGAAGGCCAGGGGGAGTACGGGGAACTCCACGTACCGGCCGGCGAGGTTGGTGGCCAGTTCTCCGGCGAGCATGGTGGAGTTGGAGCCGGTGAGGTAGAGGTCGCAGTTCCAGTCCACGCGCAGGGCGTTGACCGCATCCTCCCACCCGGGGACGCGCTGGACCTCGTCGAGGAAGACGTAGGCCCGCTGCGAGCGGTCCGGCAGGCGCGCGCGCAGGTGCTCCAGGAGCGCGGCCGGATCGCGCAGTGCGAGACCGGCCTCGGATTCCAGGTTGAGGCGCACCACGGGGGCGCGCGGGAAGCGTTCGGAGATCCTCTCGGCGATCATGTCGAGCAGGGTGGACTTGCCGCACCGGCGCACGCCGGTGAGGATCTTGATGACGGGGACGTCGACGAAGGGTCGGATGCGGTCGATGTAGCGGGGACGATCGATGTAGTCCTCCACGGAACACCTCCTGAAGTCCTGGGCGATGAGCGCAGCGGATACCGCCTGTCGACCGCAGTCGACAGAACTGATCGTGAGAGCCTTACTGTCGACTGTAGTCGACAGGCCCGGGGGTGACGAACCCGCCGGCCGCGGCGCCGTCCGGCCTACTGCGATTCCCCGGCGGGCTCCAGGACGCCGCTCCAGGACAGGAACCGCGCGGTGCGCTCCATCGCCGCCGTCAGGCGCTCGTCCCCGAAGCCGTGGGCGGCCCCGGCCACCCGCTCCAGGC
>ERZ773054.1909-NODE-1909-length-11604-cov-19.075418_pt1 | contig 11604 bp, 10 predicted proteins | sample MGYA00580630_ERZ773054 | MGnify/ENA primary metagenome ERZ773054 (study PRJEB29015, sample SAMEA2737994) | human oral metagenome | biome: human oral; feature: human-associated habitat; material: dental | place: China | collected 2115 ... | reverse complement strand
CCACCCGCGCAGGTCGCGCTGTCCTCGCTTCGCGACGCCGCAAGGGTCGCGCTCGCCTCGCCGCCTGAGGTGCTCGGCGCGGCGCACCGGTTAGCGCGGGGTGAGGACTTCACTACCGCGATCCGTCGGGGTACGCGTTGCGGGAACCGCAGGCTGGTTGTGCACTACCACGCCGGCGGGAGAGGGGATGAATCTCCGGCTCTCGTCGGCGTCGTCGTGCCCAAGAAGCAGATCCCGCTGGCGACCCACCGCAACCGTGTCAAGCGTCGCGTGAGAGCTCTCATGGCTCAGCGGGTCGGTGGGCTTGAACCAGGAGCCCGCGTCGTCGTGCGCGGACTGGCCGGAGCCGATGGCGCCGACAGTCGCACCCTGGGGAGAGATCTGGACAGGCTTCTCAACCGGTGCCGAGAGCGTGACGGTGAGCGCCGGGCCCACGGGCAGCAGCGGTAGGACGGATACGAGTGAGCAATGAGTAGATGGCTGACGCGAGCTCTTCTGGCTCCAGTGCGTCTCTATCAGCGCTTCATCTCACCGCTCCTGCCGGCGTCGTGCCGCTATTACCCCACCTGCTCGGCCTACGCGGTCACGGCGGTGGAGGTGCACGGTCCCATCAAGGGCGTGCTGCTGGCCACCTGGCGTCTGCTGCGCTGCAACCCGCTGACTCCCGGTGGAGTCGACCATGTTCCGGACAAGGGGCGCTGGCGCTACGACCATCCCCGTGATGTCCCGCGCTTCAGGGTTGAGGAAACCTGATCGATCCCGGCGAACCGATTGACATAGTGCCGACTCGCGCTCCGAGCTCGCGCTGATACTGCTCTCCCACGAGAATCCCCACACAAGGAGTACGGATGGACACGATGCTATGGCCCCTCAAGGTGGCCGTGGCCTGGGTCATGGTCACGATCCACAAGGGCCTGGTCCTCATCGGATTCCCCGACGGGCCGGGTATCGCCTGGGTGCTGTCCATCATCGGTCTGACGATCGTGGTGCGGCTGCTCATCATGCCGCTGTTCGTCAAGCAGATCCGTGCCTCGCGTGGGATGCAGCTCCTCCAGCCGGAGATGAAGGCGCTCCAGGCCAAGTACAAGGGCAAGAAGGATCCCGAGTCGCGCCAGCGCATGAACGAAGAGATGATGGCGCTCTACCGCAAGCACGGGACCAACCCCATGGCCTCCTGCCTGCCGATCCTGGTGCAGATGCCCATCTTCTTCGCCCTGTTCCGCGTGCTGGCCTCGCTGGGCGCTGTCGCGGGCGGCACCTACGGTCGTCCTTCGATCGGCCCACTCACGCAGCAGCTGGCCGAGCAGGTGCAGGCCTCCAGCGTCTTCGGCGCCAGCCTGTCCTCCTCCTTCATGAGCAGCGCTGACACGCAGGTCAAGATCGTCACGGTGGCCATGATCATCATCATGTCGGTGACGCAGTGGTACACCATGGCGCAGCTGACGATGAAGAACATATCGGCGGAGTCCATGGACTCCGACAACCCCATGATCCGGTCCCAGCGGATGATGATGTACGTGATGCCGGTCATCTTCGCCATCTCCGGCGTCAACTTCCAGATCGGTGTACTTGTCTACTGGGTGATCTCCAACCTGTGGACCATGGGTCAGCAGTTCTTCACCATCCGCAACATGCCCGCACCCGGCAGCGAGGCCGAGAAGAAGTATCGCGCCCGGGTCAACGCCAAGCGGGCGCGCAAGGGCCTGCCCTCCCTTGAGGAGGAGGAGCGAGCCGAGGCGGCCGCCAAGGCCGAGGCCGAGGGTCGCACCGGCGGACAGCGGGTGCAGCCGGTGCGTAAGAATCGGCGGAAGAAGTCCGGTGGCCAGGGCGAGGCGCACGGTGAGACTCGCAATGAGGCTCAGACTGACGCCGTCGGAGAGTCCGACGACGATGAGGCGTCCGGCGAGGACATGAGTGGCTCCAAGGGGTCGGCATCCTCCAAGAGTGGTGGCCTCAGCGACGAGGAGATCGCTCGACGTCGTTACGAGCGCCGGGCCCGTCAGCGTCGCGAGGCGGCGGCCCGACGCAAGGCTCAGGCCAAGAAGAAGCGCAACCGCTGAGAGCTGCTCAGCGGCAGGACAACCCGGTTCCCATCACAGATACGGATGACATCATGAGTGAGCAGCACAGTAACGACTCCTCCCAGCAGTCCGCAGGCAGGCCTGTGAGCAGCACCGTCTCGCGCCTCGAGGAGGAGGGCGAGATCGGCGCCGACTACCTGGAGGAGCTTCTCGACATCGCCGACCTGGGAGGCGACATCGATATCGACATCGACCACGGACGCGCCTCGATCGCCGTGGTCGCCTCCGAGGAGGGTGACGAGCGCGAGCTCGCTGATCTTGTCGGACGCGATGGTGAGGTTCTGGAGGCCGTTCAGGAGCTGACCCGTCTCGCGGTCCAGGCTCGCACCGGCAACCGGTCCCGGCTCATGCTCGACATCAACGGTTACCGCGCCGATCGTCGCACCGAGCTCACCAAGGTCGCCCAGGAGGCCGTTACCAAGGTGCTCACCTCAGGTGAGACCGTCAGCCTGGAGCCGATGAATCCCTTCGAGCGCAAGGTGTGCCACGACGTCGTCGCCTTCGCCGGCCTGGTCTCAGAGTCCGAGGGCGCCGAGCCCCACCGCTACGTCGTGGTTCTGCCGGCCGACGAGGCTGATGACCAGGACGGTGATGACGCCGACGGCGTGGACGTCGTCGAGAAGGCCGGCGAGGAGTCGGAGTCGGTCGCGGAGCGCTCTGACGCATGAGTGAGGAGCAGCGGGCCCAGGTGGAGGAGCCGACGTCGGAGATGCGGGAGATCTTCGGGGTCTCCTTCTCCGCGGCGGAGCACTTCGCCCAGATGCTCGCTGAGGAGGGTGAGCTGCGCGGTCTCGTGGGGCCGCGTGAGCTTCCCCGCCTGTGGAGCCGGCACATCGTCAACTCGGCCGCCGTGGTCCCTTTCCTCCCGGCCCGGGGAAGCGTGGCCGACGTTGGTTCCGGGGCCGGTTTCCCCGGTGTGGTGGTCGCGCTGCTGCGACCCGACCTCGACGTCACTCTCATTGAGACGATGGAGCGGCGCACCCAGTGGCTCTCCGACGTCGTCGAGGAGCTGGACCTGGACAACGTGACCATTCGACGAGCACGCGCCGAGGAGATCAAGGACCGCTATGACGTGGTCACGGCTCGTGCAGTGGCGAACCTGTCCAAGCTGGTGAGGTTGACCGCGCCGTTGCTCCGGCCGGGGGGTGCCTTGCTCGCCCTCAAGGGAATGCGAGCACAAGCCGAGGTCGACGACGCCAAGTACGTTATTAAAAAGGCAAAGTTATCAGTTGCTGTAGTTCATGAGGTTGTTACTCCCGGCGATGAAACGACTGCCGTGGTTGAGATTCGCCGCCCGAAGAACCGGTGAGATACGGCGCGCGTTCGGTGTAGCGCGTAAGGATCGACCTGCTCGCGTAGACTCGTAACTGCCCGACTGGCTCGGGCCGTTGGATCGTCGTCCGAGGAGAAGCAGGTTTGTCCGGATCGTCTATCTTCGATCAGCTCCAGGCCGAGCACCTCGCCCTAGACGAGGTAGCGGGTGGAGAGTTCCCACATCCCGAGCGAACCCGGGTCGTCGCGGTCGCGAACCAGAAAGGCGGCGTCGGAAAGACGTCGACCGCAGTCAATCTCGCCGCTGCGCTGGCCGAAGGAGGATTGCACGTCCTCCTCATCGATGCTGACTCGCAGGGCAATGCTTCGACCGCACTGGGGGTGGAGCATGGTGATGACAATGCGTCCATCTACGATGTTCTTGTCGACGGGATATCCATCAAGGATGTCGTGGCCAAGACCCGCTTCTGTGAGACCTTGTGGTGTGTGCCGGCAACAATTGACGTCGCCGCCGTCGAGATCGAGCTCATCTCCACCGCTGAGAGGGAGTCACGTCTGCGGCGTGCGCTCGTGGACTACCTGGTTTCACGTGAAACCGATGGACAGGAGCCGCTCGACTACGTCATCATCGACTGCCCTCCCAGCCTCGGTATCATGACGATCAACGCCTTCGTCGCAGCCGACGAAGTCCTTATTCCGATGCAGGCCGAGTACTACGCCCTTGAGGGACTGGCCCTCCTGACACGATCCATCGATCGGATCGCTCGCATTCACAATCCGGGTTTGGGTGTCTCGATGATTGTGCTCACCATGTTTGACGGACGCACCACCTTGGCGCGTGAGGTGGAGTCCGAGGTTCGTTCCTATTTCCCTGATGCGACGCTGGACACCAAGGTGCCGCGTTCCATCCGTGTTGCCGAAGCTCCCTCCTTCGGCGCTCCCGTGGTGTTCTGGGATCCCCGGTCCACCGGCGCGATTGCGTATAAGAAAATGGCTCGTGAGGTTGCCCTACGGGGCGCCCCCGGAAATGAAGGCGAGGAAGCCTAATGGCTCAGAAACGGCGCGGACTTGGACGGGGTCTGGAGGCGCTGATTCCAGACGCGCAGAAGGAGAAGGCATCTGCTTCCCGCCCTTCGGACGTGTTCTTCCCCGAGTCGCGGGAAGCTGAGATCCACAACGGGGGCGAGAAAGTACACGTCGACTCTGCTCCCGACACTGATGCTGCACAGGAGGGCCGGAATACTCACGATCTGACTGCCGCACTTCTGGCTCCGTCCCAGCGGAAACGTGCCTCCAAGACCCGCTCGACATCATCCAAGACGACGGGGAAGAGCAAGCGGACGACGTCCGTTTCACGTGAAACCGCCGCGGATTCCGCCGGTAGGACGCGTGCTTCCAAGACGAAGGATGGAAAGGCGACATCGGCTGGGACGTCGACGAAGCATGGCCGGTCTACCAGTACCGTGACGCAGAAGCGTTCGTCGAAGAAGGCATCGGAGGAGACCCAGAGAAGTTCTGAGGCTGCCGAGGAGGCGAAGGCCGACGAGCTGCGACCACAATCAGAGACCGTTGAAGCAGCGCCCGTGGCGACCGAGACGTCAGCGAGCGATGACGTGGACGCGGTTGATAACGCTAGTGGTGAGCCTGCCTCGCAGAGCATGGATACCTCCGAGAATCTTCCTGTTTCACGTGAAACCGCGGAGAAGCAGTCCTCGAGCGAGGAATCTGGGCCCTCTCCTTCCGAGGCCGTTCGAATCGGCACTGAGCCAGCTGAACCAGAAGCTCGTGTCGACGAACATGCCACTACTCACGATGATCTCGATGCCGCTGAAAGCGATGGTCCTGATCTCGTTCCGGTACCCGGCGCGCATTTTGCAGAGATTCCGGTCGGCCTGATCCATCCGAACCCTCGCCAGCCTCGACAGGTATTCGATGAGGAGGACATCTCCGAACTTGCCGCCTCCATCGCGGAAGTGGGGCTTCTCCAGCCGATCGTGGTGAGGGAAGTCCACACCGCTGAGGGAGAGGATCCGCGCTACGAGCTCATCATGGGTGAGCGTCGCCTGCGCGCCTCTAAGGAAGCCGGCTTGGAAAAGATCCCGGCGGTGGTCCGGGATACCGACGACGTCGATATGCTGCGGGACGCACTGCTGGAGAATCTGCACCGCGTTCAGCTCAATCCTCTTGAAGAGGCTGCGGCCTATCAGCAGCTGCTGGAGGACTTCCAGTGCACCCACGCAGAACTGTCGGAGCGGATTGCACGGTCTCGTTCTCAGATTTCCAACACGCTGCGGCTCATGAAGCTGCCGCCGCTGGTTCAGCGCAGACTTGCTGCGAATGTCATCTCAGCCGGACACGCCCGCGCTCTCCTTGGCCTTCCGAATGCCGCGGAGATGGAGCGCCTCGCTCAGCGAGTCGTGGCCGAGGGCCTTTCGGTTCGTGCCACGGAGGAGCTCGTTGCTCTTCATGAGGAATCGGATCCGGGCTCGGATCAGCCGAGAGTTCTACGTGCCCGCAGTACTCCTCTCCCCGCGCTTTCGACGCGGCTTTCCGATGCATTTGATACTCGCGTCAAGGTCACCCGTGGGGCGAAGAAGGGGCGCATCACCATCGAGTTCGCTGGTGATGAGGATCTTGCGCGCATCGTCGGTGCGCTGGCGCCGGGAACGTCTCTCGACGAAGAGTAGACCGTACCAGGCTTACGAACACTCGTGGGGTCGAGGCAGTACTGCCTCGACCCCACGTGCTATCGATCAGCGACCAGTTCTCGTTCATGCTCCGCTTCATGCCCATAAGGGATATGCGCCCGATGTTTCACGTGAAACTAAGGAGTGCACTGGCTCGAGATCTCTGCCTTTTAGAGAGCTCTGAGTTAGATGCAAGGGGGCGCAGCAAAGTCGGTGGGTGAGGGCGGCTGAGTCGGTTTGGCCGGGATGGTATGTCGCTGAGACGGAAGCGCGGGTCCCGTAGGGACGATGACATGGGAGCACGCCACCGGCACCGTGCTGTCCCAGGAGCGGGCGGAGAACAAGTCCAACCAGAAATCCCCTCCCTACCGGTTCTGCTCGAACCGTTGGACCTGGACCGGGTGGTGGTCACCGCCGATGCGATGCACACCCAGGTAGACACAGCTGAGTGGATCGTCGGCCGGGGTGGTCACTACCTTCTCACGCCTCTGGGCAACCAGAAGACCCTGCACCGCACTCTCAAAGCCCTGCCGTGGAAGAACGTCCCGTCCACCTCCTGGGTCGACACCGGACACGAGCGGCGGGTGCGGCGCACCGTTAAGGTCATCGAGATCCCCACCTGGGTGGACTTCCCCGGGTCTGCTCCCTACCCATGACCACGCCCAACCCGAAGCCATCGCCGCCTGGCCTGCGGCGCTAGAGCCGCTATCGCCTCAACCACCAGACCCCTGTCAAGACGCCCCAAACGAGCTATCAGACCACTAACCCGACCAACCACCTAAACCAACTCTGCCAACTCCTGGCGTCAGATGCATCGTGTGTCTGACGACAAGCAGCTGAGGAAGTTTCCCACGTTCTTCGGCTGATCGAGAGAGGACCAGGACGCGATTGTTCTGCAGTCGAGTGGGCGACGATGTACGTGTTTCACGTGAAACACAGGCGTGTATAGCCATGACCCGACGGCTTCTGAATCAGGTGACTGAACAGAGGAGAACCGGGAATGTGTGGAAGGTGGGGCTGACCTAGCGGGACGGACACCAAGTGGCGTTTCATCCCTGACCTGAGTGTCCGCTGGCTGTCCATCGGCGATGAGATGCTCGCCGAGCGTCGCCGGGAGAAGGACTGGGCAACAGAATCGGTTCCCGAGTGTCTTGGGAATGAACCCTGTTGATGACGCCGACGGTACCTACGAGCCTGTCATGCCGTTCGTCATCACGTCACTGTCGAGACGCTGGCATCCTCCCCCGGGGGAGGGAGGAGAACAGATAGTCCTTGAGGGTAGAGAAGGTGAGAGCCGGACTGAAGCGATACCGGTGCAGGAAGGTCGTCCGATTCCATGGTTGAGAACTGCTCGTCGATTGCAGCAGATGTCTGAATCGCTTGTCTTGGGCCTCGTACAATCGCACCTCGTATGCCGTTGGTGTGTTCCGTGAGTGTCTGGCACAGGACGAGTGCAGCGCTGGTTTCACGTGAAACCGAAGGTACGAAGCGAGAAGTGCTGGATGACAATGAGCATGAGACGTTCCGTAGTTTCGTCTTTCTAACGACGCAGGAGGGCCCCTCGTCATCGGCTTGATCGATGCGGTCAGATCGGCGTGAGAGGCACTGCGCAGCCCCGCTGCTGCACTCGCTGAGGGGCCGCCTATCTGTAGACGCTGTTGCGAAGCGGGAACGGTGGCCGGGTATCTGAGATTGAAGGAGGACGGGTGATATCCGGAACCAGCTGTTTCACGTGAAACCGAGGGCGCGCATAGAGTGCGGATAGCACCTGAAATGAAAGGGCGTCCCAAGATCTTGATACGGCGGCCGGCGGCCAACAGTCGCCCGATTCTACGTGGATAGTGCTCTGATCGATGATTGCTCGCCCCGAGGATCGGCGGCAGGAGGGGGTGAGCCAACGGCACGGTGACTTACCCTCCTGCCTCTCATCCAGGATGATCTGACCGGCAGAACGAAGCACGAGGTGGAAGGTGACACTTTTCCTCCGACTTCTCTTGAAGTCGATGCGGCAACCGGCGGACGCTCGGTCGAGTGATGCTGTCGAAGCGTGTCATGCGTCTATCGAGGTTTGAAAGGACGCAGATCGGCTTCGGTTTCACGTGAAACATGATCGGGTCTGAACTGATCGAGCATGCGTTGTGGATCGCGCCGTGAATCTCATGAGGGACTAATTCATCGGTGTCGGGTTGGTTTGCGTTCACCCTTGCCCAGTCTGGAGACTCACCACCCTCGATCGCTGAGGCAATGAGGCAAGATACTGGGAATGCTCGTTCAGCGTCCTAGCGGCATCTGCGACCGTCGCGCGAGAGCGAACTGCGGGCTAGAGCTTACGAGCAGTGTCTGACGTGGCTCGCGCACGTAGATTTTCTTGACGTGGGCTCCGGTTTCACGTGAAACACGACTGCTCCTAAACCGGTCGAATAGAACAACTGTGCCGCCGGGGTTAGCGATACCCAGGATGTGATGGTCGGACGAGGAACTCCGGCAGTGGGCGGTCATCATCGCTGACGATGTGACTCTTCTTCAGGACGATGAGGGGTGTCTCTATAACGATGCGCGGGCGCAGGACTGTGTAGGGATGGGGCATGAGAAGAGCACCTTCCCAATCTCCCCATCACCGCACCGCAAAGAGAAGCTGAAGAATCTCGCTACTACGTTGGTGGCATCTTCAGTGAACGCTGTGGATGCTCCTTGACCAGATGAGAGATCGTGGGAGAGGGGTGGTTTCACGTGAAACAGGATCTGGGAGGCCAAGTGCTTGGTGATCTGAGCTGGCGATACTGATCTGCGCATCATCCAAGATGTGGTTGTGACCATCGACCGGGACCCCGCCCCTACTCTGTTGCTGCCTCGCCGAGGAGAGTGGGGAACGAGTCGGCGCAGATGTGATTGCAGAAGATGTTGAACGCAATAGCGAGATGACGTCGGTGGAGTAGTCGGCAGTGAGCCCAGTTCATTGATCTCTGACGAGATGCGCATCCTGAGAAGCCTCGGTGGGGAGCTCGACTTTGATCAAGGAGGATGGACCGCTGATTGCCAGCGCTGTCATGCTGAATCGTGTTTCACGTGAAACCGGATGATCTCATGCAAGCAAGAGGCGCAGTTGACTGGTTGGTCTGGAACGAGTCCGTTTCTGCACGGGAAATAAATAGCTTCCATACGGCTCCTCTTCGTATGCTCCCTTCGTACTGGCACACCGGCATATGCAGCGGACGGACCCGGCTCGAGTTGAAACGAGTACGCACAGGAGACACCATGCCCGGTACAAGAAGGCCGCTGCCAAAGTTGGCATCAGGATGGCCCAGCGGGAGAGGCCCTCGTATTCGCGGGAACTCGGGCGACGTCATCTGCTATGCGGTTTCTCTGATCCATATGGTCTACTCATTGCGGATGGGAAGACTATGTTTCACGTGAAACGGTGATCGTGGCGGCTGCACCGGTGGAAACAAGATCGACTGTTTCTCGAACTCGGGTGAGTGGCAATCATGCGGCGTTCATCGGCAGCCCTCTCCCCTGAGGAGGAGGACCGGAGAGAACCTGACGAGAACAAGGACGGTCAGAAGGATGCCACAGACAAGGAGATGAAGGTATGCCGTGTGGATACAACCTGGCCTTGTCCCGTTGTGCTGAACGGCTGGAGCCGGCTAGCAGAGCGAGCTGACGCTCAAGATGTGCTAGCCGCCCCTCCGGTTCGTCAGGCATCATCGTGGGCGATGTACTTGATCCCGATGATCATGACCCTGGTGCGACGGTGGAGCAGCGCATCATTGCGATGTCGATCCGTGGTTTCACGTGAAACATCACGGGATTCATTATGAGGCTCCTGGATGTCGCCTTCCGCACCCTCGAAGTCTGGTCGGGCGGTTAGTGGTTGGAGCCTTCATCGGTGCGGGCTGCGGGCTATATTCATCACCGGTATGACGGCAGTAGAGGCACGGGACAGTAGCTGCACCGTCGTTCTCTACCATCCTCTCCTCTCCATACAACAAGCGGCTCCGCTCATTCAGAGCAGAGCCGCTTGTTTCACGTGAAACAAGGCCTAGGGGCGTACGAACGGGTTCCTCACGAGCGCGTCATACAGGTCCTCCAAATCGCCCTCCGCCTTCGCAGCGATTGGTAGCAGGGATGTTTCGGTCATTCCTGGAATGACATTGACGTCGATGAACCAGGGCGAGCCCGCTTCGTCGAGAATCAGATCGGTTCGAGAGAGGTTTCCGAGCCCAAGCGTCTTGTGGACGGTGATAGCAGTGTCCTTGACCATGTCGATGACAGAGTCATCCAGACGTGCGGGAACGAAGTATTCAGAGCGTCCCGGGTTGTATCGGGCATCAAAGTCATACTGGCCATCGGTCACGACCTCAACGGGGGGAAGAGCACGTGGCCCCTCTCCCGTGTCCACGACCGACACAGCAAGCTCCGTGCCGGGGACGTAGCGTTCAATGAGTGCTCGCTCGTCATAGGCGAAGCACGCGACCATGGCCGACCTCAGCTCGTCCGCCGTCGACGCGTAGGACACGCCGAGTCCCGAGCCCCCTTGATGAGGTTTCACCACGACAGGAAGACCCAGGTGACCCGCGACGACGGTCAGCACTTCCTGCGCTCCCAGCTGACTGAAGTAGGAATGTGGAAGAGTCAATGAGTCAGGAGTAATCACTCCTCCGGTGCGAACACTTGCTTTGGCTGTTGGTTTGAAGGACGCCCGCTGACAGCCGTCGGAGTGAGTGCCCACGTACGGCAATCCCAGGGCGATGAGCACGTTCTGCAGTCCACCGTCTTCCCCGGGGCCACCGTGCACCAAGGGCCAGACGACGTCGGGTCCGAAGGTCTTGAGCGACCCGATGGCGCGTGCGTCGATGTCCAGGACGAGGACGGTGTGCCCCAGGTGTTTGAGAACCTGGGCGACACGATGGCCCGACCGCAGTGAGATATCGCGCTCGTGGCTCAATCCACCGGCAAGAACAGCGATACGGAGTGGGGACTGATTCATCGTCAACCTCAGATCTGGTCGGGAGCGGGCGCATGAACGCCCTCGGACGGACGGTGGCTGCTGGTCGGACCGAACAGGTCCAACAGCTCAAGATCGCGGGTCACGACGCCGGACAGTCGCCGCACGCCCTCGCGGATCTCAACGGGCTCGGGATAGCAGAAGGAAAGCCTCAAATGGTCCTGCCCCGCCCTACCGCCGGCGTAGAAGGCCGTCCCCGAGACGTAGGCGACCAGGCTGGTCACTGCACGTGGCAGCATGTCCTTGGCGTCGAGACCGTTGGGAAGCCCCACCCACACGTAGAAACCACCATCGGGGACGTTCCACCGGCACATCGGCAGGAACTCCTCCAACGCCGCCACCATGGCGTCGCGGCGCCCCCGATACATCGTCCGGAACTCTCTGATCTGCTGCTTCCAATCGAATTGGTCCAGATACATCGAGATCGAGTACTGACCCACCGAGGACGGGCACAGGATCGCGGCTTCCGAGGCCAGCTTCATCTTTTCCCGTACCGCCGGTGGGGCCACCGCCCAGCCCACGCGGTAACCGGGAGCGAAGATCTTGGAGAAGGAGCCGA
>ERZ773054.1908-NODE-1908-length-11610-cov-11.074773_pt1 | contig 11610 bp, 14 predicted proteins | sample MGYA00580630_ERZ773054 | MGnify/ENA primary metagenome ERZ773054 (study PRJEB29015, sample SAMEA2737994) | human oral metagenome | biome: human oral; feature: human-associated habitat; material: dental | place: China | collected 2115 ... | reverse complement strand
CGCGCCCGGCCCCCAGGCCCCCGGCACGCTGGCCGCCCACTACGCGCCCCGCGCCACGGTGCGGCTGATGGACGGCAAGATGCTGAAAACCGCGCTGGAGCTGCTGGGCAGCGAGGCCGCACACATTGCCGTGTGGTCGCGCGCCGCGCTGAAATCCGCCTCGCGCAAGCTGATCTTGCGCCGCATGCCCGACAACCCCGCGCAGGCTGCGCACGAGCTGTTTGCCACGCTGCGCGCGTTTGACCAGGCGCAAGTCAAGCTCATCTGGGTGGAAACGCCCCCGCCCGAAATCGAATGGGAAGGCGTGCGCGACCGCCTGGAGCGCGCAGCAGCCAGCGCCGCAGGCGCGCGCGAGTGAGCAGAAGGTGAGCCGAGCGAAAACTTCTGCGCCAGACGCAAGAAAAGTGCAGTCGCATTGCCATGCGCAGTGATAAAACCGGCGTCAGCTCCTGGGCCGCCGCAGACTTGGCGGCGGTCGTGGTCAGTTCTTGGTGATGCTCTATCAGTTTTAGCTTCTTGTTTGATAGCGTGAGGTCCCCGTATTCATTGCGACACATGCTGTTTTGGAGGCATTGAATTTGCTCCTCTTTTTGAATTGAAATTATCGTTTTCCGCATCCTGCGGCCCGCTTTTCTCAACCCAGTCAGCAAAGGAGAGACACCATGACTGAAAAAGTAGCTGTCATTACCGGATCAGGCGACGGCCTGGGCAAAGGCATTGCCCAGAGGCTGGCGCAGGATGGCTTCAGGATCGTCTTGTCTGACATCAATGCCGCCACGCTGGAAAAGACCGAGGCCGAATTCAAGGCCGCAGGCCAGGCCGTCACCGCCTTCCGTGGCGACGTGAGCCGCCGCGAAGACCAGTTCGCGCTGGTGCAGCACGCCGTGCAGGCTTTCGGGCGCATCGACGTGTTCGTGAACAACGCGGGCATTGAAGACGTCATGCCGCTGGACAAAGTCACCGCCGCCGACTTTGACCGCGTGTTTGGCATCAACGTCAAGGGCGTGCTCTTTGGCATTCAGGCCGCCGCCGAGCAAATGAAAAAACAGGGCGGCGACCGCATCTGCAAGATCATCAACGCCGCCAGCATTGCCGCGCATGAGTCTTACGACCTGCTGGGCGTGTATTGCGCCAGCAAGCACGCCGTGCGCTCGCTCACCGTCACCGCCGCCAAGGAGCTGGCGCCCTACAAAATCACCGTGAACGCCTATTGCCCCGGCGTGGCGGGCACCCGCATGTGGGACCGCATTGACGAGGAAATGGCCAAGATTCACGGCTGGCAGCCCGGCGAAGCCTTCAAGCGCTTCTCATCCGGCATCCTGATGGGCCGCCCGCAAGTGCCTGCCGACGTGGCCTCGCTCGTGCATTACCTGGCCTCGCCCGACTCTGACTACATGACCGGCCAGGCCGTGCTCATCGACGGCGGCATGGTGTTCCGCTGATGCCGCAGGCGCAGCCCGCGCCCGCCTGAAAAAAGCCGCCGCAAGACGCTTCGCCCTTGCGGCGGCTTTTTTTGCCTGGGCCTGCCCGCAGCGCACCTGGCAGCGGCAACAGCGGTTAGCCAGACAGGCGAATCGTTTCAAGGCGAAAGGCGGCAGCAAGGCGCGCGGCGGCGGGCGAACCGGACAAACGGGCGGGAAGAAGCAGGCGATGGTGCTTTCTTTGCCAGCGGGGCCTTGAAAGCCCGAAGCCCGCCCCTATCATTGGCACTCGTTGGCGGCGAGTGCTAACAAACCAGCCCCGCCGCCATGCATTCAGCCTGGCAGGCCCGCCGCAAGGCCCCTGCCAGCCCTCTTTTTCAAACAACCTTTTGAAGGAATGTCCATGAAACTGCGTCCCCTCGCCGATCGCGTGATCGTCAAGCGCCTGGAAAACGAAACCAAAACGGCCTCCGGCATCGTCATCCCCGACAACGCCGCCGAAAAGCCTGACCAGGGCGAAGTGCTGGCCGTCGGCCCCGGCAAGACCAACGACAAGGGCGAAACCAAGGCCCTGAGCGTGAAAGTGGGCGACCGCGTGCTGTTTGGCAAATACAGCGGCCAGACCGTCAAGGTGGACGGCGACGAGCTGCTGGTGATGAAGGAAGACGACCTGTTCGCCGTCGTCGAGAAGTGATTTTTCCTGGGCTGCGCCGCCATCTGCATTCATCCTGCATCCATCTTGCAGCAACTCGCAACATATTGGCGCGCCGCCTGATCCCTTTTGATTTTTGATTTCTGCCGGGTCTGACCCCCGGCTTTTTACGGAGATACACACAAATGGCAGCAAAAGACGTTGTTTTCGGCTCTGACGCCCGCGCCCGCATGGTTGAAGGCGTGAACATCCTGGCCAACGCCGTGAAGGCAACCCTGGGCCCCAAAGGCCGCAACGTGGTGCTGGAACGCAGCTTCGGCGCGCCCACCATCACCAAAGACGGCGTGTCCGTCGCCAAGGAAATCGAGCTGAAAGACAAGCTCCAGAACATGGGCGCGCAAATGGTCAAGGAAGTGGCCTCCAAAACCAGCGACACCGCTGGCGACGGCACCACCACCGCCACCGTGCTGGCCCAGGCCATCGTGCGCGAAGGCATGAAATACGTGGCCGCCGGCATGAACCCGATGGACCTGAAGCGCGGCATCGACAAAGCCGTGGCTGAACTCGTCGAGCAACTGAAAAAAGCCAGCAAGGCCACCACCACCAGCAAGGAAATCGCCCAGGTCGGCACCATTTCCGCCAACTCGGACGAATCCATCGGCCAAATCATTGCCGACGCCATGGACAAAGTGGGCAAGGAAGGCGTCATCACCGTGGAAGACGGCAAGAGCCTGAACAACGAGCTGGACGTGGTCGAAGGCATGCAGTTCGACCGTGGCTACCTCAGCCCCTACTTCATCAACAACCCCGACAAACAAGCCGCCGTGCTGGAAAACCCCTACGTGCTGCTGTTTGACAAGAAGATCAGCAACATCCGCGACCTGCTGCCCACGCTGGAAGCCGTGGCCAAGGCCGGCCGTCCGCTGCTCATCATTGCCGAAGACGTGGAAGGCGAAGCCCTGGCCACGCTGGTGGTGAACACCATTCGCGGCATCCTGAAAGTGGTGGCCGTCAAGGCCCCCGGCTTCGGCGACCGCCGCAAGGCCATGCTGGAAGACATCGCCATCCTCACCGGCGGCAAAGTCATTGCCGAAGAAGTGGGCCTGTCGCTTGAAAAAGTGACGCTGGCCGATCTGGGCCAGGCCAAAACCATCGAAGTGGGCAAGGAAAACACCACCATCATCGACGGCGCTGGCAAGGCCGAAGACATTGAAGCGCGCGTCAAGCAAATCCGCGTGCAAATCGAAGAAGCCACCAGCGACTACGACCGCGAAAAACTGCAAGAGCGCGTGGCCAAGCTCGCTGGCGGCGTGGCCGTCATCAAGGTAGGCGCTGCCACCGAAGTGGAAATGAAAGAAAAGAAAGCCCGCGTGGAAGACGCCCTGCACGCCACCCGCGCTGCTGTGGAAGAAGGCATCGTCGCTGGCGGCGGCGTGGCCCTGCTGCGCGCCCGTCAGGCCGCTGGCGACATCAAAGGCGCCAACCCCGATCAGGACGCCGGCATCAAGCTCGTGCTCAAGGCCATTGAAGCGCCCCTGCGCGAAATCGTCATCAACGCCGGTGACGAAGCCAGCGTGGTCGTGAACAAGGTGCTGGAAGGCAAAGGCAACTTTGGCTACAACGCCGCCAACGGCCAGTATGGCGACCTGATCGAGCTGGGCATTCTGGACCCCACCAAAGTCACCCGCACCGCCTTGCAAAACGCCGCTTCCGTGGCCGGCCTGATGCTCACCACCGAATGCATGGTGGCCGAGGCCCCGAAGGAAGAAACCCCTGCCGCCCCCGGTGGCATGGGCGGCATGGGCGGCATGGGCATGGACATGTAAAGAGCCAGCCCTGCCGGAAGTCAAGCGCCTCACCTCGGCGCTTGCCCCGCGCCCGGTCTTCAAAGCTGCCAGTCCTTCGCAGGCTGGCAGCTTTTTTATTGGGCGCGGTTTTCAGGCTGTTTCCCGATATTGACTTAAATCTTCGGCGGTTTTGGTGGGAATAAATTCAGTAATCTGGTATTCCGCCACGCCTTCGCGGTGAAATGGATCTTCCCGAATCAGCCTTTCCACCTGCTCCCGATGATCCGCCTTCACCAGGATAATGCCGCCCGTGCGCGGCTTTTTGCGCCCCGACATCAAAAAGATGCCCTCTTTGTAATACCGTTCGAGATACGCAATGTGCTCGGGCAAACAGGCTTCGACTTCCGGCAATCCTTTGATATATTCCAATGACACGATAAACATTTGTTTCCCTTTGAAAATGGCTGCCATTTAATCAAGCGCCGCTTCAAAATCACAGGGCGCGCCGATTTTATTGTTTCATCCGGAACCCTATTCGGGACGGCAATGGTTTGCCGTCTATCCCGGCGGTTTCGCTGTTTAAGATGATGTTCAGGTTGTTAATACTTGCTCGCCCTGCCTTCCACCGATGCAGTGTTCCACATCTGCACCGCTTGCCTCCAGAACGACGACGGTTTCTTCAGAAATATAGCGAGCGGCAAATCCTTTTTCCAATACGCTGTTGATGTTTGGTTCCGGCATAAAACGCGTCTATACGCGCTAATTCTGCTTTCCACTCGAGGCAGTCCGGTCTTGTCTGTGTTTTGGTTTCCAATCCGCTTCAAGTCCTGGCGCAGACTGGATTGGCTGCTACGGTTCTGAAAAGCTAAATGAGCCAATCGAGAAGACTGAGCAAGGACTCTGAGGGCACTGCCCTCTTCAGCCGAAGCATTCGTGAAGATTGCCTGCATTCGGCGCATGGTCAGGCTTCTGGGATGATTTTGGGGGCGGCCTCTCAAAAGCGGAGGCGACAGAAGCTGGGTGGCGCGCTGGCTGCGCCGCAAGATGAATCGCATTCAGACTGGCCGCCCGCACGGGGAAAGGGTGTTTGGTTGGTAATGCAGTGTTCGTGCTCAGCTCTAAATCGACTACGCGATTGATTTCTTTGGCGCGCACAGTGAGAAAACCAAAGGCGTCTCGTCTTCATCCGGAAGGCGCTGTATCTGGCGAAAGAGATCGAAGCTGCTCATGTCGAACAGGCCGATATTTTCAAAATGGTCAGATCGGGCGGGCGGTGGCGAAAAGCGCCAGCGCCTGGCTGCTACTGGCAGCGATTTTGGATGCAAAGCTGCTGCTTTGCAGCGTGTAGCAGATGATGACGTCGGCGATGCCCGGCTCGTCTTCCACCATCAGCACACGCGGCTTGTCCATGATGCGCGCGGCGGGATCAGCCTGCGCCCGGCCCAGCCAGGCTGCCGGGGCGGGTGTCGGGCAGATCAATCTTGACTTCAAGCACATCCAGATTGCCCTGGTGGTGAATCTGGATGTCGCTGTCGTTGATTTGCACGTATTTCTTGACGACGGCGATCAGCTCGGCGCGCAGCGCGGGCAGATAGTCAGGGGCATGGGCGCTGCGCTCGCCGCGTTCGTGAGCCAGGATGATTTGCAGCCGCTCTTTCGCCACCGAGGCGGTTTTTTTCTTCTCGCCAAAGAACAGATCGAGCAGGGACATGGCTTATTTGCCTCCGAACAGGCGCTTGAAGAAGCCAGGCTTTTCCGCTTCAGTAAAGCGCAGCGGGCGCTCTTCGCCCAAAAAGCGCTCTACTACGTCTTTGTAGGCTTCGGCCACATCCGTGCCTTCCAGATAAACGGCAGGCAGGCCTTGATTGGAGGCTTGCAGGATGGCCTCGCTTTCAGGGATGACGCCGATGAGCGGAATGCGCAGAATTTCCTGGATGTCGTCCAGGCTGAGCATCTGTCCGTCGGCTACGCGATTCGGGTTGTAGCGGGTGATGAGCAGGTGCTCCTTGACGGCCTCTTTGCCGTCGATGGCGCGCTGGGTTTTGCTGCCCAGCATGCCCAGAATGCGGTCGGAGTCGCGCACGCTGGAGACCTCGGGGTTGGTGACCACGATGGCTTCATCAGCGTAGTGCATGGCCATGAGCGCGCCGGTTTCTATGCCGGCGGGCGAGTCGCAAACCACGTAGTCAAAGCCCATTTCTGCCAGTTCGTCGAGCACTTTTTTCACGCCTTCCTGCGTGAGGGCCTCCTTGTCGCGCGTCTGGCTGGCGGCCAGCACGTGCAGGTTTTCGCACTGCTTGTCCTTGATAAGCGCCTGCGTGAGCGTGGCATCGCCCTGGATGACGTTGATGAAGTCGTACACCACGCGCCGCTCGCAGCCCATGATGAGATCCAAGTTGCGCAGGCCCACGTCAAAGTCGATGACGGCGGTTTTGAAACCCTTCAAGGCCAGGCCCGACGAAAACGCGGCGCTGGTGGTGGTCTTGCCCACGCCGCCCTTGCCGGAAGTCACGACAACGATCTTGCTCATCTTCAGAGGTCTTTCTTTGCGGAAAACTGTTTTTGCTGGAAAAGGTGAATTTCGTTTACATGGCGACAGCCACGAGCTTGTGTCCGGCATCGCTGCTGCTGAGATGGATTTGCGCAGGGCGGCCTCGCACGCCTTGCGGCAGGCCCGCTTCGGCGGTCTGGTATACGCCCGCAATGGCCACCAGCTCCGGCTCCATGGCCATGGCAAAGATGCGCGCCTTGGCGTCGCCATGAGCGCCTGCGATGGCGCGGCCGCGCAAAGGGGCGTAGACGTGGATATGGCCGTCAGCAATGACTTCCGCGCCAGGATTGACCACAGCGTTCACGATCAGATCACGCCCTCTGGCATACACCTGCACGCCCGCGCGCACGGGGCGATCCACCATCATGGCCGTGCTGGGAACGAAGGCCGCCTCGGCCATTCTGGCTGGCGCAGGGCGCGGGGCGGGGCGCGCGGCTTGATGTGACACGCGCGCATCAGGCGCGCAGGCCAGCCCGGCTGCGCGGGCGGCTTCCATCATTGCGGGCGTGCCGCCGCATACGGCCACGGGAGCCATCTTGTACTGGCGCAGCAGCTTGAGCAGCTCGGCAAAATCCAGCTCCGCGCCGGGCTGGCTGGCAACCAGCGGCGAGAGGTCGATCAGCAGCGGGTCGTGGTCAAAAAAATCGGGAGTGGAACCATAGTGGCGGCGCAAATCCGCCGCCAGCGCATCCAGCCCGGCTGACTTGAGCAGCAGCCCCACCAGCGGCAAGCTGGCGCTCTTGACTTCAAAGCTGGCAGGCGCTTTGGCAGGGGAGACGGAAGGCATGGATGAAGACTGCGCAGGGGGAAAAATCGCCGCATCTTACCAGTGGGGTTATGTTTTTCGCTGCCTGCTTGAGTGACGGATGTAAGCAGTGATACCAGTGATGCATACACAGGCAATGCCGTCCAAATTCCGTTGCAAATTCTCGTTTCCTTTCAGCCGGCAGGGGTCGAGGGGCATGGATTACATTCGCCCGGTTTTCCCGCCCAGCCCACGCCATGCCCTCTGATTCGCAACACTTTTTCTCCTCCAGCGCCGGCCAGCGAACCTCGGTCACGGTTTTGTTGTGGCGCGCGCTGGCGCTGTTGGGCATCGTCCTGGCCATCATCGGCGTCATGCTGCCCGTCATGCCCACCGCGCCTTTCGTGCTGCTGGCCGCCTGGGCGGCAGGCAAGGGCTGGCCCCGGCTGGAGGCATGGATGCTCGCGCATCCGCTGTTTGGCGTTTACATCGTGCGCTGGCGCGCCCGCCGCGCCATCCCACGCTCCGCCAAGTGGTTCGCCACCCTGGCCATGCTGTGCAGCGGCGTCATGCTCCAGTTCACCGGCCTGCCGCTGGCCGCACGCCTGGGCGTGCCCGCCGTGATGCTGGCCGTGGCGCTGTGGATCTGGCAACGGCCTGATCAGTAAAAAAGAGGTCCCCTGCCTCCAGAAAGACTCGTCCCATGCAATTGCTCTTCATCGCCGATCCGCTGCACACCTTCAAAACGTACAAGGACAGCACCTTCGCCATGATGCGCGAAGCCGCCGCACGAGGCCACGGCATCGCCTTTTGCGAGCCGCGCCATCTGCAATGGCAGCGCGGCGCAAGCGTCACGGCCCGCGTGCAAACGCTGCGCCTGACGGGCGATGAAGCCGGCGTCTGGCACGACGTCACGGGCGAAAGCGTGCAGCCGCTGACGGCGTTTGACGCCGTTTTGATGCGCAAGGACCCGCCTTTTGACGCCGAATACATCTACGCCACGCACTTGCTGGAGCAGGCCGAGCGCGAGGGCGCGTGCGTCATCAACCGCCCGCGCGCCTTGCGCGACCACCCCGAAAAGCTCGCCATCATGGAGTGGCCGCAATACATCGCGCCCACGCTCGTCACGCGATCGGCCGAAGCCATCCGCGCCTTTCACGCCGAACACGGCGACATCATCCTCAAACCGCTGGACGGCATGGGCGGCATGGGCATCTTCCGCGTGGCGGCTGACGGCCTGAACCTCGGCTCCATCATCGAAACCCTCAATCGCGGCGGCGCCGTCACCGTCATGGTGCAAAAGTACCTGCCCGCCATCAAGGCTGGCGACAAGCGCGTGCTCATCATTGACGGCCAGCCCGTTCCCTGGTGCCTGGCCCGCATTCCGCAAGGCAGCGAAGTGCGCGGCAACCTGGCCGCCGGGGGCCGGGGCGAAGCGCAGCCGCTCAATGACACCGACCGAGCCACTGCCCAGGCCATCGGCCAGCGCCTGGCTCCGCGAGGTTTGCTGCTCATTGGGCTGGACATCATCGGCAGCAACGTCACCGAAATCAACGTCACCAGCCCCACCTGTTTTCAGGAAATTCACCAGCAAGCCGGCATCAATGTGGCTGCCATCTTCATGGATGCCGTTGAAAAAAATGTCATACGCAAAAGCTGAGCCGAGCTGAGGAACGCTTTTGAAAAAATAGCAATGTGTTCCCCAGAGCCTGTTTGTATCCTGCACAGCAGAGCCAAAAATGCGATACGAATGAACTGCAAGCAGGTATGGGGCAGCCGCTCGCAGTTCTTTGCACAGCCTCCGGATCTTCTCCAGCCGGGCAAAACTGCTCTCGACAGTCCGGCGTTCGGGCATCGCGTTGAAGACGTAGGCTTGCTTATCTTGACAATCCGCGCTGCCACAGTGCTCGCTAAGAATGTCTTTGACGTCCTGCGTGAAGGGCCGACCCACGCAGCCGCCATTGCACAGCAGGCTTTGCGCCCGGCCCAAGCCGCGCTTGCAGCGTCCAGGAAAAAGAGTCAAAGGGCGCAAGCGCCACATAGCCTCAAATTGGGCGCTGAGCCTGTTTGGCTGGAGTACGCAGGTGATTTGGAAGACATTTACGCCCCATAAATTAGCTCCTGTTTTTGATGGCTCCTGGCGGAAGGGGCAGCCCAGAAAGCAGGCGCATCCGCCCGCGCCATCCGCATCCATTCCGGCCTGCGGAGCGGATGGGCCGCCATGAAGGCTGTCTGCCATGAAGGCATGTCTGCCATGCAGTGCGGCGGCCCCGCGCGACATACTTGCCAGCCCGTTCAACTTCGCCACGCCCGCAGTTCATGACGCCCCGCATCGTTCATGGTGATTTGCTGGATCAGCCTGCGCAGGCGCTGGTCAATGCCTGGAACCGCAACATCATCCCCTGGTGGCTGCTGCTGCCGCAGGGCGTGTCCGGGGCCATTCGGCGGCGGGCGGGCTGCGCGCCTTTTCGCGAGCTGGGGCGCATGGGGCCGATTCCCCTGGGCGGTGCGGTGCTCACGGGCGCGGGGAGGCTGCCGTGCAAGGCGCTGATTCATGTGGCGGGCATCAGCCTGTGGTGGCGTGCGAGCGAGGCGTCCATTGGCCAGTCGGTGCATTCGGCCATGCGGCTGGTCAATGAGCACGGCTTTGCCAGCGTGGCGTTTCCGCTGATTGGCGCCAGCACCGGCGGTTTTGGCGCAGAAGGATCGCTGCGCGTGATGCTGTCGGCGTTCAAAGACATTGAGTCTGCCGCAGAGGTCACGATAGTGCGCTACTCGGACTGAGCCAGCCGCGCGGCCCAAGAGAATCGGGCGGATCAGGAAAGGCTGCCCACACAACATAAGTAGATGCCGCCATATCTGGAAAAGGCGCCCAGTAACGGCCTGGGCTGTGCATGATGGAAACAATGTCAGACATTCACAATGCAGCTTGCCGGGCGCAAGGCTGTATTTGTTGTGCCCCACTGAATTGAAGGGAATGCATCACCAATAAGGCGAACGCTTCCAGTGCAGTTGCCAAGGTGAATGCAGACCAAGCACCGCAGGCAAAAAACACATCGTCTGACTTTGTGACCAAAGGCGGAAAGCTGGCAGGGCCTTTAGGAAAACAGCCAGTCGATTTGCTGCAAAAGCTGCCACGGCTTTGTAATAGAAAAGATCATGCATAAAGTTGACAAGGGTAGCCAAGGGGCGGCAAATACTGTCTTCAGTGTTTTTGACGGTCTTGGAAAGATGCGGGGATTCGCATAATAGGCAGTGATGAAGAAATCGGTGGTATTTCAAGCCAGCTTTGAAGAGAGTTTGAATCTGGAGAATGATGAATTCCGGAAATTGCAGGACGCGCAGCATCTCAAAACGGCCAAGCATTTTGACAAGGGAAGCTCTTCTCTGAGGTTCAAGCTCTATAGTTTTATATTGGCGGCAGTCTTTGTCATAGGACTTAATTTTGCGGTGTTCGTTATTTCCGTCATGCTCCATGACGAAGCCGGAGAATTGAGGATTCCCATCAATGAAAAAAGTTTCTTGACGGCTGAAGTCTTTCTGATTGGTCTGTTTCTTTGGCTGTTGCTGGTGCTGGCCGGGAAGGTGATAAAACGAAACTATATATTGCCTTATCGCTATAATTTTCATATTTTTACGGCAATGATCTGGTTCTTGTTGGAGCTGGATCTGCTGTTCACTGATTTTCTTTTGCCTGCTCTGTCATTCTTTTGGGTTGGCGCTATTTATGCTTTCATGATATTTCTGGCTGGCTGGATGCTTGTTGTGAAACTGAAGTATCTGAGAAGGCTTTTGTATCATGAAGCCGCAACGCCCGCTCTACAGGATAAAGTTGCCGGCCTCATGGCTGTGTATGGAATGGGGATTCTAGGTGTGGGGATTATGATCAAACTGATGTTAGGAAGCTCTTCGCTGGAGCTGTCAGCATCAATACAAGCTTTTGGATTTTTATTGGCGTGGGTCATCATCAATGCCGGATCCATTGCCGCTGTTATTTTTGTAGGATTTCCTTATTTTCTGCTGGCGTATTACAAATTCAAATATCCTGAAGAATACCGGAAACGGGAAGGAAAATCGCTGGAGGATTGGTATGGCAGGCGTTTTTTGAGGCAACACAAGGAGTTGTTGGAAAATGGATAAATCAAAAGAATGGCTGCCGCTTGGCAGCGTTGTTTACCTGGATCGGGGGCGGCAAGGCCCAGCAGCACCCGGGTTTATGCTCTTCGCGCCCGGGCTTTGAACAGGCTCTTGGCGCACAGACCGAGCGGGCGTGAACGGACAAGGAGACAAGGAAAAAAGGGGCTTTCCAGCCCCTTTTTCATTGCCGCGCCTTGTGCAGCAGGTGCATGACCGCCACCAGCAAGGCCCCGGTAGCCAGGCCCGCGCCTGCGTCCAGCAGCAGCGGCAGCAGCGCGCCGGTCAGGCCGCCCGCTGCCTGCCAGCCGTGTGCCAGG
>ERZ773054.1901-NODE-1901-length-11623-cov-3.496369_pt1 | contig 11623 bp, 10 predicted proteins | sample MGYA00580630_ERZ773054 | MGnify/ENA primary metagenome ERZ773054 (study PRJEB29015, sample SAMEA2737994) | human oral metagenome | biome: human oral; feature: human-associated habitat; material: dental | place: China | collected 2115 ... | reverse complement strand
GTCGGGGTGGCAGGATTCGAACCTACGACCTCCTGGTCCCAAACCAGGCGCGATAACCGGACTACGCTACACCCCGAATAAGTTAAGTTAAAAGCGGAGAGACTGGGACTCGAACCCAGGCGACAGTTACCCGCCGACAGATTAGCAATCTGCTCCGTTACCACTCCGGCACCTCTCCTAAACCATAACTATAAATTCACTATTACAAATAATAGTTCTTATTTGCGGGTGCAAAGATACAACATTTTTTCATATATACCAAAATATTTCTCTATTTTTTTCTTGAAAAAAAATACTTATAACTAACCGCTTGATTTTCACTAAAAAGGAAGCTGTTCCTTGACTAAGGAACAGCTTCAAATAAATAGTATGACACTCTCTAAAAGTTATGATGCTATACGGATTCGGGCGCTTCAGGCGCTAAGACTTCCTCCTCTTCCTTTTTTTCTCGTAGGCGAAGCTCTTTTAGCTTGTCTTCCCACAATGCCAAGGCTTCATGTTGCTCATGGATACTCTTGAGGGCTTCTCGCATAAGAGGATGCTTCTTGTCTACATTAGTAAAGAATTGTAGGTTGTTTTCCAGCTGGAGGATATCCTTGCGAATATCATCAATCTTTTTGCGTACAAAGATTTCTTCTCTCGCTAAAGCATTGTCATCATTGGGCATGTGCTCCAATTTGTTATTGTACTTGATAAGTTCAATTTGTTTCTTATCGAAGTTCAATTTCTTATAGATAGCACTCATTATTTTGTTAAAGCGCGTATCTATTACACGTAATCTTTCGGGGAGCTTACCAAGGGAGTTCCATTTTTCTTGGAAATCCTCAAGTACTTTTACATCTTCCTCTTGGTTGCCAGTAAGAACAAAGGCTTTGAGCTGGTCGAGGAGCGCTTTTTTCTGTTCAATATCAGCATTCTCCTGTTTGTGTTGGTGTTTTCTTTCCTTGTGTAGGCGGTCAAAATAATGGTTACAAGCCTCACGGAACTCTTCCCACATAGCATTGGAGAGCTTACGAGGGATTGCCCCGATTTGCTTCCAGTCCTCTTGTATCTTTTGGATAAGAGGGGTTACCACTTCCCAATCGGTACTGTCCTTATGAGCATTAGCAATAGCGATGAGTTCTTGTCGCTTAGCTATATTTTCATTCTGAGTTTTTTTGTTTTCCTTATAGAATTGGTTCTTTTGCTTACTGAAAGCACGGATAGCTTCAATGAAGCGTTGCCATATAGGTTCGGAATCTTCCTGAGGAACACGACCTATTTTTTGGAACTCCTCACGTAGTTCATTTACCTTAACTATAGCTTTTTGGTATTCGTTATGGGAGGTAAAATGTTGTTTGGTAATATCCTCTATCTGGCTTATGATACCAAGTTTTTTGTGTTTGTTATCCACGAAAGAAGCCTCTAAGCGTTTGAGAAAAGCCTGTCTTTTGTCATGGATTTCTTTGGTAATGGCACTGAATTGTTCCCATAGCTTTTCGCGATATTCCTTTTCCACTGGGCCAGTGTCCTCTTTCCAAATCTTGTGTAGAAGCTGGAGTTCACGGAAAGCCTTTTGTACATCGGTTTCAGCCAGTAGTGCTTGGGCTTTTTCTATGAGCTTATTCTTCTTCTCCAAGTTTTGTTTGAAATCATTTTCTTGGTAATTGCGAGTAAGGCTCAAGTAGTCAAAGAAATTGTCTGTATGATGGTTGAAGTTGTTCCAGATGTCGTTATAGTATTCTCTTGGGACAGCTCCTATCTCATACCATTTCTTTTTTAGGTCAAGGAATTTGCGCAATAGGGTATTGGTATCCCATGCTACATCGTCCTTACCTAAGGAAATAAGGTTCTTTATCTCGGCTATGATTTCTTGTTTGCGTTCCAAATTGCTCTTAAGTTCACCTTCAAGCTGTTTTTGGTGTTGTGCTTTGAGCTGTTTGTATTGCTGATAAGTCTTATAAAAAGTATCACGAATAGGTAAGGAGAACGAAAAATCCTTATCTTCGGCTCCTTCTTGACTTAGGAATTGGGCGCGCTTATCTTCCACAAGCTGAGCATAGTGGTTGTCAAAGGCCTTTTTGATAGCCTCCACATGGGATTTGATAGCGGTAATTTTTTCGTGGTCAATAAGTTTCTTTAATTCATGTTGGAGGGCTTCCAAGTCTAAATTATCATAGTTTAGCATGGGGATCTCATGCCTTTTTTTCTCTTCCGTATCTTCGGCGCTACGAGCATTCTCCTGCTGTATTTCACTTAAAAAATCAGCAGGATTGTTTCCAAGAGGCGCTTTTTCCTGTACTTCTTGTGCAAGTGTTTCAGCGGAAACTTCTTGGGACGATTTTTTTTCGTTTTCTAACATAGAATGAAATACTATTGTGATTAATTTTCACCCCAAAGTTACAATTTTTTTGTCAATTTGCCAAAAAAAAAGGCAATAAAGTGCGAAATGGAATAGAATGGCTTTTATAAGGTATTGATAGTAAGTAGAATAAGAGTTTAAAGAAAACCTATTTTTTTTGCACCAAATGCATCGGCAACGCTACAAGTGGCTACTACTGCTGCTGTTTCAGTACGTAGTCGATGAGGTGATAATAGCACAGGAGTGAAGCCCGTGGTCAAGGCTTTTTCTATCTCTTTTGGGGAGAAATCGCCCTCTGGCCCTATTAATATGGTAATGTTTTTCACCTGATCGGGCAGGTTACTAAGCTGTTCAAAGAGCGATAAGCGTGTTCCTTCTTGGCAATGAGCAATGTACTTGGCTTCACCTTCTGCCTTATCTAGCCATTCCAGAAGGGTAGTGGGAGGGTTGAGGCGTGGTAGGTGGTATTGTAGGGATTGCTTCATGGCAGAGAGGAGAATCTTTTCAAGTCGTTCGGTTTTGATTACTTTTCTCTCGGAATGTTCACAAATAATAGGAGTTAACTCCTGTACCCCTATCTCCATAGCCTTTTCCAAGAACCATTCATAACGTTCGTTCATCTTGGTAGGAGCCACTACCATATGCAGGTGATAGGGTGGGGCGGGGGTAAGCTCACAGCAGCAGAGGCGGACTATGCATTTCTTGTCACTGACCTCTTGTATTTGTCCTTGGTAGAGGTATCCTTTGCCATCGGTGATATGGAGTAAGTCTCCTACTTTTTTTCGTAACACTTTGTATATGTGGGTACTTTCTTCCTTGTCAAAGAGGATAATTTCACTCTGTGGGGTAAGGGAATTATGATAGAATAATTGCATGTTTTTTTGGGTACAAAAGTAAGTATAATTTGTCAATTTGCCAATTTGCCAATTTGTTAATGAATCGATAAATCAATAAATAGAAGAGCTGATTTGGAGCATGGATGTAGGGGCTTTTTGGTTCATTGTTTTTTGCTAATTAAACGAGAAATAATTTTGATCATAAAAATATTTTTTATACATTTGCTCCGCGAAATGGATCGTTCCATTTATGTCAAATTTCTATTACGGAACATGGATAAAACTGTTTTACAGTATAATAAGGTAATAGCCCATTGTCAAGCTATATTTACAAATAAAATGAAGGACTATGGGAGTGCATGGCGTACACTTCGCTTGCCATCACTTACCGATCAGTTGTTTATAAAGGTGCAACGCATTCGTACCCTTCAGGAGGCCGATGAGAGAAAGGTAGAAGAGGACGAAGCTACGGAGTTTGTTGCTGTAGTGAATTACTCTATTATGGCACTGATACAAATCAAGTTATCAGTGGCCAATGAGCCTGATTTAGATCTAAGACAAGCCCTTGCCCTATATGAGGAGATGGTAGCAGAAACGCAAGAGCTTATGTTGCGCAAGAATCATGATTATGGGGAGGCGTGGCGTAGTATGCGTATTAGCTCCCTTGCTGATCTTATTTTTCAGAAAATACTTAGAATCAAACAAATAGAAGACAACAAAGGGAAGACCCTCATTAGTGAAGGCGTGAAGGCAAATTATCAGGATATGGTCAATTATGCCGTTTTCGCCTTGATTCTTTTTGAGGAACATAATGAAAAAAACAATGAAAAAAATTAGTGTTTCTATCGTACGCCTCATAGTAGGAGTCGTTTTTATCATTAGTGGATTCGTAAAATTAGTGGATCCCATAGGTTTTTCTTTCAAGCTTGAGGAATATTTTGAACCTCAGGTACTTAATATGCCATTTTTTATCCCTTTTGCTTATCCTATAGCCGTTTTCGTGGTGGCTTTTGAGCTTATTTTAGGGGTATTACTCTTATTGGGCTTTTTGAGAAAATTTACACTTCTCTCACTTTTAGGACTTACCATTTTCTTTGGCTTCCTTACCTTTTACTCAGCCTACTTCAATAAGGTAACAGACTGTGGCTGTTTCGGGGATGCGCTGAAATTCACTCCTTGGGGTTCTTTTACCAAGGACATGATATTGTTATTTTTAGCAATTATCCTTTGGTGGGGACGGGATTGTATAAAGCCCTTGTATACCAACAAGGTATCAATAGCTGTGCTCTCTCTTACTATAGTGGGGTGTATAGGTTTGGTCTATTATACCCAAAAGCACTTGCCTGTTATAGATTTTCGTCCTTATAAGGTAGGGGTCAATATCCAAAAGGGTATGGAAATTCCCGAAGATGCTCCTAAGGCGGTATATGATTATCATTGGAAATTTAAGATAGGGGATAGAGAAGAGATTATCACCACCCAAGGTGCCTATCCAGAGGTAGAAGGGGGCAAATATATCTCAGTAGAGACAGAATTAGTATCCAAAGGCTATGAGCCTCCTATTCATGACTTTGTGATACAAAACCAAGGGGAAGATGTAACTGCTCAGCTCCTCTCGGAACCTAAGTTGTTACTGATTACCTCCTATAATCTTAAAAAAGCTGATTTAGCAGGTTTTACTGCCATTAAGCAACTGACAGACAAGGCACTCAAGGCAGGTTACAAGGTGGTAGGGCTTACCCCCTCTCCAGAGGAAGCAAGGAACCTATTGGGTAGTTATGGACTCAATTTTGACTTCTATGCGATGGATATAACCCCTCTTAAAACTATGGTACGTGCCAATCCTGCAGTAATTCGTCTTGAAGCAGGCACTATAAAACAGAAAGTAAGTTATAACGACACTGAAAAAATAGAATTGTAATGGAACAACCACAAGAGGAGATGTCTTTCCTTGCACACTTGGAGGTACTCAGATGGCATGTTATTAGGGCTATCATGGTGGTTGTAGGTGTTGCATTATTAGCTTTTTTATTCAAAAGTTATATATTCAAGTATATTATTCTCCCTCATACAGAAGGAGACTTTCCTACCTATAAGTTTTTTTGTGAGATAGGGCGTTTTTTTGGTTCAGAGACTGATTTCTGTAACCAAAAACTACCTTTGGTAATACAGAACCGTACTATGACAGGGCAGTTCTCAGCTACCCTATGGATTTCTTTTTGGACAGGTATTGTCATAGGTTTCCCTTATCTTATGTATGAGATGTGGCGCTTTATCTCTCCAGGTCTCTATCAGCAAGAGCGAAGAATGGCCAAAGGTTTTATTGGGATTACCTCCACGCTATTCTTTGTAGGAGTACTTTTTGGATATTATATCATAGCCCCTTTGTCTATTCATTTCTTTGCCACCTACTCGGTGGTAGGAGGAGAGCAAATGATTAAGAATGAAATAGATATAAGCTCTTATATAGATATGTTGCGCTCTTCGGTTATCTCTTGTGGGCTTATCTTTGAACTTCCCGTAGTGATTTATTTTCTGGCTAAGTTGGGAATAGTAACTCCTGATTTTATGCGTAAATATCGCAAGCATGCTATTATCGTGACCTTGATTTTGGCAGCTATTATCACTCCTCCCGATGTGGCTAGCCAAGTGATTGTTTCAATTCCTATACTTATATTGTATGAGATAAGTATCTTTGTCGCCAAATATGTGCAACGCAAACAAAAAGAATTAAATTAAATTGATATATCAAGAATGAATTTTACTCCTGATTTGAGCCAATTACCCCATTGGCTAACATTGAAAAAGATTTGTAAGGCACAAGCGGTGCTGGATTTACTTATCTGTGGGCAAGAGTTTGAGACTTATCACCGCTATATGCCTAGTCACCAAGAGGAATATGAGGGAAATGAGGCGAGTATAGGCTTCGATTTTGAAGAAGAGGATGGACCTTCACTTCGTTTGTTTTTCACTGAAAAGGGGTGTATCATTGTCCCTAGCGCTTGTGAAAATTTTTCTTCAGGATCTGAGAATTTTGAAAAGCAAATCCCTAAAGAATTTCAAGCTTTCTACAAGAAAAATTACCATGAACAGGACATACCTTTTGTCATCTGTGCGCAGGAGGACAAGCCATGGCAACTCATCACTCAGTTTGAGATAGAGGATGAGATATTCACCCTCAAGCACCTATCTGCTGATCCTGAATTTTACAAAGATTGGGCTACTATTTTCTTTGGAGAGGAAACGGAATACCTCAATGACAATGCTTCCATAGAAACCATAGAGGCACTTTACCAAGGAAAGGTACTCACCGAGGCTATGGTATACACAATTGTAAGTAGTGTTCAGGACTGGTTATTCTTGGAAGAGGAGTTTAATCATATGCCTTATCGCTTTGATTTTTAATTAGCCAATTTGGTGATGTGTCAATTTGTCAATTTGCCGATGAGTCAATTTGCCAATTTGCCGATGAGCCGATGAGCCGATGAACTAATTTGATGATGAGCCGATGAGTCAATTTGGTGATGAACTGATGAGCTAATTTGGTGATGAGTCAATTTGGAGATGAACTAATTTGATGGTGGATAGAGTTGGATAGGATAAATAAAGATGATGCAAATAAGAGAGTTGTTAAAAAACAATAAAATAAGCTTACGAACCTACAATATTTGTATGGAACAGCAGTGGCATTCCTCAGAAGATATTCGTAATTATTACAACGAATATAAGCACTTTGATGGAATTAAAAACTGTGGCAAGCGTTCTATGGAGGAGCTTAAGCGTATTTCATCTTCTGACTTTTTTGACAGATTACAACAGGAAGATGTTCTCAATCGGCAACTCTTGTCCTCTTTTGAAACACTTACCCCCCTACAAAAGGAGATTATTGATAGTTATATCCAGATGATTACCACCAGTCTACCACCAAGATTGAAGAATACACTGGATATGTATTTCACACAAGGGGTATCCTTACAGGCTTTTTATAAATTCTACATTCAATCACAAGAAAATGCTGTCAATATAAGGGGTATAGGACGAAGAAATACCTTAGACCTAAATATTTATTTTGATAAGATAAAATACTTTATTATAGAGATTAGTAAGGTAGAAGATCCTGATAAGATCATGGTATTCAAGGAGATGTGTGTCAATCAAGATATCTATCCCATAGAGAATATTCCCACGGAGGTAACCCGATTGGGGTTTTTCAAGGTGGTGGACTATCTGCTCACTACTCCTGCCTTGTTTGATGAGAGTAAGATCAAACTTTTCTCCAAGGCTTTCAAATTCTACCAACATACTATAGGGTTAAAGCTCAGAGAGATAGGTAAGCAGATGCAAATTACCCATGAGCGTGTACGCCAGATTCGCAATCAGGTGATTTGCGAATTCTCTAAGAAACTCCCTGTTATTCGTGCCTTCAATGATGAGTTACTTACTCAGGGGAAAATAGACACCTCGGGCGATGTTATCACCCTCACTGCTGAGCAGGTAGAATGGATTAATCAAAAGAGCCAGACCAATTTCACAGAAAGTTTTATCTATTTTATTCTCTGTGTCTATTTGGAAAAATTTGAGATAGTGGGTAACCTTTCCGATGTGCTTTATCCCCATTTTTCTAAGAAAAAGAACAGACATAATTGGAAGCGAATCTATCTGGTTTCCAAGGAAATATATCCTTGTTTTGATTGGGAAGGCTTTGTCTCTGATTTTTCCTCTGTACTGGAGACTAAGACTGCTAAGAAATATACCCTTTCACTAAGAGAAAAAGTATCAGCTTATCTCCTAGACGATTCTATTCAATGGGAGCGTGTGGCAGTGGTAGTAGCTCTTTTGCTCAAGGAAGAATTTGGCTTGCAGGTGGAGGGTGACCATATCATAATTCCCCGCAATACCTATAAGCAGATCAATGAATATGCTTATGAAGCCTTAGAAGCCTTGGGAGTTCCTTCTTATGTAAAGGAAATAGCAGATAAAGTAAGAGCTCTCTACCCTCATACGAACTTCACCCATGCAGGGATTCGTTCTTCCCTCAAGCGAGAATACGGATTTGTCCCCATAGGGAGAAGTAGCAACTTTGGACTTAAGAAATGGGAGTCAACGGTTGAGAACTTCAAGGGAGGTACTATTCGAGATATTGTCAAAGAATTCCTACAACAACAAAAATGCCCTCAGTCCCTTTCGCAAATCACGGCTTATCTGTTGCAGTATAGACCTAATACGAACTCCAAGAGTGTGCTAACGAACCTCAAGGCAGAAGCTTCCGATACTTTTGAGTTTTTCCAAAATTCACTTATAGGTCTCAAGGGGGCTAATTACCCCGAAGAATATGCTCTGGTAGTGGAGCAACCCGTTAAGAAACGCACATGGCAGGAGAATTATGAGGCTATGGTCGACTTTATCCATACTTATAAGCGCCTACCGCTTTCCTCGGATAAACATGCTGAAGCTATAGTACTGTACCGCTGGATGAGTGTACAGAGAAATCTAATAAAGAATGGACGTGTATCTGAAGAAAAGAAAACACTGTTCCAAACACTTATAAATAAAAGTTATGAAGACACTAAGAGCTGAAAATATAGTAAAAGAGTACAAAGGACGTAAAGTGGTCAAAGGCATTTCCTTGGAAGTCAAGCAAGGAGAGATTATAGGTCTTTTGGGTCCCAATGGAGCGGGCAAGACAACCTCCTTCTATATGATTGTAGGCTTTATCAAGCCCAATGCTGGGCATATCTACCTTAATGATAAGGAGATCACTCGATATCCTATGTACAAACGTGCTCAGAATGGTATAGGTTACTTAGCACAAGAGCCTAGTGTATTTAGGAAGATGAGTATAGAGGATAATATCCTATCTGTTCTACAGCTTACAAAACTAAGCAAAAAGGAACAACTCTACAAGATGGAGTCCCTGATAGATGAGTTCAACTTAGGACATATCCGTAAGAACAGAGGAGATCTACTCTCAGGAGGTGAACGCAGACGTACCGAAATCGCTCGTGCACTTGCCACTAGTCCTGATTTTATCCTTTTGGACGAACCTTTTGCTGGGGTAGACCCTATTGCGGTAGAGGATATACAGAATATTGTTTTTCAGTTGAAAAACAAGAATATAGGTATACTTATCACTGACCACCGCGTGGAGGTAACTCTTCCTGCTACCGATCGTACCTACCTTATGTATGAGGGAGGTATCCTCAAGGCAGGTCTGCCTGAAGAACTTGCTTATGACCCTATGGTCAGAGAAGTATATTTGGGAAATAACTTCGAACTAAAGAAAAGAAACTAATAAATAATCACACATAAAATAATTGTATAATGTCAGAGATTCAACAACTTACCGACCTTACCACTCAAGTGCGTAGGGATATTTTGCGAATGGTACATGCAGTAAATTCAGGTCACCCAGGAGGTTCTTTGGGCTGTGCTGAGTTTTTGGTATGCCTATATAATAAGGTAATGGACATCAAATTACCTTTTACCATGGACGGAAAGGATGAAGATGTATTTTTCCTTTCCAATGGTCATATCTCCCCTGTATTTTATAGCGTGCTAGCACGTCGTGGTTTCTTCCCTGTAAGTGAGTTGGCTACTTTCCGCAAGATAGGTACCCGCTTGCAAGGACACCCTACTCCATGTGAAGGCTTGGAGGGAGTGCGAGTAGCCTCGGGTTCCTTAGGGCAAGGTCTTTCGGTAGCCATAGGAACCGCATTGGCAAAGAAGCTTAATGGAGACTCACACCTTGTTTATACCCTACATGGTGACGGAGAGCTACAAGAGGGACAGATATGGGAAGCGGCTATGTTTGCTGCAGGTAAAGGCGTAGATAACCTTATCGCCACAGTGGATTACAATAAGAAACAGATAGATGGACCTACTGACCAAGTGCTCCCATTGGGAGATCTTAAAGCAAAATTTGAGGCTTTCGGTTGGCAAGTGATAACTATAGAAAAGGGCAATGATATTGCTGCTATCTTGGAAGGACTTAAGGCAGCTAAAGCCCTTACAGGCAAGGGCAAACCCGTATGTGTACTTCTATGCTCTGAAATGGGCAATGGAGTAGATTTCATGATGGGCACCCACGCTTGGCATGGTAAAGCTCCTAATGATGAGCAATTGGCTAAGGCTTTAGCACAAAACCCAGAGACCTTGGGCGACTACTAATAAAAAAGGCGAGCCGTATGGCTCGCCTTTTTATTAAACTCTTACACGCCATCCGAAAGGATCTTCAGACCTATTGTATTGTATATTAAGCAAATATTCCTTGATACGTTCGGCAAAGCTATCCTTAAGCTCAGGTAGGCGATATTCCTTACCCTCATAGCTAAAGGCAGCCACAGGACTTACTACAGCAGCAGTACCACAGCCAAAAATCTCTTTTAGGGCACCTTTTTTCTCTGCTTCTAATAGTTCGCTAACGGTGATAGGGCGGGATTCAAAAGCAATTCCTAGCTTCTCGGCCACAGCCATCACACTTCGGCGGGTAACCCCATCTAAGATACGTTCGGTAGGGGGAGGGGAGATCAGGGTATCACCTATACGTACCACAATATTCATAGTACCACATTCTTCTAAATTTTGGTGGGTGGCATCGTCCGTCCAAATTACTTGTTGGTAGCCCTCTTCTTTGGCCAAAGCAGTAGGATAGAATTGTCCAGCATAGTTACCAGCAGCCTTAGCAAATCCTACACCTCCATTGGCTGCACGGCTGTAATGGTCAGCGATTTTTACTTTCACTTCCTGTCCTTTGTAATAACTTTGCACAGGTGAGGTAATAATCATAAAGCGGTACTCGTTAGAAGGATTGGCTTGTACTCCATGAGAAGTAGCAATCATAAAAGGACGTAGGTAGAGTGCATTCCCAAAACCAGGTTGTACCCAACCGCGGTCTAAATCCACCAAGGTTTTCAATGCCTCATCAAAGAGGTCTTCAGGGAACTCAGGCATTGCCATACGCTTACAAGACTTATTGATACGCGCATAGTTCTCAGTAGGGCGGAAGAGGAATACCTCACCATTGTCATCTTTGTAAGCTTTCATGCCTTCAAACACAGCCTGTCCATAGTGAAAAACACTCAAGGAAGGTTCTACCGAGAAAGGTCCATAAGGTACAATACGAGGGTCTTGCCACTTACCATCCTTATAATCACAGATGAACATATGGTCGGAGAAAATCTGCCCGAAGGATAATTTGGAGAAATCAATACCTTCTAGTCTGCTCTGAGCTACTTTTTCAATAGAAATAGAGAATTTTGTAGTATTCATTATTTTCTTCTTAAAATTATTTTCTTCTTAAACTGCAAAGTTACGAATTAAATAATGAATAGTTGTTGATTAATGATTAATTAACGTGATTTTTAAGGGATAAGGATAAGGGCATAGATTAGATTTTGTATTTCAATATTTATGTAGACTATTTTTCTTAAAATATAGTTAACAATAG
>ERZ773054.1890-NODE-1890-length-11657-cov-46.133339_pt1 | contig 11657 bp, 10 predicted proteins | sample MGYA00580630_ERZ773054 | MGnify/ENA primary metagenome ERZ773054 (study PRJEB29015, sample SAMEA2737994) | human oral metagenome | biome: human oral; feature: human-associated habitat; material: dental | place: China | collected 2115 ... | reverse complement strand
CCGGGGCGGTTGTGGCCGTGGCTGGCGCTGGCCGGTGCTGGGGTGGCGGTCGTCGTCCTGGTCCCGTCGCTGCGGCGGCTGGTCTCGCTGTCCGATCCGCTGCGGGAGCAGAACCTGATCTCTGCGCTGAGCTGGTGGACGCGGGACTGGCAGACGGTCGTCTTCGGCGCCGGGTCCGGGCAGGTGTGGCCCTGGTTCGCCATCGACAGCGGGCTGGTGGCCGCGCCGGGGGAGCGGATGGTGCCGACCCCCGCAGGCCAGGTGCTGCTCAGCCCGCACTCGACGCTGCTGGCGGTGGTCGTCGAACTGGGCCTGGTGGGTGCGCTGCTGGCGGGCGTGATGGTCGCCGCTCTCGGCTGGCTCGCCGTCAGGACCCGCAGGGACGGCTTCACCGCGCCGCTCGCGCTGGCGCTGGTCGCGGGGCTGGTCGCGTTCCTCTTCGACACCTACCTGCTCAAGGAGCCCGGCAACGCCTTCTGGTGGTGGCTGGCCGCCGGTGCTGTCGCGGTCTGCTCCCTGCCGGACCGGCAGGCCGCGAGCAGCAACACCGCCAATCCCAGGTGAGCCCCCATCAGCGGCTGGCTCAGCCAGGTCGAGTGGGCTGTCGACAGGGGCAGTATCGTCACGGTCAGGGCCGTCGCCGCCACCCCGAGGGCACGTCGCACCGGGTCGTTTGTGCCGCGGGTCCAACGCCAGGCGCAGACGACCATCAGTACCATGGCGGCGATCAGCACGGCGAAGCTGACCACTCCGTACTCGGACAGCACCTCCGTCATGCCGGAGTGGGCGTTGTTGAGTCCGTAGAACTGGTGCGGGTTGTCCGGCAGCAGCGCCCAGTACTCGAACCCGCCCGGACCGGTGCCCAGATAGCCGGTGTGCGGCAGGATCCACAGCGCCGACCTGAGCAGCAGTAACCGCACCCAGATCGACGACCCGGGCGCGGTGGCCTGGTCGAGGTGCAGGTATTCGAGCGCCTGGCTGCCCGGCGGCAGTCCGAGGGCCATGGTGCCGGCGACCAACGCCAGGACCGCGGCCGTGACCAGGCGGGTGCGACGGTTGCTAAGCAGCCACACCACCGCCCCGATCAGCAGCGCGATCTGCGCGAGCCGTCCGCTGGTGCGCAGCAGCAGCACGATCTGCCACAGCCCGAAGGGCAGCAGGAGCCAGCGTGTCCAGCCTGGGGCCAGACGCCAGGCCAGGGGGATCAGCAGCAGTCCGACGACAATGTGGTAGGCGTACAGGTTGGGGTTGTCGTAGGTGGAGGCGATCAGGTTGTAGGTCCAGTCCAGCGGCTTCCAATAGACGGCCGGGGTGTTGCCGGGCAGGTACTGGTCGGTGAGGATCTCCCAGGTGCCTACTGCACCTGTGGTCACCAGCGAGGCGAGCCAGCCCCAGACCGCGGCGTGCAGCGTGCGGCGTTCAGCGCCCAGGACGCTGAACGCCAGGCAGGTCAGCGCCGCGAATCCAAGGACCGCCCCGTACGCCAGCTGCACGCCTTCGGGGAAACGCACCGCGCCCAGCAGCCCGAAGACCAAGAACACCGCGGAGACGGCCACCACCCCGGCCAGCACCGGGTTCCTGGCGGGACGGTGCAGGAACCGCCAGGCGGCCGTCGCCGTCAGGGCCAGGATCACCAGCCGGGAGGGCATGAGCAGGCCGTTGGGAAGGTAGATCGCGGCCCCCACCAGCGACGGTAGGACGAAGGTCCCGGCGTCAGTCAGCCACTGCCCGGTGGTCCTCCTCAGCACGCGGAGTCTCGCAGATCCGTCACTTCCAGGCCTCGATGAATTTCTTGCTGATTGCGGCCATGTCCTTTGCAGGTGTGTCCTCGGTGGAGCCTATCCCGACCACCCCGTCGTAGGCCGTGGCGAGGCACACCATGACGGAGGTGCCCTCCTTGGAGTCGGTGGCGATGCCACAGGAGAGACCGTCGATCTCGACCGGATCGGTCAGCTGCAGCTTCAAGATATTCAGATTCCCTCCCACGAAGTTCCTGACGGAGATCCTCTTGGTTTTTGACTCGTAGAGGCCACTGATGTTGTCGGGGGTTTTCACGGCCTTGTACTCGTCGAAGCTTTTGGGCATCACCGGGGCGGTGCTCGTCTCGCTCTCGGTCTCGGTGGGGGTGGGACTCCTCTTGCTGGGACTCTTCGACGGGGTGGGGCTCTTGGAGGGGCTCTTCGACTTCGATGGGCTCTTCTCGGGCGCGGACGTCGACTGGGTGGGTGTGGCGGAGCCAGAGCCGGACGGGTTCCGCGCCAGGAACCACCAGCTTCCCACCCCCAGCGTGGCCACCAGGACGGCGACGAGCGCGATGATCAGCCACTGCGTGCTCTTATTGCTGGGTGGCGTCGGTGGCTGCCCGTAACCCTGGGGCCCGTAGCCGGGCTGGCCGTAGTTCTGTGAGCCGTAACCGGGCTGGCCGTGCCCTTGGCCCCCGTACCCTTGCTGGCCATATTGACCATAGCCCGGCGCCGGTTGCTGCTGCGGGTACCCCTGGGGCTGCTGTTGCGGATATCCCTGCTGAGGGGCGTTCTGCCAGGGCTGCCCCTGCTGGGGGTACTGGCTGCCCCCCTGCTGGGCACCCCAGGGCGACTGGCCGCCTGGCTGGTTCATGTTGGACGAAGGGTAATTGTTCATTATCGGCTCCTCTTAGACATGGTAGGGCCAGTGAGCTACCTGCCCGACGGGGACGGTTCCAAGGTCCGCTTCCAAGATCCGCAACGTGCTCTTCGTAGGCTACCAACGTGCAGGGGCAGTCCTGGCCTAGAGCTATTGGGAGCTGCCCGGCCGTTGGGACGGAATTTCTGGGGGATGGCCGTGCTCCGTGGTCGTGCGTCAGGGAGTCGCGGCCCGATGCTTTCGCGACGAGGCTGGCGGTACCTCGTCATGTCAGCCGCCGCTATGGATGATGACGAGGCTTCCAGTCCGCCTCAGTCCTGCAGTTCTGCGTGAAATTCTCAGGTGGTGGTCCGGGATCCAAGTCACGGACCACCGATTCAGGCCCGGTATTCATGGCCTCCAGTCTTGTCTGGTGAGCCGACAGTGTGAACCGGCTGAAACAGCCGGTGTCCCAGCGGGGTAGCCGGGCAGCTTTGAGTTCCGTCCCGATGGCCCGCTCGATGAGCCATGCGTGCTGGTCGCTGTGCCCCACGATGAGCACACGTTTTCCCCGGCGAGCCTCTGCCAGGCCGTTGAAGAACGACCGCACCCGCTTGCGGGCGTCGTCGTAGGAATCGCCCGGCGGAACACCGACTGCATCACCTTTGCCGGATTCTGCCTCTGCGGCCTGCTGGCCGGACGCGTGGTGGATCTCGTCGCATGCCCGTGAGCCCCAGGGGTGAGTATTCCCGCAGGGCGGGTTCGACGGTGATCTCCAGCTCACCGCAGGCAAGCCGGGCCGTCTCCAAGACGCAGGCGGAGTCCGAGGAGAAAACCACGTCAGGGGCAAATCGTCGCACCGCTGTGCGGGCTGCCAGCGCTTCGCCCCGGCCTTGTGGTGAGAGCGGCGTCTCAAATGCGCCGGGGGTTCCCTGCGGGGATTCTGGCGTGCCATGGCGGAGGAAAAGCAAGTCGACCTCGTCTTTGCGGCTGCCCGCCTGGCCTGCTGTCTCTTGGGATTCGACGATCGTCAATATGTCATCGCGGACTTCCTCTGGCAGCTTGTCACGGATTCCAAGCGGGAAGCCTGCAGGTGAGAAAGTGGAGTGCAACTCACGGATCCGCTTCTCGTCCATTTGTGCAAATGGGTCGCGGCTTAGATTGCGGTTTATAAGGTCCAATATGTCAGCGACGAGCGAGATCACGATGAGCTGATAGCCGTATCGCCTGAACCGGAGGACTTGGTGGATGAGAAATCCAGCATCCATGAATACGCCGTCGATGATGGGAAAGAATCCGCTGTCGCAGTACGACAGCGCTAACTCCATGCATGCGCGTTCGGATGCCTCTAGGGTGAGGGCGGTGAAGTCACGCGGATGGGCCATATACCTGACTGAATCGTCGGACACGCGCACCGACGGGGAGAGAGCGTCTCGCAACAGTGCCGCTGTCGTCGTCTTTCCACTTCCCGGCAGGCCGCGAAGGAGGATCGCCATCCGTGCGCTCATGAGATCACCCTTCCTTTACGTGGCGACTGGCCGCGTGGCTGGTTCATGTTGGGCGAAGGGTAATTGTTCATTATCAGCTCCTCTCGGACATGGTAGGGCCAGTGAGCTACCTGCCCGACGGGGACGGTTCCAAGGTCCGCTTCCAAGATCCGCAACGTGCTCTTCGTAGGCTACCAATGTGTGGGACAGTCCCCGTCTCCATGGTGCAGGCGGAAGTCTGGAGGCAAGAAGCAGATGAGGGGAGACCTTCGTGCCGCAGCCTGGGTGGCCAGGGTCTCGCCCTGGCCTTGTGGTGATATAGCTCCCTTAAAACAAAACCTGCCGTCTTGGGTGCATCAAACCCCTGCTGCATGGGCCTGAAAATCAGGGAAACATCTAGATTTTATTAAATGCAAGCTACAAGTACATCGCCCGTTCTCTCTTTGAAACTGGATCAGTCAAACCCAGACCACACTCTCAAATACGATAATCATCCTTTGTTATGCGATGGTATAGCTCTCTTAAAACAAAACCTGCCATCTTGAATACACCAAACCCCCGCCGTATGGGCCTAAAAATCAGGGAAACATTTAGGTTTTGTTAAATGCGAGCTATAGTTTTTAAGGTTGAGTTAACATGCGGCTGGGGATGCTGTATTATCTCGCCGTGTATTCTTGCGCCCCCGATGACAAGCGGGCCGCCGCCGATCCGGCGACCTCCCAGAAAGAACTGTGGCGTCTCGCCTTGGACTACCCGGACCTCCGCCCGGTGATCGCGATGAATCCGGCGGCTCCCGAGGAACTACGTGCGAACTTGTTGGAAAGAACGCAGGCGCCGTCCAGCGTGGCTGTGGGTTCCCCGCCGACGACTTGGGGGGTGGCCTCCTCCGGGGATGAGGAGGCTCGGGGCCGGCGCAAGAGGTTTCCCATGCTGGTGGTGCTCACGCTGGCCGTGACGCTGGTGCTGCTCCTGGCCGTGACGGTCGTTGTCCTGTACGGTGGGCAGTCCCCGCGGGCAGAATCCACCACTCCGGGGGGTGCGATGCAGGATGCATCCGTCCAGCCGGGGCAATCCGAGGCTACGGTGGCCCAAACTCAGGCGACTGAGCCCACCGCCCCGTCGCAGAGAACAACGCCACCGGTCACCCTGGACGCGTTGGGTGCCAGCGGCTGTGCGGCCGCAGCGGAAGATGCCGGCCTGCTGGTGGCTTACGGATCGGAGTACTCCAATGGTAGCGGCTGGGGCACGGCTCATGCGGAGGGCCAGCTGGAACGGCAGATCGTTCGTTTGCAACAGGCCTGCGGTAGGAACTACGTGATGCAGGTCGCCACGATGGCCGAGCGGTTGGGGGCCACCGCTGCAGTAAATACGACGCTGCACAAGGTCATGGCCACGCCAGCTCGGCCTGCGCCGCAGGGAGCCTTCTCCTATGACATGGTGGCTAGCCCCTCGGGGAACATCATGTGTCATCTGCAGGGCGAATATGTCTCCTGCGGTATTCAGAAGTTCTCCTATCAGGACTGTGGGTGGCCGCGCTTCGATATGTATGTGGGGCTCGACGGCGTCGTAGGCAAGTGCGGCCCAGGAGTGCCGTCAGAGTGGGGAAATAATCTGATGACGTTGGAATATGGCCAATCGACTGTTTCCGGTGCTTTTGTCTGTACCTCTGAAAGTACCGGGATGACCTGCTGGCACACCACCACAGGCCATGGTTTCACGTTGTCCCGTGAGTCCTTTACCGATTTCTGAGATATTGCGGCTGGCCCGCAGAATCGCGTGGCCCTGACGCTGCGCCAGCGAGATGACTTCCCAGCTGAATGCGCGGCAGCGGTTCACCTCACAGTGGCGAGGAAGTCACGGGGGTCCCCCAGGGCGCTCGGGGCGAAGAGCACGCACGGCTAGATTCTCGTGGTGATCTTGGTCATCGTGATTTCTCCTGCCTTTATGGGCGATGTAGTCACTTACACCATTTCTCTGACACACCTGAAACGCGACACTAGCGACCTTCGGTTAGCAGTGTCAGAACGGAGTGAACCTGGTTCACGAGGCGCCTGGGATAAGGGGTGGGGTCAATACGCGTAATCCGGGAGGTTGACATCGACTTTACTTGCTCGCACATGGCAATTGTGGGTTCATCGCTGAGCGGTGCGAGGTTCACGTGGGTCACCCACCCTTTGTCTGCATGCGTGAGTGGAACGGCGATGACAAGGCCGCGCGCTCTGTGGAGCGCGCGTTCCGAAAGCACGAGCCAAGGCCGATGATTTGCCTGTTCGCGACCCACCGTAGGGTCCATGCTCGCCCAAATGACGTCGCCGCGCTCCGGCAAGCGGTTCACTCGTCTGCCTCGAAGCGTTGAATCGCTTCTTCCGAATCCGAGGTGAAAGCGGTGTCTGTCTCTTCGAGCGCGTCGAGATACTCCTGGTCTGGGGCTTCTTGCTCTAGCCTCTCCCAGAATAGGGCCTTCTCACGCTGGACAAGCATCTGCTCAATCAACTGCCCCTGCGTGAGGTCTGCATCGCGAGCTGCGTCACGAACCCGGTCTCGCAAGGCTCGGGGCACCTTGATAGTTGCCATATCAGTCATACCCAAGAGTATACTTCCCGGTTGGCACTGCTGTTTAGGGCCTCGTAGGCTGCCCCGCCGCATGCACCGTGACGCGTGTGGCGTGCTACTGCGGCACCTCCGGGAGTTTTGGATGAACCTCCAGGGGAGCTACGAGTTGCGCCTCAAAAGACGAGAGCTGCCCGAGACCCTGGCGGCGATCACTCCAGAGATCACTTTTCTTTCGCAGGTGTTGTGGCAGCTGCGACCGCCTGGCTGCACGGATGCCTTCTCCGGAAGGGGCGGGCGTTCCCGGGTGAGGGGCCATCAGTTTCCGTCTTGCCGAAAGATGCCGATTCTGTGTGCTCAATTGGCCGATAGGTGATTTCTTTTATCGCATCATACTGACCTTCGACAATTTCAGAAACGCGAGTCGTCGGGAAAGTAGATCGCGACATACAATGCCGTGACGAAGGAGGGGAAGTGTTGAAAATGATCAGGCTTTCTGGGGGGCGTGGGTCGATGGCGCTCCTCGTCGCATTGTTGATTGTTTTGACTAGTTTCGTATCCGGCGCCTCTGTGGCAAAGGCGACCGAGGTGAACGGCATTCAGTCGTCCAGTATCCATCTTGAGAAAATGGATGCGAACGAGGCTGCCATCTACATGTGGAGCGCGGTTCGGGCCAACGCCACGTGGCGCGTCCCGAACGGCACCGGGAGGGCCGGAGACACCTTCATGCTCACTTTGCCCAAGGAGCTCATAGGCTCTGAGGGCAGCTTCGACCTGAAGGGGAAGGAGGGCGACTCGCTCGCCTACGGCACCTGCCAGGTGACGAAGTCCGAGGTGGTCTGCACCTTGAATGAGAACGTCGAGAACAAGAACGACGTCGGCGGTTCGCTGTGGGTCAAGACGCAGGTGGGGGCACTGACCGAGGCCGACAAACTCACCTTTGGCCTGCGCAACGGCGTGACTGTGGATGTTCCCCTCCCTGACGGGCAGAGCGGCATTGGCTATAAGCCTTATGTGCCCACCGAAATCGACAAGTCCGGCTGGTTTCCCGGTGCCGATCAGAAAATTCAATGGCGCATCGTGGTCCCCGGGTCGAAGGTGTCCGATCGCTCCAGTATGACCATCACCGACAATTTCGCGATGGCAGGTGTGGACCTGACCGTGGCCGCGGACAGCCCGAGTGTCTTCTGGGTTCCCAGCACCCCGAAATGCTGGAATGAAATCAGCAGCGCCGACTGCTACAACGCCCTGACCACATCGAGCACGCCGTCGTCTGAGGTCACCGTCGACAACGACGGCGACACGGTCAAAGTCGTCATCGACAACAAGGGTCAGAACTTCGAGGCCGACCGGATCTACATCGTCGACCTGCTGGTGGACAGCGACAGCAAGATCTTCGCGGGCTCCCGGTACACCAACCAAGCCACTGTGGACAACGAGGTGCGCTCCGCCACCGCTGTGAAGGAGACCTCGGGCGGCGGCACCGGGTCCGGTGACACCGTCGGCCACATCGGGGTGAAGAAAGTCGTCACGGGCGGCGACGTCGCCTCCGACACCGTCTACCCGGTGGCCTGGTCCTACGACTACAACGGGACCACCCACCAGGGTGAGCTGTCGGTCAAGGGTGACGGGACCCTGGAGACCCTCAGCAACATTCCCAACGGCACCGTCGTGACTCTCACCGAGAACGTGCCGTCCGTGACCGGGGTCGATTTCGGGGATCCCGCCTTCTCCGGCGATGGCGTGACCGACGGCGTCCCGAACGCCACCAGCGCCCAGGTCGCCGTCGAGGGCCTGAAGACCAGGGAGGTGACCCTGACCAATCAGGTGAACCCGGTAAACCCGAAGCTGGCTTCCGTCCAGGTGACCCCCGGCGTCTGCGCCCCTGGGGCCGCCGAGCCACTGGAGCCCGCCGTGGAGGTCGGGCCGACCGACGGGATCACCTACACCGAACCGGAGATCACCACGTCAGGGAGCCAGGTGACGATCAAGGTCAAGGCCACCCCGGTCGCTGGCAAACAGATCGACGACCAGAACCTCCCGCAGGGCTGGGTATCGAACGGGGATGGCTCCTTCACCTTCACCACCACCATCACGCAGCCGGTGTGCCAGAGGACTGCCGTCCTCGCGATCCCGGTGGTGAACCCGGGGATCTGCCCCGCCGACTCGACCACGCCCAGCCAGCCGACCGTCACCGGCGTGGAAGACACCGCCGAGATCGACTACAGCGAGCCCGTCATCACCGTGAACGGCGATGAGGTGACGGTGGTAGTCACCGCCACGGCAAAGCCGGGGTACCACATCGACGAGGGGAACCTGCCAGATGGCTGGCTGGCCCTTGAGGGGACGGTGTCCTATGTCAGGACTGTCCCCCGCACCAAGTGCGCGGTGCCGGTCTCGCCGGGCATCGAGCTCGGAACGTGCGCCCCGGGCGCGGCCCAGCCATCGGACCCCGTCGTCAAGCCGGCTGAGACCGCGGGGCTCACCTACAGCCAGCCGCAGGTTGAGATCGTGAACGGGAAAGTCACGGTGACCATGTCCGCGACGGTCGAGGACGGGTATCAGCTGGGCGGCCCCGTCCCTGAAGGCTGGAAGCGGCTGGACGGCAGGACCGCGACCTTCACCGCCACCAAAGACCAGCCGATTTGCCCATAACCCACTCCCAGCCCGACTCCGTCGGCGACCACGTCGCCCACGGTTGCGCCGTCTGCGAACGTCCCGGCTTCCACGCCGGCTCCGAGGTCGTTGGGCCCCGTCGCCCCGACCCCGGGCACCCAGACTCCGGTTACACCCACACCGGTGAAGCCGGGTCTGCCCAGGACCGGTTCCTGACCGGCTGAGCCAGACCCGGGAAGCGGCCCCGATACCTGAGAGTCGGGGCCGCTTCGCGTCTCCTGCCATACGCCGCCGCCCGCCATAGACTCGGGATCATGGATGACACTCCCGCGCTCCGCCAGCTCCGGGCACTGGGCGTCGCGCACACTGTGGTGAGGCACGGGCCCGTCAGCTCGGTCGTGGAGGCAGCGGCGGTGCGCGGCATCGAGGTGCGGGACCTGGTGAAGACCATCGTCGTGCGCCGGGCCAGCGACGACTACGTGTTCGTCCTGGTGCCCGGGGACCGCGAGTTCTCCTGGCCGAAGCTGCGGGCCCTTCTTCGCACCTCCCGGCTCTCGATGCCCGACGCCGAGATCGCCAAGGCGGTCACCGGGTATGAACGCGGCACCATCACTCCCTTCGGAGCGATCCGTCCGTGGCCGGTGCTGGCCGACGCTTCGATCGCCGGAAGGCGCATCTCCATGGGCGGTGGCGCGCACGGCGTCGGGGTGAATCTGCTGGCCGACGACATGATCGCAGCCCTTAACGCCACGGTCGCCGATCTGACCGCTGACGACGACTCGCAGCGCTGACCTACGCCAGCGCGGCCACCCAGCGGGGCAGGACCTGCTCCAGCCGTCCGTGGATGCGCAGGGTCGCGAGGTCGTCGCCGCGCGTGACGCCGTCGCCCGCGATGATCACATCCTTGCCCTGCCGCACGGCCTGACGGACGAACCTGAGTCCGCTCATCACCGTCAGGCTCGATCCCAGCACCAGGAGGACCTCCGCGGCCTCGGACAGGGCGACGGCGCTGTCCAGCACGTCACGGCGCACGCTCTCGCCGAAGTAGACGACATCCGGTTTGAGCATGCCGCCGCACCGGGGGCAGGCGGGGTAGGTGAAGTCGGCCATCTCGACTTCGGCGTCACCGTCGGGGGCGGTGCGGGCCTGCTCGGACAGCTCACCGAGACGGGCGGTGATGCCGGGATTGAGCGCCAAGAGCTCATCCTGGAGGCCGGCGCGGCTGGAGAGGACGCCGCATCCGAGGCAGACGACGCGGGCCAGGCTGCCGTGCAGGTCGACGACCGGGGCGGATCCGGCCGCCTGGTGCAGGCCGTCGACGTTCTGCGTGATGACGCCGGTCAGCGGAGTGAGACGCCCGAGCTCGGCGAGCGCCAGGTGAGCGATGCCAGGACGGGCGGCGGTGAACCAGCTCCATCCCACCGTCGACCGGGCCCAGTAGCGGCGACGGCTGAAGTCGCTGCGGGTGAACTCCTGGAAGGTCATGGGGGAGCGCGGCACGGCGTCGCGGCCGCGATAGTCGGGCAGCCCGGACCCGGTGGACATGCCGGCGCCGGTGAGCACGACGGTGGGGCGGTCCCGGAACAGGTGGAGCGCGGCGGCCAGGTCGGCGTCAGGGGAGACGCGTCCGAAACCGCCCTCCCCGGGGCCCCAGGCGGGTGTGGCGACGCCGGTCGCAGTGCGGAACCAGCCTCCGACATCACCCAGATTTGTCACCACGCCAGCCTAGTCGTCATATCGCTGGGTGTTTCCCGCTCCCAGGGGCGGTGCCTGGCGTCGTCCGCTGGTGCACGGTAGGACTTGGGCGTTTTGCCTGACTGCTTTGCGTGGCATCCGCCCTAGGGTCGCCTCCTTCAATGAACTTCTGAATGATGAACTTCCGGCACGCGACACCGTCAGGTCCTGCCAACATTGCCGACGCGATCTGACCCGGCTGAGCGCCGGTGGCTGGCCGACACGGCACGGCCGGGATGGCTGCCTCCGGGCTGGGCGGTATGGGTCGTTGTACCTTAGGGTTTCTCAGCTTGCGGGCTCCGGGAGGCTGTCTCTAGCAGATTGGCCTGCACTCTCGCAAGCGTTAGCCTAGTTACGTTCGGGCAATTTTAGGCTCGGTGGAACTTTCTCGACGGGAAGGAGACCTGTGAAGTCACCCTACTGGAACGTCACCATTGCGGGCAGTAGTGATGCGACTGTCAACGGGGTGCCAGTCGAGATGGTGGTGCCGACCAACGTCTACTCGTCAGTGTTCCAACACCTGGCGGCCGTGGCGCGCCAAGCGGGGCGTCCGGTGCTGGCCCGCGGCGTGGACGAGACCAAGGGCGGCCGGGTGGCCTGGTTCACCGTGGACGCCAACGGGCAGGCCCTCGCCGCATCGCCCGCATCCGTGACCCCGTCCAACAGCCA
>ERZ773054.1888-NODE-1888-length-11666-cov-9.755663_pt1 | contig 11666 bp, 14 predicted proteins | sample MGYA00580630_ERZ773054 | MGnify/ENA primary metagenome ERZ773054 (study PRJEB29015, sample SAMEA2737994) | human oral metagenome | biome: human oral; feature: human-associated habitat; material: dental | place: China | collected 2115 ... | reverse complement strand
GCTGCGCGGCAGGCAGCGCCGCCAGCCAGGCCGTCAGCGACTGGCCCTGCCGCACCGCCTGCAAGGCGGCGGCCGTGGCCTGCAGCTGCTGCCAAAGCGGCGTTTTCGACTCATTCATGGCAATGACTTGGAGCGGAATTCATCAATAAAAGGAGCAAATTCAAGGGGGTAGAGATGCCTTCTCACGTAATTTCTACTAAGACATCTTGCTATTGAACGAGGAGCGAAATCTTTGCCCTGCTCATAGCCTTTCATGTGCCCCGCACGAAGGGGTTGTGCCGCCGCTCGTGGCCGAAAGTGCTGCCGGGGCCGTGGCCGGGCACGAAGGCGGTGTCATCGCCCAGGGGCCAGAGCTGGCGGGTGATGCTGTCTATCAGCTGCGCGTGGCTGCCTTGCGGAAAGTCCGTGCGGCCCACGCTGCCCGCAAACAGCACGTCGCCCACAAAGGCCAGCCGGGCTTCGGGCGAGTGAAAGATGACGTGGCCCGGCGTGTGCCCCGGGCAGTGCCGCACCGCCAGCTCGCAGCGGCCCAGCTGCACGGTGTCGCCGTCATGCAGCCAGCGCGTGGGCGTGAAGGCGCGCGCGGGCGGCAGGCCGAACAGGCGGCTTTGCTCGGCCAGCGCGTCGATCCAGAACTGGTCGGCCGGATGCGGGCCGATGATGGGAATTTGCCAGCGCTCGGCCAGCTCCGCCGCGCCGCCCGCGTGGTCGATGTGGCCGTGCGTGAGCCAGATTTGCCCGGGCTTCAAGCCCAGCGCCTGCGCGGCCTGTTCGATGCGCGGCAAATCGCCGCCGGGGTCAATCACGGCCGCCTCGCGCGTTGCATCGCACCACAGCAGCGAACAGTTTTGCGCAAAGGCCGTTACGGGAATGATTTGATAATGCAAAACGGACATGGCAATGGGCCTTGTTTCAGAATATCGCATGCCAAAAAATCAAGCCTGCATGGGAATATCACAGCGCCATTTCATATTCAATCGTCAGCGGCGCGTGGTCGGAAAAGCGCTGCTCCTTGTAAATGGCGCTGCGGCGGGCCAGCTGGCCGGCGGCCTCGGTGGCCAGGTGGTAATCAATGCGCCAGCCCACGTTGTTGACCCAGGCCTGGCCCCGGTTGCTCCACCAGGTGTAGGCCTCGCCAGTGGCTTGCGGGTGCAGGCGGCGGTACACGTCCGTCAAGGGCACTTCGGCCAGCGCGCGGCTCATCCAGGCGCGCTCTTCGGGCAGAAAACCGCTGTTTTTCTGGTTGCCTTTCCAGTTTTTCAGGTCAATTTCCTGGTGCGCGATATTCAAATCGCCGCACAAAATGAATTCGCGCCCGCTCTTGAGCCGCTTCAAAAAAGGCAGGAAACCGTCCAGAAAACGGAATTTGGCCGCCTGCCGCTCTTCACCGGAAGAGCCGCTGGGAAAATAACTGCTGATAATGGAGAATTTGCGTGCGGGCGTATCAAACCGCAATTCCACATAACGGCCTTCCGCATCGAATTCCTCGCTGCCGTAACCCGTCAGCACCTCGCTGGGTTCGTGGCGCGTATAGATGCCCACGCCGGAATAGCCCTTTTTCACGCTGGCCAGATGGAAATACCCGCGCATGCCCGCCAGCGTTTCAAAGCGGCCCGCCACGTCGGGCATTTGCGCCTTGACTTCCTGCACGCAAATACAATCGGGCCTTTGCGCCAGCAGCCATTCGCCCAGCCCCTTGCCGGCGGCCGAGCGTATGCCATTGAGATTGAGGCTGGTGAGTTTGAACAAAGTGAATCACTCCATGAATGCCCTGTTGAACAAGACTGAATGCGAAGAAAATGCGCTGGCGCAGGAATTCGTGCAATTTGCCATTGATTGCGGCGTGCTGCGTTTTGGCGAATTCAAAACCAAGGCCGGGCGGCTTTCGCCTTATTTTTTCAATGCGGGGCTGTTTGATGATGGCGCGCGCCTGGGGCGGCTGGCGCAATTTTACGCACGGGCCATTTTGGCCAGCGGCATTGAATTCGACATGATTTTCGGCCCCGCCTACAAGGGCATTCCGCTGGGCAGCGCCGTGGCCGTGGCGCTGGCCGCTGCCGGGCACAACAAGCCTTTTGCCTACAACCGCAAGGAGGCCAAGGACCACGGCGAGGGCGGCTCGCTGGTGGGCGCGCCGCTCAAGGGGCGCGTGCTCATCGTGGATGACGTGATGTCGGCCGGCACCGCCGTGCGCGAATCCATCGCCCTCATCCGCAGCGCGGGGGCCACGCCGCATGCGGTGGCCATTGCGCTGGACCGGCAGGAAAAAGCCACGGAAAACGGGCAGGACGCACCCTGGAGTGCCGTGCAATATGTGCGCGAGAAACTGGGGCTGAAGGTGTGCGCCATCGCCAGCCTGGCACAGCTTTTGCAGTATCTGGAGCAGGACCCGCAGTCCCTGCCATACTTCAAGGCCGTGGCGGCCTACCGCGAACGCTATGGCGCGGCCTGAGCCGCTGTTCTGAGAGCCGCCCCAAGGGAGAAGCCGTATTTTGCTCCTGTCTTCATAGCGTGAAGTCCTAGTGAAATGTGCGCAAAACGGAATTTCATCCCCTTGAATTCGCTCCTTTTTCTGATGCCAAAACCTGCCGCCTTGCGCGATCGATTGATGCCTGAACCCGCGTTTTCCATCTTCCGCCTGGGCCGCGCCGCTGGCGCGATTGCCGCCGCGTGGCTGGCGACGGGCCTGGCCGGGACGGCGCTGGCCGCCGATCCGGGCAAGAGCGTGGGCGGCATCTATACCTGTGTGGATGCCTATGGCCGCCGCATCACTTCCGACCGGCCCATTCCCGAGTGCATGGACCGCGAGCAGCGCCAGCTGTCTTCCAGCGGCGTGACGCGCCGCGTGCTGCGCCCGGAACCGACGGTGAGCCAGCTCAAGGAGCAAAAGGCCAAGGCCGAGCAGGCCAAGCAGCGGCTTCAGGAGCAGGAAAACCAGCGCCAGCGCGATATCGCCCTGGCCATCCGCTATCCCAATCTGGAAGCGCATGCCAAGGCGCGGCGCGACGCGCTTGAGCCTTCCCAGCTGCGCATGGGCCTGATAGAAAAGCGCCTGCAAGCCTTGCAGCAAGAGCGCGACGAGCTGCAAAAGCGTCTGGACAGCTTTGCCGACCCGAAGAAGATTCCGGCCTATATCAAGCGCAACGCGGAAACCAACCAGAAGAATCTGGAGGCGCAGGAGCGCGCGATGGCCAACGAGCAGGAGGAGCGCAGGCTGCTCAACGCCCGCTTTGATGACGAGCTGGCGCGGCTGAAAAACATCTGGCATGCCCAGGAAGACGCGCCTTGACGGCGCTGCGTGCGGCAGGGGCCGGGCAAAAGGGAGCTTGCACGCTCCCTTTTTTTCATGCCTGCTGGCTGGGCAGCATCACGGCGCGCAACAGCTTTTCTTCGGGCAGACCCAATATCTGCGCCACCTTGCGGGCTTTCCAGGCCAGGTAGGCCTGGCGGCCGGGGCTGTCGGGCGCGTCTTGCCAGGCGCGCACTTGCTGGCGGAATTCGTCGTCGAACACCTGCAGGCTGGGCCAGATTTGCACGGCGCGGCCTCGGTAGCTGATTTCAAAGACGAACTGCCCGCCCAGCGAAAACGGCGCGTGCGGGTGGCAGGTGACGGGCTGGCACAGGCAGCGGTTTTCGCGCACGGCGCGCGAGAGCAGCGTTAAATTACCTGCATTGGGGCTTGTTTGCCCCTTTCCTTTAGTTGAAGCGAAAGAAACTATGGCAAAACTAAATAAAGGAGATTACTTAGAAATTGAGTTTGATTGTACTCAAGCTACAGAAGCTATCCCTGCATGGGCTGCCGAGGAAGGCTATGAAGTGACAAATTATGAACAAATTGATGACGCCAAATGGACGATTACTGTTATGAAACAGACCTCAAAGTGCGGTCAAAAAACAAAATTTATGTAGCCGTAGCACAACGCTGAAATGACGACCTCTGAGCTTGTTGGCGTGTAAGTAAGGTTAGCGCCACACAAATAAGCTGGACGGCATCCTGTATTTCTTCTGGTATTACGCCTCTCTATTGATTTCGTGATGATTTATGACCCGAATTAATCTTGTCCCGCCGAGTGAATTGTGCGATCAACATTTGCTTGCCGAACACCGCGAACTTACCCGTATTCCCAACGCTGTTGCCAAAGGGAAATTTCACCTAAAAGGCCAACCGACGGAATATAAACTGGGTGAGGGCCATGTGCGGTTTTTCTTTAATAAAATGGCCTTCTTGAAGAAACGTTATGATGCGCTTCATGCCGAATGCAGAGCGCGTGGTTTCAACGTGACATATATTTGGCCACAAGAACTCAGCACCGATCCCGCATTATGGCTGGATTATACCCCCACTGAACAAGCCCTAGCCACCAATCGCCAACGGATTGAGGAAAGAATGCCGGCAAAGGCCAGATTTACAGACAGGAAGATTCTCTTGGAAAATGATTTGTAAATCACTGACTGTGATTTATTCCTCTAATCAAACGTGGAAATAATTCGGAGTACGAATGGTATAAGCAGAGGTGCTTTCCACTTCCACGCAATCCACCAGCCCGAGGCCAGGAAAGCACAGCCGCCAGTACAGCTCGCGCCGCTGCACGGGTTCTTCGGGCGAGAGCAGGCGCAGGCCCAAGCCAGCCACGCGCGCCATGAGCGCGGCGGCAATGGCGTTGGCGTGGGAGGCGTACTTGATGAAATCGGCGGGGCCGATTTCAATCACGCCGTCCTGATCGGCCACCCGCACGATGTGCGAGCCGGCGGGGATGGGGGCGGGCGGGTTCATTGCGCGCTGGCGCCATCCAGCGCGGCGTGGGCGACGAGGGCGCGCATGTCCACGCGGTTGCGCATCATGCCGTTGTCCAGCATGAACTGCATGTCAGCTTCCAGGGCGCGGAAGTCGCTTTCGCTCAGGCGCTGGGTGAAGTGCGTCCAGTCGTAGAGCTGGCGGGCTTCTTGCTCGCTTACGTTTTGCAGGCGCGCGCCCAGGGCAATGGCCTCTTCGCGGTGCGCCTGAATCCACTGCCAGGCTTCGTCATGCGCGGCCACCACGGCCTGCACGCGGTCGGGGTGCGCTTTCAGGAATTTTTCGCTGGCGGTCATGGTCAGCAAGGGCGTGAGCAAACCGGTGGCGCGCGCCAGCACATGGGCGCCGTCTTTTTGCGCGTTGAGCACGAAATTGGCCGCCAGCAGCGCCGCGTCGGCCTTGCCGCTTTGCACGGCGGCAAAGGCCTGGGGCAGGTCCATTTGCACGAAATTGACTTGCTGCACGCTCATGCCCTCGCGCGCCAGCGCGGCGGCCAGCAGCTGGTGCAGCACGGTGCCCTTGGGGCCAGCGACGGTCTTGCCCTTCAGATCAGCCACCGCGCGCGGGCCGCCCTTGGCGGCCACGATGGCGAAGACGTCCGTCGGGCGCGCAACGCCCGCGATGATGCGCACAGGGTTGCCTTCGCCATTGGCCATCAGCACGGAGGCGGTGTTCATCACGCCGCCTATATCCAGATCGCCACTGGCCAGCGCCTGCGCTTGCTTGGCGCCGGAGGTGATTTCAGGCCACTGCGCCTGCAGGCCCAGCGGCTCCAGGTGCTTTTGCAAGATGCCCTTTTCCTTCATCACCATCAGTTGCAGGTTGAAGGGCGCGCGCACGTAGCTGATGCGCAGCGGCTTGGGTTCCTGCCGGGCATGAGCCGCCGGGGCGATCAGCGCCGAAAGCAGGCACAGGGTGAAAAAGAAACGTCTTTTTATGAAATACAGCTCCTTTGTGAAAGCTCAGGGGAAAGAAACAGGAGAAACCGGAGCGGCCGTAGAGACGGAAAGGGCAGAAGCTGCGTCAGCGGCGCGCAGGGCCTGCACGATCTGGCTTCTGGCCTCGTCCGCGCGCCAGGGCGCGTTCCACTGCCGCGCCACGCGCCCAGCCTGCATCACGAACAGGCGGCGGCCCAGCGCAAGGGCCTCGTCCACGTCATGCGTGACGAACAGGCAGGTGGTTTGCCGCGTGGCGATGAGCTGGCGCAGGGCCGCCTGCAAGCTGCGCCGCGTGATGGCGTCCAGCGCGGCAAACGGCTCGTCCATCAGCAGCAGGCGCGGCTCGCGCAGCAGGGCGCGCGCAATGCCCACCCGCTGGGCCATGCCGCCCGAAAGCTCATGCGGAAACAGCGCCTGCGCGCCCGCCAGCTGCACCACTTCCAGCGCCTGGCCGATGCGCTGCGCCTTCTGCGCCCGCTTCATGCCCCTGCGATGGGCCAGCGCCAGCCCCAGGTTCTCGCCCACCGTCAGCCAGCGCAGCAGGCGCGGGGCCTGAAACACCATTGCGCAATCCTGCGGCCGCGCCAGCACCTGGCCTGTATCCGGCGGCAGCAGACCAGCCGCCACGCGCAGCAGCGTGGACTTGCCGCAGCCCGAAGCCCCCAGCAGGCAATTGATGGCGCCAGCTTCAAGCGCCAGCGAGGCATCGCGCAGCACCTGCCGCCCGCCCAGGCGCAGGCTCACGCCCTCAAGCACGGCCTCGAGTGCGGCCCCGAGTGCGGCCCCGAGTGCGGCAACAGGCGCTTCGCTCACGCAGCCGCCTCCGGAAAGCGCCGCCCCAGCAAAGCGGCGGCCGCGCGCTGAAAGGCCCAATCCATCGCCCAGCCCAGCAGGCCGATGACCAGGATGCCCACCATCACCACATCCGTGCGCTGCAACTCCTGCGCGTCAAGAATCAGATACCCCAGCCCGCTGCCCGCCGCAATCAGCTCCGCCGCAATCAGCGCCCGCCAGCTGTAGCCAAAACCCAGGCGCACTCCCGTCACCAGCGAAGGCACGGCCGCCGGCGCCGCAATGCACACCACATACGCCCAGCGCGGCAAATCCAGGCTGCGCGCCAGCTCGTCGTCTTGCGCCGTCACGCAGCGAAAGCCGCCCAGCGCATTCAGAAACACCGGAAAAAACGAAGCCAGCACGATGATGCTGATTTGCGTGGCATTGCCTATGCCCAGCCACAACACCAGCAGCGGCGTCAGCGCCAGCGGCGGAATCATGCGCAGCAGCGCCAGCGGCGCGGCCGTCAGGTCTTCCACCAGCCGGAACCGCGCCACCGCCCCCGCCAGCGCAATGCCCGCCGTGCAACTGATCAGAAACCCCGCCCCAATGCGCGCCAGCGAAGCTGCGGCATGCGCCGCCAGCACCCCGCTCTGAAGCAGCCGCGCGCCCGTGGCCAGCACCGCCAGCGGCCCCGGCAGCAAATAGGCCGAAACCCAGCCGCTGCGTGCCACCAGCTCCCACAGCAGAACCAGCGCCGCCAGCGGCAGCGCCACGCGCAGATTGCGGCGCGCGGAAGAAAGACGCCGCGTCATGCCCGCCCCCGAACCGGCTCATCAGCACGCGGCAGGCGCGCGATGGACATTTGCCAGAGCCTGTTCACGGCCAGGCCGCGAAAAGCCAAGAAGCGCATCGGACCAGGAAAGGCACGAACAGGGAACGCACAACGCCATTTCGCCCGTGAGTCATGGCAAGACATCCAAAAGCCTGTCGTTACAAACTGCCGGATGATATGGCTTCGCATCCCATATATCCAAGCGATATGACCGACGCGCAGTGGCAAGTGCTGGCCAAACACTTTGCTGAAATGAGCGTGGTCATCATCGACTCCCATTCGCTCAAGACCGTCTCGAAAGGGGCAGCGCGGATATGACACTGGCAAGAGGATCAAAGGGCGCAAGCGCCATATAGCCGCAGACACGATGGGACTGCTGCTGGCCGTGGTGGAGCCTTCAGCAGAGGCATTCAGGACCGGGTAGGAACCAGGGCTTTGCTGGTGAGGCTGTTCATGCGCTTTGAGTGTCTGAAGATCATCTTTGCCGATGGCAGCTACTCGGGCCGTCTGATCAATTGGGCGCTGAGCCTGTTGGGCTGGAACATGCAGGTGATCAAGCACGGCCAGCAACGCATCTTCAGGGTATTGCCCGAACGCTGGATCGTGAAGATGGCCTGCATTCGACGCATGGTCAGGTTTCTGGGATCACTTTGGGCCAGGTTCTCAGAAACGCGCTGGGCGCACGCTGGTTCATGACTGCGCCCGCCAGCGCCTGCCAGCCGGGCATTACGGAGCAGGCAGAAGCAAACCCGCCGCCAGCCTATGGCCCTAACCGTGGCATGGGCGCGCCTTCTGGCGCGGTGCGCGGGCTACCATCAGCCGCTGCCCATGACTGAATCCATCTCTTCCGCACTTTCCCCTTCCCCGGCGCAGGCGCGGCGTTTGCCTGGCGATCAGTTCGTCTGGTACGTCGTCTTGCTGGAGGCGCTGACCTTTTGCGTGCTGTTTGGCGCTTTCGCTTTCGCGCGCGTGGCGCATCTGGAGCTGTTCAACGCTTCGCAACAGCGGCTGAATGTCAGCGCGGGAGCCATCAACACGGCGCTGCTGCTGACGGCCAGCTGGTGCGTAGCGCGCGCCGTGCTGGCCGTGCGCGAGGGCGGCAAAACCGCCGGGCTGCTATGGCTGGCGGCTGGCTGGGCCTTGGGCGCAGGCTTTGTCGTTTTCAAGCTGCATGAATACGCGGACAAGGCGGCCGAAGGCATCGGGCTGTCCACCAATCTGTTTTTCGACTTCTATTTCATCCTCACCGGCTTTCACCTGCTGCACGTGCTGGCAGGGCTGCTGGCACTGCTGCTGGTGGGGGCGGGTCTGGCGCGGCAGCCGAAAAACGCGCCCAGCGGCTACGCGCTGGAAACGGCGGCGGCCTTCTGGCACCTGGTCGATCTGCTGTGGCTGGTGCTGTTTCCGCTGGTTTACGTGATGCACTGAAAGGGCCTGGCCATGAAACTGCGCCTGATTGATCTCGTGTGGCTGCTGCTTCTGGCGGCCACGGCCACAACCTGGTGGCTGGACGCCAGCGGCAAGCTGGACACGCCAGCTCACACGCCCGTGGTGTGGCTCATCTTTGGCTTGGCCTGGCTCAAGGGGCTGGGGGTGATTCTGGAATTCATGGAACTGCGCCACGCCCCCGCCCTGTGGCGCAACGCGCTGCTGGCCCTGTTCACGCTGATGGTGGCGCTGGTGTTGCTGGCCTGGGCCGTGGCCTGAAAGACTGCCCTCAAAAAAAGAATTTGCAGCAACCTGTTGTCATGTGTCCAAGCGGAATAAGGGCAAAGTGGACATGACTTCATTCAAAAATGACGCAGGCCTCATGGTTGTGCAGCGCAGTCATCGTTTGTGAGGTTGATATGAAGACCCTCTCTATTTATTGACTTCATCTGATAAGCACGTGTTTTATTTGCAGTAAAGGGGAACATGGGTGCAAGAACGCGCCTGAATCCGCCCCCTAGAACCTGTTTTCCACACATGCTTGCTGGCCAATTTGCCCGGATCCGCTCAATCCATTGCAGTCGACTAACAAATGTTGTTTTCCCGATCATGTCTGCACAACTCATTCAGGCGCGTGGCGCGCCCCTGTCCGCTTGCAGGCGCTTCCCAATTGAAAAGCTTGCTCACATAATCGGGGCCTTTTTCCGTTTCGCCACGCCGCAAGCCGCCTTTCGCTTCTCCGGCGCGCGCCCAGTTCTGCCAAGGGCTACGCATGACACACGCACTGCGCCTTTATTTCCCTCCTGCCGTCGTGCAGCGCGGCAAGCGCATGGATTCCGCTTTTGCCGGGGCCTGGACGGGCGCTTTGCCCAAGGCGGTTTTGCAGTTCAGCTTTCCGACTTTTGCGCCGCTGCCCATTTCCCCTTACGCCCCGCTTGCCTTGTCTGACGCGGCGCAGCGCTTCATGCAGAGCGTCTTGCGCGCCCTGCGCACGCAGCACCTGCTTTGGCAGGCGTGGCATCTCTACTTCCGCCAGATCAGCCAGATTCAGGAGAACATCATGGCAACCGCCAAAACACCATCCAAAAAACCGGCCGCCAAGGCCGAGGCCGCCGATGCGCCAGCGCCCGCCTCCAAAGCCGTAGCAGCGCCCAAGGCTCCCGCCGCAAAAAAGAGTGTCGCCAGCGCCGCCGCCAAGGCGGAAAAGCCCGCTGCCAAGGCGGAAAAGTCCGCTGCCAAGGCCGCTGCGGCCAAGAAAGAAGCTGCGCCCAAGGCCCCGGCGGCGGAATCCAGCGTGAAAACGGCTGAAAAACCCGCTGTGAAAACAGCTGCCAAAACAACGGCCAAGCCCGCAACGGCCAAGCCCGCCGCCAGCGCGGCCGCTGAAGCGGAAAAGCCCGCAAAGAAAGCCGCTCCGGCCGCCAAGCCGGCCGCCAAGAAGCCTGCGTCCCGCTCCAAGGCTGGCAGCGCCAAGAAAGCCGCCCGGCCGGCTCCCAAGACCACGCTGGCGCCTCACGCGCCTTGGCCGCACCACTTTCCCACAGGGGCCAAGCCCTGAGAACCGGTTCAGTGACCGTGCGTGCGGAAAGCGCGGACTTGGGCGCAGCCCCGGCGTCCTGCGGCGTTGCAAGTCCTCGCCGGGTTGCAAGGCGCGGGAGGCGGGCAAGAAAGCGTTTTTCGCTCCTTAATCAATAGCAAGACCTCCCCGCCAAATAAGCGCAAGGCCCCTTTTCAGCTTTCTGAATTCGCTCCTTTTTTGATGTGCCCAGCCGCCCGCCGCCTTTGCGCGGCGGGCGTTTCGTTTCTGGCTCCGGCCCGCTTTGCTTCCGCCCGCTTCAATCCGCCTGGCCCCGCTCTTTTCCTGCCCACCGTTCGCTTTCATGACCACCCCTGCGCGCCTTGAGCTGCAAGGCATTACCAAGCAATACCCCGGCGTTCTGGCCAATGACCGCGTCTCGCTCACCGTGCAGCCGGGCGAAATTCATGCCGTGCTGGGTGAAAACGGCGCGGGCAAAAGCACGCTGATGAAGATCATCTACGGCGCCGTCCAGCCCGATGCGGGCGAAATGCGCTTTGACGGCCAGCGCGTGCGCATTCACAGCCCGCAGCAGGCGCGCCAGCTGGGCGTGGCCATGGTGTTTCAGCACTTCAGCCTGTTTGACTCGCTCACCGTGGCCGAAAACGTGTGGCTGGGGCTGGACAAAGCCATGCCGCTGGCGCAAGTGCAGCGCCGCATTGGCGAAGTGGCCGCCGCCTACGGCCTGCCGCTTGACGCGCGCCGCCCCGTGCACTCGCTCAGCGTGGGCGAAATGCAGCGCGTGGAAATCATCCGCGCCCTGCTGGCCAGCCCGCGCCTGCTCATCCTGGACGAACCCACTTCCGTGCTCACCCCGCAGGCCGTTGAAAAGCTCTTTGCCACGCTGCGCCAGCTGGCCGCGCAAGGGTGCAGCATCCTCTACATCAGCCACAAGCTGCACGAAATCCGCGCACTGTGCAGCGCCTGCACCGTCATGCGCGGCGGCAAAGTGGCGGGCGTGTGCGACCCCGGGCAGGAAAGCAACGCCTCACTGAGCCGCATGATGATTGGCGCCGAGCCGCCCGCGCTGGAGCAGCGCCCGCACGCCATTGGCCAGCCCGTGCTGCAAGTGCGCGGCCTGTCGCTGCCCGCCGCAGCGGCCTTTGGCGTTGATCTGCAAGACATCTCGCTGAACGTGCATGCGGGCGAAGTCGTCGGCATCGCCGGCATTTCCGGCAACGGGCAAAGCGAGCTGCTGGCCGCTCTTTCCGGCGAAGACACGCGCGCGCCGCAGGCGGCCATCCGCATTGCGGACCAGCCCGCCGGGCATCTGGCGCCTGGCAAGCGCCGCGCGCTGGGCCTGCACTTCGTGCCCGAAGA
>ERZ773054.1887-NODE-1887-length-11680-cov-3.095742_pt1 | contig 11680 bp, 16 predicted proteins | sample MGYA00580630_ERZ773054 | MGnify/ENA primary metagenome ERZ773054 (study PRJEB29015, sample SAMEA2737994) | human oral metagenome | biome: human oral; feature: human-associated habitat; material: dental | place: China | collected 2115 ... | reverse complement strand
TCCTTCTTATGCGGCTCAAAGGTGCGTATATATTGAAATACCTCGCCCTTATAAGCAAACCTAAAGCGCTTCGTAAATTTATGAAAATTATAATTTAAGACGTTGGCTAAGTCCTTTATACTGAAAGGCACGCCCTCGTTAAGCTTCTGCTTCTGCTCTATCGGAAGCGATCTAATATCCTTGGTAGTAAAGGTGGCAAAATTTCCTACTAGAGCCTTACGAAAGCAGCCGTTTAAGGTAATGGTTAGAAACACGGGCACTAGCTCATGCTTTACAGAAAGCATATGTATAGTATTTGTCCTATTGGCTACCTCGGCGTAATAGATGCTTGAAAAATTTGCAGACTTTGAAACCGAAAGCAGGCTTTTTTCTTCGCCGAAAGAATTTACAAATTTGTAATCCTGCAAAAACTTTCGTTGTCTGTCAATTTTAAGCTTTACGGCTGCAAAATCAGCCTCATTCAAACCGAACATTTTAAGCTTCGTTTAAATCTGACAGATTTTTATTAAATTGACAAGGGAGCAGAGAAAAGCGCGCTCCTCGTGCCTCGTCGCTTGCTTTTCTCTGCGGCCGTTGTCCGAATAATGAGCCGCATAATTCTACACACATCTTAATTTACCTCTATCGTAAGAGTAATAATGCTAGTGCTTTTATAGTCCTGTTCGATAGAAAAGAGGTATTTTAAAATCGGTATGTCTTTGAGTAGCGGCACGCCGTTGCGCTTTGAATAAGCTACATCTTTGTTTATACCGCTTAGAACCAAAAGCTCGCCCCGCTTCAGGCTATAGTTTGACTTAAGCTCTTTCTTACTTGTTCGCGGCGTAAGGGTGTTTTGCGTATCGAGCAAGTCCTCAACGACTAAATCGAGGCTAAAATCAACGTTTGAGTTTTGAAGCACTACGGGGCGAATTTTAATCTTTAGACCTACGTCTTTATACTCATAACTATTTTGAGTGGCGGTGCCGTTTTGCGTATAGGTGCTGGTATTTGTGAGATATGGCACGTTTTCTACAGAGGAAAAATAAACCTCGGCGCCGCTCTTTGCGACCAGAAACGGACTTTGCTTTATGGTAGTTACGCCGTTTTGCTGAAGCAGGCTTAGCACTCCGTAAAAGCCCCGTTTCTTTGTAGTTACTACGTTTGTTTCAGCGGTGTATGGCATAGTAATAAGATTTATGAAATAGTTTAGATCGGAGCGCGTTATTACGTCGCCTAAAGAATTGAGATGCGAGCCTATGTCTTTGTAATCGTTGGTATTCGTTTCAAGTATGGTAAGCTTAAAATTTACCTGCTCGAGCTTTTTATCACTGCGCTGCACGAAATCGATAATGTCGCTGTATTCGTCGTCGCTTGCTTTGAATACGACGGAGTTCGTAGAGCGGATATAGCTCGAGTTTTGATCGGTCATCTTGCTTACTATCTTATCGGCGTCGTCATAGGAGTTATTGGCTAAGGTAAGGTATCTTAACCTACGTTCGGCGCTAATGCTGCCATTAGCATCGCCATAGTCCTTATTCTTCTTAAAGACGTAATAAAAGCCGTCAGTAAGTATAAGCTTTAAGCCTTTACTCTCTATAGCTTTGCGGAAATGATTTATCGTTACATCGGAATTCTTGGCAGTATAGAAGTAAAAATCATTTGGATTTATCTCATCACTGATTAGAATATCGATCTTGGAATTATGACTAGCAACATTGGCGAAATCAAGCAAGCTTAGCTTAACTTCCTCACTGAATGCGCTACTTAGAATAAATAGCGCTAGAAAAAGAATCTTTTTCATTTAACTCTTCCTTCTTTAAGTTATCAAAAACGGGCTTATCAAAGCCAACAAAGAAATACGTAATACCTTTACCCTTGAACGAGCGCACGTTAAATTTAGGCGGAGAGCGCAGAAAAATAAAATTTAAGTATCTCTGATCGAAATGATCGTAAGTGCCGTTTTGAATGGAGCAACGATCGTAGAAACAATAAATTTGATATATGTAGCCTATAGGAGGCTCATTGGGATTTGGAACGGAAGCGTTGAATAAAGCTTTAGTGCTGTTACCGCTTACGCTTTCGACAGGTTGATTGGATTGGGTATCGGGGGCGGGAGCAGGCTCATCGGCAGGCTTGAAAAGCGAATAAAAGCGGTAGAAAGCCAAGAAACAAAAGACACAGAGCACCAAAGCTAAACCAAAAAATTTAACTACGATGGACGAGCCTTTTTCCTTAGAACCCGCAACATAAAGATCAAAAACTTCATTAAGAGCAGGCAAAGTAAAACCGCCACCCTTAATCATATCGTTTTGATTCATTCGGTAGCTGATAAACTGCTGATACCTAAGACGATTAGTAATAAGACGACGAGCAGGTTCTACAGCTCTATAAAAATACTCGGCTACAGCCTTGTAACCTGTATCAATTAGGCTTAAATCTTGCGATATAAGCCAAATATCTTGAAACAAATGCGCGTGATAGGTAAGCCACCAGGTTAAAATTTCATCACTCTTTTTAGTAAAAAAATTATGTGCCTCATCGATAACGATCAAGCAGTGATTAAGCTTAAAATCCGAAGCCTTTTCATTTAATTCAGTATCGTTAGCGCCACCCATATAAAGATCATAAAGCAAGCTAAGATTATATTTAAAATCGTTAATATCTAAAGGCTTGATTTTTTCGCTTTTGGAGTAATCAAATTCATTTATATTCGTCCAGCAAATAGTATATTTATCGGCTTTCTTAGGCTTTTTAATAAATTTATCGAAAAAAGAGGGCTTAGGAACTTCGATAAAATTCTTATAAATTTGGTAAACAGCTAAATAGGTCTTTCCGCTTTTAGGTATGCCAGTAAGATATGAGATAGCCATTTCAATCGATCCTGGAGATAAAGAGGTAGTTAAGCAACCTAGCAAATAAAGATAAAAACCTCATAACAATTTTTCCACCCAGAGCCACAATCAATGTAAAAAATATAGGTTTAAATAAAGTATAAGCATCACTAAAAGCGTCAATAAAGCCAATAGACTTAAGGACATTAAAAAATAAGGCTATAATCTCATTTGAATTACCAGAATAAGAATTTATATAATCTATTAAAGCATTAACCCTAGATAGTATGAAAGCAATAGCGTCCATTAAATCTACAAAAAAAGGAACGGCAAATTTAGCAAAAAACATAACCATACCAAGCATAAGCCCGAATCTAATTATAGCACCGCCCCATTTAGCTACAAAAGAGCCTAAAAAACTTACAATCCTACCCATTATAATAACCTCGCAATAGCTTTATAAGTGAATAATGAAAAAAGAAATAAAAATAAAGCATAAAAAATAAAATAAAGAACAGGACGAGTATCCTTTACTACAGCGCAAATATCAATAATAATTTTCTTGCTTAATCCATCTTTAATAACAAAATCGCGAGTATAAGGACAACTATTAACAGAACCATGAACTTTAAAATCACTCAATTTACCTTTCTTAAGTCTGTTATAAGCACCAACGATTTGATCTTTGGCATCCTCAAAAATTTTCATAAATTTATTAGTGCCACCCTCAACAGTTTCATTAAGTTCATTTAATTTACTAAAATCAAATTTAGCCTGATCGTCATCCTTATCCCCAGGATTACCACCGCCACCGCCACCGCCACCGCCCGGGTGAGTGCCGTTTTTATCTTTGTCTTTATCGTCATCGCCCGGTTTATCAGGGTTACTACCGCCCCCCACACCGCCTGAATGACCGCCACCGCCGTGATCAGGCTTATTAGGCTTTGTCTTATTATCATCAGGATTACTTGGCTTATCGGGTTTATTAGGCTTAGTATTGTTATTATCAGGCTTATCAGGTTTAGTTTTATTGTCATCAGGCTTTTTTGGATCGTCCAAATATAAATGATCTATTTCATCGTAATTGCAGCCATAATCGGCATAAGGATTAGCAGAATTAACCACAACGCGAAAATCAGTGCCATCTTTTCTCTTACAACCAAAACAACATTTTGGCGTATAATTAATATTCTCGCCTTTACAAGTATCGGGATCAGCAGAAAAAGTGCCAGCATAAACCGCATCTTTGAAATGACTAGCACAAGCACATTGAAAACGCAACTCCCTATCGGTTATATGCTCGCAATCATCGGCGCACTTATGATTGGCAAGATCATAACCGAGCTTACAATGCTGCGTAGCGAAATCACTATCGTAAGCGAAAACATCGATAATATACTTAGCAGTATTGACCTTAGGATCATCACTAACATCAAATTTTTTCAAAGGATATATAAAGGAAGGAAAAGTTTGAGCGCAAGCAACCTTAAAAAAAACTTGAGTAGAAAGACCAATATGACTAGTTATTTCATAATTGTTTTGAACTCTAACATAATGGTAAACTTCTATATCCGAGCCATCTTTTCTAAATCTATACATATAAAGCTCATTTTCTCTATCGAAAGCAAGCTTATAAGTAAAACGGTCATCTTCTTTATGCATAGGCTCTCCGATAGGAGCGCCATATTTAGGAATAAAATTAATACCACAGCCAATCTCTGTAGCATTGGAAAGAGTGGCTACAAGTAGGAGGATTAGGAGGATAAATTTCAATTTATTAAGCATTTTTTACTCTTCCTTAAATTTGCGTAGGGGGAGCGAACCCGATTTTAATCGCAAGCTCATAAAATCGGCTCCCCCTGCGACCCTGTTATGCGCGGCGGCTTTCGGGTGTCCGAAAGCTACACGCCGCGCGCGCTTCGCTTCATATATAGGCAAGCAAATAAGCGAAGTAACCTAAGACCAACGGCGCGAAAATAGCGTAAAAGCCAACTGAAACGGGATATTTGCGACACCGAACCAAAAGAAAAGGCTAAAGAAATAATCAAACGACTTATTACCGATCCAATCGATTAAAACAAATTCCATCACAACCCCTCAAAAACCTCATTTAATCTTAGAGATTGTAAGAAATATCCCCAAGACGAATAAAAAACCGCAAAGACAACCGCTAAGCGCCATCAAAGAGCTGTATCGCTCCAAACTCAAACCGGTTAAACTTAAAATTTCTGCTTCGCTCATTTTGAAAAAAGGTCCAAACCTGCAAAAATAGACTTGACCGCAAAAAACGAAAGCGCCAAAATCGCATAAAAAGCGTTTAATAATAAAGATAAATGTAAGATTGAAATCTGCATTTTTAAACCCTTTTAAGAAATACCGCCCGAAAAGGGGCGGTAAAATTTAGCGTCTAAGCAAAGCAAGACCAGCTTTAACAGCATAAATCAAGCCGATTAAGCCGATAACGACGACGACAGCAGAAGTGAAAGGATTGCTATCAATAGTTCCACTAAATTTGCCATCTGCAAAAGTTACGTCAGCCATAGCTTGCGTAGCACCAAAAAAGACAGAACCGAGCAAAATCGCTAATTTGCCGAAAACAGAATTTAAGATTTTCATCTTAAACCTCCAAAAAAGAATTTTAAACTTGCAAGTTCTATCAAGCCGACCATATAAGATCGGCTTTGTAAAGCTTGTTATTTTTTAGAAGCAGCAGAGGTTATATTGTTTAAGAAATTTATCCAGTATGCGTCATCTTCATCAGTAGTAAGGGTATAAGCGCCATTATTGAAAGACGGAAGCCCGGCATTAAATTTTAAAACACCTTTATTCTTGAAAAATTGATTGAATTTTGTGGTAAGCACCCCAGCAGTTAGATCGTCTTTGCATAGAATGCGAACTATTAACTCTTGCTCTTTCAGATCGACGCAGTTTGTTACTGAATTCTCTTCCTCGTATCGGTTGCGAGCGGTAATTTTTACGGAGCTTGAGTAAGCCCGTCCGTTCATCTCGCCTTTGGCACCACTTTTTGCGATAGCGCTTGAAATTTCGTAAGAAACCTTGAAATCTTGTAGAATGTAGTCCATAACTCTTCCTTTATATTTGATTGAGCCTAACTCGATTAAACCTTGAAGGGCGGAAGGAAGAGTTATTTCACAAACCGCCCTAAGCAGTTTAGCCACTTACTCGGGTGGAACTCCCGCCTAACTTCGACCCTAGACATCTTTACTCTGTCGCGGCATAGTGCGGAAAATTAAACACAGAATTTGCTATAATAACTTTGCGAATGGAATTATTGCAAATTCTCTACGGGAATTATTGCAAATTCTTTATTAAAAAAACTTTAAATAAAGGGAATTATTTCCAATGGATAAAAAAGAAATTGCAAAATTTATTGGTAAAGACCTAAAAACCTTATACAATTGGGAAAGACAAAACCCCAATTTATACAAAATAATAATCTCATACTTTTCAGACGATACAACAAATTCTTACGAACGGGAACTATTGCAAAAATTTAGGCAACTCAAGGAAATAGAAAAGAGATACTACCTAAGCAGTATGGAAACCAAAATTTTAAAAAGAAAGATGGAGAAAGAAGAAGCAAATGACGAATAAACTAATCATAACGGCAATCTTAACTTTCGCTAGCCTACAAGCCAAAGAAAGCATGGAAATAAACGTATCGCCGAGCAACAAGCAATATCAATTCGGTAAAAATATAAATTTAATCGGCACGTGGGAAGCGATAGAGACTCAATGCTGCGTAAATTTCATTTTTGGCAGATATGATAAAATAAGAATGAGATTCGATAAAAGCGGTAAAATTTACAAAATAGAGAAAAACAAGGAAATCCCAACTGATATGATATGGAGCATAAATAACAACGGAATAGTAAAAGTAGAAAAAGACGATAGCTATTATGAAAAAATAGGGTTAAACGATGCTGCTAAATCCATACAAGGCAAAATGGTAAAAGAGATATTCAAAGGGGTAGAAACAATAGAATTTCAAATCCTATCTAAAGAAAACGACAACTGCTTTATGGTAGAAAGAAATTTAAAACTATGCAAGATTTCAGGGAATTTACACACTGATCCCGACGAAGTGATCCAAATCGAAATACATTAAAATATATAAAAAAAACGCAAAAACAAGCCTAAAAATTAGAAATTTACAAATCCTAAAAGGATAAAATAAAGTAATTAAAAATATTAAAATATAGATTTCAAATCCCAAAGGGAAAATGAAGTAAAACTTTAAATTCATTAAAACACAAATTTCAAATCCCAACGGGATAAGCTCACTTCATTAAATAAATTATACCCCCACCATACTTAAATTTTATTAAATTTTCGAACGACCGAGATAACTTCACCGTCGACAGGATAAGTATCTATAACAAAATGCCCGTCTTTCTTGACAACTACGAGGTCTCCGTTTTGAACCACCATGTCAGACGAAGCTTTGATGAAATGATTTTCAAGCGTAGCGCGATCGCAACTTTTCAGAAATCGCGCCAAATTTCGACGATAACCGCCAGCTCTTTCCCAACCCAACAAAGTCTGATACGGGATACCCGTAAGCTGTGATACTTCTTTGAGCGTCATCAATCTATCCAACACTCTTGATGATACTCTTCATCAGAAATTTCAAAAGCACCATCGCCAACAACTGGAACGGCTAGCGTTTTACCATTTTCAAGAATGACAAAATGGTCTATATCGTAGTTTGACAAAGGAGGAGTATCCCGGGGCAGACTACGACAAATATAGTATTTCTCACTATTTTTTGTAGAAACGCAACGTTGAATTCGCCTTTTCGACTCTGAATCAAGCCAAGAAACATAATCTCCATCGTAAACATAGCAATATCGCCCCATGTCATAATGCCAAAAACGAACATAATAACGCCCTTTTTCATCAGAACTATTACAATGACGAGGAAAAATTCTCGTCTGCCAACCACTTACTAAATTTTGCATTTTTTATTCCTCAATAAATTTTGTAATTGAATTTTGTAGATTTTCATCCTCTACAATGAATCTCACTTCTTTGCCATCTCGATTTTTCGCAGTAGCAACACCGCTAGTGGCATCTTTCCAGCTCATATCAAAATCACCAAAATAAACCCTAGTTTCTAAAATATAGCCCAAGCGACGATTGTATCTATCATATCCGTTGCCGTCAAAAGTAGCATATTTTTCAATCTCTCCATACTCCCTGACACGCTCGATCTGAATTCTTTTTCTCTCGACATAAAAAACGTTGCCGTTAAAATCTTGAACCTTTGTTAAAACTTGCTTTTTCATCTTTTTCTCCTTTTAGGCTTTGCCCTTTTGATTTATGAGTGAATTATACAATATCTTTACTTAAATTATACTTAAAAATATATCAAATAGAAAATAAAAATATGAAATAGATACTTTTCATGGAGAAAAAAAAGACAAAGAAAAAGAGCACATATTTCTCATAACCCGAAGGTCGGTGGTTCAAATCCACCCTCTGCAACCAAATCATCATTAAATTTCTACCGCAGCATCGTGACTTTAAATTTTACTCTTGCCTTTATTTAAAAATACAAAAATATACATTTGTATTTCAAATTTGAGAATTTTATTTATAAAGCTGCTCTTAACTAATAGTCTAAAATTAATAAAATCATCAAGTATTAGGCAGATACATCAAACTCCTTAAATCATAAAATTTTGCCGTCTCGTCTAAAATCTATGATTTATATTGTGTCGCCGATCTTGTTAATAGCATTATAAAGTATTGAAAGGACTTAAATTTACACAGAGTTTCTATCGTGAAGATATCTAAGTTTTCGGGTGAGATAGAGATAGATGAGAGCTACTTTGGAGCTAAGAGAGTAAGAGAAAAAAAGGGCAGAGGAGCAAGTGGAAAGCAGCCGGTGTTTGGAATGCTAAAGCGTGACGGTAAGGTATATACCCAGATAGTTAAAAACTGCTCTGCTAGTGAGTTGATACCTATATTATCTCAATATAGCGAACTTGATAGTTCTACTATCTATTCTGATTGCTGGAAAGCTTATGACGGTTTGGTTGATTACGGAGCTAAGGCTCACTATAGAGTAAAGCATTCCAAGAACGAATTTGCAAATGGTAAAAATCATATAAACGGCATAGAAAACTTCTGGGGATATGCTAAACACAGATTATCTAAATTTAAAGGGATAAAGAAAGAAAATTTCTTGCTTTATCTAAAGGAATGCGAATTTAGATATAATACTAAAACTACACAGGAAAACTTATATCAGAAACTGTTGAAATTGATAAGAGAGAATTCGCTTAAGTTTAATTGAGCCTTAAATTTTAAAAGTTTAAGAAAAGTTAAAAATTCCTTGAAAGTTTTTAACTTTTCTTGAGTCAAATTTTATTTAACCGCTCGCCCACTCGCAAAGACGGAAGTCATGGAAGCTTATTCTTTATCTATAATTACCCATCTTTTTCTGGGCTCTTCATCGTATTGCTTTAAAATTTCTATTATTCTATTCTGCAATATTTGCAAAGTTTCCATATATTTTGTAGGAATTAGCTCAAAAATATCCTCTAATTCGCAGCACTCGATTATTATGTCTATAATGTATTCATTAACCTTATTTTTTTCCAAATGCGTTGAGATATAGGGTGAAAACAAAATTCTTTGGCTTTCATCTATGGTAATCGCTTTGTGTTCCAATGCCCGTAATGAGCCCAGCGCCATTAGCAAGATGGCCCTTTCGCCCACAATATCAATATTTTTTTCTAATATCATTCGTCTCGCTTCGCCCGTATTTAATTTCATCTAAAATCATACAAATCTTCTCTTCGTCTATCTCCCCATAAAGGCAAGGGTTTGCCAGTTCAAATATGATCTCTTGCAAAATTTCATCCTCATATCCTATGTCCTCGCGGCACTCGATTAAATTTGCCCATTCCTCAAGGAGATCATATGAAATTTCTTTATCGATGACCCTATTTAAGATGTTTGCAATGGTATTCTTAGTTATCGTTACAAGCTCCGATTCGCTATCAAAGCCTATCTTTGCCAAATCTCTTTTTATCGCGCTTATATCTTTGGTGAAATTTATCAAATTTAATAAAATATCTATTTTAGCCATCAATGTCGCATTTACCCTCGCGCCTCTATAATCATATCCTTATACTTTTCATGAAGCCTCGGTTCTAAAATTCTAAATTTCATATCGTTTTTCCTTTTAAAATTTAATCGGTTGCCGATATTTTATTTGCGCAATCCAATTAAAATTTTCATTTGGACACCCGCCCAGGGCTAATGACTGGGCAGTATGCAAAATCATCTCCATTTCTCGCGCGATAATTGGTGATATATCGGATCGCTACTTCGAATGCATCGTCATCTCCCTTGTTCGTGTACCAGCCATCGCCTATGATTATGGGCTTATTACCGCTTAAGCGATATACATCTCCTCCGAGGATAACCATATCTTTACTTTTTGTGATTTTAAGCACCTCCATTACATCGTCGAATTTCCAAGCGATTTCATAAAAACCGAGTTCCTCTCTTAAGCGAATACCGCGCTCCAATAGATCCTGCGGCACGATATTTACGTAATCTTCATCTATAAATGACATAATGTCTCCTTTATTTCACATTAGGTCTAAAAAATCTGTGGCTAACGGTTTTACCGTCGTTTTCTATAATAAACTCAAATACTCCATCCCTCCCTCTATAAGAGCCTTTGATATAAACTCCAGTCCTCTCTATACCATCGCGTCCTATAATTTTTGTAACTTCACCGTATTTGCCAAAGGCGAGTACTTCCTCTGGAAACGAATGGAAATCCATCTTCGCCATCTTCTTTTTTACACTATCACCATAAATAACATTCTCTAGAGGATTATCTACATTGGAATCCCCGTCCGTCAATTTTTTCTCTACGCTCTCTAATTTATTATTATTTATTAGATCCTTATTTGCCTTTGATAGTTTGGTAAGCGATTTGATAAACCTGTTTATTCCGCCAAAAACAGCACCCACAGCCACTTCTCCGACAGAATCAGATACTATATTGATACCCCTTTGATTTTCTGCTATATAGGCTTCATCCTCATCTTCTGTTAAATATTTTCGTGTCTTATCGCTTATGGCTTGCTTGATCGGTCGCGTAAACCTATCGGAAATATTGTCCGTGGCTATACCTGCAATCGTTTTTGTTGGACCCGATATCATAGTTTGGATAGCTGCTACCGATATAGCTGCGGCAGTATGGCCGATTTTATCTATGATAAATGTTGCCGCATCGGCACCTTTTGTAGCCAAACCGTAAACATTAAGCATACTCTCGGATCCATCTACATGAACAGTACCCAAATTAATACTTGGGATACCATTTTTGGTATAAGAAATTTCTGGATTTTGATCTGTACTTAAGTCGCCAGAAGATACGGCTTTTGAATTTAATTTATCAGCTATATAAGCGAAATTCTTTATAGTCGGCGAATTTATTATTTCATTTATAGTTTCTTCTTTAACTCCGCTCTCTCTTAATAAAATAGCTAACGCATCTTTGGCAGATTGAGTTTCTACAATACGCTTTTGTTCTTCCGTTAATTTATTTGTTTCAAATTTATCTTTTATACCTAATCTTATATCATCCAGATCATCTAATACTTGATCTAGCTCTCTTTTTATCTCCTTCCTTCCCCCTTCGCTAAACAACCTCATATCCACACTTGCATCAACGTTAGAGCTTAGCTTGGTAGAGTATAGCTCTTTGCTTAGCTTGGAGCTATCTCTGTTTAATCTCATAAGATCGTCTGAGTTATATAGAGCTTTATTGTTAGGATCAGATTGTAAAGAAGCAAGCTCATCTTTACTTAAAGAGCTTA
>ERZ773054.1882-NODE-1882-length-11695-cov-2.983505_pt1 | contig 11695 bp, 11 predicted proteins | sample MGYA00580630_ERZ773054 | MGnify/ENA primary metagenome ERZ773054 (study PRJEB29015, sample SAMEA2737994) | human oral metagenome | biome: human oral; feature: human-associated habitat; material: dental | place: China | collected 2115 ... | reverse complement strand
CTAATGGAGTACAATATCTCTGGCAGGGATACATCTCCTTTTTCTTTTCTCTCTGGGCACCTCTCGGAAATTTCTTCAATATTGCGAAAGATACTGTTGCTATCAACCTTAATGCTTTTAGTGGGGTTCTCGTATTAATCTTTTGACTTGGAGTGCTCAAAGAAGCGCTCCTTGTCTTCGGAAGAAAGGAACCGTCTGAAGAAACTGATCAGACTTCTTTCCTTGTAGGACGGGGACTTCTTCTGATGTGGCTTACAAGTGGGATGGGAGCATTTCTCGTGTTTGTGGATAATAAGACCGATATGGGGGTTCTTGCACTGACGATCCTTGCTTTGTTTGGAGGGATGATTTTTCTTAACCATTTCCAAAAGAAGGGGGTCGATACTGATTCAAAACAAAGTTTGAAATATCTTATTCTCTCAGCTCTCTTCTTTGGATTTGCTGTTATGGCGAAACCAACCGCTTTTATTGATGTTGTGATCTTTGCATTGTTACTTGTTGGCTTTTGGCTCAATACAACAACCCTTGTAGGAACCGGTATTGCAACACTTGGGCTTATGGGAGTTGTGCAGCCACTTTTTGCTTCAGCATTCATTACTCCTGAACTGGGGAAATGGCTCTTCGCTATCGGAATAGTAATTGCTGTCGTTGGGGGAATCCGCGGATTAATCTCAAGAAATGATCAGTTTTCAAAAGGATTTCAGCATATTGTAATCTGGGGAATTACACTCATTGCAACGCTATTTCTTTTCAAGTGACCATGGGTGCTTGTCTCTAGCATAACTGCTGGTAACTTTCAGATTTGAACTTTTATTAAAAGCACTCTTCTCGCTCAATCTACCCCTGAAAAGCAAGAAAGACCAAAAGTAGCGAAGCAGCAACAGCTTCTCGCACAGGCTACTTTGGAAATTATCACCGATAGACAATCTGATATTGATCGTGCAGTGCTTAATCGTGCGACTCAAGATCTTGACTATCAGCAATGCGTCAAAGAAGCAAACGACCCTCAAGAGCTTGATAGCACAAAGCAACAAGCTCCTGGAAGCTCTCTAAGTGAGGACGTGGGAAGATATGTAGGATTTTGATGGAGAGAATTCAAGCATACAGGGGTCGGTTGAGCTTTACTAAAACTTGCCTTCTTGAAAGAAAATACTTGCTTTGGTCGGGATAGTGATGGGCTCCTCCTCTGCAAGAATCGTAACCTTTTGGACGCGAAAAATCTCTCTGGGATTGAAGCACTTTCGTCTCAACTTTCTAAAAATGGTGCTGCTCAAGCCCTGGTGAAATCGCTTCTAGATGCACAAGCCTCATGAGAAGACCTTAGAGATGAGTATAAGGCTTTGGAGACTTACTATCAGGAACATAGTATATTGACGACAACAGGTAGTGTATTTATCCCTTATAGATATATCGTACCTCTTAATATCGTTTTTAATCGGTCACTTCAGAACCTTTCTAGCTATTATACTGATATCGGACTCATCTGGCTTTGCGTATTTGTTGTGATTGGTTTTTGATTGCTCTATGCAATCCTTAGCTATGATAGGAAGTATAAGCATCTACTCTTTCTCAGCTTTGGAACAGTGATCGGTTGGATTGTTTGGTGGGCTATTGGCGGAGGAATCCTCTGGTATGGATTAGGTCTTGTGATTTGGTCTACACTCACTGTCACAGCACTCTTGCAGGAGTGGGCTCCTAAAAAAGAAAGCAGCATAGAGTTCAAAACGATATATGGGCTGCTTGTTGGTTTCTTGGCAATCTTCCTTGCTATCCAGGCATTTATGAATGGTATGAGGATTGCTTCTCAAGCAGGTGAATGACCATTTGAACAGTACAAGTCTAACGTTGGAGAAAAGCAGGAATTCGGAGATAAGCTAGAACTTAAAAATACCATTAGTTATAAATTTACTGCAAAAGACATCTTCAATATGCAGTTTGGACAATATCAGCCATTTATTGAGGCGGTAAAGAATAGAACTACTGATGAAGGCGTCCTTATTGCCGGAACCTACCTTCAATACTTCTTGAATAATCAGAAAAATCTGAGACTCGATGGTATGCTGACTCGACTCTGGGAAGAGCTGTCAGACTTTAATAGCTGTAGATCCTACCAAAGACTTAAAAATGAGAAACTCAAATATCTTATCATTGATCCAAATATTGGAACGGTTGGAAGAGCTGGAGAAGGAAACGAGAGCCTTTTCTATAGATTCTTTGCGAGACTCACCTCAGATGAACAACATATTGAAACTCATGGGACGATCAGCATGCTCGTAAAGATGGCACAGGAAGGGTATCTCAAGCTTATTTTTACAAATAATATTGGTGCAAAGTATGCCTTTACACTCTCTGATGAGGAGTTAACAAGTGTTTTTGGAACTCACTCTGCTGAAGATCTGCTCCTGATTAGAGCAAAGATGGCGGTTGCTAGGTTCTTCTCTGAGGATCAAGATCTCATTTCCAAAATCTATGCCCTCTTTGGACAGAGACTTCCTACACAGAAAGGGCTCTGAGATCTTGCAAATACTCTTCAGAAACAAGTGGATGAAGAAAAACTCTACCAAATCTTCTTACAGATGGCTGGAGGTCAATTAACAAATGCCTCAAGTTTGACTCAGGACGAAAGAATTGTAGTAAGTCAGTATTATGGTCTGATAAAAATGTTGAGCGATCAGACAACGGCAGAGCAAGGACAGAACGTGCTGTTTAGTCTCTTCCAGAAGAGTCTCGCAGGAAGTAGTCAAATTATTTCTCTTGAGCTAAGATAAGCAAGAGAATACTCAAGAAAGGAGAGTGGGTTACCTGCCTCCTTTTTTTGGTAGTGTAATGGGAATAGTAATGGGAATTAAAAACAAGAAATCTGAAGTCCGAAAAAGATAAGACTCCATCAGAGGAAGCCTAAAGAGTTGTAGGATGGGAACCGTCTAGCAGCATTGATTCAGATTTTTCTCCTTGACTTTAGATAAAAAATCCCTATTTTTTTGCCCACAATAAAAAAATTAAAAGACTGAAGCCTATGATTTGTTTGGATTGTAGGCTTCTGGAGTTCGGAACAGACTCTATTACTCAAGTGTTCCACTGAAGGAGGCAGACTTCATTTCTCATTGTAAAGTATATTCACTGAACTAAGCCCTGCTCTGTCTTTGTTCGCACTAATAAAACTATATGAAAACCAACAAAAATTCATTGACTTCTGTACGCTGGATGTTAGAGCTTACTATCTGCTCTGTTTTTCCCAGAGGAAACCATATGATAGTAGAGGTATTTGATTTTGGTTCCTCTGAACAGCTAGAAAGTATGGAGATACGCTATCAGACTTTGGAAGAAGCAGATCTTCTAATTCCTGCTACAGCTGTAGGAAGTTATATGCCAAATGTTTTGCGAGCAGCAATTGCTGGGGATGCTGAGGGAGTGAAGGTTATTACTCGACATATTCGAGATATTCCGGGCGAACCTATCACTAAGCTCATCGTTCTCCTGCAACGTTTCGGCTATCAGAAAATCAAGACAGCTCCGCTTATGCTTCCTGAAAAGAACGATATTATCGTTTACCATGGCAACTATGGTCACGCTATTGATACTGATCGTGGTTGGATTGGTATGATTACTAAGGTTTCTGTCAAGCATGGGCAACTCAAGGTTTGTGCGATCGGAGCTCAACGCTGGAATGTTCAAGGATCGCTTGAAGATGAGCAGTATGTAAGCCTCATCACCTCTTATCGACTGAACCTTAACAAAGTAAGTGTTTATCGGGGATACTCCTCCCGGTAATTCTTTAGAAGAAGAACTCCCTAGGTTTTCCTAGGAGAGTTTTTTCTTTTTTTGAAGAGTTGTAGGTATTTGATAGTGATCGGAAACAAAAAAACCTTTTAGCTTCTCTTGACATTTCATCAAAGATCCATAGATTCACCATACAAAAAATAAAGTAAAAAAAAACTGAAGTCAGAATTATTAATTTTACTCTAGGCTTTGGAAACTGAGCGTGCACGCTATTTGTGACTGCTTGCATGAAGGAAGCAGACTTCATTTTTGTTGTAAAAAGTAGTAATACCTGAATGTAGTGCTACTCTCACTCCATTCACAATAATAAAATTTATATGAAAACTAACAAAATTTCATTCGTATCCATTTGGATAGTAATGGTGATGGGGTTCTGTTTGAATTCCTGCAAAGAAAGAGATGTTTTACATTATTCTTTCAGTTCTTATGAGCGATCGCAGTCGCTTATTCCTCCCTGTTCTCAGGATGTTAACATTCCAAAGTGGCTGACAAGTAGCATTGCTGGCAATCCTGACTGTATTGATGTGGCCTTACATCTACTAAAGCTTGATCATCAGATGAAACCTATCGATTTCAAGCCGATATTGGAGCAGTACAACTATGAAGAGCCTAAATTGAAGTCTAGGAATGATTTAAGAGAAGGAGATATCATTCTCTATCATCTTGACTACGGGGAAGCGATTAACCCTGAGTGGGGCTGGATTGGTGTCGTCTACGACGTTTCTTTTGAGAATAATGGAGTAGCGCGTATTAGCTCTGTCGGTGCATGTCGCTGGAACTATAAAGCAACTGCCAACGAAGGTGAGATGGTATGTCTGCTCACCTCATATCATCTGAATATCCGAAAGATTAGTGTTTACCGGTGGAAGGGTCCCCAATGATTATCAGAAAAAAAGAACTCCCTGGGCTTTCCTTGAGGAGTTTTTTTGATCGCTCAAAAGATTGGAGAACGAAAAGCCTGTGAAGTGAAAAAATTACCTAAAAGCTCTAGATTAACTAAGTTTAAGAGATTTTGAGGTAGTAATGATCTCGTCGAAAGGCTATCCGCGTAGTAATATGCTATTCTAAAAAGATTGTGTCAGAATCTCCTTATTTCATCTTGACATTTATCTATAAATATGTATAGATAGCAGTGTCAAAATAAAAAGAAAAAAGATTTGAAGTTTGTTCCTTCGATGAGGGGAGGCTTCTGGAGTTGGGGACGGACTCTATTACTCAGACGTTCCATCGAAGCATTCTGTCTTCACCTTTATTACTTATATTAATAATAACCTTGATCAAGACGCTTCGTATGTCTTGTTCGTAAACAATCAAATGTATGAGACCTAACAAAAATTTAACGATCTCTTTTGTGATTTTGGTAACCGTATGTCTGCTTCTCAGCTCTTGCTGGAAAGAAGATGTGACTACTATCACCCGCATTCCTCAGAAGCAAGCTGCTAGCATGCTTGAGGTCTCTTCAGTTCAAGAACTGGCTCCTCAAATTTTGAAGGGTGCCGTTATTGGGAACGCTTACTGCGTTGTCTATCTTCGAAACTCCTTCAAGCTTGATAGTGCAGTATCTCTCAACCAGTTTGTTTCCGTTCTGAAGCACTGGGGGTATGTTTCTTACCCGGTTTCTCTTCGTGATATTCCTAAAAAGGGAGATTTCATCTTCTATCAGCCTGATTATGGAGCTGGAGTTCCAAGTCAAGGATGGGTTGGCATCGTCATTGATGCTAACATAGTCAATAGAGATGAAATTCAGGTTCGCTCTATCTGTATTGGCGGTAAATCCCTTGAACTATTATCGCTCTCAAAGGGCGACAACCTTCCGGTTATTACCTCTCGGAATCTTCTTCCGAGCAAAGTAATGGTTTATAGGAGCACCCGCTCCTAACACCACCAACTCTGGTGGCATCAGAGAAAAGTAAAAAGCTCCCTAAGTATCTCTTGGGGAGTTTTTCAATTCCTTTGGGAATTATGCTAGGATTTTGCGGTTGGGAATCCTAAGAACGGCTTATTTTTGTCAGCTGGATCACGGTTCATGGGGTAGCGTTGAGAAGTATCCCAAGGTGACGCTCTACTCCTCTATTGAAAATAGTCTGATAACAGTCGGAAGGAAGCGTAGGATTTGGTTGATAGCCATTGAGATATGCTAAGCATGAAGTTGCTGAGGCTCAAGAGGTAGAAGTCTGACTGGCAAAGGTTGGAAGGCTATGATCCATCGCCCCTATGCTGTCTTCAGTGAGAGGATAGGTATCAAAAAGATCGTTTCCATACGTGTAGGCGTAGGGATAGTAGAGTTGTCAGGAAAGGATTTCGATTTTTATCCCCTCGGATGCGGAAAGTTTGAAAAAATCTGGATATTCCATCCTGATCGGAAAGGCAGCATTCTTCTGCATTTGCTGTTCACGATCCATGCGGTAGTCATCAAGGTTGATAATTCCTTCTTTAGGGAGGGAAATGATTTTGTCCTGATCAGATTTTGACCTTTTTTGTCGAGAGGTGGCTGAAATCGTCGTAGTATCACCTCAGCGTTGTCGGTCCATTTTGTAAGCTTCGAGGCTTCCTGCGAGGTGATTCGCCATTCCACGCCTTACGCCGTCAAAAGAATAGGTTGCGCCAAGGACAAGCAAGGTAATGCTAAACAATCCTCGTGGGATAATGATCTTTCGTTTCATTGCGGTAAGTTATTCAGATAAAATATTGCTTGTGAACTGGCGTAGTTTATATAGTTTTTTTTGTTTTTCAAGGGGAAGTTGCTAGGAAGGTCTTCTTACCTAGGTAAAACTACAGGAGAAAGGAGATAAAAATCAGATTTTTGACTTTTTTTGTAGGGAGAGAGCAGCGAGATTGCTTAATGGTATCAAAGATTACGGTCAGCATGCTCGCTCTGATAGGCTGGGATCTGGTGAAGCGAACAGCGGACGAAGGGAAGTTGCTCAAATTAGGAGAGCTTTGGGCAGTAAAACACTCAGTCCCTCGGAGACCACTCCTTCTTATGAGAGAAAAAAAGCCATGAGAGGTTGCTGTGGTCGTCTCTTTAGGAGGGGAAAGGGGGCAATGCGTCCTTTTGGTTGCTATGACGGGTTGAGTGATGTCAGAAAGACCTCCGCTGGCTCCGCTACGGCCAAAGTAACCTCAGAAAGACCTCCGCTGGCATCGCTATGGCTACAGTGAGCCTAAAAAGAGTTCAACTCGATCTTGTTCCGATACCTTTGAAATGAAATCAACGCTATCGGGATGGAGCTTATTTGTTAGTAGCCTCTGTATGACTCTTTCCAATATTTCGTCCGAACGTCTACCTGTCGGGAAAGGTTGCTTTACCTTCCCGCAAACAGATTCCCCTTTCAGCTTGCGTATCATCTTGTTCATCGTGATGAGCAGAGCAAATGGATTATCACGCTGCGGTTGTGTGCGTTTCGCTTCGCTTGATTGAGGAGGTCCTGAGGTCGCTATGATGGGTTGTGGAGGACGAAAAAAGAGTCAGCATTTCGCCAACTCTTTGGAAGAGATTCAGTCTTTTATTCTGATAAAAGCTTCTTTCTCTGTGATTATACATGAGGGAAGCCTTAGAACTTAACCTTAGGAGCTTTCCTTTCTGAAACATCGTCTAACTCAAAGCTTTTCTCAGTTTTGAAACCAAACATTCCTGCAATAAAGTTGCTTGGGAACGTCTGAATAGCATTATTGTACTCCCTTGTAGCAGAGTTGAAGAATCTCCTTGCAGCAGCTAGCTTATTTTCAATATCTGAAAGCTCCGTCTGAAGCTCGAGAAAGTTTTCGTTTGCCTTGAGCTCAGGATAGCTCTCAGCAAGTGCAAAAATAGATTTAAGAGCTCCTGTGAGCTGGTTATCAGCAGCGATTTTGCTGTCTACAGAACCTGCATGAGCGAAACTATTCCTTGCTTCAATAACTTTTTGAAAGGTTTCCTGTTCGTGCGTAGCATAACCTTTAACCGTATTCACGAGATTTTCTACAAGATCAAATCTGAGTTTGAGCTGAACGTCGATATCCGCGAAAGCGTTCTCTCTATTATTTTTGAGTCTTACCAAGCGGTTATACAGCGTTATAACAAGTATAACAATGAAAATGATCGCCACAATTATCCATGTTGTAGTTGTAATTGGCATTGTGTAAAAGAGAAAAGAGATAAAATTCTGATACTTTAATTTCAGATGGTGTTATCATACGAATTTCTTATAAGTTGTCAAATGGAAGTTTTGATTGACTTTCTCTTGATTTCTCCTAAAAACTCGGTATATTTGCTTCCAAATAGATGGTTCATAACCTGATTTTATTTTCTTCTCCTTTCCCTATGCCAGAAAAGAAGACAACACCTTCGGCTCCTAAAGCAAAAGCTCCCAAGACTCCAGCAAAGAAACCAGCCACTTCTACCCCAAAAACTAGGACAAAGGCTGCTTCTGCAACGAGCACTTCTGCGACAAAAGCCAAACCTCAATCTACTCCAAAGCCAAGGAAAACATCGGCTCCAAAAGTAGCAGTGAAGACTAAGCTAGAACGCAGTTTCTCTGTAAAGCAATTGGAAGAGGTAAGACCGTTGGAAGCCACTCCTGAGAAGAAGAAAGTCCCTACATGGATTGTGGTAGTATTTATCTTTTCACTTGTATTTTTCTTTTTTGCACTTTACAAGGCGTTTATCTATGGGCAGGGCTATGATCTTTCCCCTCTTGATACCTTCACTCCTTCTCAGTGAAAGGATGCCGAAATTTCGATTGATACCTCCTCTACCGACGAAACTACTGGGGTTTTGGCTCATTCTGGAACATGAGTAGAAGCAAACCTTGCAGATGATCCGCAGTTGATTCAGAATTTTTATAGCTACCTGACGAATAATCAAATCACTGAAATGAACGATCTCGTTGACCGTCCGCTCAAAAATTCGACCGCTTGGCTCAACCATTGGAACCAGAAAAATATTCAGATTTTTACTAAACATTTGGCAGATACCGTGCTTCTCCAGGATGTCTTCCTCATCCCTGGATCTATGAACACTCAGAAACAAACAAGGCAATATTCTTATACTCTCAAATATACCATCCAACCCGATCATCACTTTGAGGAAGAATGGCAAGTAACTCTCGCTACTCGTGATGGGAAGACGTTAATCTCTGAGATTATGTGTAAGACTGAAGGTTGCTCTCGTTCTCCTTTCTTTTGGCCTCAAAACTACAACTTGAAATAACATTATTGGCGATGAAAAGTATTGAAATAGGCTTTAAAATCAGATTTTTTCTTTTGGGATGGTTACTTAGCATCGTAGTCATCCCTTTTTAGTATGATAGCTGTCTTTGAAGAAATGGTAGCACACAAACCAACGCTTTTTAATGAAGAACAACTGAATACCCGAGCAAAGCTTCACAAGCTCCAACCTTTCAAGGTCAAGCAAATTCTTTTTGAGCTCTATAAGAACCAGAATACTGAACGAGAGGCGATGACTACCCTTTCAAAGGAACTCAGGTCGCAACTTCAGTCAGACTTTAATCTCTTGGCGATAGAACTCGTAGAAATGGTAGAAGCTGCAGATACTACGAAATTTGCGTTCAAAACGAGAGATGGGCACTTGATTGAGGCAATCCTGATGTATCACTGGCAGCATGAAAAATATGTTCAGAATCAAACTCCTAAACTTAACCGTATCACGCTTTGTATTTCCTCTCAGGTCGGCTGTGCGATGCAGTGTCTTTTTTGTGTGACTGGGAAATTAGGATTCAGGAAGAATTTGACCTGGGAAGAGATGATTTCTCAGGTGCTCTTTGCTAATAGCTATATCAAGAAGAGGTTCTGAAAAAAAGAAGACGGGACAAACTATAGCGTGAGAAACATTGTTTTTATGGGGATGGGCGAACCGCTTCTCAATTATGAGCATACGAAGATGGCGATCAAGCTTATGCTGCAGCAAGATAGACTTTCTCTAGGAAGAAGGCATGTTACGATTTCTACGTGCTGAATTATTCCCGGAATTGAGCAGCTTATCAAAGATCAGATTGATGTGAAGCTGGCAATTTCCCTCCATGCTCCTAATCAAGAGTTAAGAAATCAGATTATGCCTATCGGGAAGTCTTATCCTTTAGATAAGCTTATGACAACGATTGATCAGTATGTCGAAGCAACGAACAATAGGATTTTCTATGAATATATTATGATTAAAGATCTAACAGATACTCCTGCATTAGCTCACGAACTCGTCCAGCTTCTCAAAGGTAGACTCGCTCACATTAATTTGATTCCTTACAACGAAAATCCTGCTATTCATCTCCAAGAAAGTAGTAAGCTGGCTATCGAAACCTTCAAGCAGATTCTCGAAAGCTGAGGATTAACAGTGACGGTGCGTGATAGTATGGGAAGAGAAGCAAAAGGGGCTTGTGGACAGCTCGGCTACGAGAAAGTGAAGGGACAGCAGTCAGGGGGCTAGATGTTTCCTTTGGAAGCTAAGCGAGAGTAAGAGCTTTTGCTTTTTTTGGTAGTAGAAAACCCCTCTTTCTATTTTAGAAAATATTTAAAGGCGGCGAAACTTTGATATGTTAGCAGGATTTTTTTCTCGTTAAGAGGAGATTTTACTCTATCTATATAGGAAAGCAAAAAGATGCTCTCGAATTTGAGGGCATCTTTTTTTTGGGGTTTAGAAAGTTAATTAGCGACAAGTGTTTGGAATGGCAGTAGATCAAGGGTGCCAAGTACATCCATATGCCGATTTACAGCTTCATTCTCAGAGTGAAGAACAGCTTATAGATGTGGAGACTGATTCACACCTTCACTCATACCGCTTATCAAGGAGGCAAACTCCTCCCCCTGGCGTATAGTCAATCGCCTCAGTTGTTTTCCCTTGGGAATAATTACTACAGTCATTCGATGTAGAACAGCTATTTCAAGCTCATCAAACGCGATAACTTCCCCCTCCTTGACGATTAAAACAACTTGTTCCATACTGCTTAAACGAATCGGGCGTATCATATTCATCACTGTAAACATAATACTTAAAGCATTTCTTTTGTTCTGTAGAATAGGTTCAGCTACAATATCCACTCGTTGCTGCTCTTCCACCTCCACAGTTCTTACTACAGCACTGGTTTGATACACTACAGACACTTCCATTCGGTTTACAGCTTGGTGTAGGAGGATTTGGAGTTGGTGTTGGTGTTGGTGTCGGTGTAGGGCTTCCTGAACTACCACCCTTACACGTTCCATTACCAAATCGATCTTTATTTTGACATGTTCAGTTTCCAGGACAACAATCGTAATGTGCGTTGCATCCCCCTCCAGGACTTGCTTGGCAGGATACAGGACGCGTACATTTACCAATTCCTCTTCGATCTTTATTTTCACAACTTCATTGTCCAGGACAGCAACCGACATGTTCATTACAAGCTCAACCCACATTACTACAACCTCATCATCCAGAAGGTGGATTAGGATTAGGGGTTGGAGTTGGTGGTGTTGGAGGAGGCGGTGGAGGACAAGGATCTCAATAGACTGTATCACTTGTGGCCGTGTCCCATCCATGACAGAGATGTTTCGCTACGTCATTACCCCATCAGTCTTTACAGGTCACCGTTCTTCGTATGGTGCATGTTCTACCGCAACTAGGATAACAGGTAGTCCATCATCCCTTGTAGCCTTTTACACACTGACTCCCTACTCTTGTGTAACCATCCCTACAATCCCGACTACAATTATTATTATCTCCTCTACTGGTATAGTAAGCTTTAGGATCGTTTGGCTTATTAGTGCATGGTTTACAAGTGGTATCTTGTCCAGGCTTTGCCCGCTGTCCAACTCCACAATCGGTACACGATCTATCGGTTCAACCATTATTCTTGTATATATATCCACCAGGACAATTGAAATCACAATCTAACCTACTTGAAGATGGATCTGTTCGGTTTTTCGTTCCGTTTGTGATGAATGTTGC
>ERZ773054.1878-NODE-1878-length-11717-cov-3.382096_pt1 | contig 11717 bp, 6 predicted proteins | sample MGYA00580630_ERZ773054 | MGnify/ENA primary metagenome ERZ773054 (study PRJEB29015, sample SAMEA2737994) | human oral metagenome | biome: human oral; feature: human-associated habitat; material: dental | place: China | collected 2115 ... | reverse complement strand
CTGTCATTTCTCCTTAAAATTTATTGAATACAATCAATTATACCATAAATACACGTTATTTCACAAATTTTCTAATGAAAAATTTAACGATTTTTCCGTCCATTTGCTGATTTTGCTCTTTATGCTTTCCGAATTTTATCTTTTTGGTAAGCAGCTCGCGCTCCACCGATTAGCTTTGGACGACTGGCAAGCGCAGTCACATGCGCTTCTCCGAGTTCTCTCAAAATTGGTCGTACTGGAATTTGGACGTGCTTAATATGCATACCAATTGCTGTATCTCCGATATCCATCCCTGCTTGAGCCGTAATAAATTCCACTTCAACTGGGTTGTTCATATATTTAAAAGCTGCTAATTGACCACTTCCACCAGCATGAAGAGTTGGCAACACATTGACAATTTCCAGATTTTGTTTCTGCGCCAATTCTTTCTCCACGACCAAAGCACGATTGACATGTTCACATCCCTGAACTGCCAAGTAAATTCCGCGAAGTGACAACATATCCAACATAGTTTTGACAACAACTTCTCCCACTTCTTGACTGGAATTTTTTCCAATATGCCCTCCAATCACCTCACTGGAAGACAAGCCCAGTACAAAAATATCACCGGAAGATAGTGCTGATTTCTCTAAAACATCTGCTAAAATGGTTTGAGTTTGTTTTTTCAATTCTTGTAAATTCATCATTTTACTTCGTTTCATTTTGTCATAAATACTTCTGAATATATTTACAAATAGAGCTTTTAAAAGCCCAAGAGGACACCGCCCTTATTTGTTTAACTTTTTCAAAACATCTGTCAACAGTTTATTCAAAATAGATCCGACAATTATCCCTAAGGTATTTTGGCAAAAGTTAGGAAATATTTCTGGAAAAGCCGCTCCCCAACCATGCATGATAGTGGAAGCAACAGCATAACCTCCTACCATAACAAGCGTAGCTAACACCAAACCGAGATAACGACTTTTTCCTTTAAAACCTGCAAAATATCCTTGTAAACTATGAAAAATCAAGCTAAAGAACATCCACTGTGGATAACCCGAAAGCAAATCAATGAGAAACCCAGCTAAACCACCGACGATGGCTCCTTCTTTTCTGCCAAAATAAAAGGCGGTAAAGAAAATACCTGCATCAAGGAACGTTAAAATCCCCGTTGGTGTTGGAATTTTTAAATAGTAGCCCAAAACAACTGTCAACGCAGCAATCATGGACAAAAGGACAAGTTTATATGTCTGATTTTTTTTCATATTGAACAACCCCATATTGATCTGAATGTTGGATAGCTTGGTAAACAAATTTTTTTGAAATTTGAACTGCTTCAAAAGTTGATTTTCCCAGTAATAACTGACTGGCAATACTGGAAGCAAAGGTGCAACCCGCTCCGGTATTATTTTTGTCTAAAACAGGCGATTCCAAAATTTTAAATTGTTTTCCGTCATAGTAAACATCAATTGCTTTTTGAATATCTAAGCGATTTCCTCCTTTGATAACAACGGATTTAGCACCTAAGAAATGGAAAATTCTAGCCGCTTCTTTTACGTCTTCCACCGTTCGCAACTCTTTTTGAGCCAATAGTTCGGCTTCTGGTAAATTAGGCGTGATAATGTTTGTATAAGGAAAAAACTTGATGAGCTCATCTCGAAGTGCCGAAACCTCCACATCATGGGTTTCCTTGCAAACTAAGACAGGGTCTAACACAACAGGAGTTTCTGCATGAGCTTTCACAAAATCCAAGGCCAAATCTGCTATTTCAACATTTGGTAAGAGTCCTAGTTTGATGGCTGAGAAAGGCACATTCTTGAGAGAATGAAGCTGCTGGGAAAAAACAGTAGAATCAACAGGAATGACTTCAAAACCTTGCTCTGTCATGGCTGTCAGGCAAGTCACTGCCACAAAACCATGCAGTTGATTGACTGTATAAGTAGCTAAATCAGCGTGCAATCCGCCACCACTAAAGATATCATTCCCTGAAATTGCCAGAATAAGATTATTCTTCATATCGTATCTCCTTTAGATAAAGTCCGTTTGGTGCTGCTGTTGGTCCAGCCAAATGACGATTTTTCTCTGTTAAAATTCTATCAATTTGCTCAACTGGCATTCGTTTATTTCCAATTTTCAATAAAGTACCGACCATATTGCGAATTTGCTTATACAAGAAGCCATTGCCAGAGAAAGTAAAAATCAGAAAGTTGCGCTTCTCATCAAAATCTAAGTATGCTTTTGTAATCGTCCGAACTTTATTTTCCACACTAGTCCCTGAAGCTGTAAAACCTGTAAAATCATGAGTTCCTTCTAACTTTTCAATAGCTTCTTCAATCAAACTCAAATCAAGCGGATAAGGGTAATGGGTTGCATAATGGCGCATCATAGGATTTTTAGGCCGGCCGATGTCCACCAAAAATTCATAGGTTTTGCTGTGCTTATTGTAGCGAGAATGAAAATCATCTGACACCTGCTCCACACTGATAAAATCAATATCTTCCGGCGTCTGGGTATCCAAGGCAAAACGCAATTTCTCTTCATCCCGCTCCTCAGGCAAATCAAAATGCAGCACCTGGCCCAGAGCATGGACACCGCTGTCGGTCCGGCCCGCTCCATGAATCACCACAGGCTGGCCTTTATTGATACGGGTCAGGGTCTTTTCAATCTCTTCCTGAACGCTTCTGGCATGGGGCTGTCGCTGAAAACCAGCAAAGCCATAACCATCATAGGATATAATCGCTTTATAACGTGTCATGTGTTTATTTTAGCAGGAAAAAAAGCCCCCAGCAAGACCTAAAAGCAGGAACTGTCTGGGGACAGATTTGTATGAAAAATATCGTTTAAGAATCGGGGATTCTTTCTGTTCCGACTTGCCATTATACAACAAAACAACCCATCTGAATCAGACTGTCAGTGACGACTCAAACAGAGCTAATTCAAATGGGTTATTGATTGCATATTGCTAAAGGTCATTATTTGCAGTTACACGTGCAGCAAATCTGACACTTTGACTTAGGAACCCCAAATGGAGTTTTCATCCATAAAGCTGTTGGTGTTCTTGAGCAACTGCGTAAAGACAGCATACTTGAAGTCCTTGGTTGCCCGTTCATCGACACGAGACTTCTTCAGATCCTTGTCAACAGCTTCTGCAAAGCCAGCTTTCAGCTCTTCATAAGTACTATAGACTTTTCCGTTGACAGTCACTGGCTTAATACCTGAGGTTTGTGCTTTATCCACAACTTTTCTGAAGTAAGCTTTCTTGAAGGCTTCCATGGTTTCAAATTCGCCTTCAGAAATTTGCTTGATGATAAAGTTATCGCTCAAACCAGTCACCCCTTGCTCATTGGCTGTCTTACGGTGTTTATTGGAAGCATAGCTTACAAAGCCTTTTTCATAGCCATAGTAACCCCAGATTCTGAAGGTATTATGCTTGAACATCAAGGCACCTGGCGCTCCAGTATTGTTTTGGCCGCCACCATAGATACCTGTCATAAAGTCGATAGCAATGTAACTAGAGTCATAGTCAGCAGGGTTATAAGTTCGATTGTCAACCGCACGGTTAGACAGCAAGCCTTGGTCAACCAAGTCCTCTACAGATGAGACTGACATGGCCGCTTTCTCCTCTGCCGTCAACTCTCTCACGACATCGTATTGAGTCCGAGCATCTACAACCTTCGGTTCAACTTTCTTGAACCATTTAGCCGCGGCTTCATTTCCTTTAGCCACTACCGCTTGACCTTCAAGGTAATCCAGCAGCATGAGGGTATCATTATATCCCTTCATGTAATGGTCGATGTCTGCTCGGTTCTTGAAGAGACTTGGCGAGCTATTGAAAATGAGACTGCCATCATTTGGACGATCAAAGGCCATATTGAGACCCAGAGCACCCCAGCCCGGCTGACCAGGAACAGGCGATTGGAGCAACCCTTGGGCATAGCCTTCTGGTCCGATACCTTGTCGTCTGCCATGTCCGCCCAGGTAAATATAGCCGTCATTGACGTGGGTGAGCTCATGCGTAAAGACGGACACACCGTATTCTGTCAAGAGGTCAAAGGCCTCAAAGTTCACACGAATTGAACCGGCAGCATGGGCACCATAACCGTTTGACTTGTACCAGCCACCAGCTCTGCCCCCAACTAGGTTAAAGAACTCGCGGGATGGTGCATAAGGATTGCCCTTATTATCATTTCCGTTGACATCAATCCAGCCGCGTCCTTCCACATCAAAACCATCCCATACAGCCGTTACATTTTGCTTGACCATTCTGGACTTGATATCATCTGAGAGCAGTTTGTACCAAGTGTCTACGTGATTTCGATGCTGGGTCGCTACTTCCTTGATGCGCGCATTAAATCGTTCATCAGACCATGACCGGCGCTTGTCTCTGTTGACAAAGGCCATCGTGCTATAGTTTGACAGAATGGCTAAACGCGTATTCTTCAAGGTTAGCAGCGGAAGGATATAGTTACTGAAATATTCAGAGTTGAGGTTATCAAAGACGCGATACTTAGCAGACTTAATCTCCTCGACTTCTGACTGGCGTTCTTCAAACTGAATAAAGCCTCGGGTTGCATCCTTGAACCATGAATCCATATCCGCAAAGTCAGTCAGTAGGCGACGGTTGTAATCCAAGTAAGCGACCAAATCACTAGACTTGGACTCAGCCTTCAACTGACGTGCAAACATATTGACATTGTCTGCCCCTTTCAGTTGATTTTCTGTCGAACGACCAATCTTAATCAAGCGATCCAGCAATGGTACTTTTTCACCATAGAAGTCAGGTTTGAAGAGCACCAGCTCCTTGAGGTTGTAGTCGCCAAACTTGAGATCGTAATAACGGTTGAGATAGGTCAGACCGAGCATGATAGCGGTCTTGTTCTCTTCGATTTTAGCTTTCAGAGCTTCGTTGGCTGCTGGATTGTCAGCATGGAATCTTGTCCATTCATTGGCCAGGAGCTTACCAAGCATATCCTGCAAGTTGGCTTTCACTTCAGCCAGAGATTCATCCAAGAAGAGGCGCTTCACTTTGTTGACCTTGTCATTATCATTAGGCAGACCAACAGAACGATAGACTTCATCACTGTACAGTTCAAAACTCTTCAAGCTCTCAGTCAGCTGAGTCAGCAAGTCCTCTTTGACTGCCGTTGAGTGATTTGGAGTATAGACCGTACCAAGCTCTGCAATCTGATATTCTGGCAGAGCCGTCTGTTCAAATCGTGCTTGATTTTGAAGATTGTTGATGGTCTTGCTTCCGTCTGCAAAATGGACTAAGATCTTATCTGCATCCGTTCCGCTAGCAACAAACTGATTGCCCTTCAGCGCTTGAACTGATAGGACTTTCTTAGTTAACAAGTCACCCGCCTTACCAGCATCCACCAGCTTATTGGCTTCATGAATCAAGAACTCTTGATTGTAGAAAGGCATAAAGTGCTCTAGGTTCTGATAAAGCTGTTCATTTTCTGCCTTGTATCCTGGTTTATCTTGATAAGTACTTGTTCTCAGGATAGCAGCATTTAGCTTCTCAGTTGTTACTTCATTTGCACTGGTTTGTTCAAGAGCCGTAATCCGATAGCTCTTGACTTTTTGCTCCGCTTCAGCTTCTGTCAAGCGGCGGAACTTGGCATCTTTTCCTGTCTTGGTTCCAGAGCTGTGTCCCTGAACACCAAAAAGGTTTTGGAGTTTTTGCCCCATCCAAGCGTCGGTAATCTCATTATCTGAGCTAAAGAGCTCTTTACCGTTTACTACTGTGGCATAGCTGACTGTGTCATTGATAGTTCCATACGGCCAAATGGAAGCAGCGATACCAGCCGCATTTCTTGAGCCTGCATCCTCCAACTTACCTTTGGCAACTGATTGCATCAATCTGCCCCAATTACCCCAGCCTGAACCTGAATAGTCAGTGAAGTTTTGAGCGACCAGCATACCTGCGTTTTGGCCACTCTTAACCCAAATATCCGCTTCAACGTAGGCACGTTTCACCAAGGACATGGCGTTGGTTCCAGCGATACCAGCTGTTACAGAATTTCCGCCTTTAGACTTAATCTGACCCTTAAAGGAGACATTTTCAACTCGAGATTGGCCTTCTATATTGTTAACCAGACCGGCTATATGGTCTCTTCCTTCCAAGTATCCTTGGACATTGACATTTTCGATTACTCCTTTATTCTTCAAGCGGGCAGCAATTGTCGCAACTGTATCGCCCGCTTGCGAATCTGGATAAACCATATTGACCCGCTTAAAGTCAATATCCTTGACCGTTCCGCCAGTAATCGTATCAAATAAAGGATGAGCTAAGTCTAAAATCGCATGGCGCTCACCATTTTGCCCACCAATCAGCTGGCCTTTGAATTCACCTTGCAGGTAAGACTTGCTGTTAGCTGGTTTGTCAATCAGCTTGGCACTGATACTGCGGCCCAGAATAAAGGTTCCAGAAGGATTTTCCTTGATGCCGTCCAAGAGGTCTTGGAAGTCATAGTAGACATTTCCTTCACGCTTCTTAGCCTTTTCCAGATAGAAATCAAAGCTGTTTTGAAGACCGGTTGCACTTCTTTGCAGCAAGTCTGGCAGCTGAGCCTGAATCTTGAAGACAGGTTGGTTATCAACGACCACTTCCTCGATAGAGGTAACCGGCAGGACAGTGTCCTTGAACTGGTCGGATGTAAAGTGCAGGTAATATTGATCCAGATTTGCTGGTTTTTCAGCCAGAGTAGGCATCAATTTTGTCTGGCCATTTTCAACCTTCATCAAAGCGACATTAGTGATGGACTTGAGTTCCACCTTCTTCAGATCAAGCTGGACTGTCTCTTGAGCTAATTCTTGACTTTCCGAGCCATTTCCTAAATCATAGGACAGAATCGTCTCAATCTTATACGGTGTATAGTAGTCCAAACCACTGAAGCTAGCAGTCAACTGGCCTGCCGCCAAGTTCTGCTCTGCTATCAGCTGGCCATCCTTCTTCAGACGAACATGAGCACTAGTAAAGGCTTGATCTCTGTCCGTCAGCTGGTATTGGACCTGAACTGACTTCTGCAATTCATCCTTCTTAACCGCTGAAACAGTCAGAGTTGGTGCTGCTTTAAGAGCCAATAAGTCAGATAAAGCCTGCTTGAGTTGGTTGACACCCGCATCTACTTCATCTTGACTTGACGAAGTTTGATAAACCGACTCAGCCATATTCTTAATCGCTTGCAATTGCTGGTAGGATTGATTGGTGTAAACTCCTGGATCCACAGCCGCTGCTAAAGCTAGCTGCTTGCTCAATTCTTCTTTATTGATGCGAGCCTTGCTACCCCGAGTGACCACTGTATCAACTGCTTCATGCAAGATTCTTTCAGTTATTTGCGGCTCTGATATGCGATTACCACCCAAGACTTCATAGCTGGTAACAATTTCTTTTTGTCCTGGAGTTCCATCGACAGTGGTCTCCTCATCAAGATACTTGCTATCATCTGTCTTGTTGACAACTTGAGGTTCAATCGTTTCTAGCTTGATGTCTGTATGCAGACTAGGCTGTTCTGGCTGAACTGTTGACTCACCATTAACGCCGCCTGTGTATTCTGGGAGGACTGGCTCGACTGGAACCGTGTCACTAACTGTAGCTACTGGAGCATCATAGACTGGATTGTCTGCTTGAACTGTTGACTCACCATTAACGCTGCCCGTATACTCTGGCAAAGCAGGCTCTACTGGGACTGTGTCACTAACTGTAGCTACTGGAGCATCATAGACTGGAGTTTCCGCTTGTACTAGCGACTCACCGTTCACAGCACCGCTGTACTCTGGCAAGGCAGGTTCTTGTAAACTTTCCCCTTTTGCCGTTTCTATAGGTGGATTTGACGGCTGAGGAGCTGGACTAGGATTTGGAGTTGGAGCTGGAGTTGGAGTTGGAAGATTCCCTATCTGGCCAGAATCACTTTCATCAGGATTCAGCTGATACTGCAACCCTGCCTGAGCAGCTCGATCAATAGAATCAGAATCCACTTTTGCAGCTTCTGATAATTCTGCTTGCGCTTGAGCCTCTTGACCAGCTGGCAAAGAGGTTGTCTTGGTCTCTGTCAAAGTACGCAAATCAGAAGCGGTAAAGTAACCGATATAGTTATAGCCTGCAATAGTCACATCCGCTTCAGAAACTGTTGACGAAACCGCAACTTGACGGTTATAGGAAAGCAATTCCCGATTTTCTAGCGCAAACGCTTGAGGAGACTGTAACACAGTTTGTCCCAAGCTACCTAGCAAAAGCACTCCTAGTAACTTACCAGATTTCTTTCGTGAGAATACCAAGACAGCCAAAATAGCCGTTCCCGCAAATAAGCCGAGAAGCGGCTGACCGTTATTTCCTGTACTCGGCAAGACAGTTTGCCCATCTTGCTTCCGATAAATCAGGTAATAATTTTCCCCTGTTTGCAGATTTTCAGGCAGACCTTTCTTAATCAGCCCTTTTTCCTGCTCTGTTAGCTCTTGCTCTTCAACATAAGTATAGTGAGCAGTCGCACCGCCTCCAACTTCATCCGCAGCAACAGTCGAACTGGACAAAGAGCTCCCAAAAATCAGAGCTGCAATGGCAACTGAGCCCACACCGACAGATAATTTGCGAATCGAATATTTCTGAATTCGCTCCTGCACTTTTTCAAAACGTTTCACTTTATAAATCCCCTTTTTCCTAAAATGTATAAAGTTAATCTCCCATTATCTTCCTAACCAACTCCCCAGCAGGCTAAAAAGATGCGTTTTATACATATAGTATTATCATATATCTTTTAGGAAATTTTTACAATAGATTTTACTTAAAAAAACAATTAATTTTTGTAAAAGTAAATAGAGAAAATCTCTTTACGCTTTTTATTGTGAATTTCTTTTAATTAAAAGGCTGATTAGAGCGGCTCTCTTACTTGACTACATTTGCCAAATGTCCTTCTAGAAAACATAAAAAGAACAGCATTAGGCTGCTCCTTTTTATCTGTTTACAAATCTTCCAAGGCATCTTTCATTTTGTCGAAGAAGCCTTTTTTCTTAGGATTGACCGAGATATTGCCAGCTTCCGCAAATTCTTTGAGGGCCGCTTTTTGACGGTCGTTGAGGCCAGTCGGTGTCACAACATTGACAGTAACATACTGGTCACCCATGCTTCCACCACGCAGACTCGGTGCTCCCTTGCCACGCAGACGGAAACGCTTGCCAGTCTGTGTTCCTTCTGGGATATTCAGCTCCACATCCCCGTGAACAGTTGGAATATCCACACTGTCACCAAGAGCTGCTTGGACAAAGTTGAGATTGAGCTTGTAGTAAATGGTAGAGCCATCTCGCTCAAACTTATCACTCGGCTCAACTTGGACCACAACATAAAGATCACCATAAGGACCGCCATTAAAGCCTGCTTCACCTTGACCAGACAGACGGACCTGCTGACCAGTTTCCACACCAGCTGGGATTTTCACCTTAACGCTGTGAGCCTGTTTTTCATGACCCGTTCCGTGACAGGTTTCACAAGGACTTTTGATTTCTTTTCCTCGGCCATGACAGACATCACAGGTCACTTGGCGACGCATCATGCCAAGCGGTGTCTGGGTATCAACATTGATAACACCTGATCCATGGCAGCGACCACAGGTAACAGGACTAGTTCCTGGCTTAGCACCAGACCCGTCACAGGTACGACAAGTCGCTTCGCGGTTATACTTGATTTCCTTCTCAGCTCCGAAAATGGCTTCCTCAAAGCGGAGATTCACACGATACTGAAGATCATCCCCTTGGCGCGGAGCATTAGGATTGCGAGTGCCCCCACCGCCAAAGAAGCTGGAGAAGATATCCTCGAAGCCGCCAAAGCCGGAGCCATCAAAGCCACCGAAGCCGCCTGCACCACCGCCAAAGCCACCATTAGCTCCCGCTGCACCGTATTGATCATAGGCCGCCCGCTTTTGCTCGTCGCTCAGCGTTTCATAAGCCTCTTGGACTTCTTTATATTTGTCCTCCGCCCCAGCTTCCTTATTAATGTCGGGGTGATACTTTTTAGATAATTTCCGATAGGCTCTCTTGATCTCATCCTGAGAAGCATTCTTAGAGACACCTAGACGGTCATAATATTCTGTATTGTTCATGTAAGATACCAAGACCGTAAAATTCGACTGAAAAATAGGAAATCAGGCGAAGGAGCGATGCCCCTAGGCTGATTTCTCTTTTTTCCAAGAATTTAGGTCGGGTTCAGTTCCTTTCTTTAAATTTTAGAAAATATTGATTAGAGGGTATTTTCAAATTCATGCTTCATTTCAGCAAACTCTTCTTCTGATAAAGTGAATATCAAGTCCTCTTCCGAATACTGATTCCGTTCTTTAAAATAGTCGTCAGCATTATCTACTAAACCTAGACTAAGAAGCACTTTTCTCGCAAACGCTTGATGTGCATAGCCAACAGCTGTAATGATGTTTTTATCTTGCAGAACAGCTTGAGCTTTGAAATTTTCCCGTGGAAGAAACTCAAAATAGTCAAAGAAGTTTTGCCAAATCCCACCCGTAAATTTCGTATCCTTCAATAAGCCTGCTTTCGCCAATAAAATGGGCGCTGAGGAAATAGCTGCAATCAAAATCTCTTGCTGCTTCAAACTTTTTAGGAAAGAAATCAATTTTTCATCATGCAAAGCAGGAGCAATATTTATCATCCCTGGCAAAATAACACAAGAATAGTCTTCGATAACTACTTCATCCAGTATTCTAGTAGGTTGACAAGGAAGCTCATCTTCCGTTCTTATAACATTTCTATCTGAACTAGCATAATCAACCTCAACACCAAAAGATAGAGCTAAAGTACTGGTCAGACCAACTACTTCATAAAGTGAAAAATTAGGATAAATTAAACAGAGCACTTTCTTCATAAGCGTCACCCTCTAGTTTAGCGAAAAACAGAGGCTGGGTTGCAACCTCTGGATTTCTTCCTATCATTACGACGTGAAATTTTCAAAACAATATTTTTCGAAAAATTTTTGACGCGGTAGCTGATTGGATTTTAGGTTCGTCTTTCAGACTCCCAAAAATCCTAATCATCCTCGCGGGGGTTCGACTACGAACTAAAAACTTTCAATTTTTAGTTCTGTCTCACCGCCTATTTCTCAGTAAACTCTCCGTCTACGACATCGTCGTCTGCTTTAGTTGAGCCCGCGTTTTCAGCTCCTTCTGCTCCTGCTTGGGCTTGTTGAGCCGCAGCAGCTTGTTCATAGAGTTTCACTGCCAACGCTTGAGCTTTTTCGTTGAGAGCTTCCAATTTCGCCTTCATGTCGTCCAAGTTATTGTCTTCTTGCGCTTTCTTAAGTTCATCAAGAGCAGCTTGGGCAGCGTCACGTTCTGCGTCGAAGCCTTTGCCTTCAGTTTCCTTGATAGTCTTTTCAGTCGCAAAGATAGCTTGGTCAACTTCGTTACGAAGGTCAACTTCTTCTTTACGTTTCTTATCTGCTTCAGCGTTCGCTTCTGCATCTTTCATCATGCGGTCGATTTCTTCATCAGTCAAGCCTGAGTTAGATTGGATGACAATTGTTTGTTCTTTTTGAGTTCCAAGGTCTTTGGCCTTAACAGATACGATACCGTTCTTGTCAATGTCAAATGTTACTTCAATTTGAGGAATTCCACGAGGTGCAGCTGGAATATCTGTCAATTGGAAACGTCCAAGAGTCTTGTTGTCTGCTGCCATTGGGCGTTCCCCTTGAAGAACGTGGATATCAACGGCTGGTTGGTTGTCTGCTGCTGTTGAGAAGA
>ERZ773054.1869-NODE-1869-length-11749-cov-2.282453_pt1 | contig 11749 bp, 15 predicted proteins | sample MGYA00580630_ERZ773054 | MGnify/ENA primary metagenome ERZ773054 (study PRJEB29015, sample SAMEA2737994) | human oral metagenome | biome: human oral; feature: human-associated habitat; material: dental | place: China | collected 2115 ... | reverse complement strand
GCAAGACGTTCTCGCCTTTGTAGTTGGCAAATTTAAAAGCCTTTTCGTCTTTTATAAATTTATGTTTTAGGTTTTTATCTACGACGAAAATCAGCTCCAAATCAGCCTTGATTTCGTCTAAATTTTTATTTACTATTTGAAATTGCACCTCTATGTTTCCTTTCGTTTAAAATTTTATTTTCTATGCGCTTAAAGCCGTAGAGCAAAGCGCCTAAAAATAGCGCTACTACCGGCACGGCGACGTACCAGTGCTCTTTTGCTTTGTGTAAAATTTCAAGTATGTGCTCGCCCAAAACCCATGCGGGGATTATCGTTATCGCGGCCCAGCACCACGCGCTTATTATGTTGATGAGCGCGTATTTTTTCGCGCTGTATCCGGTTAAGCCTATGGTCATCGGTATGATGACGCGAAAGCCGTACATATAGCGCTGGATAAAGATGATCGGCCAGCCGTATTTTTTCAGCATTATATGCGCGATGGCGAATTTTCGGCGCTGGGTATGAAGCTTCTTGGCGATATATTTTTTATTATAGCGGCCTAGATAAAAGTAAATTTGATCGCCGACGAAGCCGCCCAGACCTGCTACGAAGATGGCCGGCGCGATATGCATATGCGTTTGATGAGAGAGGATGCCCGCCATTATGAGCGCCATTTCGCCTTCCATTATGCACCAGACGAAAAGTATGACGTAGCCGTACTCGATGAGTAGTTTCGTAAAAAATTCTTCCATCATAGCTCCAAAATGCTGTAAATTTTAGTTAGCGGGCGCAAATTTGCGCTACCGCCAAGATCTTTTAAATCGATCAAAAAGCAGGCCTCTACGCAAACGGCGTTTGTTTGATTGATTAGCTCGACGCTAGCCTTAGCCGTGCCTCCAGTAGCGATTAGATCGTCGATTAGAAGCACCTTTGCGCCTGCTTTTTCGCCGAATGCGTCGATGTGGATTTGCACCTCGTCTACGCCGTATTCTAGGCTGTATTTTTGCGAGATCGTGATGTATGGCAGTTTTTTAGGCTTTCTAATCGGTACGAAAGGCAGCCTCAGTCTAGCCGCCAAAGCCGCTGCGAATATAAATCCGCGAGACTCGATGCCCGCGATAAAGTCGATATCGGCACCCTCGTATCTGGCAACTAGATGATCCATTAAAAAATTAAACGCCTCTTTGTTGTTTAGCAGCGTCGTGATATCGCGAAATACTATGCCCGGTTTTGGAAAATCGTTTATACAGCGGATGGAATTTAATAAAAATTCCTTCCCCGCTTTGTCTAGTTCTTTCATTTTTTGCCTTTAAATTTGATTTATAGTAGCGCTTCGATTTTGCCCTCTAGTTCGCGGATGCGCTGGCGAAGTTTGTCGTTTTCCAGGCGGTACTGCGAGTTTCTGGTGCGAAGGGCGTTGGCGTCGTTTTTGACTTTATTTAGTTCGTCGGTGAGTATGTCGATGTTGCCAAGGCCGCGCTGGAGCTGGATTTGTAACTTGCGAATTACGACTTCGGTATCTTGGAGATTATTTTTCATAAAATCGCGCGTCGTGCGTTCTTTTTTAAGCAAGGTTTTAAAGTAAAACACCATAACGGTGAGATAGATACAAATGCATATTAAAACGGTAAGTACGAGCCAATCAGTCATTTCTCGCCTCCTAGTTTTTTCACGCGCCTTTCGTGCCTGCCGCCGGCAAATTCGGTAGCGAAAAAGGCTTTTATCATATCAGTAGCTACGGCGTCGCCGATAGTTCTAGCACCCATGGCTAGCACATTTGCGTCGTTGTGCTCGCGCGCTAGTTTTGCCGTGGTGACGTCGTGACAAAGAGCGCAGCGAACGTGCGAATGACGGTTGGCCGCGATACTGATGCCGATACCCGTGCCGCAGATTAGCACGCCGTATTCGTTATCGCCGCGTAAATTTTGCGCTAGAAGCTCGGCAAAATCGGGATAATCTACGCTATCTTTGCTATGCGTTCCTAGGTCGCATACGCTAAAACCTTCGCTCTTTAAAAGCTCGCAAATTTGCGCCTTAAGATCAAAGCCCGCGTGGTCGCTCGCGATAAAAATTTTGTTTATTTTCATGAAATTTCCATAAGCTAAAAAATGCTTAATTATAGCAAAAAAGCATTAAAGTAAAATTTTGCCGCGAGCCTTTAGGAGCGAAATTTGGGCTAAATTTTAAAATTTGCCGTTTACAAAAACATCCTCATGATCGCCACGGCATATCGTATCGGCTCGAAAAAATAATCCTTTAGCGGCGAGATCACGATGATAACTAGCGCGATAAAGCCGTATCTTTGCATGCTATTTAGCCAGTTTGCCGCGCCGTGAAGCCCAAAAATGCGTAAAAGATACTCAAGCGCCTTTGAGCCGTCAAGAGGCGGGATAGGGTAGAGGTTAAAGAGGGCTAGGACTAAATTTACGGCTGCTAGCATAAAAACAAACTCCGCTACCGCGCCGTCAAAAAAACCCTCGAAGCCTATAAATTTAAACGCGCAAAACGCTAGCGCAAAAAGAGCAAGGTTGTATGCGATACCCGCAAGCGCGACGATGATAGCGGCCTTGTAGCCGCCGTTATAAAGCACCGTGCGTAAATTTATGGGTACGGGTTTAGCCCAGCCAAACGTCACTCCCGTGCTAAGGTACATGAGTGCCGGCACGACGATAGTACCTAGCGGATCGACGTGTTTTATGGGATTTATGCTTAACCGCCCCAAATTTTTGGCGGTCAAGTCGCCGAATTTAAACGCCGCATATCCGTGCGCGATCTCGTGCCCGACGACGGAGATAACGAGCACGGCGACTAGGATCGCAACCTGTGCAAAGTCGATGCTGTCAAGGTTCATTCGATCTTGTTTCCGTCGTTTTTGGCTTCGGCCCTGGCGGCATCTAGCAGTTCGGGCGAGTTTTGTATAAAGTCCACGCTCTTGCCGACTCTGTTCCATCTGATTTTGTATTCATCATCCCAGCTAAAATATACAAACCAAGGCTTGCCGACTATGTTTTTGTAGGCCACTGGCCCCCAAAAACGGCTGTCGTTTGAGTGGTCGCGGTTATCGCCGATCATGAAAAACTCGCCCTCTGGAACCTGAAAATAAAACGCGTTAAACGGATAGTTGCCTATGCTTGGCAGCTCGTTTACGATAACGGGTTGCATGGCAAATTTGCTCGCGTTTAGGTAGTTTACGGCCAGTTCAAATAAATTTACCTTCTCGTCGTAGTGTATGCCGCCGAATTTATATGGCTCGCGTACGAAAAGCTTGCCGCCAAATTTAACTATATCTTTTTCGTCGAAATTTGCCTTTATAAACTCCTCGCCCTCGTGCGGGTGCAAAAATAGCGCTTTTTCCGTAAATATCACTTCATCGCCGCCGACTGCGAAATTTCGCTTGACGTAGTGGATCTTTTCATCGTGAGGATAGCGAAAAACCACGATATCGCCGCGCTGCGGCTTTGCTCCCTCGATGAGGTGGCCGTTATCGTTAAAATCGGGCAAAACCTTGACCTCGATCCACGGAATGCGCGGAGTCGAGATACCGTAGCTAAATTTTTTCACGAAAAGATGATCGCCGACTAAAAGCGTGTCCTTCATCGAACCTGAGGGTATCACAAAGGCCTGCGCGACAAAGAAAATCACGAGCAAGACGATGATTACCGTGCCCGTCCAGCTGTTTGAAAAATCTAAAAATTTATTAAACGCTTTTTTCAAAATTTATGCCTTTTTCGCGCGGTTTTTGGCTGATTTTATGGTGTTTGACAGTAACATCGCGATAGTCATCGGACCTACGCCGCCTGGAACAGGCGTTATAAACGAGCATTTTGGCGCTACCTCGTCAAATTTGACGTCGCCTTTTAGCTTGCCGTCGTCCATGCGGTTTATGCCTACGTCGATCACGACGGCGCCGTCTTTTACCATATCAGCCGTTACGAAATCAGCCCTGCCAATAGCCGCTACTAGGATGTCGGCGTCTGCACAAATTTCTTTTAAATTTCGCGTTTTGCTATGCGTCACGGTTACGGTTGCGTTGGCGTTTAGCAGTAGATTTGCCATCGGTTTGCCCACGATGTTGCTACGTCCGATCACGACGGCATTTTTGCCCTCTAAATTTATATCGTAGGCTTTAAAAATTTCCATTATGCCTAGCGGCGTGCACGGTACGAACCCGTCAAGTCCGCTAGCTAGTTTACCGACGTTTATCGCGGCAAAGCCGTCCACGTCTTTTTCGGGGCTAATGGTTTCTAAAATTTTATTCGTATCTATGTGCTTTGGTAGCGGCAGCTGCACTAATATGCCGTCGATGCCGTCGTCTAAATTTAGCACGTCTATTAGCGCGATTAGCTCGCTTTGCGTCGTAGACTCTGGCAAGCGGTGCATAACGCTTTTTATCTCGCATGCTATGCAGGCTTTTTCTTTTGCCGCGACGTAGGTTTGGCTGGCTTTATCCTCGCCCACTAGTATCACCGCAAGCGCCGGCTCTATGCCTTGATTTTTCAAATTTAGCGCTTCGTTTTTTACTCTTTCTTTTACCTGCGCGCTTACGTTTTTGCCGTCTAATATCGTCATTTTCGTCCTTTATTACTTTTTAATCGCAAAGATTGTATGATAGCTAATTTTAGATTAAATTTACGAAAAAGCGAAAGAATTTATGAAAATTTGGCTGATTTTGGGGCTACTTTGCTGCGCGGCGTTTGCGAGCGATTTTATCACGAAAAACGAATACGCGAAGATGCTCTATCAAAACCCGCGCGGCATCGGCTGCGACAAGTGTCACGGCAGCGGTGGCGAGGGCAGCGTGATCGCAAAATACAAAGAAGAAAACAAAAAAACCAAAGTAAAAGAGGAAAAGGAACTGGTAGCTCCCAGGATAAATAATCTTGATTTAGAGACGTTTAAAAAAGGCGTACTTGGCGCAAGGAGCATGATGCCTAGCTACTTTTTAACCGACGAAGAGATAAATTTGCTTTACGAATACGTGATAAATTTCAACAAGGATAAAAAATGACGAACAAAGAAGCTTTTGAGCTAGCCAAAATTTATATCCCGGGCGGCGTGGATTCGCCCGTCCGCGCGTTTGGCAGCGTTGGCGGCGAGCCTTTTATAGTAGACCGCGGCGAGGGCGCGTATCTAGTCGATATCGAGGGCAACCGCTATCTGGACTTCATCCAGAGCTGGGGACCGCTCATCTTTGGACACTGCGACCCGGATATCGAGAGCGCGGTAATAGCGACGGCTAAAAAGGGGCTTAGCTTTGGCGCCCCGTCAAATTTAGAAACAAGGCTAGCTAAACTAATCTGCGACGAGTTTAAAAACGTAGAAAAAGTACGCTTCGTAAGCTCCGGCACCGAGGCCACGATGAGCGCGATACGCGTAGCGCGCGGCTTTAGCGGCAAGGACGGACTGATAAAATTTGAAGGCTGCTATCACGGGCATAGCGATGCGCTTTTGGTAAAAGCGGGTAGCGGCGCTACGACGTACGGCAACGCTTCAAGCGGCGGCGTGCCTGCCGATGTGGTAAAAAACACGTATCTAGCGCGCTACAACGACTTAGAAAGCGTGCGGGCGATATTTGAGGCAAATAGAGGCAAAATAGGCGCTCTCATCATCGAGCCTATCGCCGGAAATATGGGGCTGGTGCCAGCTAGCAACGAGTTTTTAAGCGGGCTTAGGCGACTTTGCGACGAAAACGGCGCGGTGTTAATTTTTGACGAGGTCATGAGCGGATTTCGCGCGAGCAGGCGCGGATCGTTCGAATTTAACGGTATAAAGGCCGATCTAGTAACGTTTGGCAAGGTTATCGGCGGAGGCTGCCCGGCGGCGGCGTTTGGCGGACGAGCCGCTATCATGGACTGTCTAAGTCCGCTAGGCGCCGTATATCAGGCCGGTACGCTAAGCGGCAATCCCGTAGCTATGGCCGCAGGCATCGCGAGCCTAAGTAAAATTTTTGCCGACGACGGTCTATACGCCGAGCTAAGCAAAAAGGCTAATTTGCTAATGAGAGGCTTTGCCGAGGCCGCTAAAAAGCACGGCATCGCTCTGCAAACGACGGTGCGAGGCTCGATGTTCGGGTTTTTCTTTAATCAAAACGAGGTTAAAAACTACGACGATGCGCTAAAAAGCGACGTAAATTTATATGCCAAATTTCACGCAAATATGCTAAAACGCGGCGTTTATCTAGCGCCTAGCCAGTTTGAGACGGGCTTTGTTTGCAAGGCGATGAGCGACGAGGATATAGTTTTTGCCGTTAGGGCTGCCGACGAGAGCTTTGACGAGATCACGGACGAGATGCACGACGAGCACGAGAGGATGCAAGGCGTAAAAGCCAGGATCGCCGAGCTGGAGGAGCGGCTAAAAGAGGCAAAACTAGAGCGAGAAAAGATAAAAGAGCAGATAAAAAACAGTTGGGGATTTGTCTGATGGCTAGGATAAATTTAGGCGAGGTCGTAAAAGGCGCCGAGCAGCTAAGCCTGGGCATCTCTATCGTCGTAGCGATTCTTATCGGCTCGGGCGCGGGGTACTGGATCATGAAGGAAACGGGCTGGACGTGGACGTTGTTTGTGGGCATAGCCGTCGGTATCGCCGCAGCCGCGCTAAATGTCAAAAAGGCCTACGACGCGCAGATAAAAAGCCTTGAGCAGCTAAAAGACGAGAGTAAATTTAAACCCGCGAAAGACGACGACGAGGACGATGAGTGAATTTTAAGCTCCTTGCCGTTTACGGCGCGTTTGAGACTTTGTTGTTGCTGGGCTCTGCAGTATTTGGCCGCGCGTGGTTTTACAGCTCGCAGGTTGCTTTTGGGGGGTCGCTTTTGGTGTTAGCCGCAACTTTTAGAGCCTACAAAAAGCGCGTGCAAAACGGCGTGCGAGACTATGACGCCTCCGCAGAGGACGATATAGACGAGTGGGGCGAAAATCACGAGGAGTTTCCCGATCGCCCTGCGGAGGCTAAATTTTACGGGCATGACCCGCACCGCGAAGATGCTAAGCGTTTGGATGCGTCAAATTTGGACGGCCTCGCAAAAACGGACGCGAAATTTGACCAAGCGGCGCAGCTAAATTTAAACGACAAAAATGAGCTGGTTAAATTTGACGAGCAAAATTTAAGTGACGCAGACCAAAGCGGCGGGTCAAATTTAAGCCGGGCAAATGAGTCAAATTTGAGCAAGTCAAATCAAAACAGTGAAACTAAGCCGTCAAAAAAGCAAAATTTCGCGCGTAATTTAAAGCAAAATTCGCCCAACTATTTCACCGCTTTCGTGCCTTTTCGGCTGATCGCGTATGCGGTTTTGGTCGTCGGATTTTTGGCGCTAAAAAGACAAGACAATCTTGATATCGCCGCGTTTTTGATCGCGCTTGCGGCGATGCCCGCGGGCGCTTTGATATATGGAGTAAAAAGCAATGAGAAATAGCTCGATAATAACGATCAGATCGATGTTTGCGCTATTTGTGGGGATGGCGTTTTTGTTTGTGGGAAACGGCCTCATCATCAGCTCGGCCGGCGTCGAACTAAAAAAAATGGGCGCAGGCGAGCTAGAGACGGGATTTGTTATCGCGGTATTTTTCGTTGGAGCGATGATAGCTACGATATTTTCGCACAAAATCGTCTCAAAAGTCGGCCACATCAGGAGCTTTGGGATATTTGCGTCGCTTTTTGGTATTGCGGCGATGTTTCACGACCTTAGCCAAAATCTCTACTTTTGGGCGTTTTTGCGCGGGTGTTTGGGATTTTGCTACTACTCGATCTTGATGATAATCGAAAGCTGGCTCAACGCACGCGCTAGAAACGAAGTTCGCTCGCGAGTACTGGCATTTTACGAGATCACGTTTTACGTATGTTTTGGGCTGGGTATCCTCGTGCTATCGCTAAATTTATCCACTTCGCATGTGCTTTTGCTTAGCGCGGCGTTTATTTTGTTTTCGAGTATTCCTTTAAATTTAATCCGCATCAAAGAGCCGCCGATCCCCGAAAAAAAGAGCGTATCGATCCCGAAGGTCTTTGCGCTCGTGCCTTTGGCGCTCATTACCAGCATCGTAGCGGGCATCCTCATAAACGGCTTTTTTGCGATGGCTAGCGTTTATATCCTGCTGCAAGGATACGGCGCGAGAGAGGTTTCGTTTTTTATGACCGTCGCGATGGCGGGCGGCTTTATCGCCCACTCTCTCATCGGCGGTTTTTCGGATAAATTCGGCCGCCGCCCCGCGATAATGTGCTGCGCGGGCGTGTCGCTATTTGCGGCTATTTGTTTTTTGGCGCTTAAGCCCTCCATCTACGCGCAGTACGTTTTGTCGTTTTTTCTAGGCTCGGGCGCTTTTTGTCTCTACGCGTTATCGCTCGCTCGCGCCAACGACGTTTTAAAACATAAAAATCAAGGCATCGAAGTAGGGCGCGCCGTGCTTTTTAGTTACTCTTTCGGCTCGCTTCTTTCGTCCGTGATAATGGGCGCTAGTATGAAAATCTTAGGCTTTGACGGCTTTATGTGGGTTTATGCAGCGCTGCTTGCGTTTCTCATCGCATTTTGCCTCACGCAAAAGACCGTTCCGCTTGAAAGCAGGCGAGGCTTTGAGCATAGCCCCGGCACGATGGCCAATAGCTAATGAAAATCTCAAATTTGACGATATAGCCGTATGGAATCAGTAAATAACGCTATAGGCTCGCAAATCGCGACCCAGTCCGCAGTCGGCGGCGCGCTACCCAAAACAGGCGGAGTAGGCGGCGCAAACGCCGGACAGACGGGTCAGGCGGGCGAAACCAAAAATCTTTTTAAAAATCAGCCCGCGCCCTCGCAAAATTTAGACTCCGAAGCCGCAGATAACGCCGTAAAGGATTTAGACAAGCTCGTAAATAAGCTTTTAGACGAGCTAAAATCAAGCCCTACGCAGGCCAAAGAGCTGGCCGCGCAGGCTAAAAATCTCCAGCTCTCGCCAAATCTCGCAAAAGATATGAAAAGCCTCGTCGCGCTTGCCGAAAATGAGCCCGATCTAAAGGAATTCGCGCTTAAACTAAAGGAGTTTTTAAAACCCGTCGCCGATCTAAAAAACGCGCCGCTAAACGAACAGATAAAAAACTCGGGCATCATGCTGGAGGCAAATTTAAAAGACGCGCTAAACGGCAAATTTAACCTACCCAGCGCGATAAATAAGCTGTTCGGCGATATAAAAAATCTCTCGAATCAGCAGCTTTTGGAGCAAATTTCAGCCTTAGCTAAGGATGACAGCCTAAGCACGAACGAGAGCTTTACGAGGCTTGATCAAATTTTACAAAACGCTAAAACCGCGGCCAAAGATACGCTAGCGGGCTCGCCTTTTAAGCAGCTTTTCGAGATCGCTGATAAACTAGAAAACGCGGCTAAATTTATGGATAAGCAAGCAAACGCCATGAGCGGCAGCGGGCTAAGCCTAAACGAAAAAACTCTAAACGCCAAGCTAAATAAAGTCTCGCAGCTGTTGGCAAACGCGGGCGAAAAAATGCAAAATTTAAACAGCGAAAAGCTAAGTCAAAACAGGGGCTTTGCTTTAAATTTCGCCGAGCTAAAAAGCGCGATAAAAGGTTTAACGGACGATCTTAGCGCGCTTGCGGCCTCGCAGGATAAATTTAACGACTTCGCGCAAAAAATCGTCCGAGAAGGCGCGGAAGGAAACGAGGGCGCGACGCTGCAAGATAAGCTGCAAAATGCGGCTAGAAAGTTAAATTTCGCCCTGCAAATCGCCGATAAAGCCAGCTTTGAAGCAAAAAATAGCTTAGATGAAGTCGGCAAGCTAATCAAACAGCAAAATATCGCTCGCGGCGAGCTTGGCGCAGTGACGCCAAAAAGCGCCGAAGAGACGGCGAAGATGCTGCAAAACGACGTAAAAAGCGCGCTTTTAAACATGCAGTCAAAGTCTCCCGACGCTAGCCCCGTAAAAGACGCCGCCTCAAAGCTGCTCGCTCAAATCGAGATGCACCAGCTAGCCTCCGCGGTCGCTGGCGGCGTGCAGACCTATCTGCCGTACGTCTGGGAGGGCGTAGAGGGCGGAAATATCAGATTTAAGCAGGGCAAAAAGCAAAAACACTACGCGCAAATCGATCTAAATTTTCAAAATTTCGGGCAAATCAATATCATGGTGGCGCTTAGCGAAAATAAATACATCGACCTTGCGATCGCGACGCAAAAAGAGGAGTTTAAGGAGCTGATTTTAAGCGGCGCGAAGGAGCTAAAAAGGGCTATCGGCGAGCAGGGGCTGATAGTGTCGAATTTTAGCCTAAAAACCATGCCAAAGCTGCGTCTTAGCGGCGTTTACGGCGGTCTGGATAAGCTTGATATGGGCTTTGATAAAAAGGCGTAAATTTGGCGAAAGTACAAAAAACTAAAAAGGCCGTGGCTCTTGGCTACAATCGCCAAAAAGATAACGCCCCTAGGGTGCTAGCTACGGGGTCTGGCGAAGTGGCGAAAAATATCATAAATCTAGCCAAATCTCACGACATCCCGATCAAAGAGGACGCCGATCTAATCGAGGTTCTAAGCAAGGTTGATCTAAACGAGGAAGTCCCGCCAAATCTCTATAAAGCAGTCGCCGAAATCTTTAACTTTTTGTATCAAATGACGAATAAAAAATAGGACGCTTACGGCAAAGTAGAAGCGAGGGCAGGCTTATTGCAAGTGCAAATTTGAGCGTGAACTAGGAAAATTAAACGAAAAAGACGGTCGGGATAATAGCGATTTTAGTCTTGCCTTTGTTGATCTTATTTTCGGCTCTAGTTTTTGCTAGCGGTAATGCGTCAAAAGGCGCAAACTACCCAAAACACGTACTAGAAAAAGCGGTAACGCAGGATAAAAAAGAATCTCATCTAAAAAAGATAAAACCGACCGCTATCAAGTAAAATTTGACGACTATTCCGCCGCTACTGCAAGCGCAAAAATCTCGTCCAAAATTTGCCGCAGCACCCAGTTGTCGTAAAATTATTTGTATTATTTTATGTATTTTGCCTTATAGCTAAATTTAATACGAATAAAGATAAAATAGCCGTAAAATTAACTCAAAAACGGAATAAATTTGAAACAAAAACTGGTCTTAGTCGGCGCCTCGACGGGCGGTCCGGGACATTTAAAAAGGCTTTTTAAGGGGCTTGAGCTAAATGGAGCTAGCGTCGTTATCGCGCAGCATATGAGCCTGGCCTTCATCCCTAGTTTTATCTCGCAGTTTAATAAGGAGTGCGCGGCGGAGGTAGTTATGCTAGGCGCGCCCGTGCAGCTAAAAAGCGCGATATATATCTGCGAAAAAAACTCCGAGATAACCTCTGCTAGCCCCCTAATGGCCGGCATGTGTTCACCCATAAAAGAGACCACGTATAACCCAAACGTGGACGTGCTTTTTCACTCGGGCGTGCAGGCTTGTAAATTTGCCGACGTTATGGCGATCCTACTAACTGGCATCGGCGACGACGGCGCGCGCGGGCTAAACGAGCTATACAAAGCCGGCGCTAAATGCGTCGCCGAAAACGAGGAGAGCGCGATCGTCTACGGCATGCCAAAGCGCGCGAAAGAAATCAACGCAAATTTAAGGTCGCTACCCATCGGCGGTATAAGAGCGGAACTAGAAAGGTTTTTACATGCTTGAAAATGCAAATTTGACGCCCGCTCCTAGCGATGCGGCGGGGCTAAATAAATTCGTTGAAGTCATCAAAAATATGTGCGGAGTGGATCTGGAGTCCAAAAAGGACATGATAAAGCAGCGCCTAATAAATTTCTGCCAAGCAAACGAAATTCCAAGCTTTGAAGCGTTAAGCTCAA
>ERZ773054.1866-NODE-1866-length-11767-cov-2.817367_pt1 | contig 11767 bp, 6 predicted proteins | sample MGYA00580630_ERZ773054 | MGnify/ENA primary metagenome ERZ773054 (study PRJEB29015, sample SAMEA2737994) | human oral metagenome | biome: human oral; feature: human-associated habitat; material: dental | place: China | collected 2115 ... | reverse complement strand
GCTGGTCAGCCAGAGACGGTGCTCTAGACTCATCCAGTCGGAGAGGGGGAGGATCGTCGCCAGGGCAGGCGACTCCAGATGTGCTGCTACGATCTTGCGGTAGAGCTCTTCTTCGCTCAGGGGCTCTCGTTGTTGTAGCTCTTCACTTAGGTAGCGCTCCTGCTCGCTCTTCGGTAGTGCAGACCACCATCCTCTTAGAGACGGCATATCATGCGTAGAGGTCGTGGCGATGGATCGGCTAGGGAAGGTCTTGGGATCAGCCCAGCCCGTCGGAGTGAAGCTCTTGGGCATCCGCTCAAGCTCTAGGGAGAGGATCTGCAGTGCCTCCAGCACGGCTGGTACTGTGGCGGGGATCATCCCCAGATCCTCGGCGCAGAGGAGGAGGTCTGTGTGCTCGATGAGTGCACCCAGCCGTCGTAGGGCCGTCTGCTGGAAGAGCTCGTTGTGTCGGACATAGAAGAAGTCCCCGCTGATCGCCTGCCATCGTCTTTGAAGTTCAGCACCCCAGTGTCCGAAGAGACGACTGCGCTCCAGGGCGATCCGAGGGTGGTAGCCTTCGCTGTACGGATCACGGATGAGTGCCGTCTCGGTGCACAGTCGTTGGAGTTGGAGACAAGCCTCTTCTCCGAGGGCTTCCTTTAGCTGAGGCTGGTCGTAGTCGCACTGCTTCGTGTGGAGGATGTGGTAGAAGTCTTCGAGTGAAGTCTCCTTCAGATAGCCTTGCCGGGAGAGTGCATCGAGGGCCTTCTCACCAAGGACTTCTGCTAGATCTGCTCGGTGGATCAGGGGCTGAGTCAGCAGTTCGACGGGGAAGTCCACCCCGAGGAGTTCCTGCCATTCCCCTAGGGTATAGGGCTGGGCAGGATGGAAGTGACCCAAGAGTCCCGAGTGCTCCGATCGGGGAACTTCCCAGATACGGAAGAAGCCGAGAATATGGTCTATTCGGAAGGCATGGAAGTAGTGCGCTTGGCGGGCGAAGCGCTTACGCCACCAGCCGAAGTCATCCATTTGCATCCGCTCCCAGTCGTAGGTGGGGAAGCCCCAGTTCTGCCCGTCTGCAGCGAAGTCATCGGGCGGAGCTCCTGCCGACTGATCGGTGTGAAAGAGTCTCGGGGCGATCCAGACATCCACGCCATGAGGTGCTACTCCGATGGGGAGGTCGCCCTTGAGGAAGACTTTCTTCTCCTCGGCATAGCGACGCACCGCCCGTAGCTGGCGATCGAGGACGAACTGTAGCCAGTAGTAGTAGCGGATCTCCTCACGCACCTCCATCTCTTCGGCGAAGGTCGCTGCACGAAGTGCATCGTACTGCTCCCAGCCCGCCCAGTGGGAGGGCGGTACGCCAGGGTGCTGATCCCTCAGGACGCAGTAGAGTGCATAGGGTCGAAGCCAGTGCTCCGATTCGGCGAAGAAGGCCGAGAAGTCGGGGCTCGCTAGTTCCGTACTTCCCCGCTCAGCGAACGCTAGTCTTAGGTAGCGCTCCTTGAGGACAAGCACCCGAGGGTAGTCTACTTGCGGGAGCGAACGTAGCTCGGCAGCCTCCTCCTCGAAGCCCTGCTGTAGCGAGGGATCGGCTAGAGCACCCAGGTCAGCGGTATCTATATATATGGGGTGAAGGGCATCGACCGAGATGGCATTGTAGGGATAGGAGTCTCCCTTGTCTCGGGCGAAGGTGGTGTCATTGATCGGTAGGAGCTGGAGGGCGTGCATCTCTGCTTCGGCCACGAGGTCGATCGCCTCACGAAGCGTAGCAAAGTCCCCGATGCCCCAGTCCTGCTCGCTCCTCAGAGAGAAGAGGGGCGCCACGATACCTGCGGTGCGGATAGAGCAGGTGGGGAGGTGAAGGAAGCTGTCTTGGAAGTGGATCCCGTCGTAGCTCGCTCCCGTGGGAAGCACCGCCTCACGATTCGCTCCTTCTTCCCAGAACCATCCCCCTTCGGCCGTGCGGATCAGGTACTTGTAGCTCAGTACTACCCCTTCTCCTAGTTCCGTCCCTAGAGCCAGTGGAAGGCTGATCATCCAGCGTCCTTGCCCTAGATAACTGAGAGGCAGAGCTTCGTCTGCTTCCCACGAGCCGAGTAGGGGCGATGCCCCCGAGATGAAGAGCCCTTCCTCGGGGCGTAGGCTGGGGGCAAAGACAGAGAAGGCTAGGTAAGGCGTGCTCGAAGTAAGCCCATCCGCTTCACCTCTGCGCTGGTAGAGGACGTCGCAGAGTGCTCGTGAGAAGCTCGGGGCATCTGCGGGCTGATCGACCCAGCGGTCTTGGGTGAAGAGGCGTCTCCCCTCCGTAGTGCTTGGGAGCGTGTGCTTGATCCGCCACTCTCGACGCAGGGGCTTACCCTCGGGGTCGCCGAGGTAATAGCTGTAGCTGAAAGAAGGGGAGTGGGGGAGGTCAAGGGTGGTTTGCCAGCGTCCGTCACCTAGGTCTTCTAGAGGGAAGGCCTCCGTAGCATCTAGGGAAGAGTCGGGAGATAGCTGTCTCTGGAGCCATATCCGCTCATTCGGAAGTGCTCGATATTCGATGGAGAAGGTGACTATCATCTAAGAGGGTGTCCTACCATTCGTTGTCTTGGGGCAAAGGGCAGGTGCTCTGCCCCTTTTACCCGCACAAAGGTACATAATTATCCCCGCTGAGGGAATGGGGAAGACCTTCCAAGCCCGAGCCTCCCAGCTCGAGGATCTACCCCTAGAGCATCGGTCAACCATAGAGGCTCCTTCATCGCCTAGTTTACCCCTCTTTTTTGCTAGCCAAAATGAGGGCTGATTACCCCAACTTCGAGTCAAGATTTTTCGCCCCTTTTCTAGGGGAAGACCCTCGCTTTCGGTCAAGGGCCAACGACCCTTTTCTTTCGCCCCCAGCCAATATCCTCCAGAGGACCCTACAGTAGGTCGTCAGAGCGACCTACCGTGGGTCGTCGAGACGACCTACAGTAGGTTTTTTCGACGACCTACGGTAGGTCGTTTTTGGAGGTGTCTCTAGCCCGCTTCCCAAGCGGGTATTCGGCGGGGGCTTTTTCTGGCATGAAAGAGGGACCTTCAGCTCTGAGGGTCGGGTCGGGGAGGCTTGGTCGTTTCGGGAAATCCTTCTACCTTTGCCGAAACAAAGCATAAACGATGCCGTCGGTCGACGGCTACGATGCACAAGAGAATATGATCACTCGGATGTACAATATAGGTTGGTGGCGCACTCAAGATAGCGATATCGTGAGTTAGGCGTTGCTTGTCCCTATTGTAAATCCATCAGTAGCATAATAGAGGCTTGTCGTGACTCACGGCAAGCCTCTTTGTCGTGAATACACGAGCTGCAGGAATGACGTCACCTGCCAGGAGCCTTTACTTAGCTCTAACCCTTCACTCAAAACTTCCCCACTTTTATGACACCCTTCCAAGTAGATTCCAATGGCTTTTATGGCGACTTCGGTGGCGCCTTCGTCCCTGCCATCCTCGAGCCGATCATCAGAGAGCTCCAAGATACGTACCTGAGCGTCATCGAGAGCAAGGACTTTCAGGACGAGTTCCATACCCTACTACGTGACTACGTAGGTCGACCCAGCCCCCTCTACCATGCCCGCCGTCTGAGCGAAAGATATGGTGCGAAGATCTACCTCAAGCGTGAGGATCTTAATCACACGGGAGCACACAAGATCAACAATGCCCTAGGGCAGATCCTTCTGGCCAAGAAGATGGGTAAGCATCGGATCATCGCCGAGACAGGTGCTGGTCAGCACGGAGTAGCGACCGCCACGGCCTGCGCCCTCATGGGCATGGAGTGCCACATATATATGGGGGCCATCGACGTAGAGCGCCAGCATGTCAATGTCGAGCGTATGAGGATGCTCGGTGCTACCGTCATCCCAGCGAAAAGCGGTAATCAGACGCTCAAGGACGCCGTGAATGAGGCCCTCATGGCTTGGTGCTCCCAGCCCGAAGATACCTTCTATCTGATCGGATCGGCAGTAGGGCCACATCCCTATCCCGATATGGTAGCCCGTCTGCAGAGTGTCATCAGCAAGGAGATCAAGGCACAGCTACAGGAGAAGGAGGGGCGTGACTATCCCGACTATCTGCTCGCCTGCATCGGGGGCGGGTCCAATGCAGCGGGCACGATGTACCACTACCTCGATGATCCCCGTGTCCGCATCGTCCTAGGAGAAGGGGGCGGTCATGGGAAGGATAGCGGAGCTACCGCTGCGACCATCAATATCGGTACCGAGGGTGTCCTGCACGGAAGTCGTACGCTCGTCATCCAGACGCCCGAGGGTGAGGTGCAAGAGCCCTATTCGATCTCCGCTGGCCTGGATTATCCTGGCATCGGCCCGCTGATCTCTCAGATAGCGGTGCAGGAGCGTGCCGAGGTGCTCTCGATCAATGACGATGAAGCCCTGCGTGCTGCCTTCGAGCTTACCCGTCTGGAGGGGATAATCCCAGCGCTGGAGAGTAGCCACGCCTTGGCCCTCCTTCCTCACATGAAGTTCCAGAGAGAGGATGTAGTCGTCCTGACGGTGAGCGGGCGTGGGGATAAGGATATCTCTACCTACTTGGCACACAAGGCCGAGATACTAGGAGAATAGCGCCGAGACGATCGTCCCATCCCAGCTATTCCCTCTCTCTGATCTGCTCCTTCACGGTTGCTCCTCGCGAGGGTCAGCAGAGCCTGAAATCAAGGACTTCAGGAAGGGGGCAAAAGGGACCCACGGTAGGTCGCATCGGCGACCTACCGTGGGTCGTGATGACGACCTACAGTAGGTTTTTTCGACGACCTACGGTAGGTCGTTTTTTGGGGGTACCTCTTCCCCTCATCCCAAGCGGGTATTCCCCTCGGGGGTTATCCCTCGTGATGGAGGATGCCTTCGGCCTAGGGGCGGAAGCTCCGTCACCTCGTTTCTACTAGGCTTTTCGTACATTTGTATCCTAAATTAACGTTATTGACGGATACTAGCTATTCGATAAGCGAACCAATATGAATATATCCTACGATCTACTGCGACGCTATGTAGCCACCGATCTGACTCCAGACGAAGTCGCTACGGCACTCACCTCTATAGGTCTAGAGGTAGGAGGAGTAGAAGAAGTCGAATCTATACCTGGAGGGCTCAAGGGGCTGGTCATCGGTCGGGTCTTGACCTGCGAGGCGCATGCCAACTCTGACCACCTCCACGTCACCACGGTAGATATAGGAGGCGAAGCCCCCCTGCAGATCGTCTGTGGCGCTCCCAACGTAGCTGCAGGCAAGGCCGTCGTCGTAGCGACTCTAGGCACCGTCCTAGGCTCGGGCGATGAGACCTTCACCATCAAGAAGAGCAAGATCCGTGGCGTAGAGAGCTTCGGCATGCTCTGCAGTGAGGTGGAGATCGGCGTAGGGCATGACGATAGTGGTATCATCCTGCTGGATGCCGATAGTGTCCAGGTAGGTACGCCCGCTGCCGAGTACTTCGGCGTGAGCTCCGACACGGTGATCGAGGTGGATATCACGCCCAATCGTGTCGATGCTACTTCGCACTACGGCGTCGCTCGTGACCTAGCTGCTTATCTGACCCAGCGTGGGAAGCCCACGGTGGCTACCCTCCCCGAGGTCATCGCTTCTCCCGAGGGAGCTTGTCCCCTCCCCGTGTCCATCGAAGTCGATCCTACCCTTTGTTCTCGCTTCGAAGGGCTCGTGATCCGTGGCCTGAAGGTCACAGAGAGCCCCGACTGGCTACGCCATACTCTGGAGACACTCGGCCTGCGTCCGATCAATAATGTCGTCGACGTGACGAACTTCGTCCTCCATGAGTTTGGTCAGCCCCTGCATGCCTATGATCTGGAGAGGACCGCTGGCGCTCTCTCGGTGAAGCTCGCTGGTGAGTGCAAGATGACCCTCCTGGACAAGAGCGAAGTGACCCTCTCTGATCGTGACCTCGTCATCGCCTCGAAGACGGGCCAGCCGCTCTGTGTCGGTGGTGTGATGGGTGGCCTAGATTCGGGTACGACGGAGACGACGATGGATATCTTCCTCGAGGCGGCGAACTTCAACGCTACCTCGGTGCGTAAGACCGCCCGTCGCCTAGGTGTCAATAGCGACTCCTCCTTCCGCTTTGAGCGAGGTCTTGATCCCAATCGTACGACTTGGGCGCTCCTTCGTGCTGCCTCCCTCATACTGGAGCTTTGCCCAGGTAGCTATATCGATGGCGGACGCTTCGACCACTATCCCGTCCAGGCAGAGCCCTACGCCGTAGAGCTTAGCCTCAGCCGTATGGATAGCCTCATCGGTAAGGTCATCCCCCGAGATGAGGTAGAGCGCATCCTCCGCAGCCTAGAGATCGAGATCGTCTCTCAGAGCGGAGACCTCTGGAGCCTACGTGTGCCCCGCTATCGTATCGACGTGACCCGTGAGGCCGACGTCATCGAGGAGGTCATGCGTATCTATGGATACAATAATATTGAGCTCAGTGGCTACATCCACGCCAACCTCAGCGCTAAGGGGTCCGTCGACCGAGCCTACAGCCGTCGCCTACTCCTCTCTGAGCAACTCACGGGAGCTGGCTTCAATGAGCTCTTGAATAATTCGCTCTCTTCGGAGGCTTACTACGAGGGGCTGACCTCCTACCCACAGGAGAAGCTCGTACAGCTGGTCAATCCCCTCAGTGGCGAACTCAATGTCCTTCGTCAGACGCTCCTCTTCGGTGGGCTCTCCGCGATCAGCCGTAATCTGCGTCGCCAACAGAAGAGCTTCTATTACTACGAGTGGGGGAACTGCTATATGGCTGCCCCCGAGGTAGAGAAGTCCACCGCTACGACACTTGCCGGCTACCGGGAGACGCAGTACCTTGGCCTCTGGATCGCTGGTGAGCGAGTGCAGAATAGCTGGGTTCACCCCGACGAGCCTGCTTCTCCCTTCGAGCTCAAGGCCCACATTCTACACCTCCTAGAGCGACTAGGAGTAGGGGAGCGTGGCCTGAAGGCCGAATTCGTAGAGCTGGATATCTTCTCAGGGAAGGGCTATGCTTACCGAACCTTCGACGGCAAGGATATCGCTGTCCTTGGGCAGGTAAAGCCCGCCCTACTTGCTAAGTGGGACATCGACCTACCTGTATACTATGCCTCCGTCAACTGGGAGCTGCTCAATCGTCTGGCCGACCGTACAAAGGTCGAGATCACTGAGCTACCGAAGTTCCCCGTCGTACGCCGAGATCTCTCCCTACTGATCAATGCTGAGACGACCTTCGCCGAGCTGGCAGAGGTAGCACGCCGTACGGAGAAGAAGCTACTGAAGGACTGCACCCTCTTCGATGTCTATGAGGGGAAGAACCTCCCCGCAGGTAAGAAGAGCTATGCCCTCTCCTTCTACCTCCAGGATACGGAGCGCACGATGAGCGACAAGCAGATCGATGCTATCATGGCGAAGATCCGCAAGAGCCTCGAAGATACCTTCGGAGCAGAACTAAGATAAGAGACCAACGAACAACCATCATGATAAGTTATTTATGGGAAGAGCATTTGAATATCGTAAAGCTCGTAAGATGAAGCGCTGGGGAAATATGGCCCGTGTCTTCACTAAGCTAGGTAAGGAAATCACGATCGCTGTCAAGGCTGGTGGCCCAGAGCCCGAGACTAACCCACGCCTGCGTGTACTCATGCAGACAGCTAAGAAGGAGAACATGCCTAAGGAGAACGTCGAGCGTGCTATCAAGAAGGCTAGCTCTAAGGACTTCTCTGACTACAAGGAAATGAACTACGAAGGCTATGGCCCATTCGGTATCGCTATCTTCGTAGAGACCGCTACGGACAATACGACTCGTACCGTGGCTAATGTCCGTAGCTACTTCAATAAGTTCGGTGGCAGTCTCGGTACATCGGGTAGCCTCGAATTCCTCTTCGATCACAAGTGCATCTTCCATATCGTGAAGAAGGAAGGCATGGATCTCGAAGAGCTGGAGCTGGAGCTCATCGACTACGGAGTAGATGAGCTGGAGGAAGACGAGAATGAGATCATCCTCTACGGCGCCTTCTCTGCTAATGCCCAGATCCAGTCCTACCTCGAAGAGGCGGGCTATGAGATCACTTCGGCCGAATTCGTACGTCTACCGAACGATACCAAGCCTGTCACAGCAGAGCAACGTGAGACACTCGCCAAGCTCATCGATAAGCTCGAGGAAGATGAAGACGTGCAGAATGTCTTCACCAACATGCAGGAAGAGGAGGGCGAAGAATAACCTCCCACTCCGTCTAGACCATTAGCTAGTCCCCCGTCGTAGCTCCTCTCGAAGGTGGCTACGACGGGGGACTAGTTGCTTCTCAGTGTCTCGGGTGTTCGTCCTCGTAGACTCCCGCCCTTCGTCTCGGTAGGAGTGCTGAGCGGAATATCCTATCTTCGTAGGAGCGAAGAGGAAGCGAGGGGCTAGCTCTCAGCTGATCTTCCCCTTCCGTGGTCGATCTCCACGAGGAGCTAACAATGCAGTGAATATGAAAGGAATCATACTAGCAGGCGGTACAGGTACACGTCTCTATCCCATCACCAAGGGAGTGAGCAAGCAGCTACTCCCTATCTACGACAAGCCGATGATCTATTACCCAGCGTCGGTACTGATGCTCGCTGGGATCCGTGAGATATTGATCATCTCCACTCCCCAAGATCTCCCGGGCTTCCGTCGACTCCTCGGGGATGGGAGTGACTATGGAGTCTCCTTCAGTTACGCTGAGCAGCCTTCGCCCGACGGGCTAGCGCAGGCCTTCCTCATAGGAGAAGAGTTCATCGGTGACGACTCCGTCTGTCTGGTTCTTGGGGATAATATCTTCTACGGTATGTCCTTTAGCCAGATGCTTGTCCAGGCAGTGCGAGACGCTGATCAGGGATGGGCGACGATCTTTGGCTACAGAGTCAATGATCCCGAGTGCTATGGCGTGGCGGAGTTTGACGAAGCGGGGAACTGCCTCTCCATAGAAGAGAAGCCCAAGCACCCGAAGAGCAACTACGCTGTCGTCGGACTTTACTTCTATCCCAATGAAGTCGTCCAGGTGGCTAAGGACGTCAAGCCCTCTGCTCGTGGAGAACTCGAGATCACTTCGGTCAATGAAGCCTTCCTCCGGCAAGGCAATCTGAAGGTGCAGACCCTAGGACGAGGCTTCGCTTGGCTCGATACGGGCACGCATGATTCCCTTTATGAGGCCTCGACCTTCGTAGAGACGCTGGAGAAGCGTCAGGGACTCAAGATCGCTTGCTTAGAAGAGATCGGCTACCATCAAGGCTGGATCGACGAGGTGCATCTCAGAGAGATCGGCGAAACACTGAGCAAGAACCAGTACGGGCAGTACTTACTCTCGCTCCTTCCTACGAAGCGCTAGAGCCCCATTCCCTTGATGGATACAGCGAGATCATGAATGTAATCCCCACCGCTATCGAAGGAGTCCTGATCCTAGAGCCCCGTGTCTTCGGGGACGATCGTGGCTACTTCTTCGAGTCGTTCAGTGCAGCTTCCTTCCGCGAGCAGGTCTGTTCCACGGACTTTGTCCAAGACAACGAAAGCTTCTCTCGCTACGGCGTCGTCCGTGGCTTACACTATCAGCTCCCGCCCTACGCCCAGAGCAAGCTGGTACGTGTCGTCCGTGGTTCCGTCCTTGACGTAGCTGTCGACATCCGCCGTGGGTCAAAGACCTTCGGACAGCACGTAGCCGTGGAGCTAAGTGAACGTAATCACCGCCAGCTCTTCATTCCCCGAGGCTTTGCACACGGCTTCAGCGTGCTCTCGCCAGAAGTGATCTTCCAGTACAAGTGCGATAATTACTACGCTCCCGACAGCGAGGGTGCTATCGCATGGGACGATCCCGAGCTGGCGATCGATTGGCGCATCCCTGCCGATCACGTGATCCTCTCGGAGAAGGATAAGCACCATCCACGCCTCTCAGAGGCTAAGCCCCTCTTCGACATCGAGGACTCACTCTACTAGTAACTAAGCAATCCTATCTCTCTATGCAATATAAGCGCACCCTGCTGATCACGGGCGGAGCTGGATTCATCGGCTCACACGTCGTCCGTCTGATGGTGAATAAGTATCCCGACTACCGCATCATCAATCTGGACAAGCTGACCTACGCAGGCAATCTGGCCAATCTCAAGGACATCGAGCAAGCTCCGAACTACCTCTTCGTACGTGAAGATATCTGCGACTATGAGCGTATCCGTGAGGTGCTCAGGGAATATGAGGTCGACGGCATCATTCATCTCGCTGCCGAGAGTCATGTAGACCGCAGTATCCGTGACCCATTCACCTTCGCCAAGACCAATGTACTCGGCACACTTTCACTACTACAGGCAGCCCGTGAAGTCTGGGAAGCTCGCCCCGAGAAGTATGAAGGTAAGCGCTTCTATCATATCTCTACCGATGAAGTCTATGGGACACTCGACTTCGATGGAGCGCTCTTCACCGAGACATGTAAGTACGATCCGCACAGCCCTTACTCTGCGAGCAAGGCCTCCAGCGACCACTTCGTCCGTGCCTATCACGATACCTACGGGATGCCTACGCTGGTGACGAACTGCTCCAATAACTATGGCCCCTATCAGTTCCCCGAGAAGCTGATCCCGCTCTTCATAAATAATATCCGTCATGGCAAGCCACTCCCCGTCTACGGTAAGGGTGAGAATGTCCGAGATTGGCTCTATGTCGTCGATCATGCACGGGCCATCGACCTGATCTTTCACGAAGGGCGCACCGCAGAGACCTACAACATCGGGGGCTTCAACGAGTGGAAGAATATCGACCTCATCAAGGTCTTGATCGCCACTGTGGATAGACTCCTCGGTAATCCCGAAGGACATTCGCTCCCACTCATCACATACGTGACCGACCGAGCAGGTCATGACCTCCGCTATGCTATTGACTCTACGAAGCTCCACAAGGAGCTGGGCTGGGAGCCAAGCCTACAGTTCGAGGAAGGTGTCGAGCTGACGGTGCGCTGGTATCTCGAGAATCAGGAGTGGCTTGATAGTATCACCTCGGGCGCCTACGAGACGTACTACGAGCAGATGTATCAAGGACGCTAATCTCCTACCTCTACTCTTGGGCGAAGTCTTAGGTAATCCTTCGCCCGATTACAAGTAACTCCTAAGCCCATTACGGCAAGTAAAAGGCTGATCTCCAGGTGATGAAGGTCAGCCTTTCTTATATTCAGTTGGGTAGGGAATGGTAGTTCCCCGCTCCGTGGCGATGACTTCGCTTAAGGGGGCGCTGAAGTTGCTCCTCCGATCACGGAGGAGCTCGAATACCTGATCAAGGGGATGCCCCTCCGATCACTTTTCCGCTCCTTCCTCGTCTTCGGAGAGCTATGCCCCGAATTGTGAAAACGTCCAAAAGCTGATAACAAAAGGGCTCTTGGGGTTGTGGATAACTTTTTCTTCTGTGGGTGGGTAACCCTATGGATAAAACCTATACATTTGTTCTAGTTCCCTACCGAAGACCCTCCTTTTCTACCTATGTATGGGGGTGAATGGGGAATACCAAAACTACTATTAACGCAAGTCACGAAGTAAGAATTATGGGAAAAGAGGTGATCTATATCCTGAAGCGAGACGGGAGCGAACAGCCTTACGACGGTGAGAAGATCCGTGGGGCGATCCTCAAAGCTTACCGAGCTGCAGGACTACAAGATGAAGAAGAGAACGCACTGAAGATAGAAGCCAAGATCCAGATCGATCTAGGTCAGCGCTCGGGGCAAGTCGCTGTCGAAGAGATACAAGATCTCGTCGAAGCCGAACTCATGATCCTCGATCCTCAGGTGGCTAAGAAGTACA
>ERZ773054.1861-NODE-1861-length-11788-cov-10.579136_pt1 | contig 11788 bp, 11 predicted proteins | sample MGYA00580630_ERZ773054 | MGnify/ENA primary metagenome ERZ773054 (study PRJEB29015, sample SAMEA2737994) | human oral metagenome | biome: human oral; feature: human-associated habitat; material: dental | place: China | collected 2115 ... | reverse complement strand
AGGTGTAGATACTAAAATTGTAGAAGAGACTCAAAAAGAAATTGAAAAAATGAAAGAAGATTTTAAGGGTTAGAAGTTTTTTTTGAGTTTTTTAGAAAATCTCTAAGAGATATAAGGCGTGAGATGAAACTTTTATAATATAAACAATAGACTCCTACAAACTCAATATTTGTGGAATTTCTCACAATATAAGGATAAGATACTATAAAAGCCCTTTTTATTAGAAATTAAGAAAGGGCTTTTATAATAATCAATAAATAACTTTAATTTTTACCAATAGCAACAAACTCAGCATCATCAAAAGCTATAGCTTCACCTAAAGGACGCCATTTATTAAGTTCTTCCTTTTCTTCTGTTCTTTTAGCTTCCAAAAGGTCATAAGCATCTTTTCCTAATACGAGTCTCAAAGGAGGTTCCTTATCATTGATAGCTTTGATAATAACCTTTGCTGCTTTCTCTGGATCTCCTTGTTGTTTTCCATCACTTCCGTAAAGATAATTGCGCAGAGGTACAATAGTATCGTCATAATCAACAATATGATTTTCAGGGCGTAAATTACCTGCTCCAGCAAAATGAGTCCTAAGAGCTCCTGGTTCTACTATTGTTACTCTGATACCTAAAGGTTTTACTTCGTGGTAAAGTGCTTCAGAAAAGCCCTCTAAAGCATATTTTGCAGCTCCATAAAGTGAAAATCCACCAATATTTACGCGTCCTCCAATACTTGATACATTTACAATATTACCACTTTTTTGTCGGCGCATTATAGGTAATACCAAACGAGTAAGCTCAATAGTTGCAAAGAAATTGATTTCCATTTGAGCACGTATTTGCTGACTTGAAAATTCTTCCAAAGCTCCTAAATCGCCTCTTCCTGCACAATTTACTAACACATCTATTCTACTAAATTTAGCTATAGCTGTTTGTATTGCCTCTTGTCTTTCTTTTTCATTAGTAATTTCTAATGAGACAACCAATGTGTTTTCTCTAAAAGTATTTACTAAATCAGTTACTTTTTCTGGATTGCGAACAGCAAGTACTGCTACATTGCCTTCTTTCAAAGTTTGCAAAGCAATTGCTTTACCTAAACCACTGCTTGCTCCTGTTATAAAATACACTTTTTTCATTCTGTAATTAAATTATAATTTTAATAATGAAGCAAAGATATAAATTAGATTTCTCTTAGCAAGTTAAAGCAATGTTAAAATTCTGTTGAAGTTAAATTTGATATGGTTTTAATGCTTTTTGGGGCTGATAAGCTCCCAAGTATTGCGCGGGGTTTAGGAAAGGCAATGCGCCAACTGCGCGATGCTACCGATGAGATTAAAACTGAAATACAACGCGGTGCTGAAAAGGCAGGTGTAGATACTAAAATTGTAGAAGAGACTCAAAAAGAAATTGAAAAAATGAAAAAAACAATTGACAATTGACAATGAACAATTGACAAAACGAGTATTTATGAGATAAATTGCCTTAATGTATAATTGGTATTCAACTTTGCCAAAGGTGCGAGTCGCACAGGCAAAACTTTGGCAAAGTGTAGCGACGTAAATTAGCTAATGAGCAAATTGCAACCTCTGATATCGGCGTTGTCGAAGCGTCCTAATACTTCAAAAGTACCATCGGGGTGTAGCTTTCCTAAATCTTGGGTAGCAATAAAACTACACGATTCTCTATTAGCCAAATCGATGATATTAAGTCCGCCGGTTTTGCCGGTAGGCAAATAGCTCAGCGCATCATTGGTATCGCGTATAAGGACTTTTAGCCAAGGTACACACTTATAAATCCCCTTACCAGCAGAATAGGCTTGCGAGAGCAGTTCGGTCATTCCGTATTCGGAGTGAATCATTTCTACCCCAAAACCTTTGCAGAGGAGCGCGTGCAATTCTTCGCGCACGAGTTCTTTGCGACGACCTTTCATACCTCCTGTTTCCATTACAATCGTATTTTTTAAAGAGAAAGTATGCTCGGTTATAAGGTCGAGTAACGCAAAGGATACCCCTATGAGCAGTACTTTCTTGCCCGAAGCATCGAGGGTTTGCAAACGCTCAGCTAAGAGGTCGTATTCGTTGAGATAAAAACCGCTATACTCACTACCTGAGCGCTCAATGAGATCGGCGACCATAGTGATGAGCGATGAGCCCGTGCGCTCTAAATACGAGGGAAGAAGGGCTAAAACTACATAATCTTCAACGTTGCCGTAGAAATGTTCAAAGCCTTTACGGAAGCTTTGTTCATATAAGCTAAGTTCTTTCACATAGTGTCGGGAGGTTTGTGCGCCTGTTGTACCACTGCTGGTGAATATCTGTTGAGGTGTGGTGTGACCGCAGTACACTTTTTCAGTTTTAAAACATTCGATGGGAAGAAAAGGTATTTTTTCGAGTGTGTTTACCTCATTAGGAAGGCAGTTCAATAGGGTACAAAAGCGATGGTATACCTCGTTGTTTTCGTATTGATACCGAAAAGTATCCAAGGCAACAGCTGTAAAATCTATGTTTGCTGATAGTTGAATTTTGTCGTTCGTTAAAGTGAAGTATCGCTTAGACTATAGAAATTAATGAAAAAAATTAAGTTTTTGCCTCATTGATAGACCTTATCAAAGGCTTAGCACTTTGAGAAAGTGTATATCGCAAATTTTATTGATTATTCAATTTATATTTAAACTGTGCTTAATTAAGGCAAAAGTCCTTTTAGAAGACCGAAAGAAGGGTTTAGCAAGATGGTGCTTAAAATGATGACAAGGACTACAAGCACAATTTTCACCCAAGAGGAGTACTGTTTTTTGGGAGATGCTAAGAAAGTGTCGTACTCTTTACGGGTTTTTACGGTAGCGATTTTCTGTTCGAAATAAATATCTATCAAAGAGGGCAAATCCTTTACGGTACGAGCTTTTGAGGAGGCGCTATTTTTTTGTGAGGTTTTCTTTTTAGCTTGCTTTTTGGGTTCTTCGGTTTTCTTTTGTCCTTTTAACTCGGCGGCGAGGTCGGCATCGTAGTCTTTACGACTTTCGGGGTCGGAAAGGACTGCGTAAGCTTCTTGTAGGCTTTTGAATTTTTCGGCAAAGAAATCGTCGCCCTGATGTTTATCGGGGTGATAGGCTTTTGCGAGCTTTTTGTAGGCATCGCGTATTTGGTCGTCAGAAGCCTTTTGGCTAACTCCTAATATTTCGTAGTAATCCTTTAACATTATAATCTTGGTTTTTGAGAGGTGTTATCGTGGCTTTCCCAGCCGATGAGTTTGTTATTTTGGAATGTGAGGGTAAGGGTTTTGTAGTGCCAACGTTCGGTAGTAGAGCCTTTGAATCCTGCACTTTGGACTTCTAACGGTTTACCGAGCGCCATTTTCACCAAAAAGTCGGGCATACCTTCGGTATATACGCCTTTTTCGACGGAACTTGTGGTGGGCTCACCGTATTCACTTTTGATGAGCTCCATAATTCTGTCTTTGGTATCTTTTTCGTCTACCAAAGCATTTTGCCATTTTTGGCGTTTTTCTTCAATGGATTTTTCTCTTTTTAAGTTGGTAGTTCCCTGCATTACAAGTATATAAATGAGGTAGACTACGCTTATTGCGAGAATAGAATAATATATCATTGTATGCTTATTTTATTATATAATTCTTCACTGAGGGTGCAAAACTACAAAAACAATTTTTAATATACAAATTTGAAAATTAGCAAATTTGAAAATTGGGAAATTAGCAAATGAAAGTGCGAGCCGCACGGGCATTTTGTGTAAGTCGCACGGGTAGTTTTTAAGAAGAATAAAATAGGGATTTTCAAAAAGAAAAATATACTATGATATAGGTATCTTATACGAACCTTGAACGAATCTTGGAAGATTGGTATAGGATAAAAGATGCTTTTTTGAAAGGTGGGAATCTATAAAAAGGAGATTTTATGGTAATATATTCTGCTTTATTGGTAGATAGGTAGAATATATTTCCTATGTGACTGGTGCCGATGCTGAAAGTCAAAAAAATATTCAGAGGGAGGTTGCTGATTGGTAATTATTTTGTATCTTTGTTTGAATTAAAAAAAAGAGATTGAAAAAGGGGTAGAACGACTTTTTTGTATTAAAAACTGATAACCTCGGAGGAAGGAGCAAAGAGAATATGATATTTAAGTTTAAGCAATTTAACGTAAAGCAAGCACAAAGTGCGATGAAGATAGGCACTGATGGAGTGCTATTGGGGGCGTGGACGCCTATTGAGAATCCTAAAAGTATACTGGATATTGGGGCGGGAACGGGCTTATTGTCGCTAATGTTAGCTCAACGCTCTGACGCTCCTGTGATTGACGCCGTGGAAATAGACGAAAAAGCCTATATAGAATGCACGGAGAACTTCGAAGAGAGCCAATGGGGCGACCGCTTGTTTTGCTATCACGCTTCGTTTCAGGAATTTGCTTTGGAGATAGATGAAGTGTACGACCTTATCATCTCTAATCCACCTTTCTATACCGCTGATTATAAAACAGCTGAAAAAGCGCGCAACACGGCTCGGTTTACTGATACGCTTTCGTTTTCGGAGCTTTTAGAAGGGGTAAGCCAATTACTGTCGGACGAGGGTGTTTTTAGTGTTATTTTGCCTTATAGTGAAACCGAAGGGTTTATCGCTCTTGCGTCGGGTTATGGTCTTTTTCCTCAGAAAATCACTCATACGCGAGGCAATGCTACGGCTGAACTAAAACGGAGTATGCTTCTACTGGGTAAAAAAGAGCTCTCCTCTTACCCTATTGATGTGCTTATTATTGAGAAGGAACGTGGGGTTTATACGGAGGCGTACAAGTCGCTCACAAAGGATTTTTATTTAAATTTAGGAAATAGAAATTAGGGTTGAGCTATAAGGAGATAAGCTAACAATTAAATAGAAATCATTAACAATTAATATTTCTTATTTGCTCCTATCTTTTACTTTTAACCTACTTTGACCGAAAGTAAGGCGAAACTAAGGTGTTAGGAAACTGAATATCAATAGGAAAAAGAGGTTCTAAGAAATACTGAAGAAAAATGTTGAAAATGTAAAATGATTAAAAAAAACTGCAAAATTAGTATATTACTGAATTAGGCAATTCAGTTAATTATTCTTATCTTTGCTCTCTAAATAATAAACTCTAAAATGCTTAAATTCATTGCCTTTTTCGTCTCTTGCTTTACCTTTGCCCAACCTACTATTAAGGATATGATTGCCAAAGACTCCCTGCTCTATGCCGTCACAACTGACGGTAAAATCAAGTGCTGGAATCTTTCTACCGAAAAGAAAAAGACTGTAACTCATAATTCAAGATTTACTTTTACGGCAATCGGTTCGGACAAACAACAAAACGTAGTAGTAGGCACGAACGACGGTAAACTCTTCACCCTTTCTGATAAAGGTTTGCAATTACTGCACGCAATGCAAAAGCCTTATACTATAGAACATATTGTTTTCAATTCGCAAAACGAACCTTATCTCATTATCCGCAATGCGCTCTACGCACCACTTACCCAAACTTATTGGACAGCCTTTCCGCAGCAGACCACTGTAGGTATTAGGATAGAAAAGCGCGCAAAAGAGTTCTTTCGCTTTCCTTCTTGCGTGTTCGTTGATGCGCACGACGTGATTTGGATGACCAATTTTTATGGTGAATTTGGCGGTAGCTTCCAATTGTTCGATAGCAAGGAACGCAAACCTCTTAACCGCTCTATCGAAAACCTTGAGCTAGGATTGTTTTTCCCACAGAGCATTTTCAGTGATGGCAAAACCGATGCCGTGTATATTGCTTCGGGCTTACAACATCTCATCAACTCAAGCGATATTTTTAAGATAGACAATTACACTGCCGAGAAAATACTCAATGATGATGATTTTGACCTAAACAACCGTCTTTTTATAGGAGCTTCCACCATTGACCCTGTGACCCAAACGCTCTATATTGCCACCCAAAAGGGTATTTACAAAACCTTTTTATCTGAAAGCGGAAAAATAGGCAACTTAGAACTGCTCTGCGAACCTAAGCTTCGCTGGGAGAGAGAGCCCTTGGCTATAGGTGCTAAAATGGCGATAAAGAAGTTGTTACTTGTGAGAGGCAAATTGCTGTTCCTCACCTCCCAAAATGGGATAGGGGTTTTCGAGAACGGAAATATCAGCTACTTGAAGTAAAAGATTGTTTATTATTTATTATCTTTGCAACAGAACAATCACTCTATGATAGTACCCACAGGTTTAGAAGAACGCGCAAATACCGCTGAAGCCCTACAGCAATTAGCTACTTGTGCGCCTTTTGCTATTGAAGAAGAGAAAGTACAAGAGTGGTTTGAGGAGTATATAGATTAGGAAAGAAGCTAGAAAGACCTTCAGAAGAAACCTTTTTGTTAATTGATAAAAGTTTTATATTTTTGCCTCAAAAAAATACAGAATATTATGACTTATACTCTTACTATTACCAGTGATAGCCCAATGGCGATGAGCTTTATAAAGTACGCAAAAAGTCTTGACTTTGTAAAGGTTACCAAAACAAAAGAGACTAAAAAAGTAATACCTGCAACAACTGAAGAAGTTGAAGAAGACGAGTACGGTATTCCAATTAAATACCGTGAGAAAATTATGGCAATATCTAAAGAATCTAATAAAAACATCGCACGCCGTTGGGACGAAGACCTTGCAAAATTAGAAGAAAAACAAGCTATATGATAGTAATTTCGGACACCAACATTATTTATAGCTGTTTCTATAAACCAGAAGGAGTTATAGCTACCATATTGAGAGATAAAAAGAAAACAATTCAGTTTACCGCCCCTGACTATCTAGATGAGGTAGAAGAGCACTTGCCTGAAATTATGAAAGACAATCATTTGTCTAAATAACAAGCAAATGCCCTTCTCAAAGAATTTATACAGAATATTACTTTTTTCAAAGTTAAAGATATTCCAAAGGAATATATAAACAAAGCTAAAGATATAGCACAATCAATAGACCCTGATGACTATCCTTTTATTGCACTTCACCTTGAGAAAGGACATAAAATCTGGACTTGTGACTTAAAACTATCGAATGGTTTAAAAGAAAAGGGATACGATATTTGTGTAACAACCAAAGACCTTAAAGCTAAACGCTACAAGAAGAGAACTTAAAAACAACAATAGCTTCATATCACAAACAAAACTTGCCGTGCTACGACTGCTACGTTAAGATTACTTATTTGTTAATGAGTGTACTTGCTTATCTACTAATTATACACTACCTTTGCCTCGTTATTTTAGCATTTCACAGAAGATGAACCAAGAAGTATTTACTGCTCTGCAAAACAAACTGAAAGTGGGTAACCGTCGTGGCGTGCACCTGAATGCACTTCCTGGTGCTTCGCGCTATAAGTTTGATATCGCACGTCTCTCGGCTATATTCAAGAGCTTGCCCGAACGCTTTATCCTCGACTTACTCACTTTACGCAACCTCAACTTTTCGTTTTCTATTCACGATACCGAAAGCACGGATATAGATATCCCCCGTTCCCCCCAAGGGGGACAAGCCTCTAAAAATATACCTAAAGAACGTGAGGCAACCTTAGAAAAACTTGTAGATAGCATCGAAAACCTAATGTTCCAAAGCGAGGTTATCACTTCGGAAAAAGGGGTGAACACACTGGGCTTTGGCTTTCCCATACTGTTACGTCGGGATATGGGCGACGGACAACTAACAGCTGCGCCTATCCTGATTTGGTCGGTGAAGATAAAGCCAGCTAACCAAATGAATACGTGGGTAATAAGCCGTAGCGAGGAAGACCCTATCTACCTAAATGAGGTGCTCATCAACCACCTGCAAAACGATTCGGGCGTAAGCCTTAAACCCATCCCCGATGAGATGTTGGAAGACGGCAAAATCGATAAACCTGAACTCCACTCTCTTTGCTCGGATATCCTCAACCAACTAAAAGTTACCCAAAACTTGGATTTCCTGCTGAACAACTATACCGAGATTCTCCCTCTAAAAACCAAAGCGGAGTACGAAGAACTTTTGCCTAACAAAGGTGATGCTTTTATAGAAAAATGCGGTATCCTCTCCCTCTTTGAAGTCCAAAAGCAGAATATCATCAACGATTACGAATCGCTGAAAAAGGAATTTGTGCCTTTGCAGACAACAGCCAACGAACAATTCCAATCGCTGAGCGCTATTGAAACCGACCCCTCTCAACAGTCGATTTTGGAATCGCTGAAAAGTCAGCAGAAAATACTTATTCAAGGTCCCCCAGGTACAGGCAAGAGCCAAACGCTCACGGCGATTCTCATCAATGCTTTGGAAAACAAACAGAAAACATTAGTAGTCTGCGAGAAGCAAACAGCTCTCGAAGTGCTCTACAACGCCCTGCAAAACAAAGGTTTAGGCAGGTATTGTACAATGATAAAAGATGCTATTGCCGACCGCAGGCTGATTGTCGATACCGTGCGCAACCATATAGATAATGCCGAGTTTAAAAAAGAAACACCAGCCTTTCTCGAAAATCTCCTTGCCGAACAAGTGCAAGCAATACGCAAAATCACAACAGATATCAATGCTATTCACCACAAACTCAACCAACCGCTCCTCAACCAACTGTCGTGGACAGATGTAATGGCGGAGCTAATGCGCTACGAAACAGATAGAGAAGAACTCGACCTCTCGGCTTTTTCTTTTCAGTTTACCGATGAAGAATTTAGCTCTCTCGCACTCCTTTGGCAACAAGGTGAGGTGCTCTATCAGCGGTATGCACCTTACGCTCAAAATCATCTGTTCAACCCTAAAAAACTCACTGCTACCAATCTGTTTAACACCCAACAACAACTCGCCGAAGCCTTCAAGCAATATGCCCAGCAATGGGAGGCTATCCAGCAACAGAAAGCCGTTTATAAAGCCTATTACCTGCACAAGCGCAAAGAGGAATTTGTACAACAGTTAGACACATTAGCGCAATACCGCAATGAGTATGAGCTGATTACCGCTACGCTCCCCCCTACTTCACCTGTGTATCAACCAGAGGTGACCAAAGGATTTTTCTACAAGCTCTCAGCGCTCTTTTCTGCCGAGAAAAAGCAGGTGCTGAAAACCCAAAAACGCTTGCAAGAACTCTGTACTGCGATTAAAGCACTCAGTTTGCACCGCAATTTTTCGTCGATTGCTATTTCGGATAACTTATTACTCAACAAAACTGTTATCGCCGAGTACACTTCTGCTATTGCCCAAGCGCAAACCGATTTCGACAGCAAAGCCAATGCTGATTTTGCTGCCTTAGACCTGCTGAATTACTACGAACGCTCGTTTGTAAACGCTGATTTAGACAAGCTCATAAGCGAAGTGAAATCGCTTAAAAACCGTATAGAAGCTGATAGTTGGCTCGACGCTGTCAATTTTGGCAATACCTTTGCCGAGTTTGAAGCCTTTATCACCCGTAGTTTGGCGACTTACAACAGCTATCAAGCCGACCCTGCACAGCCTTTGGTAGCTCAGTACGAGTGGTTTGCATTCTTCCAATCGCTCAACGATTTCCAAGAGCGCATTGTTTTATCTCTTACCAAAGTAACGCATTGGGAAGCCTCCTTCCTCTACGCCTATTACACCTTGCTCTTGCAACGAAATGCCGATGATACGCTAAACTTCAACGAGCGCGATTATGCCGACTTTAAAAAGAAAGTACACTACTTTGCCTCTACCCAAAAAGATTTTATCGAGGGCTACTGGAATACCCAACAACGCAAAGCCGTAAAAACGTTTGAAGAGACCAACAAAGAGCTCACTGTGGCGAATCTCTACAACAAACGCAAAAGTGAAAAACACAACCGACTTACCTTGAGACAAATAGCGATGAAAGACACCGACCTCTTTACGAGTTTTTTCCCTATTATCCTCACCACCCCCGATGCTTGTTGCAATCTGTTTGAGAGCAAAAATTTCTATTTTGACAATGTGGTGTTTGACGAGGCGAGTCAGCTGAAACTCGAAGACAACCTGCCGGCAATGCTAAAAGGCAAGACGATTATCATCGCAGGTGATGAACACCAAATGCCACCGTCTAACTATTTTAGCAAAGTATTCGACGGTAGTGCTGAAGATGAGGACGACAACGAGGAAGAAGATGAAGTCCTCACCTACAAAAACGCGATGCTGAACATAGAGTCGCTCTTGGATTACGCTTTGGAATACCAATTCAGTAAGAACCATTTAGATTTTCACTATCGTTCTAAACACCCTTATCTGATTGATTTTTCTAACCACGCTTTCTACAACGCCCGATTGCGTCCGTTACCCAGTACCAAAAATCGTATCCCTATCCATTTCACTCAGGTAAATGGCACTTTTGATGAGCATATCAACCGTGAGGAAGCTACCGAAGTGTTGCGTATCCTCTCACAAATAGAGCCTCGTCCTGACGGTAGTTACCCATCGGTGGGGATTGCAACCTTCAATATCACCCAGCGCAACTACATACGCAAACAGATACTCCAAAAGCAAAACGACCCTACCCAAACGGCTTTCCGCGAGAAAATCAACGCCTTAGAACAAGCAGGACTCTTTATCAAGAACTTGGAGAACATACAAGGTGATGAGCGCGATATCATCATCTTATCGGTAACTTATGGCAAGAAGAAAGGCGGTAAGTTCGTACAGAGTTTTGGTCCGCTGAACTTCTCCAAAGGTTACAAACTGCTGAACGTGATTATCACCCGCGCCAAGGAACAGATATACGTGTGCAACTCTATCCCCGAAGAATTGTTAGCTACCTATAAAGACGCTTTAGCGCAAGAAGGCACTAACAACCGCCGCGCTGTGCTCTACGCCTACCTCGCCTATGCCCGTGCTGTAAGCGACGGCAATGATGCCCTTCGTCGTGAAATCCTATCGGAACTCGACCTCTACGGACACAAACACACTGATATCGACCAGCAAAATAAAAGTGCTTTTAAAGAACAAACCTACCGTCAGCTTAAAGAAAAATACCCCGACCAGCGTATTACAATGGACTACGAGTTTGGGGGTTATACTATCGATATTTTGTTAGCACCCAAAGAAGGCAAGCCCGTAGCCGTAGAATGCCTTAGCAAACCCCTTTACAACAACGATTTAGCCTATTTAGAAGACCTGCACAAGGAAAAAATATTGCTCAACGCCGGCTTTGACTACAAAAGGAAATGGGCAAAATGATAATGACGAGGAACAAATTACGAGAGACGAGGGACGACTATTGTATTTCTTGTTAAAAGGTTATTATTTGTTTTTGTTTAGGCAGCTTTAATATATAAAACATTCGATGCAATAGATAAGACAGGAGCTAATACTCAATATTATAGAGAAATATTTACTAATATGAGTAATGCAGCATTTGAAAAATTTATAAAAAGAAGATTGCCTTTTAGAGTACATGTAGATGCATTTAAAGTAGAACCTACAATGAATGATGCTTTCGATGGGTTTAAAGTATTAAATAAGCCATTGATGGAAAAGGTAAAACTTCCATACTTATTCAAGGATAAAGATGGTAATCCGATAGAAACAAAAGAATGCTTAACTGGATATGTTAACATTAAACGTATGAAACAGATGGTTATTAAGAAAAATAATACATCTATTAATATAACCAAAAGAGATGCAACAGGTAGATTAACGTCTGGAGATAAAGGTGGTGTTCATTCAGATAAAGAGTTTGAGGCTAATATGGCACTTGGTCTAGAAAATACTCTTATAGAGAATGCTAGAGTTAAAGCAGATGCTATGAAAGCTAAATCTGAAGCTTATAATATAATAAATACAAAAGGAGAAGTTTCTTTTGAAGAGATAGATCCTG
>ERZ773054.1860-NODE-1860-length-11789-cov-18.241946_pt1 | contig 11789 bp, 7 predicted proteins | sample MGYA00580630_ERZ773054 | MGnify/ENA primary metagenome ERZ773054 (study PRJEB29015, sample SAMEA2737994) | human oral metagenome | biome: human oral; feature: human-associated habitat; material: dental | place: China | collected 2115 ... | reverse complement strand
TGGTCGTGCCCGGCTCCGGCTTGGTGAAAGAGCAGGCGGAAAAAGAAGGCTTGGACAAAATCTTCACCGACGCAGGCTTCGAATGGCGCGAACCCGGCTGCTCCATGTGCCTGGCCATGAACGCCGACCGCCTCGCACCGAAAGAACGCTGCGCCTCCACCTCCAACCGCAACTTTGAAGGACGGCAGGGCAACGGCGGCCGCACGCACCTTGTCAGCCCCGCCATGGCAGCGGCCGCGGCGGTGGCCGGACGGTTTGTGGACGTGCGGGAGTTGTAATCTGTAAAAAGGAAGTGCAGGCTGCTTTTGAGATGCTTTTCGGCGTTTCAGGCAGCCTGCATTTACAGCGGTTTACACCCATCCGTCCAAGCGGGCATTGATGTTGCCCTTTCTTTAATAAACCTACCCACGAAAGGAAACCGCCATGGGATTGGATATGCGCCCGTTGAACAAGCCGAAAGCAGGCAAAGAACAACGCTTTTACGAACTTTACCGCCTGATAACGTCAGACAATCTTCCGCCCGATCAATATGATGCGCTGTTGGAAGAATGGTTCGGCCTCGGCATACCCAGCTACGAAACCATCAACGCGCCGCAAGTGGGCAAAGATGCACGGGCAGATGCTTGGCTGCGCGAACGATACGATGCCCACGACAGCCCGGACAAACCGCCGTTTGACGAAGTTTATGAAGATTATCAAGGTTATTATGTCATCGAACTGGCTCCAGAAAGGGGCAGCGTGCCGGTATACCGCGCCTTCGGGCAGGATGAAAACGTATTCCGAGGCCAGTTTTTGGCCGACTGCCAAGAGTTGATCGGCGAAGATTTGCTCAATGAAGCATGGTCGAACCATCTGGCCGAAGAAGCCGTGGACTACGCCCAACGCTTGATTGCCGCCGTTGCCCCCGCCGCGCAGCAGCACGGCTTGGAATACCTGAAAGACCAATACGAAGCGCCCGAAGCCGAGCCCGAAAGCTTGGAAAGCCAACTGCACATCGTCTATTCTTTGGCGCGCTGGCTGATGTTTTACGGCAGCCGTGGGCACGGTTACGAAGCCGATTTCTAACCCGCCCGCCGTAGGGGCTGCCTGAAAACCAAGGAGTGGGGCAATGGACAAACCCGTGCTGAAAAACGACATTATGGCCGACGGATCGCGCCTGTTCCTGCAACTGCCGCAAACCTGCCCGCCCTCGCGCCTAATGTGGCGGATTATCCGTTTCGGCGGCCTGCCCACCGCCTTTCGCCCCGATTTGGTTACAGATGAAACGTGGATGGATTTCCGCTACAAAGGCTGGAAATTCAGTATTCACAATCCATATGGCGAATATTGGTTCTTTGCCGAAAACAGCGAATGCCCCGAAGACATATTGCACCGCTTGGCAGAATATTTTACCCGCCTGTCCGGCCAAGACAGCAGCTGATAAGGCATTTGTTCGTTGGCATCCAATCCGTTTTCAGGTAGCCCGAAAAGCTCAGTACAGGTTGCCTTTACACCATCGCCCTCAGAAAGGAAAAATCATGAAACACCGATACGCCACTTTGTTACCGCTGTTGCTCTGCACAGGGTTTGCCCTTGCCGAAACGCCGCGCCTGCTGCCGCCGCTTCGTCAAAACGTGACCATCCCCCAAGGCACGCCGATGCGTTATCAGGGTACGCTCAAGGACGCGACCAATTTCGCCGTGTTGGTTGGCAGGATGCGTTTGGAAGGTTGGCTGTATGCCGATTTGTCGCAAGACGACGGCCAGGCTGTGTGGAGTATAGCCTTCAAGCCCACGCCCGCCGCACGCGCCAAGCTGCCCTATATCGCCGATGACTATAACGACGCGGAAATCGAAATTATGCTGCGCCCGCCGCACCGCAACTATTTCACCCCGGCCGATGTGAGATCGATGCTGCCCGCCGCCTGGCTTCAAGGCAACCCGCGCAAAATCCGCCGCCCCGCCTCGATTGAAATCAGCCGTTTGGAAATGGGCATAGAATGCGACCACCGCGACTATAACGCCGTGGTCAACAAAATCGGTACACGGCCGCGTTCGGGCAAAATGCCGGATAACGGTGAGGGATGCTAGCCTCAGCAGGCCGATATTCCTGCCCCTACCACAGCCTTCAGAACTTTTACCCCGAAGGCTACCTGAAAAGGCAGTGCAGGCTGCTTTGTTGTCATCCGAAACACGCAAAAGCAGCCTGCAACCCATTTTATGGATAAACAGTAAATGACTTATCCTGTTCTCAACCGAAAGCAGCCTGCACTTTTGAAAATTAAAGTGCAGGCTGCTTTTTTTGCCGAATCCTTGGCGATTAATCGAAGCGGCGGATGTATTTCACTTCCACGCCGGACGAATTTGTGCCCATTTTGGCAATGATTTGGAACGAACGCGCCAGTTGGTAAATCAGCTTCACGGTTTGGCTTGATGTCTGCAAACCCGCTTCGTAGCTCAGCGACAGGTTGTGGGTGAGCTGTTTGCCGAAGGTGAGCACCTGCTGCGCGGGGTTCATTTCGCCGGTGGCGGCATTGCGCGTCTGCTCGCTGGTCAGGCCGAAGTTGTCGAGCAGGCCGGTGCGGTCGGCCACTTTGCCGGCCAAAAATGCGCTGGCGGCGGTGGCCAAGGCTGCATTGTCGCCGCTGTTGCCGCTGCTGGCGCGGTTCAGAATCAGCCAGGACAATTTGTCTTTTTCGCTCATCGGCTCGTTGGTGACCAGGCGGATGCGCGGCTCGTTCAGGTTGCCCAGCACTTCCACGCCTGCGCCGACGGGCGAATTACGCCGTTCCGCACGGATGTTCAGGTTGGGCTGGCTGATGGGGCCGACAAACGAAATAATGCCTTTTTTCACCACCAAATCCTGCCCGTAGGCTTTGTATTGGCCGCGAACCACGTGCACGCTGCCCACGGCCTGAATATCGCTGGTGGTGGACGATTTGAGTGCTAGCTGGCCGCCCAGCGTTACTTTCAGCCCTTCGCCGCTGAAATGGAATTTGTTGTTCAAATCAAAGACCAGATTCAGATTGAACGGCATGGGTTTGGCGGGTTCGGGCTTGGTTTCGCCCAAAACGACCACGTCGTCGTCCAGCGTGGGCGCATTGCTTTCCTGAAAACCGAAGCGGCCTTCGTCGGTGACCAGTTTACCGTCCAAAGTGAAGCCGTTGTTGCCGTACAGCACTTTGGTGGTGCCGGACACGGTGAGCTGGCGGTTTACTTGGTCGAGCACGGGATAGCGTTCAAACACCACTTGCGCATCGACATTCGGCGTGCTGTTGGCGAGCGTGGCGCTGCCAGTGAGCGTTACCGTACCGTTTTTGCGCGCGAATTGCAGGCTGTCCACCAGCCAGCGGTCGCCGTCCAGATGCGATTTGAGCGTGCCGTTGTCGAGGATGATGCCGATTTGGCGGTGGCGGTAGCTTAAATTGTCGCCGGTCAGCGTGCCGCCGAGCTTCGGCTGGTTCACTTGGCCGCCAATGGTGATGTTCGCCTGCAGGCGGCCGGTTACGGTTTGGCCGATGGGCATCACGTTGCGCAGCGATTCCAGGTTTTCGTTGGTCAGGTGCAGGCTGCCTGACACGGGCGCGGTCAGCAGGTTGCCCTGTCCGAATGAGCGCAGGATGTTGTATTGCCCCTGTACTTTGCCGTAGCGCGTGTCGGCCTGCACTTGGTTTTGAATGCCGCGACCGTCCAGCGTGGTGTTCAGTACGAAGCCGCTCAAATTCAGGGCTTGCTTGCGTGCGGTGGGCAGAATCACGTCGCCGCCCTGCTGTTTCAGCTGCAAAAAGCCGCGCGGGCTGTGGCTGTATGACATATCCCAGTTGGCGGCAATCACCAAATCGTGTTCCACCGGCGGTTTGTAGAAATTGTGCAGTTGCGCCAAGTGCAGCTGGTTGGCCGAGCCTTTGGTGTTCAGGCCGGATTGCGCATCCCATGAAAATTGTTGCAGCTGCAATGTGCCGCCCAATGCCTGCCAGTTGGCGGCGCTGAGCACCACGCGTTTGGCACCGGCTTCCAGCTTCATGGCGTTTTGCAGGCGCAGTTGCAGCGCGCCGCCCACGTCCAGCGTGCTGACCGTTCCGTGCCATTGCTGTGCATCGTTCAGGCCGCCGTTGGCTGCAATATTCAGCGTGAGCGGTTTTTTGTCGATGTGCAGGCTGCTTTGCGCTTTGATTTGGTGTTGGCGCAGCGTGCCGTTCAGTTGCACGTCCGCCTGCTGGATTTGCGTGCCGCCCGCGCTGATGCCGTTGCCTTTGAGCGATACGTTCAGCGGACGGTTAACATCAGGTGAGGCCTGCACGGTGAAATCGATATTCTGTGCTTTCACGGCATCGCCCACGGCAAATTGACGCGCCTGTCCGGCGAGCTTGGCTTCCATTTGCGTGAAGCCGTCTGCGGTGCTGGTCAGCGTGCCTTTGGCGGTGAGCAGCCCTTGCAGGCCGAAGCCGAACAAATGCAGGTTCGGCGCGTGGATGTCCAATGCCAGCGTGTCGCCGCGTTTGCCGAATGCGCCTTGGGTGCGGATGTGGTTGCTGCCCAGTTGGATGTCGGTGTTTGCCTGGCTCAAATGTTTGTTTTCATAACGGATATCGCCTTTGCCGGACAAGGGCGCGCCCGATACGGTGGATGGCGAAAAGTGCAGGCTGCTTTGGAAGGATTGTTTGGCCAATTCGCCGCCGGCGGTGATTTTGCCGTTGATGTTGCCTTCGGGCAGGCCGGGATAAAGTTTGGCGGGATTGAAGCCTTGGCTTTCCGCCGTGGCGGAGAGTTTTTGGTTTTGGAACAGTTGCAGGCTGCCTGAAACTTTGAGTTTGCCGCCTTGGTTGGGCAGGATTTCGCCGTTTTCAATCAGCAGCGTGCGTTGCCCTTTGGCGGTGTCGGTGGCGATTTTGAGCGTGCCTGTGCTTTGGGCGCGTTCGGTTTTCAGCTGCCACGCAATATTCGGCTCGGTGAATGTGCCTTTGGCGTGCAGGCTGCCGTTGAGCGTGCCTTGGATGGGGGTGGACAGCGTTGCCGCATCGGCCACGGTGAGCTGTTCGATTTTGGCTTGCAGGTTCAGCGTTTGCTTTTGTGCGTAAATGCCGCCGTTGAGCGTGATTTGGCCGTCTTTCATCAATTGTGCGCGCACATCGGGAATTTCGATGGCGCCCGAATCGTTGATGTGGAAGGTGCCGGCAAGGGTGCGCACGGGAATGCCGTCTTGATTGGCCGGTTTCGGTTGCTCGTTGCGCAAATCCAGCGAGCCGTCCAGCGCCATGTCTTTATCCAGATTCGGATGCACGCGCAGGTTGAACACCAAATCGGCCTGCGGCAGGTTCGGCATGAAGGCCCGCGGATTGATGTTCTGGCCTTGGATATCGACGTGTTCGATAAGCTGGCCCAGATGTTCGGCAAACGGGCGGATTTGGGTGCTGGCATGCAGGCCGACGCCGTTGCCCGTCAAATCGGTTTTCAGTTGGATTTGCTGCAGGCTGCCTGACGCGTTCAATGCGTTGTCCACCGCAATGCCGTCCAGCTCACCTTTGGACAGCAGCTTGCCGTTCAGGGCAAAGGGCGACTGGGTTTGCAGGCTGACTTGCCCTTTGGTGGCCGCCCAATAATTATCCAGCGCCTGCACGTCCAGCAAATGCTGCCGGTGGTCGTAATGGTAGGCTGCGCGGATACGGTTCAGGATTTCGGTTTTGTTCTGCGTGATTTTGCCCACTTCAATCTGCTGCACGTCAATCTGCACGGGCAGGCTGATGCTTTGCGGCAGTTCGGGTGCAGGCTGCTTTGGTTTCGGTGGCGTGGGTTTGGTGGCAATATGCAAATCGCCCAACGCCAGTTTCTGCACCAGCAAGTGCCGCTGCCACAAGGCTTGCGGCTGCCATGCCAATTCCACGCGGCTGAATTTCAAATCCGCGCTTTCGGTCTGCACGCTGACCTGGTCGGCGGCAAATCCATGCCACACGCTGCCGGAGAGCGATTCGGTTTCAATCTGCACATTGGAAAAACGCGGCACCTGCTTCAAGGCGAAGCGCAGGCCGTCGGTGGTGGTCAAAAGCCAGACCACGCCTGCGCCCAAGCCTGTAATCAGCGTGAGCGAGCCGAACAGCGTGTATTTCAGCCAGCGGTAACGCGGCCGCTTCGGCGGAACGGGTGCAGGCTGCTTTGTGTCTTCGTTTTCAGGCAGGGGAAGTGTGGAAACGGAATCGGTCATAACGGAAATAATGCGAAAAAATTAAAAACGGGTGCCGAGGCTGATGTGCCAGCGGATTTTGCGGTCGTGGTGGCCATAGGCGATATCGAACGAGAACGGGGCGATCGGGCTGAACCAGCGCACGCCCAAACCTGTGCCGTGGCGCGGCGTGATGGCTTGGAAGGTTTGCGCCGTGCCGCCGATGTCGTGGAACACCGCCAGCGCGAAATCGTTTTTAATCGGATATTGGTATTCCAAGCTGGTCACGAACATGGCGCGTTCCGGCAAGACCGCAGAGCTGCCGGGAATGCGCCGTCCGATGCTGTCCAATTCGTAACCGCGCACGGACGATGCGCCGCCGGTGCGGAACATGAGCGACGAGGGCACGCCGTTGGTATTGTAATTGCCATTGCTATAGACATAGCCCAGTTCGCCGCGCACCACGAAAGTGCCCAACGCTTTGTTTTCCGGCGTGAAATAATAACCCGCGCTGCCTTTGACGCGTGCCATGAAGGAAGACGACATCAGGCGGCCCAGCGTGGTGCCGATTTTGCCGTCGAAATAATAACCGTTGGCGGGGCGCAGCGTGGTTTCGATGCTCTGTTTGCGCCATGATGCGGTGAGCATGGTGGCATAGCGGCGGTCCAGTTTGAGGTTCTGTTCGGGAATCCTTCCGTCTTCGGCAATAAATTCAATGCCGTAGCGCGCGTCGATGCCGCTGCGGTCGCGCACGCGCCAAATGCCGCTGGTAACGGAGCGCGTTTCCAGTTTCTGCGTGGTGTTGCGCTTGTAGGCCAGATTGCTCGTCCAATAATAGCCGGAGCTTTGGCGCGGCTGGCTGATGCCGACGCTGAAATTGGTTTGATAGCGGTCCATGGCGAACGATGTGGAGCCGACATAACCGCGGTTGAACAGGTTGTAGTGCTCATAGCCCAGCGAACCGCCCAGCCCGTATTCGGAATCGAAGCTCAAGCCGGCTTCGATTTTCTGGCGCGGCAGTTCGGTGACGGAGACTTTCACGGGCACGCGGTCGCCCTGCCGTTCGTCAAAAGCAGCCTGCACCGATGCGCCGGAATAATGGCTGTTGTTTTCCAGGGCTTGCTGGTAATCCAGCAATTTGTCCAAATCGTACACGTCGCCCGGTTTGAATTGCGCCAAACCTTCGATGACGGAAACGGGGTAGTGCCGGTTGCCTTCAATTTGGAAATCGCCGAAGTAAATCGGCTGCTGGCTGTTGATTTGCACCGACAAATCGGCGCGGTGCGTTTGCGGATTGACGGTGGCTTGGGTTTGGGTGAGGGTGGCCAGCGGGTATTTGCGGCGGGTCACGGCGCTCAGGGCTGCCGTTTTGCTGGCCGACCAGTGTTCTTGGCGGAAGGGCGCGCCCACGGGCAGCTGCCACGAACGCAGGGCGTTTTTATAGTAAGTGCCCAATTCGCGGTCTTTCAGGATGTCGCCTAGAATGGCCACATTGACTTGGTCGATGTGGGTGCGTTCGCCGGCGGCCACTTTCACCAACCAGCCTGCACCTTGGCGGCTCACGGAAACCTGCGCGTTGAAATAGCCTTCGGTTTTGAGCAGGTTTTGCGCTTCTTTCGGGGTGTCTTCGGCAAGGAAGTTGATTTGTTCGTCGTCCAGTTCTTCCCGGCGCTGGTGGTCGATAATCGGCAGGTATTTTTCCAGCAGTTCCTGCAGTTCTTGATTATCGACTTGAACGGTGACGGGGTATTTGGGTTTGAGCGGTTTGTCTGATTCGGTGGTTTTGGAGGAACCTTTGGCCGGTTCCTCGGCAGCCTGTGCGTCTTCTGCCCATGCGGCGGTGTGGGCGAACAGGCTCAATGAACAGAGACAGGCGATGAGGCGGAGGCGGTGTTGTGCCATAAGGGTGCGTCTTAATGTGGGTGTTGTAAGGTTCCATGCAGCCTGCACGGGGCGGCCGGCGGGAAAGCGGTATTGTAAGGGCTATGGGGGAACTTGCCAAATGCTGCGGTGTAAAAATCAGGGTGCAGGCTGCTTTTGCCATGGGCGGTATCCCAAGCGCGGGTATGGCGGCGCAACGCCATGTCCACCGTTCCGACACGGCGGCCGCCATTTAAAAAGCAGCCTGCACATGGGGTGCGGAAGGTGCAGGCTGCTTTTGGGATGGGGCAGGCTCACATGTCCACGCAGTCCACATCGATATGCCAACGGATGCGGTGGTGGCGTGTTTGCTGTGCGTAATGCGCCCACAGGTGCAGGGCTTGGTGCAGCGCGTTGCGGTCGGTGCTTTCTACGAAGACTTGCGCCCGTTCGCGTGCCGCCAGCCGCGCCATCGTCATCGGCACTGCACCGAATTGGTAAACGTGTTCGGGCAGGTGCGCCGCCACGGTATCGCGCAGGCGGTTGAGCCATTCGGTGGCTTCGGACAATTGCGGCGCATCGGCGCGGACGGCGGCCTGAAAACCGAACGGCGGCAGGTTCAGCAGTTCGCGCTGTGCCGATTCGTGGTCGGCAAAGAGGGCGTAATCCTGCGCTTTCACGGCGGCGAACACGGGATTGTCTGGCAGGCGCGTCTGAATCAGCACGCGTCCTGCATGTTCGGCGCGTCCTGCACGGCCTGCCACCTGCATCAGTTCGGCAAACAGGTGTTCGGGCGCGCGGAAGTCGCTGCTGAACAACGCGCCGTCGGCATTCAGCACCACCACCAGGTTCAGCCGTGGGAAGTCATGTCCTTTGGCGAGCATTTGCGTGCCGACCAGGATATCGATTTGGCGGTTGTCGATTTGCGCATACAAATCCGCCCAGTCGTTTTTGCGGCTGGTGCTGTCCCTGTCCACACGGGCGATGCGTGCCTGTGGCAGGAGGCTGCGCAGGGTTTCTTCCGCCCGCTGCGTGCCTTGTCCGACGGCGGTCAAATCCTGATTGCCGCATTCGTTGCATGCGTGCGGGATGGGCTGGCGGAAATCGCAATGGTGGCAGCGCAGTTGGCGCGCGCGCTGGTGCAGCACCATTTTGGCGGAGCAGTGCGGGCAGCCGAACGTGTGGCCGCAGTCGCCGCAAAACAGGGCGGGGGCGAATCCGCGCCGGTTCAGATACACCAACGACATGCCGCCGCGTTGCAGGTTGTCTTTCAGCAGCGACAGGGCTTGCGGCGAAAAGCCGTTTTCCAGCGGCAGGCGGCCGGTGTCGAGCAGGGTGATTTCGGGCAGTTTGGCGGCGGGATTGGCGCGGTGCGGCAGCGAAAGCAGGGTGTATGCGCCGGTTTTGGCTTTGTGCCAGCTTTCCAGGCTCGGCGTGGCGCTGCCCAGCACGATGGGGCAGCCGTTTTGTTTGGCGCGCCACACGGCCAGATTGCGGGCGTTGTAACGCAAATCGCTGTCTTGCTTGAACGAGTCGTCGTGTTCTTCGTCTACAATCAGCAGCCCTAAATCGGCCATGGGTGTGAACACCGACAGCCGCGTGCCGACAATCAGTTTGGCGTGTCCGAGCAGGGCGCGCAGGTAGTCTTGGCTGCGCTGTGCGGCGGCGGTCTGGCTGTGCAACACGGCGGTGGGGACGTTGGGAAAGCGTTGGGCGATGCAGTGCAGCAGTTGTGGCGTTAGGTTGATTTCGGGCAGCAGAAACAGCACTTGCCGCCCTTCGGCCAGCACTTTGGCCATCACGTCGAAATACACTTCGGTTTTGCCGCTGCCGGTGATGCCGTGCAACAAGAACACGCCGAACCGCCCCAAAGATTGGGCGACGGTGTCGGCGGCACGGCGTTGTTCGCTATTCAGCGTGTGTTGCGATTGGGGGATGGGTGCAGGCTGCTTTTCGTGTTGGGCAATCCAGCCCTGTTCGGTGTATTTTTGCAGCAGCGTGGCCGCCTGCGCGTGGATGTTTTTCAAGGCGGCCATGTCGGCGCCGCCGTGTTGCAAGGCGTGCCAGAAGGCGGCCTGTTTGGTGTGCCGTGCCGGCGGTGCAGGCTGCTTTTTGCCTTCTTCGGACAGCGTGTACACGATGGGCGGTGCAGGCAGCGCAGCGGGTTTGTGTTCTTTCAGAGCCGATGGCAGCGCGGTGAAGGCGGTTTGTCCGACAGGGTAGTGGTAATAACGTGCGGCAAAGCCGACCAGCTCGCGCCAAGTATCGGGCAGCAGGCCTTCGTCCAACACGGTTTCGATGGGCAGGATTTTGTCGGGCGCAATATCGGGCTGTACGCCGGTTGCCCACACAATGCCGACCTGTTTCTGACCGCGCAGCGAAACCAGCACGCGGCTGCCGGGGGGCAGGGCGGTGTCGTTGGCGTAGGTGAGCGGGGGCAGGGGGGAATTGAGGGCGATGTGGTGGTAAATCATGATGACGCTGGGGTGCAGGCTGCTTTCTGTATTGTATAGTGGATTAAAATTGCAATGATACGGCGTTGGCTCGCCTTGTCTCATTTTTATTTTAATCCACCATATTGAAAGGACTGGAAATGGCCGTTTGGCAGACCACCCGCTTTCCCATCGATTTGAGCACGCCCAAAATCATGGGCATTGTTAATGTAACGCCAGATTCTTTTTCGGACGGCGGCCGTTATAACCAAAATGTGCAGGCTGCCTGCGCCCACGCCGAGCAGCTGCTGCGCGACGGTGCGGATATTTTGGACATCGGCGGTGAATCCACCCGCCCGGGCAGCGCGCCCGTGTCTCCCGAAGACGAATGGCATCGCGTGCGCGGCGTGCTGGCGGAAGTATCGCGCTGGAACGTGCCCGTCAGCTTAGACACGCGCCACACTTCCGTGATGCAGGCTGCTTTGGAACACGGCTATATCGACATCGTGAACGATGTGCAGGCGCTGGAAGACGAAGGCGCGGTGGCCCTGCTCGCACAGTCTGCCGATACCGGCATCTGCCTGATGCACATGAAAGGCCGGCCCCACAATATGCAATCCCACGCGCAATACCGCGACACCGTTGCCGAAGTGAAGCAATACCTGCGCGAGCGCACCGAAATTTGCACGCAGGCAGGCATTGAGCGCAAACGCATTGTGTGGGACATGGGCTTCGGCGTGTGGGACATGGGCTTCGGCTTTGCCAAAGATTTGCCGCACAATCTCCAGCTCATGCGGCACCTGCGCGAATTTGCCGACGAATATCCCGTGCTGGTCGGCGTGTCGCGCAAACGCATGATTGGCGAAATGACCGGCCGCACCGACCCGATGGAGCGCGTGTCCGGCAGTGTGGCCGCCGCCCTGTTCGCCTACACGCAAGGCGCCGCCATTTTGCGCGTGCACGATGTCCGCGAAACGGCAGACGCGCTTAAAGTATGGCAAACGCTCGCGCCTGCTGCATAAGATTAGTCAAAGCAGCAAATCAGGGCTATAATACTGCCATTTTGTTCAGTGCAGGCTGCTTTTGTCCGCATAATTTCTATTGATAAAGCCAGAAAGGTTTACCCCATGACCATTGAATTGAAAGTCCCCGATATCGGCGGCCACGAAAACGTGGACATCATCGCCGTGGAAATCAAAGCAGGCGACACCATCGCCATCGACGACACGCTGATTACATTGGAAACCGACAAAGCCACCATGGACGTTCCTGCCGAAGCCGCAGGCGTGGTGAAAGAAGTGAAAGTGAAAGTGGGCGACAAAATTTCCGAAGGCGGCGTGATTGCCGTGATCGAAGCCGCCG
>ERZ773054.1859-NODE-1859-length-11792-cov-11.555167_pt1 | contig 11792 bp, 13 predicted proteins | sample MGYA00580630_ERZ773054 | MGnify/ENA primary metagenome ERZ773054 (study PRJEB29015, sample SAMEA2737994) | human oral metagenome | biome: human oral; feature: human-associated habitat; material: dental | place: China | collected 2115 ... | reverse complement strand
GCGCTGCGCGCGGCGGGCGTGCTGGGCGAAAAGCCGCTGGCCGCCCACTACCGCACCGAAGCACGGCTGCTGGCCGCCCTGGCCAGACTGGAGCAAGGCCCGCCCGATCTGGCCGCCCTGGCTATTTGAGTGAACGGCAGGCGGATGCGAATGCGGGGCGGCTTTCACCAGGCCCTGTTCAGCGTCTGACCGTGAGGGGCAAAAGAACAGATCGGGATGGTCGCAGGGCGCAAACGGGCTTTGCGGTTCGGCAAGCATTTGCAATACAGCGAAGCGCCCAAGCCCCCTTTTCATGCCTACGGACAGAGATTGCAAACAGGCCCTCAAAAATCCACCGTCGCGCTCAGCAGCACGGTGCGGCCCGGCGTGTGCAGCGTGTTGGCCGCGTCGATGGACGGGCGCGAGTTGCCCGACGGCGGCAGTGCTGCGCTGCTGAAGGCGCGGCTGATCGCAGGCCCCATGCAGGGGCATGGGCGGTAGAGGTGGCGCCCCACGGCATGGAGAGCATGCGCAGCAGAAAGCCGAATTCGCGCTACTCGTGCTGTCAGTCGAAGCTGGCCGCCAGCTGGTACGCCACGCCGCCTGTGGCAAAGCGCGCGTGCAGCCTCGCATCAGCCGTGCGCCACCGGTCGCGCCGAAAATCCAGTCTGGCGCCAGCAGCGTGCGCGGGTTGGGCGCGCACGGCATCGGCACGCCCGGCGCCAGGCTGATGCCCCGGTTCACGCCATCCAGGCTGTCGCGCGACTCGAACAGATTCACCGACAGACGTGCTCGAGCGCTGCGCCATTCCAAGCCCAGGGCCGCCAGCCGCGCGTCCAGCTTTGCGGCTTGACGGGGCCTTTGCCGTTGTGTCAGACGGCGTTCAAGCACAGCCCCATTCCTGCTGCGGGCCAAAACGCCGTCCCGCGTCACATGCGGACCCCGCTGGTCTTCGCTCATGAACGCCTTCCCGCATGCGCGTACGAGCGACAGACCTACAGGACGCAAGCCGCCTTTCCGAGCACCGTCATCGCTGGCTTGGCCGTCGCCACGCGCCGTCTGTGCCTGCGCGGCCCGCGCCTATACTTTTAAAAAAGGAGCGAATTCAGAGACGAAAAAACCCATTTTAGGTCGATTCCACTAGGACATCATGCTATTGATAAAGGAGCGAAATTCTTCCTGATGACTCTTGCTCCGAACGCATCAGAATCTGTTCATGCTCAGGCCGTGAGGAGCTGCGGGCCGGGCTGCAAGGCGCAGACGGGATTTGTGGCTCGGTAGGGGTTTGCAATGCCGCAGGCTGCCCGAGGCCAAGCCCCTGCCCGCACTTTCTGCACCCACGGGCCGATTGCGTGCAGGCGCTCAGGCGCTTTGCCGCAGCCGCTCAATCAGGCCATTGAGTTCGTCCAGCGATGCGAACTGCACGGCCAGTTCGCCAGAGATGGGCGCGCCCTGGCGGCGGGTTTTTTTCACGCGCACCTGCACCTGCGCCAGCAGCAGGTCGGAGAGTTCTTCTTCCACGCGGCGCACGTCGCCGGATTTTTCGGGGGCGGCCTGAGCGGCCTCTTGAGCGGCGCTGGCTGGCTGGGGCTGCGAGAGCTGGCGCACAAGGCGCTCGGCCTCGCGCACGTTCATCTTGCGGGCCACCACCTGGTTGGCGGCCGTGATTTGCGCCGCGCCAGACAAGACCAGCAGGGCGCGCGCGTGGCCCATGTCGATGTCGCCGGCCATGAGCATGGTTTGCACTGGCTCGGCCAGGTTGAGCAGGCGCAGCAGGTTGCTGGCGGCGCTGCGGCTTTTGCCCACGGCCTGCGCGGCTTGCTCGTGCGTGAGGCCAAATTCGTTCACCAGGCGCTTGATGCCTTGCGCTTCTTCCAGCGGGTTGAGGTTTTCGCGCTGGATGTTTTCAATGAGGGCCATGGCGGCGGCGGCTTCGTCGGCCACTTCGCGCACGAGCACGGGCACTTGCGTCAGCCCGGCCAGACGGGCTGCGCGGTAGCGCCGTTCGCCCGCGATGATTTCGTAGTGCGCTGTTGCGGTTTCTTCGCCTGCGCCGTCTGCCGCTGGCAGCGTCACGGCCCTGGGCTGCGCCAGTTGGCGCACGAGGATGGGCTGCATGATGCCTTGCGCGCGGATGCTTTCGGCCAGTTCGTACAGCGCGCCTTCGTCCATGCGGGTGCGCGGCTGGTACTGGCCGGGGCTGATTTCTTCCAGCGGCAAGAGCATGGGCACGCCAGCGGGATCGGCGGCGGCGGGTTCGGGAATGAGCAGGGCGTCCAGGCCACGGCCCAGTCCTTTGTTTTTTTTGGTTGCCATGATGAGTTGGAAAAAGCTTGAATCGGGTGTTGAACCAGCGGCAAGGGTCAATGGGCTTCGCCGCAGTGGCAAATGAGTTCGGCCTTGCCGCGCAAGCACAGCACGAGCACGCGCTGGCGGGGGGCGTCGTAGTGGTAGCGGGCCAGATAGTGGTCGCGGCCCCGCCGAATGGCCAGCTCGCGCAGGCCGTCGCCCACCGGGCGGCCCACGCCGGGCTGGGCAGACAGCGATTGAAGGCCATCCAGCAAAAAGGTGAAGACGGGGGCGGCCTGCGGGCCGCGCTCGCACCACAGGGTTTGCTCGATGCGCATGAGGTCTTGCAAGGCGTGGGGCGCGAGGATGAGCCTGACGGCGGCTGTGAGGGCGGCAGAAAAAGGCATGGCTTGCGGCGCAGGTTCAGTCAATGGGGCGGGCCACGGGCGCGGGCGGCAGGCTGGCATGGCCGGCGCGATGCTGCGCCAGCCGGGCGAAGTACGAGCGCACTTCTTCCCAAGGGTGGCCTTGGCCGCTTTCGCTCAGGTGGCGTTGCGCGGCTTGCGCGTCGTGCATGAATTGGTGGCCGAGCTGGTGCCGCTCGGCAGCCGCTTGCAGGGCGGCCAGCATCCACTCGGCGGTTTCCTGGCCTGCGGCCTGTGCGGCCGCTTCAATTTGCTGATGCAGCGCAGCGGGCAGCTTCAGTGTGCAAGCCGTGGCGCTGGCGTTGAGGGCGGTTTTGGGCATGGCGTGAGTCTATTCACCGGGATTCAGGCAGGCGCGGGCATGAACTGACGCAGCGGCGACGGCTTCTCTCAGCTGTGCGGTCCAGTCGCCGCGCAAGGAACGCTGCCAGCCGGGAAGGATGAGAGCCGGAAAAGAAGGCATGGCGCTCATGAAATAACGACAAAAATAATAGCTGCCTGCGCTGATTTCACGGGGACTTGCGGCGGTTTGGATGCTCAAGCCTGAAGGCCGCGCTGAACCATCTCATGGGCGAAGGCGATGAAGGCCTGGCTGCCTTTGGCGTGGGAATCGAAAACGACGCCCGGCAGACCGTAGCTGGGCGCTTCGGCCAGGCGCACATTGCGGGGAATGACGGTGTCAAACACCCGGTCGCCATAGTGGCGCTTGAGCTGGTCGCTGACTTGCTGCTGCAGGGTGATGCGCGGATCGAACATGACCCGCAGCAAGCCAATCAGACGCAAATCGCGATTGAGATTGGCGTGCACGAGCTTGATGGTGTTGGTGAGGTCAGCCAACCCCTCCAGCGCGAAATATTCGCACTGCATGGGCACGATCACGCCCTGGGCCGCGCACAGGCCATTGAGCGTGAGCAGGCTCAAGGCGGGCGGGCAGTCGATGAGGATGAAGTCGTAATCCCCGCGCACCGCCGCCAGGGCGTTCTTCAGGCGTTTTTCGCGCTGCTCAAGCTGAACCAGCTCCACCTCAGCGCCCGCCAGCTCGCGATTGGCGCCCAGCACGGCATAGCCGCAGCCCGCCTCGGCCAGATCGGCCGGGCGGCGCACCGCTTCAGCCACGGTGACGCTGCCGATGAGCACGTCATACACGCTCTGCGGCAGGCTGTGCTTGTCCACGCCCGATCCCATCGTGGCATTGCCTTGCGGGTCCATATCCACCAGCAGCACGCGCTGCCCGATGCGGGCCAGCCCTGCGGCGAGATTGACGGTCGTGGTGGTTTTGCCAACGCCGCCTTTTTGGTTGGCGATGCAGAAGATGCGGGACATGATGAAAACGGCGCGAGAAGAATGAAGACGCTGGCGGTGCTTTTTGGGCCGCCTATTTTCAGGCAAACCCATGCTCATCCGAAACGCAGCAGCCCTACTGCCCTGCCCTTTTGCGCAACCAGATGATGCAGCGCTCGGCATTCAGCCCCGGAACGGTCAGATGTTCCACGTGAAACACTTCCACATCAGGCGGCAAGGCGGCGATTTCTTCATCGGGCAGCTTGCCTTTCATGGCCATCCAGACGCCATGCGGAGCCAGCGCCTGGGTAGACCAGGCCGTGAAATCAGCCAGGGAAGCGAAGGCGCGCGATGTGATGAGGTCAAACGGGCCGCTCAAGCTTTCCACGCGCGCATGCAGGCCGCGCAGATTAGGCAGTTTCAGAGTGGCCGCTGCTTGCTGAATGAACGCAGCCTTTTTGGCCACGGCATCCACGCATGTCACGTCCAGTTCAGGGCGGCAAATGGCCAGCGCCACGCCCGGCAGGCCGCCGCCAGAGCCTGCGTCCAGCAGCTTCAGCGCCCTGCCCTGCGTTTGCGCCTGCAAGGGGCGCAGCACGGCCAGGCTGTCCAGCAGGTGATGCGTGAGCATGTCTGGCGCGCTGCGAACTGCCGTGAGGTTGTAAACGCGGTTCCATTTGGCCAGCAGAGCCAGATAGGCCAGTAAAGATTCGATCTGCCCATCATCCAGTGCCAGCCCCAGCGCTTGCGCGCCTTGCAGCAGGGCCGCTTTCATGGAACCAGTCCTTTGAAACCGCTTTTTTTCAGATGAATCAGCAGCAGCGAAATGCTGGCGGGCGTGATGCCGGAAATGCGGCTGGCCTGTCCCAGCGTTTCAGGCTTGTGCGCATTGAGCTTTTGGCGCGCCTCGATCGACAGCGCTGTCACCTGCATGTAATCCAGCTGCGGCGGCAGACGCAGATTTTCAAAATGCGCCGCGCGGGCTACTTCATCTTTCTGGCGGTCGATGTAGCCTGCGTATTTGGCGGCGATTTCCACTTGCTCGATGGCGGCTGGCGTCAGGTTGGCATCGTCACGCCCGGCGGCCGCGTTTGGCAGCGTCATCAACGCGGCATGGCTCACGCCCGGGCGGCGCAGCAAATCAAAAAGATGATGCTCGTGCTCAATGGCCTTGCCCAACACGCGCTCCGCCTCGCTGGCAGGCAGCGTGCGCGGATTCACCCAAGTGGATTTCAGCCGCTGTGTTTCACGTGAAACAGCATCGCGCTTGCGGCAGAACGCATCCCAGCGCGCGTCATCCACCAGGCCCAGACGGCGGCCCGTTTCCGTCAGCCGCATGTCGGCGTTGTCTTCGCGCAATTGCAGGCGGTATTCGGCGCGGCTGGTAAACATGCGGTATGGCTCGGTCACACCCTTGGTGATCAGGTCGTCCACCAGCACGCCCAGATAGGCTTCGTCGCGGCGCGGCAGCCACGGCGGCTCACCCTTGACTTGCAAGGCGGCGTTCAGGCCTGCAAACAGCCCTTGCGCCGCTGCCTCCTCGTAGCCTGTGGTGCCGTTGATCTGGCCAGCAAAAAACAGGCCTTCGATTTGCCTGGTTTCAAAGCTGCTTTTCAGCGCGCGCGGATCGAAATAGTCATATTCGATGGCGTAGCCGGGCCGCAGAATGTGCGCGTTTTCCAGCCCGCGAATGCTGCGCACCAGCGCGTATTGGATATCGAAAGGCAGGCTGGTGGAAATGCCATTGGGGTAAAACTCGTTCGTGCTCAAGCCTTCCGGTTCCAGAAAAATCTGGTGGCTGTCTTTGCCCGCGAAGCGGTTGATCTTGTCTTCCACGCTGGGGCAGTAGCGCGGCCCCACGCCCTCGATCTGCCCCGTGAACATGGGGCTGCGGTCAAAGCCGCTGCGAATGATGTCGTGCGTGCGCTCGTTGGTGTTGGTTATCCAGCATGGCACTTGCCGGGGGTGCATGCTGGCGTGGCCCATGAAGCTGAAAACAGGCACGGGGTCTGCGTCGCCGGGCTGCTCCGTGCAGGCGGAAAAATCAATCGTGCGCCCGTCCAGGCGTGGCGGCGTGCCTGTTTTCAGCCGCCCTTGCGGCAGCTGGAGTTCCCTCAGCCGCGCCGCCAGCGAAATGGAAGGCGCATCGCCCGCGCGGCCGCCCGCGTAGTTGTCCAGCCCGATGTGGATGCGTCCATTCAAAAACGTGCCCGCCGTCAGCACCACGGCCCGCGCCTCGAAGGCCAGGCCCATTTGCGTGACCACGCCCACGGCGCGCCCGCCTTGCACTTGCACATCATCCACTGCCTGCTGGAACAGCCAGAGATTGGGCTGGTTTTCCAGCCGCCCGCGCATGGCCGCGCGGTACAGCACGCGATCGGCTTGCGCGCGCGTGGCGCGCACGGCAGGCCCTTTGCTGCCGTTGAGCGTGCGGAACTGAATGCCCGCTTCATCCGCCGCCAGCGCCATCGCGCCGCCCAGCGCATCTACCTCTCGCACCAGATGGCCCTTGCCAATGCCGCCAATGCTGGGGTTGCAGCTCATTTGCCCCAGGGTTTCAATGCTGTGCGTCAGCAGCAGCGTGGCGCAGCCCATGCGGGCCGCCGCCAGGGCCGCTTCAGCGCCAGCGTGGCCGCCGCCCACCACAATCACGTCAAATCGGCGGGGAAAAACAGTGCTTGATTTCATAAACAAAAAAAGCCCGGCAATGAATGCGGGCCTGGGCTGAAATTATATGAAGCAGAGCCGATTGGGTCATTTGCTCCACGCTTTCATGAATATATCTGAAACAATTCGTCATTTAAAATGTTTTTACTTCAACCCGCTCATGCCGCATGAAACACGCAACGACTCTTTCTTTCGCTCGCCGCCTACTGGCTGCCTGTGCGGCCACTCTGTTTGCCTGTGCCGCGCCGGTTGTGGCGCAGGCCGGATCCGTGCTGGATCGCATTCAGTCCACGGGCGTATTGAAAATGGGATACCGGGCCGACGGCGCGCCTTTCTCGTGGGAAACAGGGCCAAGCGCAGCGACCGGATATGCGCCGGATATTTGCCAGCGCATCGCCGCCAGCATTGCCAGCCATCTGAAACTGCCCAAGCTGCAAGTGCAGGCTGTGCCCGTGCTTGAATCCACCCGCATTTCGGCCGTCATCAATGGAGAAATCGACATTGAATGCGCTGGCACCACCAATAGCAAGGCGCGGCGCGAACAAGTGGCTTTCGGCTTGCCTTATTTCTATGCCGGCTCGGCGCTGATGGTTCGTGAAGGCGGCGGCATCACGGGTCTTGGCAATTGCAGAGGCAAAAAGCTGGGCACGATCGAAGGCTCCACCAGCAGCCAGATTGCCGAACTCAAAAACGACAATGGCGGCTGGACGCTCAAAACCTTCAAATCCATGAACGAGGCCACGGCGGCGCTGGGGCGCGGCGAGATTGACGCACTGATGTACGACGACGTCACCCTGCTCACCGCAGCGGCGCAATCCGGCGGCAAGCTTTCCGTGCTGGCGCAGCGCTACTCCATCGAACCGCTGGCGCCCATGTTCAGCAAGTCTGATCCGGAGCTGGAAAAAGTGGTGCTGCAAGCCATGCAGCAGCTTTATCGCGATGGAGAAATGGACGCCATCTACAAGCGCTGGTTTCTCTCCCCCCTGCCTGGTCTGGGCTACAACCTGAACCTGAAAATGAGCGCCTTGCTGCAAGACAACCTGCGCCGCCCCACAAGCTATGTGGCGGACTGGACGGTGATGTAAGCACGCCTCCTTCTCCCCCAAGGAGAATCAGCAGACAGCCTCTCTGTGTATCTGCACAGGAAATACTGAAACGAACTTTGCTGAAAGCGCTTTCACCCGCGCAAGCAGAATGCAATCCATAATTGCATTCCCTCGGTAAAAACCCTTGCAAATCATGACAATCGCTTCTGCTTCTTTCTCCCGCCTGGCCCTGCGCCTGCTGGCGGGCTTGGCTGCCTGCGCGGCCCTGGCGTCGCCTGCGCATGCGGGGCCGGTGCTGAACCGCATCCAGGCCACCGGCGTGTTCAAGATGGGCTACCGCCCGAACGGCGTGCCCTTTTCATGGGAAACCAGCCCCGGCGCTGCAACAGGCTACGCGCCTGACATTTGCCAGCGCATTGCCGCAGGCATTGCCGCCCATCTGAAACTGCCCAAGCTGCAAGTGCAGGCTGTGCCCGTGCTTGAATCCACGCGCATTCCCGCCGTCGTCAATGGCGAAATCGACATGGAATGCGCCGGCACCACCAACAACAAGGCGCGGCGCGAACAAGTGGCTTTTGGCCTGGCCTATTTCTATGCCGGCTCGGCGCTGATGGTTCGTGAAGGCAGCGGCATCACGGGCCTGAGCGGCCTCAGGGGCAAGAATCTGGGCGTGCTCGAAGGAGCTACCGGCAACCAAATCATCGACATCCACAAAAACCGCAGCGGCGGCTGGACGCTCAAAACCTTCAAATCCATGCGCGAAGCCACAACCGCGCTGGAGCAAGGCGAGATCGACGCCCTGCTCGACGACGATGTCACTTTGCTCACCATCGCCGCGCAATCCGGCGGCAAATTTTCCGTTCCGGCGCAGCGTTACTCCATTGAACCGCTGGCCCCCATGTTCAGCAAGAGCGATCCGGAGCTGGAACGGGTGGTGCTGCAAATCATGCAGCAGCTCTACCGCGACGGAGAAATGGACGCCATCTACAAGCGCTGGTTTCTCTCTCCCCTGCCCGGCCTGGGCTACAACCTGAACCTGAAAATGGGCGCCCTGCTGCAAGACAACCTGCGCCGCCCCACGGCTTACGTGACCGACTGGACGGTGATGTAGGAGCCTGCTCAGCCCGCCTGCAGGCATCAGAAACAGGAGCGAATTCAAGGGCCAAAAATGCCGCTTCGCGCAGTTTCCACTAGGACATTGCGCTATGAATAAAGGAGCTAAATAACTCCGTCTGCTCCCTGCGCGTTCCAGCGGTTCCTCAAGGCCGCCGCAAGCCGGCCTGCTGTGCACCGGCGTCTTTCGCTTCATCTCAAGGCCAAGCGCCAGTCTGGCGGAAAATCCGCCGGATTTTTTTGGCGCGTTTCAAAATCCATTTCTCAAATTGCGGCAAAGGCTGCCATGCGTGGCCTGGATATATTCACTGAGCACGGCATGATTACTTTCAAAATCAATGAACCCATCAGCGGCAGCCAATTCGTGGAATTGCTGAAAAATACCAGCCTGGGCGCGCGGCGGCCCTTGGATGATTCCGCTCGCATCGCCGCCATGCTTGCGCATGCCAATCTGGTGGTGACGGCCTGGGATGCAGCCTCGCTGATCGGCGTGGCCCGTTGCGTGACGGATTTCGCCTACTGCTGCTATCTGTCTGATCTGGCCGTGCGTGAATCGCACCAGAAACAAGGTGTCGGCATCGCCTTGATTGACAAGGTGAAATCGGCGCTGCATCCCGCGTGCAAAATCATTTTGCTGGCCGCGCCGGACGCCGCTGGTTACTATCCACACATCGGTTTTTCACAGCATATGAGCGCTTGGGTCAAGGCGTGAGAGTTAATCCGTTCAATTTTGATTCAGGCATATCGTGAATTTATCGTCAATATCCTGTCGATAAGCAGTATTCACGTATTTTCAGCTTTGGGCGGCTCCAATCAGCCAGTAGCCAGCCAGAAACCCCCTCTTTGCGCAAGCGCCGTGGCGGTGAAAAAGTGTGGAAAGCCATATTCCGGTAATATTCCACGCTTTGTTGCGCTGGGTCCGTCGCATTCCTGCGACAAGGCTGCGAATGAGGTTGATGAAATGCTGTTGAACAACTCTGTCCGCCGCGCTGTCTGCGTGTTTTCCTTGGCTTTGCTGGGCGCAGGCAGCGCATGGGGGGGTGAAACCCTGGATGCCATCAGAAACACGGGGCGCATGACCCTGGGTTACCGCGAAAACGCCATACCGTTCTCATGGAAAACCAAAAGCGGACAAGTGGTGGGCTACGCCATTGAAACCTGCCAGCGCCTGGCCGCCGCCGTGCAGGAGCATTTGAAGCTGCCTCGCCTGGAAGTGCGCTACGTTCCCGTGACCTCGGCGGATCGCGTGCGCTCCATTCTTGACAAGCGCATTGACCTTGAATGCGGCGTGACCACCAACACGCCCGCCCGGCGCGAGCTGGTGGCCCTGGGGCTGACCTACTTTTATGCGGGCGCGCGCCTGCTGGTGCGCGAAGGCGAGGGCATCCTCTCCTTGCAGGATATGAAGAACAAGACGCTGGGGCTGGTCAAAGGCACCACAGGCGAGCTGGTGATGCAAAAACACCAGCGCCAGCACACCGACGTCTGGAAAACGCAGCTGTTTGACAGCACCAATGACGGCGTGACCGCGCTGGAGCAAGGCAGGATCGACGGCATCCTGACAGACGACGTTCAGCTGCTGGTGCGCGCGCGCCAGTCGTCCCGGCATCTGGAATTGGTGGGGCCTGCCTTGTCCATTGAGCCGCTGACCCTGGCATTCAGCAAGGCCGACCGGGAGCTGGGCAGCCTGGTGGATGGCGAAATGAAGCGCCTGTACCGCAGCGGCGCCATGCAGGAGATGTACCAGCGCTGGTTTCGCAGCCCGCTACCCGAACTGGGCTACAGCCTGGACTTGGCCCCCGGCAGGCTGCTCAACGACAACTTCCAGCGACCCAGCGCCTATGTGGCGGACTGGGTCATGCTGTGAGCGCCCGCTCGCGGCTGGCTGCGCTGGGCCGAATGTGAAGGGCGGATGCGCAGCATTCTTTTGCTCCTTGAATCAGAGCAAGGAGTCCTAGGGGAATCTGCGCAAGACGGTATTTCTGCCGCTTAAATCTGCTCCTTTTTTTAATGCATCATGGCGGCGTGCGCCGCTTGGCGAACCCTTGTGAATCCTTATCGGGCAGATGCAGCGCGCCCTCTTTTCATTACAGAAACCACGACATGAGCTGGCTTTTTCTCATCACCGCCGGGCTGCTGGAAATCGGCTGGCCGCTGGGCCTCAAATACGCGCAGCAAGACGGCTGCCGCCTCGCGGGCATCGCCGCCGCCGTTCTCTTCATGGCAGGCAGCGGTTTCCTGCTTTTTCTCGCCCAGAAAGAAATTCCGATGGGCACCGCCTATGCGGTGTGGACGGGCATTGGCGCGGCAGGCGCATTTCTCGTGGGCGTTCTCTTTTTCAACGACGCAGCCACCCTTGGCCGCTGGCTCGGCGCGGCGCTGATCATCAGCGGCGTGGCCGTGATGAAACTCTCAAGCGGACGCTGAAAACGCCCGCTCGTGAAATGGCCAGTCCCATGCGTTCAGCACAGGTGTCCCGCGCCTTTCAATGTTGAGTTTCCAGGGCCTTTTGAGCCGCTTGCGCCCGTGAAACAAGCCCGGGCAGCTATTATTTTCATAGTCAAACAGGCCAGCAAAAAATGGAAGGGAGCCGAGCATGGGATTGAGTCTGGTGCAGGGCCGCGCCCTGATGGGGCTGGCCGCGCCCGCCGTGGCGGTGGAAGCGCACCTGGCCAATGGCCTGCCCGCCTTCACGCTGGTGGGCCTGGCCGATGTGGAGGTGAAAGAAGCGCGCGAGCGCGTGCGCAGCGCCTTGCTCAACAGCGGCCTGCAATTTCCGCACAACCAGCGCATCACCGTCAATCTGGCCCCGGCTGATTTGCCCAAGGATTCGGGCCGCTTTGATCTGCCCATTGCGCTGGGCATTCTGGCGGCCAGCGGCCAGATTGACGGGCGCAAGCTCGCGGGCTGGGAATTTGCGGGCGAGCTGTCGCTTTCAGGCGAGCTGCGCCCCGTGCGCGGCGCGCTGGCCACGGCGGCGGCCCTGCACGCG
>ERZ773054.1858-NODE-1858-length-11795-cov-3.022317_pt1 | contig 11795 bp, 8 predicted proteins | sample MGYA00580630_ERZ773054 | MGnify/ENA primary metagenome ERZ773054 (study PRJEB29015, sample SAMEA2737994) | human oral metagenome | biome: human oral; feature: human-associated habitat; material: dental | place: China | collected 2115 ... | reverse complement strand
TCCATGATACGATCCGTCTGCTCGTCGACGATCATGACCTTATTGTCCATGACGACATACTGGTCATCCTTCTCGAAGAGCGCATAGGCCTTGAGGAGCTGATTGACCGTGTGTACACGTTCGCTCTTGATAGCGTAGTCCGAGAGAAGGGTCTCCTTGCGCTCGGCGAGCTCTTCGGCAGAGAGTCCCTGATTCGACAGGTCTGCCAAGAGGCTAGCTATATCGGGTAGGATGAAGAAGGCAGGGTCGTCTGTGCCCTGAGTCAGCAGGTCGATCCCCTTGTCTGAGAGCTCAATGCTGTTGTGCTTCTCATCGATGACGAAGAAGAGTTCGTCGGTGACGATGTGCATCTGACGCATGTTGTCAGCCATATACTCTTCCTCGACCTTCAGCATCCCAGCCTTAATACCGGGCTCACTGAGGTACTTGATGAGGGGCTTGCTCTTAGGCATACCCTTGTAGGTGCGGAAGAGTAGGAAGAAGCCTTCCTCCTGCTCCTTCTTGTCCTCCGAAGAGATCTTCTTCTTCGCATCGATGAGGAGCTGCTGGCAGAGCTTGCGCTGTGCGTCTACGACCTTCTCGACATTAGGGAGGAACTGCTCGAAGAGCTGGTCATCACCCTTGGGCACAGGTCCCGAGATGATGAGAGGCGTACGAGCATCGTCGATGAGTACAGAGTCTACTTCGTCGACGATGGCGTAGTTGTGCTTGCGCTGGACTAGATCCTCAGGGCTCGTGGCCATATTGTCACGCAGGTAGTCGAAGCCGAACTCATTGTTCGTCCCGAAGGTGATATCTGCATTGTAGGCAGCACGACGCTCAGGTGTATTGGGGCGGTGCTTATCGATACAGTCGACACTCAGCCCGTGGAACATGTACAGCGGACCCATCCACTCCGAGTCACGCTTAGAGAGGTAGTCGTTCACCGTCACCACATGTACGCCATTACCGGTAAGGGCGTTGAGGAAGACGGGGAGTGTAGCTACCAGAGTCTTACCTTCCCCGGTGGCCATCTCAGCGATCTTACCCTTGTGGAGGACCGTCCCCCCGAAGAGCTGGACGTCGTAGTGCACCATATCCCAAGTGATCTCATTACCCCCAGCCATCCAATGGTTCTGGTAGATCGCCGTATCCCCTTCGATACGTACGAAGTCATGCGATACGCTGAGATCTCGGTCGAAGTCCGTAGCCTTGACTCGGATCTCAGGGTTCTCAGCCAGACGGCGAGCAGTGCTCTTGACGATGGCGAAGGCCTCTGGATGTACTTCGTCGAGGACCACTTCGAGCTTGTCAAGGATATCCTTCTCGAGCTTGTCGACCTGCGACCAGATCGCTTCACGCTCATCGAGGTCCTTGCCCTCGACACTTGCCTTGAGGCTCTCCACCTCTGCACGCTCACTCGCTACGTAGTCCTGTATACGCTGACGAAGGGCCGCAGAGCGTGCTCTCAGGTCATCATCACTTAGTGCGTCGATCTCGGGGTACACTGCCTTGATGCGGTCTACCCAGGGCGTGATCTCCTTGAGGTCACGCTGCGACTTGTTGCCGAAGAACTTCGACAATAGATCTATAAATCCCATATGTATTTTGATTATTTATTCTCTGTGAATGAATCGAAGAGGCGGCGCTCCATCTCGGAGCACACCTCGGGAAATAAGAGCTTACCCTAGGGACAAGAAGGCCCTTAGGCTAAGCTAGGCTAGCGAGTAGCATTGGGTGGGCGAATGCGCAAGACATGCGCAATAGCCTTGACGACATCAGGAGCCTCGAGGATCGGATAGTCAAAGTCCTTGGCCGTCACTCCTGCCCCGAAGAGGATGCAGGGAGTATCGATCGCTGTGGACTGAAGCCACAGGCTAGGATTGTCAGCCAGCTCCTCGACTTCCCAGCCAGGAGTCAGTGACCAGTAGACGTCAGCTAGGTAGCGGTTGTGCACCGAGCGACGAAGGGCTCGGGCAGCATCGCTCAGCGAAGACTGCACCAGAAGACGCTCACCTGCGACAGCGAAGGCTATACCCTCCATCTCTTCGAGGAAGGCAGCTGATCGGTCTTGTAGTTCGGTGAGTGCGATGCGCTTCGTCTCTGCTAGCTTGCGGTTCAGATAGAGGCGACCATCAGCAAGGCGCTCTACCCAACTCCCCTGACCATAGATGGCGGAGAGGTAAAGGTTCAGTAGGGCCGAGCCCTTCTTCGAGCTAAACTGCCCATAGCGAGCTTCAGCACCCTTGAGTCGGGGACGACGATAGTGGGTGTAGCCCGTGCCTGTAAGGGCTAGGAGATAGTTCCCCTCGCCGAACTTCCGCTGAAGTTCAGTAAGTATCGCTTGGATGTTCTTATCGAGGCGAACATAAGCATCGACCTCTTCGCTCGTCAGCTCACTAGTAGCTTCCTTAGGAGCTACATTGAGGCTGTAGGAGAGGGCAAGCATACCGGGGGACTTACTCTCAGCGTAGCCCCCTTGGTCGAGGAGTCGTAGCGCTAGGCTCGTCACCTCCTCATTGGCCAGAGCACTGCGCTTGAAGTCTGCGCCCTGATAGCCTTGGTAGCGATGGGAGAAGCGTGCCCCCCAGTCCGACCAAGCACGCTCAGGAGAAGTATAGCTTCTCAGCGGTGCCCAGACCATCTGACCTGCTATGAGGCGCTTATTCGGCCCATCGGCAGAGCGGTTGTACGCCTCGATACTCTTAGGCATCGCCTCATAGTAGCTGGAGCTCGACCACGAGGCGATCTTGGTATCGAGCCAGAATGCTCCGTTAGCGAACCATCCCGCCGAAGCGATCGCTGCCTCAGCATCCGAAGCGACGGCATAGACTAGTCCTGCGCCCGAAGAAGCTTCCTTGATTCGGTCGCCAAGGGTATTGACCAGAAGAGCCTTAGGAGAATAGGTATCACGTGTGTAGCTCCCTATGACCGAAGGGTCATGGAAGATAGGTCGCCAGCTGTGCTGCTTAGTATCCCAGAGGGTCGAGCGCTCTACTCCATGGATCTGAGGATAGGCACCTGTGTGCAGTGTCGCCGTAGCCGAGGCTCGGTCTAGCTCCGCTAGAGGGAAGCGCACTTGAGGGTAGACCTTCCCCTCCTGGAGCATACGCCCGAGTCCATCCTTCGAGAAGAGCGGGCTCAACTGCTGGAGGTAGTCCCCACGCAGATCCTCGATGGTGATGTAGACGACCACACGAGGGATATCCCCCGCCGAGAGTGGGTGCTGCAGAGCCACGAGGGCTAAGAGCGACGTGAGGAGGTAGCGCATACTACGCTGCTCGAGAGAGCTCTTAGTCTTACCCATGACGACGGAAGGGATTATGGATGAGTCGCCCTGCGCTGAGGAAGGTCAGGCTCATGGCGATCAGAGAGAGACTATCATTGAACTTCTGCCCAGAGAGTAGCCCAACGAAGGGCAGTGCTATCAGTGCCACGAAGCAGATGGCATGGAGCACGTAGCGTACACGCTGCGTCTTAGTGCCGAAGGGCATCAGTAGGGCAAGCAGTAGATATCCAGGGTGCAGGGCTAGGAGATTCCAGTTCGGAGACACCATCGGATGCTCCGAGAAGAAGGTGATGAAGGTAAGTAGCGATCCGGCAAGTCCAGCCCCTAGGTAGAGGACAAATTCGATCGCTCCCGGCACAGGCTTTCCCTTGCGTCGATAGACGAAGATCCCCCCAGAGAGGATGAGGACTAGGGTAAAGACAACTGAGGGCTGTGTAAGGGAGAAGGAAGCGGGCTCTATGCGCTGGAGCTTCCCGTAGCTTCTCGTGGTGAGAGCTGGTCGTACCCAAGCGTTCTTAGGTAAATGCTCATTCCCTACGGAGAGGAGAGGCAGGAGCGCAGCGGCCTGCATCGGTATGAAGAAGCGATCCCGTACGCTCATGGGCTGGTCCAGCTCGGGTCCCATAGCTAGGTCCGTACCCAGCACGAGCCAAGGGGAAGACGCCTCAAGCTCATTGATGGCTTGGCGCCAAGTCAAGGGAGGGAGCGCTCCAGGGTCTACCCCTGGGAAGAGCTGACGGAAGAGGGCATCATCCCCCGAGGCGAAGGCAAAGCGCACGCTATCAGCCCCACCCTTCTCTGAGCGAAGGGGTGTGAGGGTCTCTAGGTATAGATCCAGGGGACGTGTACTGCAGTTGTTGCGGAAGGCATTGTAGCGGTAGACACGATTCTCCGGTTGGATATTCTCCAGCAGGAGCGACCAGATACGGGCACGCTGGAGGCTATCTGTCGTGAGGACGATCTCTTGGATCAGTCCCCGATGCTGGTAGTCTTCGATAAAGAGCTCCGTCGCTATAGGCAGGACGATGTAGTCGGTCCTACCCTGCAGGTAGCGCAGGGTGAAGTCTTCGGAGAAATCGAAGATCCCATAGTTGAAGGTCACGTCGATCTCCTGAAGACGGTCATATACACGTAGCCCCGCATGCCCGTAGAGGGTATAGGACTCCTCGCTACTGGGCTGAGCGGCGAGGAAGCTCACTTGGGCGGAGGGACTCAGCTCGGTAGGCAGTCCGAAGGTCTTATCCCGCTTGCTCTTCCCTTGGGCTTCAGCGCTTACCGATGAGTACAAGAGAGCGACTATCGCCAGGAGGAGATAGCGCACCATGCCGAGGGACTTCATCGGGGAATATCGCAGGAGAGTCTTATGCATCGAGCTCAATGATTCCTAACAAAGATACGAAAAGTCTCAGCTCTAGCGCTTCTTGCCCTTTCGCTTCGAGTGCTTAGCCTTTGTCTTCCCCGCTTTCTGTGCCTTCTTCTTGGTCTTCACGGCGGAGGGTTTCTTGGGGCTTAGGTCAGGCAAAGGCTGATCTATGAAGAGACAGCTGACGAAGTGTGTGAAGAGCGAGCGAGCTTCTCCCCCTGTGATCGCCCCATTAGCTATATAGACGATGCTGTACCACTTCCCCTCATGATGGATATAGCCCGCATAGCCTCGTACGCCTCGCATCGAGCCACTCTTGACGAAGGCCCTGATCTCAGAGGGAAGGGACACACTGCGCACCGAGCCTTCGACGCCCGCCTCGGGGAGGGAGGCTAGGAAGGGGGCATTCAGGGCTTGATCACGCCAGAGTTCGGAGAGGATGAGGCTAAGGGCTCCCGAGGTAAGTCGCCCATAAGGGCTCAGCCCCGAGCCGTCCATCGGTAGGAAGTTCGACGGCGTCAGGTGAAGGCGTTCCCTCCAGTAGTCCCGCATAGCTATGGGATAGCCCGTCGCCCTGTCCTTCGGCGAATTGAGGGAATAAGCCAGCGCCTCTGCATAGATATTGGAGCTACGGAAGTTGGTGATCTTGACCAGCGTATCGACGGGGAGCGACGTGTAGAAGCCGAGGGTATCGAGCCCTGTCATCACGGAGTCGTAGACCAGTCGGGGAGCCTGTGGAAGTTCGATCCCTCGCTGACGGAGCCCTTCGGTGAGCCAGAGGGCGGCGTAGAGTGGAGGATCGGGGAGCGCCCAGCGCTGATGTCTCCCCGAGCTACCGGAGCGTACCTCACCAGAGACTAGGATACTATCCCGGCTCACCGGCATCATCAGCTCCAGGTTCGTCGGGGAGCCCGTCGTGAGGCTCTGTCGTGTAGGTAGAGGTTGTGAAGCCAGCTGTACCTCTACCTCGGGATCGGACTCCTCGGCGTAGAGGTAGAGGTCGGCATAGTTGTCCCCGACATTGAATCCCGAGACCAGCGCCCCATAGTATTCGTCCAGATCTTCCTCGGGCCAAGTATCATTAGCAAAGGGGCGAGGGAAGCCATTCATGTCGAGGAGCAGGCGACCCGTCACCCGCTTGACCCCTCGCTCCTCCAGTAGGGTCTTCACCTCACGAAGGAGGCGGTCAGGCTCAGGGATGTAGTGCGACCCCACCGAAGGGTCTGCCGAAGCTCCGAGGATGAGATCACCCTCGAGGACACCCTCATGCACCCGTCCACGGATAGCGACGGGGATATGGAAGCGGTAGTCGGCACCACGAAGCGCCAGGAAGGCCCCCGTCGTAGGGATCTTCACCAGCGAGGCAGGACGAAAGAGTTCGTCCGTGCGATGCGCCACGAGTGTCTCCCCTGTCTCTAGATCTCGAAGGAGAGCCGTGACACGTACCCCGGGACGCTGCTCGTAGCGGCGTAGGAGCTCCACAGCCTCTGGGAAGGGTTGAGCATATACTAAGAGGGGGATGAATAGGTAGAGGACGAAGAGGGCGAGCCGACGAAGATTCATCTGGTGAAATAAAGGGTGCGCTACGAGCGCATATAAGTGAGCTAGAGGCTACCCTACTCTCAGGTAGGATAGCCTCTAGGATAGGATATATAGGGTATGAGCCTCGTTTGTAGCTCAGACCTTAGGCTGCGGGCTTACTTACCGCTCTTAGCCATAGCACCACGAGCAGCACGAGTGAGCTTGACGGCGCAGACGACAGCGTTCTTAGCGTTGATGACTTCGAGACCTTCGAAGGAGAGGGCACCCACCTGGATCGTCTTACCAAGGCCGAGCTCGGTGACATCGATGAAGAGCTTCTCGGGGATCTCGGTGTAAGGAGCACGAACCTTCAGCTTGCGCATTTCGAGGCTGAGCTTACCCCCTGCCTTAACCCCTTCGGCGTGACCCGTGAGGACTACAGGTACTTCCATTACGATAGGCTTCGTAGCTTCTACCTGCAGGAAGTCGAGGTGAAGGATAGCGTCAGTCACAGGGTGGAACTGAAGGTCCTTCAGTACAGCCTTGACCTGACGACCTTCGATGTCGAGGTCGATCACGAAGATATCTGGAGAGTAGACGAGGTTACGCACGCCATCCTGGCTTACGGTGAAGTGGATGACTTCGTTGCCTCCGTAGAGGACTGCAGGGATCTGATCCCCCGCGCGAAGGCCCTTAGAAGCCTTCTTGCCAAGCTCGGAGCGGAGCTGACCTGAGAGTTGGAATGTCTTCATTCTCTTACTTAATAATTGTGTTACTCAAAATTAGTGTCTTCTAATTTCCCATCACACGAGTCCCTGCCTGCTGGAGGTCTAGGGGCTTCTCGTCGTTTCGAGACAATCGTAAAACGCCAGCAAAGGTAGTGATTTCTATCGACATAGACAGTCTCGACCTCTACCCCGCAAACGTAGGTCTCCGACGGGCTTCTCTACCCCACCAAAAAACGACCCACGGTAGGTCGCCGAAAAAACCTACTGTAGGTCGTCGAGACGACCCACGGTAGGTCGCACCCGCGACCTACCGTGGGTCGCAAAACGGGGGGTACAGAGGCTCGTGGAAGAGAGGCCTGGAGCAAGGGCTTTCGCTGGGTGTGTAGGTAGGGAAAAAATCTATGGGCTAGCTACCCTGCTTGCCCCTGGATCTAAACAAAAGAATCCGCCCCTAGAAGGACGGACCTTCGAGGGGCGGATCGCAAAGGGGAAGGAGGAAGGATTATCCTTGGTTCTCACCACCGAAGAAGTCATCGGCATTAGCCTCTTCGACATCTTCGAAGGCATAGAACTCTGTCACCGACGTACGACCGACAGGCTTGGTGATCGTGTAGCGGACGTAGCGGGCTGGATAGGACTTCTTCAGACCGACTAAGGCCTTGGCATTACCCGAGAGCCCTGAGATGTCGGCACGACCAAGGTTAGTCCACTTCGTGCCATCTACCGAGCACTCGAGCTGGATCTCACGGGGTGCTGCCCAGTCAGCCCAGTAGTAGGCGACGATACCACGGAACTTAGGGACGACCTTGCCGAAATCAACGACGAAGCTGAAGCCTCTGTTGTTCGAAGCAAAGTCAGTACCCCCATTACCGTCCAGGATTCGCTTAGGATCATTACCTCCGTCGATACCAGGGGTGATCTGAGATACCGTCCACTTGGTAGTGCGCTCTGCCATATCGAAGTAGTTGACCGACGAGAAGTCGTAATCTGACTCTCCTACGACAAGGGCATCTTCACTGCGAGCGGACTTCGTGAAGGTAGCCGTATAAAGGTTGAGATTGCTACTGATAGCGACACCGCTAGCAGCGCTCTTGATCGACTCGATGACGACCTTGACCGTGTACTCCTCAGCAGCTTCACGAGTAGCCAGAGCAGCTAGGTCGAGGGTCGCAGAGACTTGCTCGCTAGCGATCTGACCAGCCTTGATAGTGACTTCGGTAGCACTGAGCGTGAGAGCGCTAGCGATCTCTTCGTTGCTCACCGTCGACTTGAGCGTCACGACGACGTCCTGAGTCGAGGGACGATTGAGGCGAACAGTGAAGTAGCCGACATTATTCCCCGTGATACCCGTACTGCTGTGCAGGAGGGGGTAGCTATTGACAGGCACCGAATAGCGGTCTGCCTGGATATAGACACGAGGAGGATAGTTACGCTCTAGGAGGGTATCTACTGAATCCGCATCCTTCTTACACGAAGCTAGGCCAAGTGCCATCGTGGCAGCACAGAGGCCGAGGATCCAATGCTTATTATATCTCTTCATATGGATGATAGTCTATGTGATGATTAGTCTTCGTCAGAGCGAATGTCTACCCACTGAGAGGGAGCAGTGCGCTGACCCTCGCCATGATAGAGCTCGAGATCGTGGCCGTGTCCCGTAGCATCCTTGAAGGTCGTACCCGTCCCTTCGTCCAGCTTCCAGTAGGCGACTAGGCCTGGAGTAGCGGGGTCGATAGAGAAGCGGTTGCGACGGATCTGTGCTGCCGTGAGGGCACGATTCCAGAAGCGGATCTCACTCATATAGTAGTTGGACTTACGATAGGGGTGATTTCTCCAGCGAGGATAAGCGAAGGTGAAGTCCTTGTACTGACCGACGGTAGCGAACTTGAGGTTCTGCTCCTGCTTGTTCAGCTGACCATTGACATAGATGGAGAGCGTACCGTTAGCGCAGACGAGGGCCACGTGATACCACTTGTTGGATTCGGGCTTGATCGTAGCCGATACACCATCGTGGCCGTTGACCTTGAACTGGAGGACATCGCCTTCCCAACGACCGAAGATGAAGCCTGAGCCTTCACCACCACCTTCAATACCGGAGGAGATACCCATGAAGGACTGGTTGTTGTAGTTAGCACGGATGTCATCACTCTTGACACGCATCTCGACAGACCAAGTATCGGTCTTGACACCTTCAGCGAAGGACGTCTTCATCCCCTGCTGGGGTAGGAGCTTGATCGCCTTGGTCTTGATCACCTGATCGCAGGCGATGATGAAGTCCTTCTCGCCCTGCAGGACGGAGAGGTCAGCACCTGAGACCGAGGTGATCGAGAGGGGAATAGCGTACTTCTTACCACTCTTGCTCAGCTCTTCGGTGAAGGGCTTGATCGTGACGGTGAGCTCCGGTGTGGAGACCTTGCCCTGCTCGATCTTGAGCGAAGTAGCAGAGAGGGTATAGAACTCGGCAGGTAGCAGTACATAGTTAGCATCGTTACGCTTGTTGTAAGCATCAAGCGCCGACTGCTGTACAGCGAGATTCACCGTGATCGTCTGCTTGGCAGGAGCTGCAGAGCGGACTAGGATGGACGTCGTGCTACTAGCATCACCTACCGTGATGATGCGCAGGGGATCAGCCGCAGCACCATTAATATAGATCGAGTTGTCTAGGGGCTTGTACTCTGCATTGGAGCAACCAGAGAGGAAGGCAGCAGCCAGAGCAAGACCACCAAGCATCGTCTTATTCATCTTATTCATTGCTTTACGGATGATTAGTTACTTGACAGGAGGAGCCATGATACGCATAGCCTTGCGCAGTGCAGGGTACGTACCTACTTGACCAGAGACGGTGTACTCATACTCCATGTGGTAGGTACCTACACCTGCCTTCTGGAGCGTCTTCCCATCTACGACGGGGAGCCAGCGAGCCATACCTTCGACACTTCTCATCACATTACCTGAGCGGTCGGTGTAGGTAGCACCACCTTGACCAGCCCACTTCTCGAAGTTCTCTGTGACGATGTACTTACGAGCGACATCAGCTGCTTCGAGCTGACCGCTGTAGTTGTCGATCGTACTCTTGAGGCGAGCATCGAGGTCTCCATCCCCCCAGCTATTGTAAGCCTGGACAATGAAGTAGTTGAAGTACTTCCCTAGCTCTGGTACCATCTTCTGTGGCTCACCATTAAGCGTAAGGAGCTTACCCGTGCCTGACTGAGGGCCAAGGCGCTTACCGAGCGTGGAGATGAAGGTGGTCATATTCTTTGTCTTGATCACCTTCTCTTCTGCCGTGAGCTTACGCCAGCCAGCGTTAGCTTCCGTCCACGTGTGGTCGAACCACAGGTTCCCTTCACCTTCGTAGTTAGGCTCGAAGTCGTAGTCGAAGCCATCAAGGCCGAGCTTGTCGACGAGGTCACAAAGCGCATTAGCATACTTGATGATAGCAGCGGTCTGCTTGGCCTGAGCCGCTTCGCTCGTACCGCTCTCCCATCCCCAGTATTCCTCTGCGGTCTTACCATGAGGAGTCAGCTGAGCACCGACGCTATTGACCTGGAAGCCTGTCAGGACCTTCGTTCCCTTGAGCGTCTGCACCTTCTTGAGGTCTTCACGGCGAGCTTCATCGAACTCAGCCGTACCAGCTCCCCACAGAGACACGATACCAAGGCTATCGGGTAGACCCATGAGCTGCGTCTTCATCGAAGCACCTACACCCGTCCAACCACCGAACCAACCAAAGCCAAGAGGAGCACCGCTCTTCTTGAAGGCACGCAGGTTAGCGTAGTAGTCCTCAGTCGTGATGTTACCACTCTTATCTGTTGGCTTGTACTGCTCGAGCTCCGTCCACTTAGAGCAAGAGCTTGCTCCAAGTGTGACGATAGCACCTACCGCTAGTGCCAAACACTTAATATTCTTCATATACGTAGTTCTTAAATATGGATACTATAGCGCACCTTAGTTCTTCTTCTGCCACCACATCTTAGTGGTATAGTCGTCAGGTCCACCGAGGAGCTTGATAGCTGCCTGTACGTTAGCCGAGTTGACATCGTACTCCGTACGAGAGAAGGGCAAGCGGTTAGCTACATCCAGGTGAGCATAAGCAGACTCGACAGTCCCTACGACAGGGAAGAACTTTGGATAGCCCGTACGGCGGTGTTCACACCAGCCTTCGAAGCCGAGAGGCCAGAGAGCGATCCACTTCTGCGTGATGATACGCTCTAGGTTCTTCTCCTCAGAGTCAGAGTCACCCCACTGAGGAGTGATGGTGCTGACAGCGCCCGTGCTATAGCGACCGGAGGGGTCGGTATAGTTAGCAGGAGTAGCCGTGCTAGCTAGGTAGCCGTCAGCAGAACCGGCACCCCACTGAGCGAAGGAGAGGCGTACACCATCTTCGTAGAGGCTCTTAGCCGTAGCACCACCGACATTCCATCCGATGAGCGCTGCTTCTGCCTTGAGGAAGGCGACTTCACTTGCCGTGAGGATGATCGTAGGATCGGTGTTAGCTACCTTGACATTGGAGTACTTGCTGTACTCACTGCCATCCTGGTTAGAGCCAGAGCGAAGACCATCATAGCCAGCGCCGGGGAAGCCTGAGTTAGTGAAGTAAGAAGAGCGTCGTGGGTCGCTATATCCATTCATGTAGCTCGTCAGATCAGCTGCTACACGTGCATCACTCCAAGCGTTCGTGATGAGCCAGAGCATGCTGTTACCCTTCTGATGGAAGATGGCATTGTCTGCGTTGTCTGTGATCACACCGATGGAGTGGTTCACAGCTTCCTCTACCGCAGTCTTAGCCAGCGCAGGCTCGACGTAGCGCATACGCATAGCCAGACGAAGCTTGAGGGAGTTAGCGAAGCGTACCCACTTCTTCAGATCACCACGATAGATCAGATCTTGGTCTGCCATCAGCTTAGCCGTTGGGTTAGCC
>ERZ773054.1841-NODE-1841-length-11877-cov-4.730164_pt1 | contig 11877 bp, 10 predicted proteins | sample MGYA00580630_ERZ773054 | MGnify/ENA primary metagenome ERZ773054 (study PRJEB29015, sample SAMEA2737994) | human oral metagenome | biome: human oral; feature: human-associated habitat; material: dental | place: China | collected 2115 ... | reverse complement strand
TGGGCGCATCTCCCTGCCCCTCGCCGACTTCGACGCCGAAGTTTTTGCACAGCGCCTCCAAGCCGCCGCTGAATCCCGCGCCGACGGCGCTGAACTTCCACTCGCCCTTGTAGCGGTACAGCTCGCCGACGACGATCGCCGTCTCCACGGAGAAATCGCTGCCCAGCTCATAGCGCAGCAGCTCCGTGCCGTTTTCCGCATCGACGAGGCGAATGTACGCGCCCGCGACCTGCCCGAAGTTCTGCCGCCTCTGCTCCGCCTCGTAGATCGTCGCTGTGAACGCGAGTTTCTGAATCTCCGCCGGCAGGGCGGCAAGATCGACCTCCACCTCCTGCCGATCGCCGCCCGCAGTGCCGTCCCGATGCTCGACTGCGCCCGTCCGATGGCGCGGATTCCCGTAGAATACGAAGTCCTCATCGCCCGCCGCTCTGCCGTCTGCGCCAAGCAGGAAGACGGCGGTATCGACCTCGGGGGCTGCGCCCGTCTGCCATCCCATGCCGACACGCACGCGGCGAAGATTCGGCCACTTCTTGGTGAGGTCTGTTTTCTGTCCCTTGTGGATGCGCTCCATACAAATCCTCCATTCCATATACAACGAAAGCGCCGATAAATCATCTTATCAGCGCTTCCAAATTAACCTTTACCGACGATCGCCTTGCGGACGAGATCGACCGGCACGATGGTGAACGCGAGGGCGAGCACGAAGCCCCACTCCGTCAGCGTCAGGCCGTAGCAGCGCAGGATCACGCCGCCAAAGTAGATCATGAGCACCTGCACGACGACGATGAGACCCATCACGCGCAAAAAGCCCTTGTTCTCAGAAATATTGTCGAAGAGATTCTTTTCATCCGTACGCGCGTTGAACGCGTTGAATACCGCCATAAAGATGAAGAAGGCGAAGTAGCCCGTCAGGAGATAGAGATTGTCGGCATCGGGGCGGAAATAGCTGTGTGCCGTGCCGCTCATGAGGAAGAAGAGGCTCGTGCCGAAGCACCAGAGTGAACCGACACCGATCGAGGACACCATATAGCGGCTGATGATGTTCTCATCGCGCCGTTTCGGTTTCTCATCCATATAGCGGCGCAGTGCCGGCTCACCGCCAAAGGCGAGTGCCGCCAGCGTATCCATGACGAGGTTGATCCAGAGGAACTGCGTGATGGAGAGCGGGTTCTCCATGCCGAGCAGCGGCGAGGCAAAGGAGATGAGGACGGCGGCGACGTTGATCGTCAGCTGGAAGATGATGAACTTGCGGATGCTGTTGTAGATCGTGCGACCATAGAGGATGGCGCGGCCGATCGACTTGAAGTTGTCGTCGAGGATGACGATCTCGCTCGCCTCCTTCGCGACCTCCGTGCCGCCGCCCATCGCGAAGCCGACATCGGCACGCCGCAGCGCGGGCGAGTCGTTCACGCCGTCGCCCGTCATGCCGACGACGAGGTTCATCTCCTGCGCGAGGCGCACGAGGCGGCTCTTGTCCGTCGGCAGGGCGCGCGCCACGACGCGCAGACGCGGCAGGAGCGCCTTGACCTCCTCGTCGCTGAGCGTTGCCAGCTCGTCCGAGGTCATGACGACATCATCGGAACGTTCGAGGAGCTTTGCCTCGCGTGCAATCGCCGTCGCCGTATCCTGTCGGTCGCCCGTGATCATGACGACCTGCACGCCCGCACTGTGCACGCGCGCGATCGCCTCGACGGACTCGGGGCGCACCTCGTCGCGGATCCCGACCGCGCCGACGAAGACAAGCCCGCCCGTCGGCAGCGTCCCGTCTGCGGGAATCTCCCCCTCGTAGACGGCGAGCGCCAGAACGCGGATGGCACGCGCGGCAAGGCGGTCGATCGTCGCCGTGATCGGCGCGGTATCCGTCAGCGGCTTCTTCCTGCCGCTCTCATCGTAGTAGGCATCGCAGAGCGCGAGGAGCTTTTCCGGCGCGCCCTTGGCGAGCGTCACATCGTATGTGCCCGTGACCTCGGTCAGGGAGTATTTGTTCTTGCTGTTGAAGGGCACCGTCTGACGGACCGTCGCGTCCATCTCCGTGCTGGCGCCCGCGACGAAGCCGAAGATCGCGCGCTCCGTCTCATTGCCGCCGACCGCCTGAGCGCCGTTGATGACGGCGCTCGTGTTGTAGCGCACGCTCAGATTGACAAGGTTCTGCAGCCCCGCGCCCAGCTCCGTATAGGCAGTATACTCCCTGCCCGTGCCGTCAATGAAGGCGACCGCCTCGAGCTGCCCCTTCGTGATCGTGCCCGTCTTGTCACTGAAGAGGATGTTCAGGCTGCCCGCCGTCTCAATCCCCGAGATCTTGCGAACGAGGACGTTGTCCTTCAGCATCTTGCCCATGTTCTGCGCCGAGACAATCGCGATCATCAGCGGCAGCCCCTCGGGCACGGCGACCACGATGATGATGACGGCGAGCATGACCGCCTCCACGAGGTCGTTGACGACGACCAGCCAGTTCGAGCAGTACGCCATGATGCGCGCCATCTCGAAGCCGTTGTGGATCACGAGGCGCTGGAACATAAAGGCGATCGCAATCGCGACGCCGCCGATGTAGCCGAAATTGCTGATCTGCCCCGCGAGCGTCGAGAGCTTGAGCTTGAGCGGCGTGTCGCGGTCGTCATCTCCCTGCAGCTCGCCCGCGATCTGCCCGTAGAAGGTCTTGTCGCCGAGCGTCGTCGTCCGCATCACGGCATTTCCGTCGCAGACGACAGAGCCGCGGAACGCCTTGTGCGGATGGAGGAAGTCTGCACTCTGCTCCGCCTCCGTATCGCCCTCCGTCGCAGGGGTCTTGGTCGCCTCCTTCGCCTCCCCGTTCAGAACGGATTGGTCGACTTGGATCGTTCCCTCGCAGATGACGCCGTCCGCCGGGATCTTGTCGCCCGTCTGCAGAAGGACGTAGTCGCCCATGACGATCTCGTCAATGGGGATCTCCGTCAGCACGCCGCTGCGGTAGACCTTGCATTTGATGAGCGAGGCCTCCTCCTGCAATTTCTGAAAGGCGTTCTCGTTCTGGTATTCGGAGTACGTCGCAACGGATGTGGCGAGGATGACCGCGAGTGCGATGCCCACGGACTCGTACCACGCGACCTGCCCCATGAAGGCAAAGATCACGTTGATGCCGAGCGCGACGCAGAGGATCTTGATGATGGGATCGTTGAAATTCCCCTTGAGCTTCTCCCAGAACCCCTCGCTCGTCTGCTCCGTGAGCGCGTTCGTGCCGTACTGCTCACGCGCGGCGCGCACTGCCTCCTCTGACAGGCCTTGAATCTTCATACGCGTTCTCCTTTTGTCTCTTTTTTTCTGATTTTCTTCAAAAGCCTTTTCATTGTACCATGAAATTCCGTGCGGTCAAGCCCTCATTCGCACGTCCAAAGCACGCCTGTATCCTCGGTCCATGTGCCGAAGAGCGTGCCGGGCGCAAGGGGCAGCGCACTGCCGCGCAGAATCCGTTCCCCCGTGCCGCTGCACAGCGTATCCATCGCGCTGTTCACGAGATGCCACGTACCGTTTTTCCGCGAGAGATATGCCTGCACCGTGCGGTCCTGCGCCTTTTCATCGGGGAATACGTGGTCGGAGAAATGCCACGAGAAGAGCGGCAGCCCATCGTAGACGTTCAGCGTCCCCGCCGCGATCCACTGCCCCGCCTTGCCGCGCACGCGGCGCATACGCGTGAGGTGCAGGACGCGGCGATCGGGGACGGACGTACCGCAGAAGGGGCAGCACGGATGCGCCGTGTCGTGCAGGACGAAGAATTTCTCCTTGCAGTCCGCCGCACACGGCTGCAAGAGATCCCACGTCCGCACGAGCGCCTTTTCCCACTCGAGCGCCGAGGGGCGTGCCTCCGGGTCGTGCAGCCCGTCCACAAAGGCGCGCAGGAAGAGCTTTTCGAGATATGGGCCGAGATCGCGGATCGTCACGCGCAGATCGGCAGGACGATTGCTGTGGTCGGTCGGGTGTTCGGCAAAGAGCGCCTTTGGCCCGTAGATCAGGAAATCCGCCTCCTCGGCGGGCAGATCGTAGTTCTTCGGACCCTCAAGCGGGTGACGCTTCAGGAGATACTGATAGAGCAGTACGGGCAGAGCGAAGAGATCGGTCAAAAGCCCCGGCGCGGCACGGCGTGCATCGCCCGGGGGGAGATCCATCGCGGCGAGCACCTCGGGCGCGATATAGCCCCTTGTCCCCGCCACCTCGGGCGGATACAGCCCCGGCACGACGAGCGAGTCGATGTCGATGACAACGCAGCTGCCGCTCACAGGGTCGATGAGGACATTGTTGCACGAGAGGTCAGAGTGTGCCAACCCCGCCTGATGCATGCGGCGCACGGCGCGCGCAAGCGAGATGGACAGGCGCAGCATCGTCTGAAAATTTCCAAGTTCCTGCGGTGCAAGATACCGACGCACACGCCCCGTGAACCAGTTCCCCTTCTTGTCCTTGCCCGCAAGGTCGAGCGCAGACGACGCGCCCGCGCCGAAGAAAAACTTCTTCGGATAGGTGGGGCAGACAATGCCGAACTCCGGGTCAGTAACAACTGCCACCGGCCAACAGAACAGCTCCGAAAAGTACGCCGCCGCCTCCCGTGTATTGCCGCGCGCGCCGCCCTCCTCCTCCGAGAGCGTCGGATTGTAGCGGCCGATGATCGCCGTGAGGCGGTCGTGCAGTGCCGCATCGACCACGTCGGGATCGTGGAAGAACTGCACGACATAGGATCGGTCCGGCGCGAAGTAGGTGTATTTCATCCCGCCCTGCGGCGGATTGTCCGTGATGATGTAGGGGAGCCTCCTGCCGTCCTTGAGGACGGCCTCGGCACGCCTAGACATGCGCCGCACCCATGGAGAGCAGCACAAGCGTCCGATCGTCGAACGAGCCGCGCGCCATGTAGTTGTCCAGCCAGATCTCAAGGCGCTGCGCGGGCGCAGAAACGCGCGCGAGCGTCGTATCTGCGGCGGCAAGGGGGAGCACATGCGCACTTTGCCAGAGCGTTTCCACCGTGCAGCCCGCACCGGTGCAGCAACGCTGTGCGGACTGCAACGCGACCTGCTCCGTCTTGTCGTTGACCCACGGGAACGCCGTCGGCTTCGGCAGACTGCGCAGGAGGCAGGCCTCCGCCCGCGTGAACATCGTCTGCTCCGATGCTGCGGGGAGAATGCCGTTCAGCGCCAGGTCGAGGTACAGGCGGTGCAGCTCCTGTTCATTGAAATAGTCGTCCGCCACGCCGTCCGTCATCGTAAGCAGGAGATCGTACGCCCCGCGCGAGACGAGCGTCCTGTTCTGCAGTGCGGCGCTGTCCGTCATGCCGTCGCTCGTGAGAAAATCCGTCTCGCCCACATAGTCGCCGCTGTCGGGTCTGCCGAGGAGCTTCACCGCGCTGCCATATGCCGCGTGCGTGTTCACGGCGGCGGTCATGCCGTCCCCGATCTGGCAGGAGAGGACGAGCAGTTCCGCGCGCTCCGGAACGGGCACGGCAAGCGTCACGAGGAGTGTCGCCGCAAAATCCGCAAGGACGGGATCCCTGCCGAGGAGGTCTCTGTAAGCCGCCCTGCCACAGCGCTCATAGAACGCCGACTCGACAGCGACGCGCGCGGCGCACACGCCCTCGTGCAGGATGCCGGCAAGCTGCGCGCACGCATCCCCGAACGCCGCCTCCTCCATCGGCAGGGCGCAGGCGGCACGCAGCTCCGCGTGCGCCGTCAGGAGTCTCTGCAGACCGGCATAAACCGCGCCGACGGCTGCCTCGGACGCCGCATGTGCGCCGACGCGCGAGAGACGCTTCGAGCCCGCGCCGTCGGAGACGGCAAGGATGGCGATGTCCTCTGCGTGGACGGCGGCAAACCAGTCGTCGCAGTTCGAGCCGTCGTGCTTGTGCTTCTTGCCGCGCACGCGCGCCGCGATCATCTCCGCCGCACCGATCTGCATCGCTGCGGAACGATATTCCGGCGCGGCATCCGGCTCATCTGCGGGGACAGGATGATACTCCCAAAGCGCCGCCGTATGTGCCAGCACCTCCTCATCGCTGAGGGGCGCTGCCTCCTCCGCACCGGGCGGCTCTGCGGCCGTTTCCGCTGCTGCCGATTCCGCTGCGGCAGAGCCGTCCGTCGGCACTTCTGCGACGTGTTCCTCCGTTTCCGGTGGTGTCGCCGCTTCCTGCGGCGGCGGTGCTGCGGCAGTCTCCGCTGCCGACATCTCCGCAGCCGCGTCTTCCTCTGCCGTTTCCTGTACGGCGGGGATATCTGCCGACGGTTCTGCCGTTTCGGTTTTCACTGCATCCGAAAGATCCGTCCACGGCTTCGTCTGCGCCGCGACGGGCTCCTTCTGCGTTTCCTGCGTGTCCATCAAGACCTCGCTGCCCCCTTCCTATGTCCGCAGCACATCCCGTCAGGGAACGACCGTGAAGCCCTGCGGCGGAGGCGGCAGCTCGATCGGCGCGCCGGGTTTCGCGTCCAGACTCTTCGAGGACATCTTGATCGAGCCGGACACCCATGCGAAGAACTTCGCCATATCACCGGAGGACAGATTGTTCATCATCAGAACATTGTCCGTCACCTGCTTCAAATAGCTCGTGTCGGCATCCGCGCCCGCCGCACAGGCGATGATGTTGCCCAGCTTCAGTTCCTTCACCTCGGCCGCTGCCGTGCGGAAATCCTCCACATCCGTCGGGCTGCCGTCCGTCAGCAGGAACACGAGCGGCCGCCAGTCGCCCTTCTGCGTCTCCGTATTCTTGCGCACCTCCGTCTGCACGCATTCGGCGAGCAGCTTCAGCGCGCCGCCCATGAGCGTGCAGCCCTCCGCCTCAAGGCGCGGCTCCTTGAAGAGCATCAGCTCCGTCAGCTTCGTCGTCTGCTGCACGCGGCTCGCGAAGGTGATGACCGACAGATATGCCGTCTCAAGTGCCTGTGGGTCGCCTCGAAGTTCCGAGAGAAGCGCCTTGATCCCCTGCCGCACCGCCTCAATCGGTTCCCCCGCCATCGATCCGGAACAATCCAGAAGAAGATACACCGGAAGTCTGCGTCCATTGTCCGCCATAAAAAACCCCTCCTAAAGAATCATTTGTTACTCCAAACATTCGCTTACCCTCGGACAAGCGCCGCATACTTTGCACGCTCTGCCGCGGGAATCTGCAACGCCTCCATCGCCTTTTCCACGGAGAGATTCATACTCTTCATCAGATTACGAATGGAGGAGGCAAGGGCTTGCTGCATTCCCTGCTGCATTCCCTGCTGCATTCCACGCTCCATGCCATCCTCCCACGCTTCCTCGGCACGCACCTGACGTGCCAGTTCCTCGTCCCACTCGAAATTCACCATGTCAAAGACCTCCTTTTCCTGCTTTTCTGTGAAGTATTCCGGCAAGTAATTGTGTGCAATACAATAGCGGATCGCTGCGGGTACGGCGGCGGCAAGCGCAGCCCCTTCCCGAACCGCAGCACGCACCTGCGCGACAAAGGCGCTGTACGCCTTCAGAGAAGCGCATCGTGCGAGGATTTCATGCTCCGATGCCTCGTTGATGTTGAGGACTTCCACGACAAGTTCAAGCGCGTCCGTCGCCCCGGCAAAGGCGTCCGAGAGGCGCAGCTGCCAGCCCTTCGGCATCGCTGCCGTGCCATTGTAAAAAACGTAGAATCTTGGCCCGGGCAGGGCAATCCGCTTTGCTCGATAGGGCGCTTTCGAATCGACGTATTGCCGGTAGAGTTCGGCAACGTACCAGAGCAATCGCAGCGGCATATTGCCGTTGACCGTACTCTGATGTTCGAGCAGAATAATGTGCCGATCTCGTACGAGAAAACTCACGTCGTTCTTTTCACTCGCAAAAAACGTCTCATTCATCGTGGTAATCCGAATATCATCCGGTTCCGTCCGTTCGTAGGTGAGCGCGGTGTAGATGTCCGACAGTCGCTTCTCATTATTGAATATATCCCGAAAGAGGGAGTCCTTATATGTGCGTTTTGTCTGCCTCATTATGTGCTTTTCTCCATCATAGCCCCTCACCGCCAGAATGTAAAGGCTCAGCCCTTTTTCTTCCCCCCGCCGAGCAGTTCCTTCGTCAGTCTGCGCAGGTAGTTCATGACGATACGCACGTCGTCAAACGTCTGGCGCCCCTTCTTCGTCACGAGGCCGCTGTTGATAAAGATGGGGTCGATGAGCGGGATCTGGACGAAGTTGTCCGTGGGGAGCACGGACGGACGCGCGAGGAAGGTCGAACCGATCCCTGCGTGCACGAGATTCTTGACGGTGTGGAGGTAGGGCGAGTAGTGCACGACATTCGGCTTTTCACCCGCACGTCCGTAGGCGTCCTGCACAAGGCGATCGACGAAGAAGTTGCTGTCGAGCATGATGAGCGGCTCGTCCCGCAGTTCCGTCACGCTGAGCGAATGACGCTGCGCAAACGGATGATCGGGACGCGTGACGAAGGTGCACTCGCAGTCGAAGAGTTTCGCATATGTGAGGCGTGCGCTGAAATCAACGGTGTAATTCGTCAGCGCAAAGTCCAGCTTTTCCTCCTCGACCATCTGCAGCGCGCTCACGCCGCCCGTCTCGATGATCTCGAGGTCGATCTCGGGGTGTTCGCGGCGGAAGTCGCCGAGGATGTGCGGCAGAAAGACGACGCCGAGCTGCAGAGGCATCGCGATTCGCACCTTTGCATGACGATGCGCCATATCGCGGATCTCGTCGTCGAGCCGCGCGACCTCGGTGAGGATGTAGGAGACCTTGCCGAGGAGCTTCGCGCCGTCCGCCGTGACCGTGATCTTGCGCCCCTCGCGATGAAAGAGATTCAGCCCCGTCTCCGCCTCAAGTGCCTGCATGGCAACCGTGACCGTCGGCTGAGAAACGTGCAGGTGCTCCGCCGCCTTCGTGATGTTCTGCCACTGGCAGACCTCATAGAAGTAACGCATCTGTACCAACGTCATCCGATTCATCTCCCAACTCATACAACCACCCTGCTTCTTATTCGTCAAAGCTATTTCATAATTAGTTTACTATATATATGCCTTGATGAACAGGGGAAAAGTCACAGACAAATAAAAAATTTTTATAGGTTCTCCCTATCATTTTATCAAAAAGGAGTATTTTTCACGCTCTGTAAAAAGTGCTAAATTAAAGTCAGTTGAAAGAGCGCGTACGCGCAGGACATAGATTGAAAAGGGGTATTGCGATGGCAGTATATTTTGCGGATGCGGTGGAGCGTTTCGTCGCGGATATGCTTGAGGCGAACGCGGACAATCTGAAGGCGTTTGAAACGAAGCCGGGTGTGTATTCCAACGTCGATCCCGACACGCACCACGATGTCGAGATCCCGGATGTGCACCTCACAAAATAACCTTCTATCATCCTACTACAGATAGATAAAAAGGAGTGTCGGGGTTCCGACTCTACCGAAAAAGCGGGCGGCTGACCACTGCCCGCTTTTTTCGTGCGCTTTTCAGCAAATCCTTGGCACCAGCTCCCCGAGCGGCAGATCCACGATGCGGATGCCGCCGAGTGCGGTGCGCAGCCCGACCGTCCCCGGCTCCTCCGCAGTCGTCTGCCCGATAACGCACGCCTCACGTCCGTGGGGATCTTCGTGCATCACCGCGAGCACGCGCGCGGTATCTACCGGCGGGACAAAGGCGAGGAGTTTGCCCTCGTTCGCAAGTGTCAGCGGATCGAAGCCGAGGATGTCACAGACGCCCTGCACGGCAGGACGTACGGGGATCGCCGCCTCGTCCAGCAGGATGCCGACATGCGCCGCCGCCGCAAGCTCGTTCAGCGACGCCGCCACGCCGCCGCGCGTCGGATCGCGCAGCACGGCAATCGTCGGTGCCGCCGCGAGCATCGCCGCCGTCAGATGGCAGAGCGGCGCACTGTCGCTCTGTATTTCGGGGGGGAGCGTCAGGTCATGCCGCGCCGCCATGACGGTCGCCGCATGGTCGCCGAGCGTGCCCGAGACGATGATATCCATGCCCACCTTGATATTCGTCGGCGCGATGTTCACGCCCTCGATCATCTCCCCGACACCCGCCGTATTGATGTAGATGCCGTCGCCGCAGCCGCGCGGCACGACCTTCGTATCGCCCGTCACGATAAGAACGCCCGCCTCCTCCGCCGCTGCGCGGATATCGCGCACGATGCGGCGCAGCGTGGCGATCGGAAATCCCTCCTCGAGGATGACGGCGAGCGAGAGCCAGCGCGGCACCGCCCCCGTCATCGCGAGATCGTTGACCGTCCCGCAGACGGCGAGTCGCCCGATGCTCCCCCCGGGGAAGAAATGCGGCTGCACAACGTAGGAGTCCGTCGTAAATGCCGCGCGCCCCGCCGTTGGCAGAACCGCACCGTCATGCAGCATATTCAGGATCGTGTTCCCCAGCTCAGGCAGCACGACCTCCTCCATCAGCGCATGGGAAAGCTGTCCCCCCGCGCCGTGCGCGAGCGTGATGACCTCATGCTCCATAGCGGAACCTCCCTCCCCCGTATTTGTACCATGCGGCGCACGTTCCCTCGACCGACACCATGCAGGGACCAACGGCGTGCTCCGGCACACAATCCCTCCCGAAGAGATTGCAGTCACGCGGCACGATCGCGCCGCGCAGCACCTCACCGCAGCGGCAGCCATGCCGCCCGTCGCCGACTGCTCCCGCCGCAAGCGGGCGCACACGTGCAAAGTCATACTGCGCGTACTCCTCGCGCATCGAAAGCCCCGAGGCAGGAATCTCACCGAGCCCGCGCCAACGCACGGTCGCAGGTTCGTAAACGCGGTCGATTGCCGCGCGCGCGACGGGATTGCCCTCCCGCCGCACGACCGTCTCATAGGCGTTCTCAATGCGTGCCTCATCCATCCCGATCTGCCGCACGAGCATGTGAATCGCGCGCAGAATCTCAAGCGGCTCAAAGCCCCCGACCACGCCCGGGATGTGATACTCCTGCGCAAGGAAATCAAAGGTCGCCGTCCCCGTCACCACCGATACATGCCCCGGCAGGAGGAATCCGTCGACGTGCGTCTCGCCGCCGTCGAGGAGCGCGCGCATCACGGGCGGGACGAGCTTTTGTGCGGACAGCAAAAAGAAGTTCCGCAGCCCCTGCGCCTTAGCCGCGAGCACCGCAGCCGCCTCCGTCGGCGCAGTGGTTTCAAACCCGACGGCGAGGAATACAACCTGCTTGCTCGGGTTCTCCGCCGCGACCGTCAGCGCGTCGAGCGGCGAGTAGACGATGCGGACATCCGCACCCGCCGCCTGCGCCTCGGCGAGACTTGAGCGCGTCCCGGGGACTTTCAGCATATCGCCGAACGTCGTGATGATGACATCCTCCATCCCCGCATACGCAATCGCCGCGTCGATGTAGTCGTCCGCCGTCACGCAGACGGGGCAGCCGGGCCCCGAGACGAGCTCGATGCCCTCGGGGAGAATCTGCCTGAGCCCCGCGCGAAAGATCGCAACCGTATGCGTGCCGCAGACCTCCATGATGCGGATCTTCTTCCCCTGTGCGGCGAGAATGCGGCGCATCTCCACGACCATCTCAGCCGCAAGCTGTTGCGTTTCCTGTGCGCGCGTCATAGAATGTGCTCCACCGTACGAGGCGCGCCGCGCATCTCCGCACGCAGAGCCTCGATGCGCTCCGCCTCCTCCGCCTCCACGATCTGCATCGCAAAGCCCGCGTGGACGAGCACATAGTCGCCGAGCTTCGCCTCGGGCAGCAGCATCAGGCTCGCCGCACGGCGCACCCCATTCAGCTCGACTGCGGCAAGCTGGTCCTTTATCTCAACGACTTTCGCCGGAACTGCCAAACACATAGTTTCTCCTCTATATTATGTAATATGTAAATCGTTTGATTCCATCTCAATCAAAGCATATCCCTGGGCGTTCAAAGCGCCCCCACCGTCACGCTGACGCGTGCCACCTCCCCCGCTGTGGCA
>ERZ773054.1832-NODE-1832-length-11903-cov-5.212610_pt1 | contig 11903 bp, 12 predicted proteins | sample MGYA00580630_ERZ773054 | MGnify/ENA primary metagenome ERZ773054 (study PRJEB29015, sample SAMEA2737994) | human oral metagenome | biome: human oral; feature: human-associated habitat; material: dental | place: China | collected 2115 ... | reverse complement strand
GACATAATCAAAACGATAGAGGCGATGGATGCCGACGTCATCAGTATTGAGACCGCTCGCAGCGGCAACGAACTGCTTAAAATTTTTAGATCGGTCGGCTACAAGCAGGAGGTCGGCCCCGGCGTTTACGACATCCACAGCCCGCGAATTCCTAGCGTACATGAGCTCGTAAGCCAGATTCGCGCGCTGCTTGAAGTGCTTCCGAAAGAGCAGCTGTGGATCAACCCGGACTGCGGCCTAAAAACTCGCAAATGGGAAGAGGTGGAGCCGAGCCTAAAAAATATGGTCGAAGCGGTTAGGATCATCCGCGCAGAGGCATAAATTTCGCGCAGAACGGACTTTGCTGCCAGGCAAATTTCCACCCAGCAGCCGTTTTTGCGATAAAATTCCGCGCTAAATTCTATTTCAAATTTCAAGGTCCGATCGGCGCGGAATTTTAAAATTCGGGCTTTTGAATTTAGCATTTGTCGTTTTTATAATCAAAATTTTTAGGAGCAAAAATGAAAGTAAAAGTATTTGCTGGCGCGGCTATTGCGGCGTTTGTGCTGTGCGGCTGCGGCGAGGATAACGTAAAGATCGTCAAAGAATATACGCTGCCGCAACAAAAATCCATGACGATCGGCAATGCAATCGACGGCTCTAGCGAGTGCAAGAAGGTCTCTTGGCAGGATATCAGCGTCAAAAATAGTATCCAGGCGGTGAAGATGACTTGCGAGGTAAGCGCTGAGGTGTTAAAAGCGGAATTTGACAAGGCTAACGCAGCCTATGAAAAGGCATATGCTTCGGAGGCGGAAAGCAAAGAAAAGCGTTTGCAAAATAGTTTAAAATACGCGTCTGATAGTTATGAAAGGTTAAAAACGCAAAGCTCGCCGCAGTTTGATAAAGATAAAATTCTGCAAACCGCGAATAAGTTTTGCAAATTTGACGAAGAAAAGAGTAAAGGCATTTCGTTTAGCGCTCCGGTTAAATGCGACGACGACGCCCTACAAAAGGAAGTCGCAGACGTTTATAAGCTCAATGCGAATAGTTGGAGCTATGCTAATTTTTTAAATTTGATAAAAGATGTCGCCGCAAGCTCCCAAAGACCGGTGAACGTGCTATTTATCGATAAGCCTATGCAAATCACGTCGCGCCAGATAGAGATAAAATTCATCGTAAATACCGATAAGAGCGTCAATGTGGATCGAACTGCGATTATGATCGAAGATGGCAGCGCCAAAGAGATCGGAAGTGGAATTTTAAGAAAATTTTACAAAAGATAGCGTTTTGATTGTACTGCGCCGCGAGCGCTAGCTCGGCGCTCGGACAGATCCTGCGAGCGAGCGGTAGCTCTAAATTTTGCGGCAGCGAGCTACCGAATTTTACTGCACGAGTTTAAAAACAGCGACGCGAAATTTTATCGTGCCCGCTTCGAGGACAGGTTGCCGAAGCCGCGTATTCCGACTAGGTCCTGCGCGATATGCAGAGCGTTTATTTCGAGTATGGACCGCTAAAACAGCTGCGCGAAATTTTACTTCGAGCGAGTATTAAAAGGTAGTATGAAATTTCACCGCGTCTGCTTGGCAAGCATATTTGATAGCTGCTAAGTAATACGGCGATGTGAAATTTTGCGCGAGATTTACGGATTTCTCAGTTGGGCAGGCGCGGGATTTTTTTAAAATGCGGCGTAAAATTTTATCGCGACTGCTCGCTTGGAATTTCATCGCAACTGCTAGCTTGCTTGAGGTGCGGAGCGTAAATTTTATCGCGATTGCCCTGAAGGCGGGCTGGGGCAAGCGATAAAATTTTAAATTCTCGCAAATTGATCCCTTGTGCACACAAACCTCGCTAGCCGAATAAAAAACGCTGAAATTTGCAATTTTACGCGGCGTTTTATGAACTTGTTCGCGCCGCTAAATTAGAATTTCAAAACGCGAGCTAAAGCCGGTATAGTTGCGCTAGAAATTTTAAATTGCAAATTAAAATTTACATTATCTCGTTAGAATGGCTGGATTGCGAAGCGAGATTCGGCTCTGCTAGGTTAAATTTCAGCTTAAGTCAAAATCTATGTAGCCGTATTGAAAATTTACGACTAATTTCGCCTGGTGAGCTGGAATTTACGCCGCGCTAAAACTAAGCCTAGAGTCGAAATTTTACGATGCGAAGCTTATTGATTTTACTTGCGTTTTGCGCGAAAGAGCGAGGCTGACGCAAGGCGCATTTACGCTGCCACAAAATTAAAAGGGACTTTATGGTAGCGTAAGTTTGCAATTTGCAGTAAAAATAAAGCCATGATTTTGGCTCATAAGGCACAGCTTTTAGATGGTTTCTATCGCGCCTTAAAGTGAGATTTACTTAGTAATTTCGCGCGATAGATTTTAACGGGCGGAATTTTATCATCGCTGCAAAATTTTTGGCTTTTAAAATTTTGCTTTGTAGAATTTTGGCCCTCATAGTTGTGATGAAGTGCGGCTCATCTTATTTCATAAGATTTTAGTGGCATCGCGCGCCTAATTTATATGGCATGATTCCAAAAAGTGCTTATTTTGAAATCCTGCGGGTAGAACCTGCGAGACTGCGTTTGCGAGGTTTTGTAAGAATTTGATGGCAAAGCGCTCAGCGCGTTTAAAAATTTTATTCATGCGTCGAGCCCTCATTTGAGTTTCAAATTTTGCCATTGTGGCGGAATTTTGCTCACGTGGCAAGGGCTTGCTGCAAGCTGTCCGTGAATCTAAGGATTTGGACGCTAGATTTATTAGAGCGTTTAGCGGCGCAATGCCGCACCTGCGCATAAAATATCGCGCTGTAAGCGATTTAAAAAAAGCTTTTTCGCTTCGTATAAATCTCACGCCGCGAGTGTTTAAAAGCCGCAAGAGCTTTAAAAATTTAAATTGGAAAGATTGAATGACATTTTTTTCGCCTGAGTTTGTCCTTGCTTTTTTAGCGTTTTTAATCGTTTATTGGACGCTCAAAAATCATATTTTCGCGCAAAAAATTCTGATCCTGCTGGCAAGCTACGGCTTTATGTGCTCCATAAATCCGCGCTTTGCGCTAGTGCTTGCGGCCTATAGTGCTTTCGTATATTTTGCAGGGGTGTGTATCGCGCGCGCTAATCGCGTAGTCGCAAAAGCCATACCGCCCGCAAAGCAGTCTTCGCATAAGAAAAAGCTCTCGCGTAAAGTGGCAACCAAGCAGATGGGTGTAACAAAACAAGCTGGCATAGCAAAGCAGGTGCAAAAAGCGGGGTTAGCGAAGCAGCTCCCACTACCCACTACGAAGGCACGCGCAGTGATGCTTGCGGCGGTTGCTGGCGGCTTATTTTTTCTCGCGTTTTTTAAATATTATGGCTACGTCAGGGAGTTTTTCAATGCCGCGCTTGCTGCGCTGCACTTAGGTGCCGTCGATAGCGTGGCGTTTCCGCTTGGAATTTCATATTATGTTTTTATGTCGATCACCTATTTCGTCTCGGTTTATAGGCGCGAATGCGGCGAGCAGGGCTTTTTGAGCTTGGCGTGCTTTTTAGCGTTTTTCCCCAGCGTCGTGATGGGTCCTATCGGGCGCGCTAGCGCCGCTAAAGGCGTAGAGCCAGTACTGCCACAGTTTGATTGCTTCAAGCACTTTGGCAATGCCGATGAAATTTATGTGCTTATAATTTTTGCCTTAGTTAAGTTGCTGCTTATTAGCGGCTATTTGGGTGCGTATTATAGCGATGTGATTTCAGGCGTTTACGGCGACGAGCCTGAGTCCTCCGCGGCGCAAATTCTAGCCGCACTGCTGCTTTATGGCGTGGTGCTTTATACGAATTTTAGCGGCTTTATCGATATGGCGCGAGCGCTTGGGCTTGCGATGGGCTTTAAGCTGCCGCAGAATTTTAATATGCCCTACGCGGCTAAGAATTTAGGCGAGTTTTGGGATCGCTGGCATATCAGCTTATCCACGTTTATACGCGATTATATTTATATCCCGCTTGGTGGCTCGCGCAGGGGTTTTGCACGTACCTGCGTAAATTTACTAATCGCGTTTGCGCTATCTGGCATTTGGCACGGCGCGGGATTAAATTTTTTGATTTGGGGACTTTTGCACGGAGCAGCGCTTGTATTTTTAAAATGTCTTGCCAAAGTGGGCGTAAAGCCGCTAAATCCGTATTTGGCACTATTTTGTACCTATATTTTTGTAAGTTTCGCTTGGATTTTTTTCGCCAATTCCCTTCCAGATGCGGCGGCGATTTTGAGCGCTTTTACCCGCGCGCGAGTTTTCGGAGATATTAGCGAGCTAGCGGTGCTTGCGGTGATTTTAGCGGGGATTTTTGTTTATCCTAAAATTTCAGCTCTTAAAGATACTTTGATCGCGCTTTTTGCCGAGCTGCCGTTTTTACCTAAAGCTCTCGTGCTCGGCATGATCTTCACGCTGATTTTTGCGCTGATGCCAAGCGGAATTCCAAATTTCATCTACGCAGGATTTTAGATGCTTAGGTTTGTTTCGACTCTGCTTTTTGCGCTGCTTTTCTCGGCATTTTTTATGCAAGGATCGCTGCTTTATTATTTGGAGCAGCGATTTCACGATGATTTTGGGCTGGAAGAATGGCTGCGCCGCTCGCCGTTTCGCGTAGGCGGAGAGATCTACGAAAAGATTGCAAATGGCGCAGATAAGCTTGAGCAGCGTATCAAAGGCGAGGACATTAGCAAGGATGAGGACGCAAGTCCGCATAGCGGAAGCAAAAATTTTAAAAAATCTGCGCAAGATCGCATGGCGGAAAATCAAGCTTTGCAAAGTGTGCGAGATCACGATGCTTCGCAAAGCGTTAAGTCGCAAGGTAGCAAGCCGCAAGCCCATGCCGCGAAGAATTCCTCTTTAAATAATTCTACGCATCATTTAAAGACGCGCGATTCTGCGCAGGGGCCTTACGCACAAAATTCCGCTTCTAAAAATTCTACTTCGCAAAATTCCGTGTCACAAAGCCTGGCTACAACAAGCTCTGTGCCGCGCAGCTCCTCTGCGTCACAAAACTCCGTTACGGCAAGCGCAACCTTGCAAAGCGGCGAAAATTCCGATTCTCAACTTCCCGCTCCGCAGGCTTTGGAGCAGAATTTAACGACGCAAAGCTCCGCGGAGATTGATGCTAAAATTTCGCTTAGCGACGATGGCAAAATCCGCCTAAATGCAGGCGATGAGGTACTTTTTATGGGCGATAGTCTGATGCAATACGTGGGGATGAATGCTAAGAAATTTTTCCCGAAGCGAAGCCTGAGGGTGATTGATCTTAGCAAGCAATCTACGGGGCTTGCGAGCAAGAAATCTTTTGACTGGCAAAAGACGCTCGATACCGCACTTAGCGAAAACGGCGGCGTTAAGCTCGTAGTCGTGCTGCTGGGCGCCAACGACGTCTGGGAGTACCGCGCAGGCGGCAAGACCTACGGCATCAAAACGCCGCGCTGGCGGGAGTTTTACGCCTCAAGGGTGCGCGAGATCTACGATACGGCGCACTCGCACGGCGCAGGAGTGCTGTGGCTTGCGATGCCGTGTATGCAAAAGCCGGATTTTGAGGAGAAAACGCAGCTGCTAAATCAAATATATGCCGACGCCAGTATGGCGCTTGGCGGGTATTTTATGCAAACAACCCCGCTGGTGTGCGAAAAAGGCGTCTATAAAACCTATCTGCAAAGCGGCTCCAAGCTCGTGCGCGTGCGCCAAGACGACGGCATTCATATGAGCAAAGAGGGTTGCGAAGCGGTAGCGAAAGAAATTTTATCAAGGATTGAAGTTGAGTAAGTTTATGGTCATTTTATTTGCCGCATTATTAGGTGGATGCGCGGCAAACGCAGGCGTCCGCGGCATAAATTCCGCAAATACAAAAAGCTCTGCGGGCTTTGGAGTGAAATTTTTTGGCGATTCGCATTTAGGAAGCGACGCGCTGATAGATGCTTTCAGGCACGGCTTTTTCGTGCAAAACAGCGTCGGCTTCGTGCCTGCGATGATGCCTAAATATCACAAAAGCGAAAATATAGAATTTAAGCAAAGCGGCTTTAATGTAATCTCATCCCGCACCGAGCAAGACCCCGATTTCCCGCTATGCGGAGTGATCGCTACCGGCAAAAAGGGCGCTAATGTGCGACTGGAGCTAAAGCAGCTTAGCGGCGATTTTTACGTCGAAATTTTACATAAATCGGATCAGGGCGGCGAGATTTTTCGCGTGCGCGATGCAAGTGGGCTAAGCGCGTATATTTCGCAAGAAGTGCCGCAGAAATGGGAGTATTCTAAGCTGCGACTTAGATTTCCGATCGAAATTCGATCGCTGCGTGACGGAGCAGAGCTTGGAGGATATAAAATTTACCGTAAAAACGCGCGCTTTGCAGACTCTTGCGCGAGCAATGGCGCGTTTAGCAACCTCTACGAAAAATGGGGCGCAGATGCCTTTGGTAGGGATTTTTCAGGACTTAGATACAATCTCGTAGTCATCGCTTACGGCACAAACGATGCGATGGATCCGAAATTTGATGAGCAAAAATTCTACCAAAGCGTCCGTGGGCTGCTTCGCTCCGTTCGCTCCGCAGCTCCCGGTGCGAAAATCCTGCTCGTAGCGCCGCCGCGAAGCCCTAAAGTGCCAAACGCCTCACGCGCTGCGGAGGCGCTAGCGCATCTAGCGCGAGATGAAGGGGCGATGTTTTACGACATAGCCGGTCTTATGGATGAGGATGGCGGCTGGCGCGGCTGGCGCGAGCGTGGGCTGATCCGCCCTGACGAAATCCACTTGCAAAAAGAGGGCTACGAAAAAATCGGCGCAGCGCTGGCGACGAAATTGCGCGGCAGGCTTTAAAATTAATCTTTAAATTTAGGCGGCTCGCCGTAAAATTTACAAAGTTCGTCGCTAAATTTAAAATTTAGCGGCAGTAAGCAAAGCTGCGCCTACTTGGATTTCGCCGCTTAAATCTGCGCCGCGGAATTTAAATCAGAAGCTGCGGCTTTAAATTTACGCGTCGATAGGCTTGATGCCTGTGCTTTTAAAATATGTCGCCCAAATTTACGCTTTTAATTTGGATTAAATTTATGTGGTTACGGCTAGGGGCGAAAGGTCTGTGCGGTGTGCGCTGCGTAAAATTTAGCGCTTAAAATTTCATTCGCATGGGTTGCGACAAAGCGCGGCGAGTTAAATTTAAGAAAGCAAAAAAGGAGAGGCAGATGATATATCTTTGCGGTGATACGCACGGAATAAACGAGATCGGTAAAATAACGAACAAAGCCTTTGCGGGCGGGCTTAGCGCCGATGATTTCGTCATCGTGCTCGGAGATTTCGGGCTGTTTTGGAGCGAGCGGATAGATGAGTTTATGGCGCGCAAAAATATAGAAAGATATTTCCCTGCCACGCTTCTTTTCATAGACGGCAACCATGAAAATTTCGATATGTTGGATGAGCTGCCGCGCGAGCGAAAATTCGGCGGCACCGTGGGCGTGGGCGGCGAAAACATATTTTGGCTGCGGCGCGGCGAAATTTACGAGATCGCGGGGCGGCGCTTTTTATGCTTCGGCGGCGCACTTAGCGTCGATAAGGCGCATCGGATACCGGGGCTTAGCTGGTGGGCGCGCGAGATTCCGAGTGAGGAGGAGTTTAGCTATGCGATGCAAAATGCGCGCGATTTCATCGCCGCGGGCGGACGGATCGATGCGGTGCTGAGCCACACGGCGCCGGGGTTTGCGATGAAATTTTTAAAAGAATATCTCTGGTGCGGTAAAAGCACTCCCGATAAAACGTCTGAGTATTTGGAGCGGATCTTTGAGCTCGTAAGGCCTGAGCGGTGGTATTTTGGACACTTTCACGGCGATAAGAAATTCCATGCGCACGGCTGCGATTTTCATCTCTGCTACGATGAAATTTTAAAATTTGAGGACTAGCCTTGAGCCCGCGGCAGTGAAATTTAGGGCTTTGCAAACGGCGAAATTTCGCTCGTAAATTTTAAATACTGAGGCGCGCGAAATTGAGCCTTTATATTAAAATTTAAGCTAGTTTGGCTACAATGTGGCACTTTTTTAGAAAGGAATAAAGATGAAGGTTGTAATTACTTATTGTAATTCTTGATCTTATAGACCGCAAGCTCTCCGTGTGAGAGATGAAATAACAAGCGTCTATAAGGATGCAGTTGTCGAGTTGGCCCCTGGTGGCAGCGGAGACTTTCTAGTAGAAGTTGACGGCAGAAAGCTTTTCTTTAATAAAGATTTTGCTAAGCCTCGTTTCCCAAGTGAAGGTGAAATTTTAAATCTAATTAAAGTTGCAGCCTAGCTCAAAGCCCGAAAGTGGGTCGTAAGATTTGCTTTCGGGCGTTTTTATACTCAAATTTCATATCCGTAAATTTAATCATAAAACCATCCTGAATTTGCCAAATCAGCGCTGCGTAAAATTTAGACTAAATTATCCCACATTTCGGCAAATTCGAAAAGCCATTTTAATCAAAATTTACGCAACCGATGCGGTTTAAATTTATCATCCGGAGTTTATAAATTTTAAAAGAAAGAGGAATTTTTGCGAAATTAAAATTTCGCAAAAATATGAGGATTATTTGTTTGCTTTTTCGATATACTCGCCGCGGACGGTATCTACGCGGATGACCTCGCCTTCGAGCACGTGAAATGGGATCTGCACCACGGCGCCTGTTTCAAGCGTGGCGGGCTTTTTGTTACTGCCCTGCGTATCGCCGCGGAAATTCGGCGCGGTTTCTACGATCTTAAGCTCCACCACCTGCGGAACCTCGACGCCGATCGCCTTGCCGTTGTAAAACATAATGTCCACCATCATGCCGTCAAGCATCCATTTTTTCGCCTCGCCCACGTCCTCGTCGCTAATCGCGATCTGTTCGTAGCTATCGGTATCCATGAACTGACACGCCTCGCCATCGTCGTAGAGATACTGCATCTCTTTTTCCTCAAGATTCGGCGCCTCGCATTTATCGCCCGCGTGGAAGGTCTTTTCAAGCACCTTGCCATCGATGAAAGATTTTATTTTAACGCGTACGAAAGCAGGCCCTTTTCCCGGTTTTACGTGTTGGTATTCTATGATTTTAAACGGAATTCCGTCCACCTCGATTTTTAGACCTTTTTTTAGATCGCCCATTGAATAAGCCATAAATTTCTCCTTAAATTGATAGGGCGCGATTATAACAAATTTTATTTTAAATTGATATAATTGGCGAAATTTTAAGGGGAGGGAAGCTATGAAAAAAATCATCTACGTTTTGGCTGCGTGTGTGGCTTTTGTGCTTGGCGCGAATGCGAACGAAGCGGAGTTCGTAAAAAACCTAAAGCAAAGTCTAAATGATAAAAACGCTCAGCTCATCTCGATCGACAAGCTAAACTCGCTAAACGGGCTAAATTTGCTGATCGTCCGCTCGGGCGATAAAAAAGAGGCGTTTTTGGCTAGCGACGACGGCAAAAGCCTAGTGGCGGTAACTGAGGATCCTAAGCTTGCAGACGCGGCGGATGCGGCGCTGTTTAAGATGAGAACTCAAATTTTAAAGGACGCCAGAGATGCCGCCGCACTTGAGCTACTAAAGAGCATAAATCCGGCGAGATTTGCTTATATCGAGTCGTTTGATAAAAATAATCCCTACGTGACCTACATCGTGGGCGATCCGGAGTGCCCGTATTGCGCCGAGGAGATGAAGAGAATCACGAAGCATCTTCGCAATAGCAACGTAAAATTGATCTTTGCGCCGGTGCACGGCAAGAGCGCGTTTATCAAATCGGCGTTGGTTTTAAAGCAGCTGAAAGCCCTCTCGCCGAGCGATCAAAAGGGCGCGATCGACGTGATCGAGAAATACTACGACAAGAACGTGCAGGTAAGCGATGCGGACGTCTCAAAGGCCGAGCTTGACGCCGTGTATGCAGACACCAAGACACTCTTTTCCAAAGGCGTGATCAAATCGGTACCATACGTGATCAAGGTGAAAAAATAGTCTAAATTTACGGAATTCAGGGCGCGAGGTTTGTGCGAGCAGCGCGAGCTTGCTCGCAGCAGTGCAAGTCGCGCGCAGCACAGCCACCCGCGCGAGCTGAAATTTAACAAAATTCCGTCGCTTTAAAATTTCAAGCGGCGGAATTTTATATTGATTGTAGCCCGGCAATTCTAAATTTAAAGCGATACATCTTCTAAAAGCGCGCCCAAGTGATTTGCTTGGGCTTGTAATTATATGCGCTACCATCGGGCTTTTTTAGCGCGCAATTCAAAGCAAAATTTTAAAATCCTCGAGTGAGAAGAGTAAAATTTTATCGCTTTTTAGGCTTGCTAGCTCGCCGCTAAAGCCGCTTTTGGAAAACAGCGCGAGCAGATCGGGCGCGAGGTGCGCTTTTTCGCATTTGAGTATGAGCTCGTTTAGCACGTTTTTTGAAATTTTTCGCTCCTTGTATTTGCACTCGCCCGCGACGCAAAAGCTCTCAAATTTCGCGTAGATGTCGATCTCGACCTCCTTGTTCCAAAAGCTCGAAATTTGCGAAATCTCTAAATTTAAATACTTCGCGAGTAGCTCTTTGCTTAAAATTTCAAACCCGAGCCCCGCGTAGGCGTTGAAATCTGCTTTGATTAGACTTAGCACGCGTCCTATTTCGCCGCGTCGCAGCGCGGGCAGGTTCGGCTCGATAAATCTAAACCAAAACCTCGCAAAGTTGCTGCTAAAATGGACCTTGTCCGTGATATGGTAGCGGCGCAGCGCGCGCGGGAGGCGGTCGTTTTTGCGCTCTTTTTGCGCCCTTTGCTCGCTTGATTTTTCGGTGATTAAAAACTTCGCGTTGATGAGATCTGCGGTGATTTTTTGTGCCGTAAACCGCGGCAAGATTTTTGAAATTCCTATTTTTTTGCGGTCGCTTCTAGCGAATTTCATCAGCGCTTTTTTGATCTGCTCTTCGTGCTCGCCGCCGAATTTAAAACGCTCGCCGAGACGTTCAAAGCAGAGTAAAATTTCATTTTCGATCGCTTCGAAAACGTCCGCGTAGCCGCTTATACAGCCGATCTCGTCAAATACGAAATGAAACTGCAAAATCGCGTCGATACCAACATCGCCTAAATTTCGCGCAGTGTCTTTTAACTCGTAAATTTCGCCCTCCTTGCGGGCGTAATTTTAGCGAGTTTGGATATAATTTGCAAAAATTTTGGAGTCGCGCTTTGGATTTTCAAACGATCAAAGAAAACATCATCTTAAAAGAGGGGGTCAAATACTTCGATTGCGCCGCCTCGGGCCTTGCGTATCGCCCTATAGAAGCGGAGATCGAGCGTGTGCTTTCTACATATGCCAACATCCACTCCGCAGGCGGAGCGAGCGCCGAGATTACGAGCGATTACTACGAAAATGCAAGGGCGAAAATCAAAGAGCTTCTGGGCTGCGAGGAGCGCTACTATCTGATCTCGTGCGGATTCGGCGCGACTGCGGCGATTAAGAAGCTTTGGGAAATTCTAGGCATCTACCTGCCGCCAGCGACGCGAGATAGGCTCGGCTTGCGGCGCGAGAGCTTAAAAGAGCTGCCGCTTTTCATCATCTCGCCTTTTGAGCATCACTCCGTTGAAATTAGCCTAAGGCAGGGGCTTTGCGAGGTCGTACGCGTGCCGCTGGATCCAAGCGGGCTGATGGATTTTGCACGGCTGGGCGAAATTTTATCCGCAAACAAAGGGCGCGAAATTTACGGCGTACTTACCGCGGCATCGAACGTGACGGGGTTTAAGCTTGATTACAAGCGCGCTTACTTGATGCTCAAGGCGCACGGCGGGCGGCTATTTGTGGACGCTAGCGCGCTCATCGCGCACGAAAACGTAGATACCAGCTTTTGCGACGGCGTGTTTTTCGGCGCGCACAAGCTCTTAGGCGGCGTGGGCGCCAGCGGGATTTTGGCGGTACGAAAGGAGCTTTTGCGCGGCGAGGAGCCGACGTTCGCAGGGGGCGGTACGATCA
>ERZ773054.1830-NODE-1830-length-11914-cov-5.669871_pt1 | contig 11914 bp, 8 predicted proteins | sample MGYA00580630_ERZ773054 | MGnify/ENA primary metagenome ERZ773054 (study PRJEB29015, sample SAMEA2737994) | human oral metagenome | biome: human oral; feature: human-associated habitat; material: dental | place: China | collected 2115 ... | reverse complement strand
AGTAAGAGCGGATAGCCCGACCCGAAGCCGCTTGCGGCGAGGGGCACGCCCAAAAAATGAAAAATGTAGGAATGAAGAGCGGCTGTGCGAAGGAGAATTACGAGTCGAAACGTTTATTCTTGGAGGCGTCGGAGTTTTTGTCTCTCGCCTACGATCCATATCAGGTCGTCTTGCAGCAAGACGGTGCTTGCCGAAGGTGAGAGGATACGCTCCTTGCCCCGTTCTATTGCCACTACTATACCGTCGGTATTTTCGCGTATCTTCGAGTTGCGTATGGTAATACCTATCAGGTGACTGCCGGGGTCGATAAAGTGCTTTTGTACCACGATGTCGTCCAGATTCAAGTTTTGGTGGACGGTCTTCTTTTCGTTAAGGAACTCTTTTTTGAACCGCTCTATCACCTCGTCGGTGCCGAATACTCCCACGTGGTCGAGGGGCATTATCTTGGCATCGGGACCGGGCGAATATATGATACTGTCGCCGCTTTTGATGTAAATGACATTGATGAGGAACTCTTTCCGCCAGTTGAGCTCACCCAGAGTACGCCCTACATATTGTGCATTCTTGGGTACCTCCAAGTCGGTAAGGTGAGCGTCCCAAGCCGATACGTCGTCGATGGAGTTTCGCAGCCTCTGCCGTATGTTCTGTATGGGTTCGTTCTTTTTCTTCTCGGCAGCCTCCCTGACATTGAGGTTGGTAACAAATCGGGTCTCGATACGCTTGTAAAACCTCTGCATGTATTTCGACAATAAAAATATTGCCACCACCGTTATGGGCAGAAATATAAGTGTCTGCCCGACGCTGAGGAACTTACTTACCAGATATCCTATCAGTATTATACCGATAATCATTCGCGATATGGCGAGTACGGATAGCTGCTTGTTGTTGTATTCGGGGCTGTCCCACAGCTCTCGGAGGGTTATGTAGTTGGGCTTTTTGTACATCAGAGCCCAGATGAAAGGAGCTGCCACAGCCAGAGTACCTATCATTGCAATCCATTCGGATATGTTGCCGTCGAATGTCTTGTGCAGAAAAGGTACTATCAGATACGACGACAGCAGTATGATAAATACGACCACTGTACCGTTGAGCAATATCGTCTGCAGACTGCCTTTGAGGAGTTGTCGCCACTCGGACTGAGAGCCGAGCACTTGCGAGCTTGCCGAGTAGCTGTTGAGTTTCTGCACGAACTTGGCGGGTAATATTTTCTCTATAAACAGATACACTCTGTCGCTGTATTTAATCATATAAGGAGTGGTGAATGTGGTGATGGCTGATGCTCCCACTGCTATGGGGAACAGAAACTCGTCTATTACCCCCAGCGACATACCCAGAGTAGCTACGATGAAAGCAAATTCGCCTATCTGTGCCATACTCATTGCCACCTGTACGGCGTGTTTTAGCGACTGCCCCGAGAGCAAGGCTCCGAGGAGCGTTGCCGAGAATTTACCCACTATGACCAGAAGCACCACCAGCAACACGGGTAAGCCGTATTGTACGATGACAGCAGGGTTTATCATCATACCCACCGATACGAAGAATATAGCCCCGAACAGGTCTTTTACGGGTTTGAATATATGCTCTATACGTTCTGCTGCGAGTGTCTCGGCAAGGATAGACCCCATTATGAACGCTCCGAGTTCGGCAGAGAACCCCGCTTGTGTCGCCACTATCACCATACCCAGACAAAGACCTATCGACAGGATAAGATACCCCTCGTCGTCGAGGAGGTTTTTTACCCGTTTCAGGAAAGTAGGTATGACGAATATCCCCAGCAGAAACCAGAGTATAAGGAAGAAACCGAGTTTCAGTATGGTGAAAAGCATCTCGCCGCCCTCTACGCTCTGAGTAACGGCGACGGTCGAGAGCAACACCATAAGCAAGATGACCACTATATCCTCTACCACCAACACCCCGAAAACGGTCTTTGCGTAGTTTCTGGACTTTATGCCGAGTTCGTCGAAAGCCCTGATGATAATAGTGGTGCTCGACGATGCCAGCATCCCGCCCAGAAAGAGGCAATTCATAGTGCTCCAACCCAATGCCCTGCCCAGAAGATAGCCTGCGACGACGATGACCAATATCTCCACTATGGCAGTGATAGAAGCCGAAGCCCCCACACGCATCAGTTTCTTGAAACTGAACTCGAGCCCAAGGCTGAACAGCAAAAAGATGACTCCTATCTCGGCAAGCGTCTCCACGTTGTGAATATCGGTAACGGTCGGTACTATATTGATATACGGACTCACCAGAAAACCTGCAATGATGTATCCGAGTACGAGAGGTTGTTTTAGTTTTCTGAATATCAGAGTAACCATTGCGGCTACTATCAATATAAGCCCTAAGTCAGATATGAGAGGCGTAAGAGAGTTTTCCATACGAGTGGTGCGATACTTTATTTTTTTGCAAATATAGAGAAAATAATTATATTTGTGCCTTCGTAATAGGATAAAGCAGGGAATAAGATGGCACGAATTTTGGCGATAGATTATGGTACGAAGAGAGTAGGGGTAGCCGTTACCGACCCATTGGGAATGATTGCAGGGGCACTTGCAACGGTGGAGACCCCCCGCATATTCGATTTCTTGAATGAATATTTGACGGTAAACGATTGCAACAGATTGGTTATAGGTTATCCGCTGACGCTCAGAAACGAGCCGGCAGAGGTAACACGTGAGATAGACCGCTTTATAGAACGTTTTGCCTCGCTGTATCCCTATATAGAGGTGATAAAATACGACGAGCGTTTCACCTCGAAGCTTGCCTTCGATACCATTTTGGCGAGTGGTATCGGACGCCGTAAGCGTCGCGACAAAGCCGTAATAGACCGCATCTCGGCAACTATTATCTTGCAGAATTATTTGGAAAGCATTTCCGTTTAGGCGGTTTGCTCTGGAATCTTTTGCGTATCTATGTCGGTTACTTTATGGTAAAATGCGATATATGTTGTTAGTTAGGAGCGTTTCCGCCACTACCGCCACCCGATTTGACATCGTCGTTGGAGATGCCTCGTTCCGCTTTTTTGATTTGGGCTTTCATTTCGCCAAATCGCCACGATACGGAGATACTAAACGAACGAGCAAGCGACCTCGATACCGAATTCGACGTATATACGCCCTCTGCCCACGACGTAGAGCGATAGTCTCTGTACTTCTCCAAGAAGTTATATGCCCCAATACTTACGGATAGTTTGTCGCCTTTAAGGAAACTACGCGATAGTGAAGTGTAGTAGTAATACCAGCCGTTGCCCTTGTAACGGTACGAGGTATAGGCGGGATTACCTCCCATGCCTATATGTAATCGCATCTTCCAAGGCAGATGAAAATTGACTCCTCCGTACCCGCTGAAAAACGCCCCCTCCGATATACTTGCTCGGTTTGTATATCTCTCGTATCCCGCCGAAAGCGATGACCAGAAGCTAAACCACTTAATAGGATTGTAGTTTATGTAAAAACTACCACCTAAGTTACCGTTGCTACCGATATTGGCATAGGTATGATATCTAATGCCTTTGCTATCGACCGAGTCGTTGCTTTCTATCGAGTTATTGACGATAGAGGAGTACGCCGATATGCTGAGGTTTAATTTCTGAGAAAACAGTCCGTAGCTCACCGAAAAGTTATGGCTGCGTTCCGATTTAAGATTAGGGTTGCCGTAAGAGATGCGGTATGGGTCTTTGTCGTCGACGTAGGGGTTCAGAAACCAGATACTCGGACGAGAAATACCGTTGTTGTAGCTCACACGCAGGTTCGAGGCGTCTGTGAGTTTAAAGCTTGTAGATACGTAAGGTATTAGGTCTAAAAACCGTACCTTGAAGTTCCTCGCTACCTCGTCTGCAAAACGTACGTCTTGGTACGTTCCCTCCAATCTTCCGCCCAGACGCAGCGAAAACTTTTTCAGTTTGAACGTATACGAGGCGTATGCTCCGACTATGTGTTGATAGTAGTCCATATCGTTCTCTTTGCGTATGTTACCTTTGTCGTCCAAGTCGTATTGGTCGTATTCGCCCGTAATGGGATTATAACGGCGATATTGGTTGTCGGAGGCGTTGTAACGCAATATATACTTTATTCCTGCTTCGACGACGTGCTTGCTGCTGTCGAACGGCTCGGTGTAGTCTATCTGTAATGTATGCGAATTGCTTGTTTCCGCTTTGGTGTAGCGCACATCTCGCTCTTTGGTTGCCAAGGTGTTGGGCTGAGTCGTATCGAGCTTCAGTTTGGAAAATGTTATCGTATTTTCGGGCGGCGATACGCCGAAATTGTACGATACGGTCAGTAGTTGGTCGGGCTTGCGGAACGACCTCTGATAGTCTACATTACCATAATACGATAAGCTTGTGTTATTAGACGACGACCAAGTATTGTAGGCAGATACGGTGTTACGGTTTTTATCGTAAAACTGTGAATAGCCATAGTTTTGAGAGTTGTAGATACTTCTGCTTGCTCCGAATGAAGCACTTACGAGATTAAGCGTATCGAACTCGTAGCTTATCTCTATATTGCCCTGATTACCATTGTTTTTATAGTCGCTACTACTACCGTTTTCGGAATATTTGTAAGGAGCGGCGTCGCTATGATTCTCGAAATCGCCTTGGCTGCTGTTGAGATCATTATGATACAAGCTGTAATTGTAGTTACCCGATAGCCCGAGTTTCCCTATTTTGGAGTATATGAATGCTCCCGTATTGAAGCGTTTTTTCGTATCTGCCGATACTCTGACGCTTCCCCGATAGCCCTGCAATGCACTCTGTGTAACGATATTGAGTATAGCACCGATACCCTCGGCATCGTATTTTGCTCCCGGGTCGGTGATGACCTCTATCCTCTTTATCGAGGTAGCAGGCATACTCTTCAATGCGTCTTTCGGGCTTTTGGCAACAATATTCGAAGGCTTGCCGTTGACGTACACGGTGAAAGACGATGAGCCTTTTACCTTTATATTCTCGTCTTGGTCGAGCGTAACGAGCGGTACTTTACGCAGCATATCCATTACCGTGCTTGTCTTGCTTTCGGGGTCTGCCTCTACATCGTAGTTGATACGGTCTAATGTCTGTGTTACAAGCGGTTTGTATGCTGTTACCGATACGCCCGCAAGTTCTTCGCCCTCTTTTAGCACTATCTTGCCTAAGTCTATAAGCTTGTTGTCGTTAAGTACGACTGTCGTGTTGTACGATGTCTTAGCTGCCGCACCGACGGTTATGTATATGGTGTCGGCTGCCGACTTGTACTCTGCCTCGAAACGCCCGTTGTCGTCTCCCGAATGACGTGCCTTGTAATTGGTCGTCGTGCTGTCGGTTCGGATAGAGATTGTGGGATAGGCGACTGCATTGCCTGCGGAGTCTACGGCAACTCCTTTTATGGTGTACACTATCTGCTTGCCTGCCTCTTGCGACAGCATTGCACGAGGAATAATACAAACTACGGATAATACGAGTAGTACTCTGAGGTACTTCATACAGTGATTTTTTGTGTTTCCTATTGTTAACGGCTCTTCCATTGTATTTATTTTACCAAAAATAAAATTTTGGTAAGATAAGATATTATTTTACCCTAAAAACATACTATAGCGATATATGTCAACAGCTTATATCATAAAAAATCAGTAGATGTTCTTTCTGACACAGCCTATTGATATTTCGTTGGCAAATCAACGAGCATTTACCTGTGCTAGCAATTTTTCCCAGCGGGCTACGATGTTATCTACCGCAAATCGCTTTACGCTCACGAGCGACTCTTGGGCAAATGCCTTCCTCATTGCTTCGTCGCTCATCAACTTATCGAGAGCTTCGGCTAACTTGTCGGTGTCAGCAGGCGGCACAAGTATGCCCGTTTTACCGTCTTCTACTATCTCGGCAGGTCCCGTATCACAGTCGAAGCTCACTATCGGCAGCCCTGCCGCCATTGCCTCGATGAGTACGAGCGGCAACCCTTCGTATCGCGACGACATAGCCATAACGGACGCCTGCCGATACTGTGCCTTTATATCTTTGGTGGCGGGTATTATCTCGACGCTGTCGCCGATACCGAGCTCCGAGATTTGCCTTTCGAGCCGTCGGAGGTGGCTACCCGACCCTACGATACGCAGCTGCCAGCCATTCAGGCGTCCAGTGGTCTTTGCCCATGCATCGAGTAGCATATCGAACCCTTTTTGTCCTGCAAGTCGCCCGACGGCAAGCACTCTCTTCTCTGTCAACGGCGATGGCTCTATGTCGTTTATGGTGATGGGGTTGGGTATACAAACGGCATTGGTAGCACCGAAAAGCCTCTTGTAGTTGTCGGCGTCGCGTTGTGTGAGCGTAACTATACGTTGCGATGTACGAACGGCTATCTTACGCGATAGTTTATGCAGCGGATGCCAATTGATGTTGCTATTGAAGTGTTCCCACGTAATCGAGCGTAAGCCTTTCGCTGCGGGGGCATTCATAAAGAGTCGATGCGAGCCGAGGAAGACTACTACATCGGGTTTCTCGACTCGGTAAAGTTGTCGGAGTCGGCTTATACGAAGGGCTCTACCTTTTTTCAAATAATGTAGCTTTACCTCCGACCGTAGCGGGAAGAACGGTTTGCCTTGCTGCAAACATACGATACCTGTTTGGTAACCTCTTTTCGATAGCTCACTTGCGATGACCGAAGTAACTCTCTCTATACCTCCTTGGTCGTGCAATCCACGTATTACGAATAGTATTTTCATTGCCATATCAAACAGATACCGATTAAATTTTTATTCGTTTGAACCGTTCGGGCAATCGTACCACCAACTTCCAACGCCCCATACTCGGTTTGTTTAGTGCAAATATCGGACGACAAAGGGTTTGCACCGCTCTTGCTATGGGGAAGTATCTGTCGGCATCTTTGGCTTTTTTGTTTGTAACGAGGTGGATTACCTTCGAGCGTTTTTTCATGTGTCGCTCCCAGCCTGCCGCCATACGGTCTTTGTCCTGAAAACGAGCCTTTACCATTTCGTAGTCGAACACGCCGAAGTGAAGTAGGTAAAGGTTTCGGTCTATTCTGAAATTGTGTCCTTTGACACGATGAAACCCCGCTCCCCACCGCACAGGCTTCGATACCACTACCGGCTTGGTGTACCGCGACGATACCTGTCCGTAGCTACGCTGCGAAAGGAACGGTTTGCTTCCGTCTATGGTCTGCTCCTCGTTCAAATGTTGTCCTACGTCTACGCCAAGCCCCGATACCGAAGGGTTTATGTCGAGTTTACTAAGGTACGATACCAGCGACTCGTCGACGTTGGGGTCCAATACCAGAAATTCGTCGGCGTCGGTGCCTATTACAAGGTCGTATTTTTTGAGCAGTTCGCTTGCCATGTTCGACAAGTGTGTCAGCCGACGTCGTTCGGCAGCTACCACCTGCCCCGGAATACGCTCGCAGTGTACGACGGTAGCCTCGCCCGCTGTAGGGGGTATCGGCTGGTCGGTGCCGTCGAGGTATATGTATAAGTTCTCTTTTCCCAAAATTGCTCCGTAATATGCAATCCAATGCTCGAGAAAAAAGGCATCGTTGCGAGCCATAGTGATGGCACAAATCTTTTTGGTAGTCGTCATATTTTATGTGTTTTATTTATTTATGGCAGCAAAGATAGTAAAAATTTATCACTTGGCAGCAGAAGTCAAAAGCTATCTTACACACACACAACTACCCTCGCTATTTACACGTTGCCAAAGTCTATGAGTTTTTATATTTTTGCACTTTGAAAACAACAACTTTCTACACCGATTTCTTATAATCTATCACCCCCACCGAAAAAAGCAATGAGTATCGAAGAACGTATCGCCAATTTAAGGCAAGAAATAGAAGAATACAACCGCCAATATTATATCGAAAACAACCCTACGATATCGGACTTCGAGTTCGATATGAAGCTCAAGCAGCTCGAAGAGATGGAGAGGGCATATCCACAGTTTTTCGACAAAAACTCTCCGACACAACACGTCGGAAGCGACCTTACGAAGACATTCGAGCAAGTCGTACACCGCTATCCTATGCTATCGCTATCGAACACCTACTCCGAAGGTGAAGTGGAGGAGTTTTATACCCGACTCAGTCGGCAACTCGGCGAAGCATTCGAGATTGTATGCGAACTCAAGTTCGACGGCGCCTCCATATCGCTCATATATGAAGACGGAGAGTTATCTAAAGCCGTTACTCGAGGCGACGGTGTCAGAGGCGACAACGTTACGAACAACATACGTGCCATACGCTCCATACCTACCAAATTAGTAGGCAATTATCCTAGTCGGTTCGAGATAAGAGGCGAGATACTTATGCCTTTCGCCGTATTCGAAAGACTCAATGCCGAGAGAGCCGACAGAGGCGAACAACCCTTCGCCAACCCTCGCAACGCCACTTCGGGTACGCTCAAACTGCTCGACCCCTCCGAAGTTGCTCACCGAGAACTCGACTCGTATCTCTACTATCTGCTCGGAGAAGAGCTCCCTTTCGGCACTCACTACGACAATATGATGGAGGCTCGCCGATGGGGATTCAAGATATCCGAAGCTATGAAGCGGTGCGGCAGCATAGACGAGATACTCGACTTCATCAGATACTGGGATACGGAGCGTCGGAACTTGCCTGTAGCTACCGACGGTATAGTGCTAAAAGTAAACGACCTCAGACAACAGCAACGGCTGGGGCTTACCGCCAAATCGCCCCGATGGGCTATTGCTTATAAGTATCAGGCAGAGAAGGCACTCACAAAGCTACTATCGGTAAGCTATCAGGTCGGACGCACCGGAGCAATCACCCCCATAGCCAACCTCGACCCTGTACTGCTTTCGGGTACTACCGTCAAACGCGCATCGCTACACAATGCCGACAATATAGAGCGGCTCGACCTCCATATAGGCGATATGGTATACGTCGAGAAAGGCGGAGAGATAATACCGAAAATCACTGCCGTCGATACGGAGCAGCGTGCCAAAGACTCGCCGAGAGTAGTATTCCCCTCGCGATGCCCCGAATGCAATACCGAACTCGTACGAAACGACGACGAAGCCATATATTATTGCCCCAACGAAGACAATTGCCCCACACAGAGCAAAGAAAAAATCTCGCACTTCGTATCGCGTAAGGCGATGAACATCGCCGGACTCGGCGACGAGACCATTTCGCTGCTATTCGACAAAGGGCTGCTTAGAGATGTTGCCGACATATACGAGCTGCAGCAGGCAGATATATCGCTCCTCGAGCGACTCGGCGATAAGTCTGCCCGTAATATCATCGAAGGTATAGCTGGCTCGAAAAATGTACCCTATGCGAACCTGCTATTTGCTCTCGGCATACGATACGTCGGCGAGACGGTAGCAAAGCGCTTGGCAAAAGCCTATCGCTCCATAGACGATTTGCAGCAGGCTACGGTAGAGGAGCTAATACAGGTCGACGATATCGGAGAGGTTATAGCCGAAAGCATAGTGAAATACTTCGCCAAAGCCGAACACCGACGGCTCATCGAGCGCCTTAGGGCAGCAGGGTTACAGGTGTCTGATACGAGCAGCAGCAAGCCCACGTCCGACAAACTTGCCGAGAAGATTATAGTCATAAGCGGTGTATTTGCCTACCATTCGCGAGACGATTACAAGAGTATGATAGAAGCCCACGGCGGTAAGTGTGTAGGTAGCGTATCGAAAAACACATCTTTCTTACTTGCCGGAGACAACATAGGACCGTCTAAACTACAAAAAGCCGAGCAACTTGGAGTAAAAATCATCTCCGAAGAGGAGTTCCTCGATATGCTTAAATAGAGGGTGTTTTTACTAAAATCAAAACGTTTTTCTACAAAGAAACAAACGATTTTTCTCCCTCTCAAAACGAAAATCACTGCAGCCGATAAGCCTCTGCTTTTACGGGCAAGCCTGCTAACGATTGAGGCGGAGGCTATTCTTTAGCTGCCCGCAAGCGGCGGCAATATCTTCGCCTCGCGAACGTCGCACTGTCGCTATAATACCACGATGCGATAAGTAGCGGGTAAACTCCTCGATACGCTCCTCCGACGGACTTGCAAAGTCGCTACCCTCTACCCTGTGAAACCGTATGATATTCACTCGGCAAGGCAGCCCTCGAAGTAGTTGCACGATACCTGCGGCATGCCGAGGCGTGTCGTTAAGCCCGTCGAAAAGGATATATTCAAACGATAGTCGCCGCTGGTGTGCGAAGTCGTATCGTCGGAGAAGAGCCACGAGGTCGGCAATGGGGTTAGTATCTTCTACGGGCATTATCTTTCGGCGTTCGTCGTGGAAAGGGTTGTGGAGCGATATGGCAAGATGACACTGCGAAGAGTCGAGGAATCGGCGAGTGCCATCGATTAGCCCTGAGGTAGAGACTGTTATGCGGCGAGGCGATAGAGCTAGCCCCCAATCGGAAGTAAGTATGTCGATAGCTCGCAATACTTCGCCGATATTGTCGAAAGGTTCACCCATACCCATAAAAACGATATTTGTAATTTGGCTCGCCTCGTCGACCGAAAGTACTTGATTGATAATATCTCCGCAGGTAAGGTTACCCGCGAAACCACATTTGCCGGTCATACAGAAAGCGCAGCTCATCTTGCACCCCACTTGGCACGATACACACAGTGTAAGCCTATTGCCTTCGGGTATTGCCACAGTCTCGATATTGCCTCCGCTTGCTGCAAAGAGATACTTCTTCGTACCGTCTGCCGAAAGTGTCGACAGCGTATAGGGATACCTACCGAGGCGGTAGTGCTCGTTTAGAAGTGATATATTTTTCTTCGAAATATCGCTCATTTCATCGAACGAAACAGCACCTTTGCCATAAACCCAACGCATCACCTGAGATGCACTATACGAGGGCATTCCCAGAGCTACGAGCGAGCTACGAAGGCTATCGGCAGTGTGGTCGATGATAGTTTTTTCATTCATTATATTAGTAAAATTGTTGTATTAAAATACGTAACAGATGAGAGTACAAAAGTACAAGATTTTTCTCCAACAGCCTCGTCTTCCAAAACACATGACAGCTACCTACCGAGTGAATAGCATTTTCATTACTCTTGGCATTTCGGCAATATTTCGTACCTTTGCAAGGGTGAAGTTACGAAAAGAGTGTAATTTATTGGAAATGAGCGTAGGTTAATTGCTCTTGATAGTAATAGGTTACGATTTAGTTAGTTATCTACTGCATTATCCTTCTGCGCGTTGCGTAACCTTCAAAGAACTCTTCGTATGCAAAAGTAGCTATTTAATTCGAGATTTTGATATAAACTCCCGTTTTTTATCCCCTCATTCATAAGAATTTTCCGTAAAAGCGGTATTGTCCGTCGGCACACCATTGCCCAAAACGAGTTTGGAACAAACGTGTGCCGACTACCGCATAGCTGGAGAAAAGGGCATTGCCTCACGCCTAAACGATGTTTAGACAGATGAAGCAATGCCCCTTTCTTTTGCGCCTATGCCAAGAGGTGCTTTTACGGGTTTTCAAATGATTTTTCTTTTTTCGCTGTCTCTTTTGCCGGAAGCGGAAAGTGAATGCAGAGTGTGTCAGCCTGCCCCATGAATGAAACAGGCGCCCACACACAGCCGGACAAACCGGGAAGAATGATTGTTGCCACCCGGCTGAACAAGTTCCGTCGGATCGGAAACAATCATACTTCCTTTGTTGTGGTTTGCCCTTTTCACGCTTCCGGTGATGTCTTTTTCCTTTTGGTGATTCTTTTTTTTACGGATTTTCCCCTGAAGTTTTTTTCTACACAATCTGCCTCTGTTTTCGTTTACCTCCATTTTGCGCCTTTCAGTAAGCCGCATCAGTCAGTCATTTTCGTTCTGGGCGCAAAGGTAATTCCGGGATTGGACGGGAAAGCAAGGTCAAGCCTCCTGTTTTCGGTAAAAATCTCCAGCCCTGCGGGTAGTATTTTGACCGAAAAACCTTGCATTCCCTAA
>ERZ773054.1825-NODE-1825-length-11923-cov-2.925683_pt1 | contig 11923 bp, 24 predicted proteins | sample MGYA00580630_ERZ773054 | MGnify/ENA primary metagenome ERZ773054 (study PRJEB29015, sample SAMEA2737994) | human oral metagenome | biome: human oral; feature: human-associated habitat; material: dental | place: China | collected 2115 ... | reverse complement strand
ACTACCCCCGCTAGCTATCTCGAGGGCCAGCCGCCGCCAGCGGGCTGGACCCAGCGAGCGCGGGCTGAGCGGGCGCGCAGTGCAAATCACAGTGAAAGATAGCAAACGCATTTACACTCTGACCCACCTTTGAAAGCTAAATGGCGGCCCCCGAAGGCCGCCTCTTTTAAGCGAATTGGGGGCGCGCAATTGCTCTTACTCACCTCCGAATAGAATCAATTAGTTTAGCGAAATGTAAAAGAGAGATTGTGTTGTCCCTCACTCCTTCGATGGTGAGCGATCCGGGGGCGCGCAGCTGATCGTTCGCTTAGGAACCCGTACAGCCGGGCGGAGGCGCACTACGTCCCGATGCCTTGCGGGGGCGGGGGCATACCCCCGTGGGGGCGTGGGCAAGCTCACACGCGGGGGCAAACACGCTGGTAGAGACGCTAGAGCGGGGGCTAGAGAGCGCTAGCAGACGCTAGCTAGCGGGGGTAGCGGGGTTGTACTCAAGGCTGGAATCTGGTATCCTCACGCACCCCCGTGTGCGGGTAGGTAGTCAGCACTCTGCTAAGCGCGCAGCAAGGGAAGCTCTGCGAAGCGGGGTAAGCGAGAGAGCAAGCAGCCCGCTAGCAGCGGGGGCTAGAGGGTAAGCGGGGCACAGGCAGAGCAGCCCTCACAAGGGAGGGCTAGCGCTAAGCGAGACAAGCAGCGACACGCGGCAAGCTTGCTAGCTCTGCCGACTGCTAGTTACGTCGAGTCTCTGCGGGGTGAGTGCAGTAGTGCGGGGGTACCTGATTCACCTCTGACCTGCTGGTTTGTACTGCTTGTTACCCCCGCTGTTGACACTGCGGGGGAGGGTGCGTAGATTAAGTCATGTCAGCGAGACAAGCACTCCCACAAGGGAGGGCAGACACCAAGCAACAAGCTAGGGAGAGTCAAGCAGACAGACCCTCACTAACATCGAGTTAGGCGGTCGATTTGACAGACAGCCAGAAGCTTGATACAGTGAGAATCGCTCAAGCGGTACAGCTTGCTAGGTCAGCCTCCATCAGTTAGCCGAAATGGAACTGCATAATCGCGGGGTTGACACGCAACAGAGAACCTGCTAGAGTGAGATACAGCGCCACAGAGTGGTGCAGAGCCTCACAGAGTGAGGGGTCAAGGAAGCACTACCCCCGATAGGGGGAGGGCAAGGACTTGACAAGACGTTACCTCCCAAGGTAACATCGAAACCAACACCCGCAAGGTGTTGACAAGCTGAATCCCAACAGCTACAATGGGAAGCGTACCGACAGCGGCTAGCCGATAGGCAAGCCCCAAGGTACAGACCGCTAAGCGGAACGCCCTACGGGGTTGGAAGTTTGGCAAAGGTTGTGTGATACGGCCCCTCCGTTGGAGGGGAGCGAGAGCGGATAGGTCCCGAAACGTGACATGGATACCCAGGCCATGGTGAGTTTGTAGGAAACCAGCTGCTAATAGAATCTAAGGAAGTGCTAAGCACCTGCACATGAAAGCTTGATGCAGGTGTAAGGGCTGCACAGTCTCGAACCGCACAGTCCCCTGTTTGGGGGGTACGATGGTGGGAGTACGATGGTCTGGCGCTTCCTGATTAAGCTAAAGTGGCTACACCCTTTCGGGTGTGGCTAGTGCAGGCTTAGTCAGCGATTAGGGGCGTAGCCCTGATTTTCCTAGTGGTTAGGGTTACGTTAGTAGCCTAGCTAAGGGGTGGTATCCTTAGTCCCTAGTCGCTGATGGGTCTGCACAGAGTGCCCGATCCAGTGATGCACCATCGACAGAACAGGTAAGCTGTCATGGATTCCACAAACGAGCGTACGTTCGTCGAACGCTCGAAAACAAGGCTGACAGCGCGTCTAAGCGCTTGAAATAGCCAACACCGATACTTGATACCCAACCGCCTTGATGAAAGGCGGAACAGCCCCTCGAGGGCGTGATAAGCGCCTAGGGAGGGCGAGACACTATGGAGGATTACACACCATGTTCGCATTCATCGTTGAGCTTTTCGTCAACCACAGCTATGTTCCTGCTCTGGATATGTTTGGTCTTGGTGAAGATAGCTTCATTGTGGATCAGCTGATCCACGCAAGTGAAGTTGTGTTTGGCTTGAACAGCCCCCGATTCTAACTCAACCAACCCCCATTGCCTCACCACCCCGCAAGGGCGGGGTGGGGAAGCCCTACCAGAAAGACTAGGAAAATGACAACCAGCAACCTCACCACCACAGCAACCCCCGCTAATGGAGAGTACCTGAACGGCTATGAATGCATCGACTGCATCCACCAGCTAGCTAAGTCACAAGGGTTGTACTCACGATTGAGTTCGGCTATCCACCAGATGGACGCAGAACAGCACGCCGAACTGGTGCAGAGCTTCGAGGAAGCTAAGCTGTATGACCCCGTAGACGTAGTACGGTTCATCGAGCAGTAGGCGACCACGTTGCCCCGCATCGATAAGCGGGGTGATGGAGTGGTCTACTGACCGAACAACCAGAAACCAGCCCGTGAGGGCAAGCACTACCCCGAAAGGGGGTAGGGCGCGACACTAGGGAGGACACCATGTCTGATTTTGATGCAACCATCTGCACAGTTACCCGTGGCCAGTATATGGCCATGCTGAATGAGTTCCGCACCATCAATCCGAGCCTACGCGACCGAGTGGACGATCCACCAGTCGAAGACGACAACATCAAGTACATCGCGCTGGTGGGTAAGTTCAAGTGGGAAGCGTGGCCCGCACTGTTCGGCCCCAACCCGATGGACAACCTACGGTTGGGGGCTGCTTGGGTGAACACTTCTACCGGCTACATCGGAGGCGTGTTCAAGACTAACCTACCGGCTAATGTGCAGGTGGCTCCGTTCCTGCTGGACGCTACAAAAGCTTTGGGCGGAACGTGGCTGGAGTGCTTTGACGGCAAGCTACGCGAGACCTACGCAAAGCAAGGGTTTGTGACGGTAGCTCGAAGCCCGTTCAACCGTGAGTACGCCCCTGAAACTTGGAACTACGACCTCGAGGGTGAGCCAGACTATCTTGTCATGGCCCTGCCGGGTTCGCCTACACACAAGCACTACATCAACAACTAAGGCAGGTCTGCGGAAAAGCTATGGCGTACAATTTAGATAGGCTGCAATGGGAAGATGCCCCGGGGGATTGGTTCGGGTTCGGCCACGCTATCGTGGCGAACTTGCCGGACTTCGACCCCAAGGAGGGGCTGCACGTTATCGTCCGGACGCCTCAAACGTCCGGACAAGAACCAGAGATGCTTGCCCCGGCTAGCCCTACCGGGATTAGCACTCCATCGGGTTGGGCCTCATCTGAAGATGAAAAGGAATGGCCGGTACTCGACGACCTGTTTGGGCGTGAGCATTGGCAAGCGTTCCTAGACAAGTATCGGATTCCACGCGAACCGGCTTAGTGCTTGACCACTCTATCTCCACCACCGATAGGCGGGGGTAGGGGAGTGGAGTACTAGACACAGAGAGAAAAAGGTATGAGGAAGTTACAGCAGCTGCTAGCTGAAGTCGAGCAGAAACTAGAGCGGACCCAACTGGAGTGGTTCCGAGGCGTTCCCGATCCGATCCAGCCACTGATAAAGGGTTGGTCGAACACGCAAGTATGGGCCTTAGCAGGACCCCAACTGAACACCCTGTACACAGGACCGGAGGCCACAAAGCCCGCTTTGTTGCAAGACAGTTTCCTGCACCCGATTATCTATCGGGCTGCCTACGACGTAGGAGGGGCAACAGCGGCCCCTGAAAAGGTTTGGGTTGAGTCGGCACCGCGAGACGCTATTCTAGAGAAAGCAAAAGAAATGGCTGCAAATCCAGCGAGCAACGTGCTTGACTTTGTGAGTCAGTATACGCGGGTGCACGAACAAGCTTTGCTTGCCTCACCAACAACACTGATTCAAATGCCGTTGGAGCGGGCAGCTATTCAAGCTCACCGAAAGGGCTTCGAGGAGATATCAAAAGCTATGACTGAGTGTGCTGAACTTCTTCAAGTGGAAGCGCGTAAGTATTGTGAAGCTGTTGACTTGTGTTGCAGTTCTGTCACTGGAGGGTGGGTATAAAAGCTATGGCATACTTTGACATACAGGAAGCAGTACTACTGCGCTGGAACGACCAACCAACCCGAAACAAGTGGCTTGCGTGGGGTTGTGACTGGTCCCTAGTGGTGGCCTCGTTGGTGGGAGATAAGGGACCTAATAACCCGCCACCCCGCGATCACGTTGAGCAAGTTCTCACAGACCACATAAAAAGGTTTGGCGCATCTTTCACAGCTCCATACACCACGATTATGCGGTCGGTAGCTTACGCGAACGTTGCGTCGGAAGTAACACTTAGTGGGCATGTGCGGGATGTGTACAGTGCGGCATTAACAGTGTGCCGGGATGCTTACGTTCAAGCTGTATTGCAGGACACTGTAAAAGATATGGTCGCCGAGTTCTTTGAGGAATGGAAAGAATGGGAGGGCTACCCGTGGGCCAATTCACCATTGATGTGATCAAGCTAGCTATCGAGCAAGGGCGAGTGGTCACACCCAGCACAACGTTCCACCTAGCTATCGCTGAAAGCTCCTTGAATAAGCGAGAGCATGATAAGGAAAGCTATGATGCAGCTGTTGTGTTTGAAGCTTCGAAGCACCCCCACCTACTTGATGAATGGGTTCGGGCGTGCTACGCAAACGAGAACAGCTTAGGGAAGGACCTAGTCGAGATTTGCCGACGGATATACCCCGAAAGCTACAGCACCAACGCCTTTGCTAAGGCGTATAAGGTAGCGTTGAGCTTTGGGTTTTCCGACCGCGAAAAGCGAGCTATTCAGAAGCAGACTTTAGAGAGTCTAGTGTCCGAGACGTATAAGCTTCTAGAGAAAGAAAAGGCATGAACAGAGGCGCCACGCTAGCTTGGCTGCAAGAGCTGAGTGCTAGGGGTTTGATCCAACCTACGGGCGCCGAGCGCTTCAGCACGTACCCAGTTGAGGGGGCTGATCCGGGAACGCTCACCCCGACTATGTCTAGGAAGTATGTAGCTCAAGTCATTGCGCGGTCAGCTAAGGGCAACACCGCCCGTATGACGCGCTCTAAGTATCTGAATCGGGCTGCACATAAAGCAAAAGCTTTGGGGAGAGTTCCTGGCAATCCGGGGTTTCTCACGCAAGCTTACGTATCTGATCCAGGCCATGTTATACCGACTGAGGTAGGCTACCGTTGGGCGTACTTGGAAGCTATCGGCATGCCTCACGTCGAGGAAGTAGCTCTAGACTCGCTGGCTGTCGAGATAGGCTGGCCGGTGAAGCTGGCCAGCTCGATTACGGACTCACCTCACGAGGGTGAGCAAGACCCTGTCTCCCTACTAAAAGCTATGATTGCCCGCGTGGAATCTTCAACCGACTCGAGGGTAGCTCAGGATCGAGAAGCAGCCATTGAGGAACTTGATTACTTGATTGAGCACGTTAAACAACAGTACAGCAGATGGGGATACACACTATGACTAAGAATCGACTTATCGACGCCGTGTTGAATAGCGATGGTCCGCAACCATTGAAAGATGCAGCGCTTAACTGTGCTGAAGGTTTGCCGTACGGCCTGCGTGAAAACATCCATCAGGATGTGTTGGTGCATGAGTTCACCACCGAGTTACAGGAAGCCTTAGCCTATGAAAAAGGTTTCACTACCGCTGAGTACCTCCAGTACATGGAAGCTTTGACGGGAGCGTTAAAGGCATGAGGAAGTGTCAAGCACTAGCTGAACTACCAGACGGCAGTATTCAGGTGATCGAGTTTACCGCCGCTGAGAGCGCGATAGCGGCGTTGGAGAAGCGGGGGGAGGACTTCCCCCTTATCGAAAGGTTTCACGACGTCCTAGAGGCTGCTGGGCGTGCTGATGAGCCGTTTAATTCAGTACTGTTGGAGGTGTTATGACGGCGGCAATGATGATCGGCGCGCTAGCTATGGCTCAGCTGGTGTTCGCGTACCTAGCGTGGGCGTGGGAAGAGAACATCTTGCAGGGGGTCATTTGGACCACCCCGCTGGCAATGAACTGCTTCATCCTAGCGTTTGGTGACACAGAGTTTTGGTTGATCCCAGCGGTAGCGGTCATGTGGGTAGCTATCTTGTTCAGTGAGCTTGCCCGTGTAGCAGGCCGAGGGAGGAAGGCATGAGAGAGTGCGCTGAGATGACTACGCAGCTCGCCAGTTGGACTGTAGGCCTAGCATTGGTTGCAGGGCTAGCCATCCTAGTGCTGTTCTGGGAAGGTTTCAAATGAGTACAGTAGCGGGGCTTTTGCTGGGCCTACTCTTAGGGTGGTTAGCGGGGGTACTGCTTGTTGCGTTCGTGGAGGTGTGGGGCTGATGTATGACTCACTTAGGAACTTCACAGAAAAAAGCTTTGAGCTGAACAACTATCGAAAAGCTTTCGTCGAGTTGGAGCTGGCCGATCAGCTGCGTATCTACCAGATGGCCAGCGATCTCTACCTGAACCCACCTACGGGGGTGGAATGACAGAGAAGGTGCAGCTAGAGGCCCCGACGTACAAGCCGGGGCGTCGATCAGTAAGTCAGCACAACCAGTACGTGCGGTGCCCACTCAGTTACAAGCTAGCCCGGATCGACAAGGTGTGGCGCCGACCAGCGTCCTGGCTGTCACAAGGGTTGGCCGTGCACGCGGCCATGGAGCACTGGGAGAAGTCGGATCGGACGGCCACCCTCGAGGAGCTTGAAGCTATCTACGAGGAGGAGTTTTGGCAGTCCATCGGTGACCAGCAGACAACGACCCCCGACCTCGAGATGTGGTTTGGAAGTGGGCCATATGATCCGGTGGCCGACGTCGAACGGCGGCGTCGAGTAGGGTGGAAGCAGATTCAAGACCTGATAGCGTACACCACCGACAAAGGCGATCCAGTTTGGACCACCCCCGATGGTAAGAAAGCTATCGAGCTTAAGTTTGAGGTCGAGCTTGGCGGCGTGCCCGTTATCGGCTTCATTGATAAGATCGTCGAGACCAATAAAGGTTTGACGGTTCGAGACATTAAGACCGGCGCCAAGCCGGGTGACAAGTTCCAGCTAGCCACCTACGCGGAGGCTATCAGGTTGATGTACGGAGTCACGATTAAGCGCGGCGATTACCACATGGGTAAGACGGGCCGCCCCGGTCGGGTGCAGATGATCACAGAGGAGGATCGAAAAGAAGTCCACGAGCATTTCGCGTGGCTGGAGGAGCAGCTGAAAGCGGGTCTCTTCCCACCAACGGAAGACGAGAGTAAGTGTAAGATGTGCGACGTCGCAGCGTCGTGCCCGTTCGCACGGTAGGAGGAGGAGCTGTATTCACTAGCACAAAGCCTTAAGAAATCTCAGGAGCTGGGAGAACCCCTCCCCCAAGTATGGCCGAAGCTAGGCGTCGAGCTTAGAAAAGGTATGGTGGCTCTCATAGCAGCGGGCCCCGGAACGGGTAAGTCTGCGGTGGCTCTGAACTTTGCAGCACAAGCCAGTGTGCCGACCCTCTACTTCTCCGCTGACTCGGACGCTCGCACGCAACTAACACGTGCATCAGCGGTCCTAACGGGCGAGAGTGTTGAGGAGTGTACGCGGAAGCTGGATAGCGGGAAGATACCGAAGAAGGTTGAGGAAGCCCCACTGATGTTCGACTTCAGTGCGGAGCCAGACCTAGACGCTATCGAGAAAGCTATGAGTGTTTACCTCGAGCTGTACGGCGAGTACCCCCATTTGGTGGTAGTCGACAACCTCGGGGATGTACGCTACACGGGCGAGGCTAGTAAGTTCGACGCTCAGGATTCGGTGCTTCGGTGGCTGAACGGTATGGCCCGCAAGACGGGCAGTTGCGTGGTGGTTCTGCACCACGTAACAGGTTCGTTCAACGACACGGCGCAACCCATCCCCCAATCGGGGGTGCGCGGACAGGTTACTCAGATACCGAGTGTGATTATCACGCTCCATCGAGCGGGAAGCTACGATACAGCAACCGTTCTAGGAGCCTCGGTGGTGAAGAACCGAGCAGGTCGAGCGGATGCTTCGGGCCAGACAGTGGTTCGCCTCACCTTTGACACGCGGAACCTCCGCATCACCGAGGAGACCAGCGTAGCTAACACGACGACAACGGAAGGGAGGTACGACCCCTTTGGCTGAGAAAAAGCCTTGCATCGACTGCACGGCTGAGGGGCGCGTAAACAAACGCGCCACACCATACCCGGGGCCTCGGTGCGCCACGCACCACGGTTTGGAGATGAAGCGGCGAAAGCAAGCTTCACGGGAGCGCTCACTGATGAAGCGCTTCGGAATCACGATGGCTGAGTACGAGGCCATCTACGAACATCAGGGCGGGGTGTGTTACATCTGCCGCCGAGCTACCGGCAAGTCACGAGCACTTGCCGTTGACCACGACCACGATACCGGGTATATTCGAGGGCTGCTATGTAGCAGCTGCAACAAAGGTGTGATAGGCCACCTTCGGGACAGTGTCGAGACGCTACAGCGAGCTATCACCTACCTGGAGAATCCTCCAGCCCAGCAAGTAATCGGAAAGAGAGTAGCACCACAGTGATTATCGAGAATGACAACGAGTTCGACGCGGTACGAGAAAGGATTGAGCACGCCCTCCTGACAGGCGCTGATAAGGCCGCCCAGGCCGTCGTCGAGCATCTGAAACGAGTACCAGCAGAGATAGTCGAGAGCGTCCAGGAAGCTGTTCGCAGCGCTGTTGAGGATGTCCGAGACTGTTCGCACGAGTTGATCGAAGATGCTTAAAGTTCTTATAGAGGCTTGCGTATTTGCTGTAGGAGCCGTTGTAGCTTTTGGGTTGGCTGTCGCTGAACTCCCAGATCGGAGGTAAGGTGGCTATTGAGAAAGTAATCGAGCACTATTTCCCGTCGTTTGAGTTCTCGCCCCGGCGGTTCAGCTGGCAAGCCGTCTCGTGCCCCGTACACGGGGACTCGCACAAGTCAGCTAGCTTGAACATTCCCGAGGATGCTTTCAACTGTCACGGTTGTGGATTCCGGGGGGACAGCCTGCGGGTAATTCAGACACAGGAACCTGAACTCACCTTTGAGGAGGTGTTGAAGAAGTTTGAGTCAATCACTGGAGAACATCACCAGCACGTACAAGAAAGCTTTGGCGGGGAGTCCCGCCGAGGAATACCTACTCAACCGCAAGCTTTCGGAGGAAAGTATACATAAGTTCGCTCTCGGCTACGTCGAGGAGCCCGCCCCGGGCCATGAAAGGTTCGAGGGGATGCTTGCAATACCCTACCTTCGAAGAGGCCCTCTCGGTTCGTGGAAGGTTGTTGGTATGAGGTTCCGGGCGCTTGACCTGAACGTCAAGCCGAAGTACAACCAGCCTAGCGAGCAGAAAATCAGCACGTTCAATCCTCAAGCAGTGCTTACCACCGAGGGCGCTGTAGGTATCTGCGAGGGTGAGATCGACGCCATATCGGCCTGCCAAGCGGGGCTACCGACGGTAGGCATCCCGGGCGCACAAGCGTGGAAGTCATGGTGGCCGGCTCTTTTCGAGCCGGTCAGCAGAGTCATCATCCTAGCTGATGGAGATGATCCAGGACTGGAGTTTGCAGCAAAAGTCAAGGCAGACATACCTCAAGCGGTTATCCTGCCTCACAACGAGCGACAAGACACCAACTCGGTGTTGGTGAATGAAGGAGAGGAAGCTCTTGCCGAGCTTATCAACAAGTACAGATGAGGCAGCCGTGCTGGTATACACGGGGCCGGGCTGCGTAGCCTGCAAGGCGACTAAGCGATGGTTGCGGAGTCATGACGTAGCGTTCGACGAGATCGACGTAGAGGAGCACCCGGAAGCCGCTGAGCGACTGCGAGAGGAAGGCTTCACGGCCTTGCCTGTGGTGGTAATCAAGCCTACAGACAACGTAGCAGTAGGATTCCGACCCGAGTTCCTGAAGGAGGAGCTGCTGTGAGCACGAGGAAGCCTCGCAGACGAGCCACGACGTGTAACGTCACGCTCATTCCCGAGAGTGAGTTTCGAAAGTACCTCGCTGAACAAGGGAATGATCCTGACACCATCGATCGTATAGTCAAGAGAATCCCTAGCTACCTCGGAATGAACCACGAAGGTGAAAAGGTGTGGACGATGCAGCAGATTAAGGAAGGGCTGCTGCGAATCCAGCGAGTCGAGGAAGCCAAGAGAGATATTAAGAAAGCCTTAGGAGAGGAAGAATGAGTAAACTAGGAAATAAAGCAGCATTCCTTCAGGGAGTGCTGATGGTCCCGAACCTTGTGGCTCTTGCAGGGGCTGCATTCGTTGTAGAAGGCCCCATCTGGGTTGTCGTAGCCGCACGGGTGAGCCTGGCGGCCTCAGTAGTCCTGTGGGCTGTGGCGGGAGCCGCCTTGATTGCGGCTGGGCTGGTTGGAACTAAGAAATGAGGCAGCCTTTACTACTCACCTCTAACGAGGTGCAGCAACAAGCCGTTGACGCGGGCCTACCGCCCTACGCGGTAGCTGTCGTCTCGGGGATGCTACAGCCCGCAGGCACCCTCCATACTCGATACTCGGCCACCGCCGAGACCCTGTACAACTCGCTCGAGGTCGATGGGGCAATCAACCTGCTGAAGAGCAGCAAATTCACTGAGCTTATTCCGGTTCTCCTAAGCCCTGGGTTAGGGCGAGGGGTAGCCACCCAGGACGATCGAGAAGAGTTCCACTGGGCATCCAGGAGCCCAGAGAGTGACCGAACTGCTGAGGAAGTCTATGCGCGCCTTGATCACTGGGGGCTAGAATTACACTGGGTTGATCAGCCTCGGAAAGCGTTCTACACAGATGAACTGGAGCTTGTTCAGTTTATGGAGGCCTTAGATGGCTTTGACGAATGAGGCATACTTCAAGTGGCGGGAGCTGCTTGATGTCCTACACAGGGAGCCTTCCGCTGAAGTAGCTGTATACGCCATTGAGGGGGACAGCACGACGATTAAGATAGGCTCCGTGAGCGACGTGAGTCTCATCCACAGGTTTGGGGACCTGCCTGGAGTGCGGAGGCTTTCACTGGGTTGCAACAGCTTCGGAGGTTGGGAAGCTGAGTTCTCCCTCAAGAATGCGTACGTTCTCCGAGAGCTTCAGCTCTACAAGACCGTAGAGGAGCGAAAGCGTAGAGTTTGGGAAGCTTTCCGCCCGGCATCGGAGGGTAAAACCCCTACCATCATAGGAGGGGCAAAGTCGGCCATGTGGATAGGTAACTTCGACAGCCCAGATGATGCGGAGTCCTTCAGAAAGAAGCTGCAATCGGCAGGATGCCGAGTAAGGGTAATCGGATCGGGCATTCAGGTAGAAGATCCTTGGCTAAAAAGTTACCTAGCAGGTTTCGCCGAAGAGCTTGCGGGCAAAGGCACAGAAGAGAAGCAGCCGGATGACGTTAACCACCCCAGCCACTATTCTAGTGAGAGTGGGCTGGAGGCCATCGAGGTTATCGAGGCGTTCTTCCACGGGAACGCCTTCCTAGCCAACACGTTCAAGTACATCGCTCGGGCAGGTAAGAAGGGCGGCGAGGCCAAACTCCTCGAAGACCTCCGCAAGGCCCGATGGTATCTAGAGAGGGAGATTAAGCGTGAAGAAGCGCGCGAGGATAGTTAGAAACCATCCGGCATACGACAAGGTAAAGTCGCAATGGGTCCGAGTACTCAGCATTCGCCCAGACAGTCTCTTAGAGGTGGCTGACCTATTAAACTCCAGTGATAAGCCCTACCTAGTAGAATCCGATCAGGTAGCTCTATGGCATCCAGACAACGAGTTGAACGAGGCCCGTCCACTGGAGCTGATTCAGATACCTTTGGGGAGTAAGGTAGAGGTTGGCCCCCTTAAATACATCCGAGTGCACGGAGGGTGGCTGGCTAAGAGTTACGACGATTTACTCGAGTATGAGTTTTCCTGGTTCCACGCAGACCCTGGCGTGGCAGCTA
>ERZ773054.1822-NODE-1822-length-11940-cov-14.826252_pt1 | contig 11940 bp, 7 predicted proteins | sample MGYA00580630_ERZ773054 | MGnify/ENA primary metagenome ERZ773054 (study PRJEB29015, sample SAMEA2737994) | human oral metagenome | biome: human oral; feature: human-associated habitat; material: dental | place: China | collected 2115 ... | reverse complement strand
AATAAGGGTAGTGTAAAGCTATCAAACTTCTTAGAAAATTTTTAAATATTTTTAAAGATTTTAGAACCCCGTGACTTCAGTCGTGGGAGGTTCAGAATGGCTGGTGCAGTTATGAATTATTCTGGGATAAGTTCAAGGCTTATGGGAGTGGCAGAAGTTTTAACTGGGCACATGAAAGGTGGACTAGCTCAAGTAAATGTATTATTAAGTACATTGATGGGGGGAATATCAGGTTCAGCAAATGCTGATGCTGCTATGGAATGTAAAATATTAGTTCCTGAAATGACAAAAAGAGGATACTCTAAAGAGTTTTCAGCAGCAATAACAGCAGCTTCTTCTGCAATAACACCAGTAATTCCACCAGGAATAAATTTAATTATCTATTCACTTATTGCTAATGTATCAGTTGCAAAAATGTTTATAGCTGGTTATGTTCCTGGACTAGTAATGTGTGTATCTTTAATGATTACAGTTTATTTTATTGCAAAGAAAAGAGGCTATAAACCAATAAGAGAAAAAAGAGCAAGTACAAAAGAAATTTTTAAAGTTTTAAAAGATTCTTTTTGGGCATTATTTTTACCTTTTGGTATTATAATGGGGATGAGAATGGGATTTTTTACTCCAACAGAAGCAGGAGCAATAGCGGTTGTTTACTGTATTATAGTAGGTTTCTTTATTTACAAGGAATTAAGAATTAAATACTTTGTAGACATAATAAAAGAAACGGTCTATGGGACAAGCACAGTAATGTTTATAATAATTGGAGCAACAGTTTTTGGACAATATTTAAACTGGGAAAGAATTCCTCATATGATAGGAGAATTTTTAACTAATTTTACAGATAATAAATATATATTCCTAGTTATAGTAAACTTAATTCTATTATTTATTGGTATGTTTATTGAGGGAGGGGCAGCTATGATAATTTTAGCTCCACTTTTGATACCAACTGCCATAGCTTTAGGAATAGACCCAGTTCATTTTGGTATAGTCATGATAGTTAATATTATGATAGGAGGGTTAACTCCGCCATTTGGTTCAATGATGTTTCTAACCTGTTCTATTGTCCAGGTTGAAATTAAGGACTTTGTTAAAGAATGTATGCCATTTATAATAACATTATTAATTGTTTTAATTTTAGTTACATTTTTACCACAGTTAATACTATTTTTACCTAACTTAATATAGTAAATAATAAATAAAAATAGGCTAATTTCTGAATTATAACTCCAATTTTATGTTTAAGATTAAGTGTATAGTTTACTTTAGCCTGTTTTTTATTATTTTCTTTTACTGACAGAAAATAGAAAATTTGTTATAATTGAAAAGGAAACAATAAAAATATATTAATAAATAGGGAGAGAAAATGAATAATAAAAAAGAACAAGAGAGAGCAGAATTACATAGAACAATTTGGGCTATTGCCAATGATTTAAGAGGGAGTGTTGATGGTTGGGATTTTAAGCAATATGTTTTAGGAATGTTATTTTATAGATATATTTCTGAAAATTTAACTAACTATATTAATAGAGGAGAAATTGAGGCAAGGAACTCAGATTTTAATTATGCTAATTTAAGTGATGAAGATGCAATAGTAGCAAAAGAAGATTTAATAAGAACAAAAGGCTTTTTTATTTTACCTAGTGAATTATTTATTAATGTTAGAAAAAAAGCAGACAAAGATGAAAACTTAAATGTTACCTTAGATACTATTTTTAAAAATATTGAAAACTCAGCAAACGGAACTGAAAGTGAAAGTGACTTAAAAGGATTATTTGATGATATTGATGTAAACAGTAATAAATTAGGTGGAACAGTAGTTAAGAAAAATGAAAACTTAGTTAATTTAATAAATGGAGTTGGAGATATGAAATTAGGAGATTATCAAGAAAATACCATAGATGCCTTTGGAGATGCTTATGAATATTTAATGGGAATGTATGCTTCGAATGCTGGTAAAAGTGGTGGTGAATATTATACTCCACAAGAAGTTTCAGAACTTTTAACTAAACTTACATTGGTGGGAAAAACAGAAGTAAATAAAGTGTATGATCCTGCTTGTGGTAGTGGTTCTCTACTTTTAAAGTTTGCTAAAATTTTGGGAAAAAATAATGTAAGAAACGGATTCTATGGACAAGAAATAAATATAACAACATATAACTTATGTCGTATAAATATGTTCTTACATGATATAGATTTTGATAAATTTGACATAGCTCATGGTGATACTTTAACAGATCCAGCTCACTGGGATGATGAACCTTTTGAAGCAATAGTTTCTAATCCACCATATTCGATAAAATGGGAAGGAGATAATAGTCAAATTTTAATTAATGACTCTCGTTTCTCACCAGCAGGAGTGCTTGCACCAAAATCAAAAGCAGATCTAGCTTTTATTATGCATTCTCTTTCTTGGCTTGCTTCTAATGGAACAGCAGCAATAGTATGCTTTCCTGGTGTGATGTATCGTAGTGGTGCCGAACAAAAAATTCGTAAGTATTTAATAGATAATAACTATATTGATTGTATTATTCAATTACCTGATAATTTATTTTATGGAACAAGCATTGCAACTTGCATTATGGTATTAAAAAAATCAAAGATTGATAATAAGGTATTATTTATAGATGCTTCAAAAGAGTTTGTAAAAGTTACTAATAGTAATAAGATGACAGAAAAACATATTGATGATATTGTAGAAAAATTCACTAAGAGAGAAGATATAGAATATATCTCAAATCTTGTTGAATATGAAAAAATAGTTGAAGAAAACTATAATTTGTCAGTTTCAACTTATGTAGAAAAAGAAGATACAAGTGAGAAAATAGATATAGTTGAATTAAATAAGGAGATTCAAAGAATTGTTGCAAGAGAAGAAGAATTAAGAAAAGAGATAGATAAAATTATTGCTGAAATTGAGATAAAATAAGGAGTGGACTATGGAGGAATTTTTAAAATACTAAATATTGTACTTAAAATGTCATTAATACAATATATTGTGTTTTAAAGCATAAAATCTAAAAATTGTCAAGTTTTTTCTTGACAAAATCATATATAACATATATAATAAATGTAAGTGATAAGCTCAATTCTACGAGAGGCGAGCAGAACCCTTACAATTCTCTTAGAGGCGTAAGGGTTTTTTATATATAAGGAGAGCGAAAATATGGGAAATAAAAATAATCCTAAAAAGCCATTTAAAACTTATAATCAACAATTAAAAATTTTAAGAAATAGAAATCTAACTATTTCAGATGGAAGTAGAGCTATCTCTGTATTGAAAAGAGATAATTATTATAATGTAATTAATGGATATAAAGATATTTTTTTAGAAATATCTGGTTCAAATGAAAAATATTATGATAACACAACTTTTGAACATATTAATGCTCTGAGTATTTTTGATAAAAAAATAAGGCATTTATTTCTTTATTATATTCTTACTTTTGAAAATTTAATAAAAAGTAAAATTTCTTATTATCATACTGAGACATATAATGAAATTTTTAACTATTTAGATGTGAATAATTTTACTGGAAAAGCTGATGATATAACAAAACTTATTTCAAGTATTTCAAAAGAAATTGAAAAACATACAAATCTAAAAAAACCTAATGCTTTTTCACACTATATAGAGGAACATGGGGAGCTACCTTTATGGGTATTATTTCAAAAATCTACTTTTGGAACAGCTAGTTATTTTTTTACTTCATTACAAGATGATATAAAATTAAAAATATGTGAAGAATTAAATCAAGAACATTCTAAAAGATATAAATTGAAAAATTTTGTAGTTATAAATCCTCTTTTTTTAGAAAATACAATACATTTCATCAATTCTTATAGAAATATATGTGCTCACAATGAAAGATTTTATAATTGTGCTTTTCAAAAAAAAGGTTTTAAAGTTGATTATTCACCTTATAGTAAAGCAGAATTTAGAGGAACAGTATTTGACTTATTAATAATTTTAAAACTATTTCTATTAAAAAGCGAATTTGATATTTTAAAAAAAGATTTTAAGAAGCTACTACATAAGTTAGAATGTGAATTAACAAATAATAAAGAAGCTTTAAAAAAAATAAAAACTAGCTCTTTAAGACTTCCTATTGATTGGGAAGATATACTAGAAAGAATTTGGAAATAAACAAAAAAACCTCTTAACTACTAATTTAAGTTAGGTTGATCTAGTTTAGTCTTAATTTTAGGGGGTATCAGGTGAGGTATCTAAAATCTATATTTTTAAAATAGGTTTATTAGAGTAGCATGGAACAAACCCAAAAGATCCCACACAGTTTTATAGTTTAAAGAAATAAAAAGTAACTAGTAGCTTTCTAGTATTTTCTAGTAACTTTCTAGTAAGAGAAGAAAGTGATTGAAATACAATGGATTTTTTAATAACAAAATAACTAGTAACTTTCTAGTATTTTCTAGTAAGCAAAGAAAGTAATAGAAATATAAAAGATTTTAAAAAAAGACTAATAAGTAAAATTACAAGTAAAATAAAATTTCTAAAAAGAGGGAAGAAATGAGTAAATTAGATGAGTTGATAAAAGAGTTATGTCCTAATGGAGTAGAATATAAGGAATTAAAGGATATATGTGAAATAAGTCGTGGAAAAATTATATCAAAAGATTATATAAGAGATAATCCAGGAGTTTATCCTGTGTATTCATCACAAACAGAAAATGAAGGAAATTTAGGAAATATATCTACTTATGATTATGATGGGGAATATCTTACTTGGACAACAGATGGAGCAAATGCAGGGACAGTATTTTATAGAAATGCCAAATTTAATGTTACAAATGTATGTGGATTATTAAAAGTAAAAATTAAGAGTGTAATTTCTAAATTTTTATACTATTTTTTAGTTATAAAAGCTCCAAAATATGTAAATGAAGGAATGGGAAATCCTAAATTAATGAGTAATGTTATGGAAAGGATAAAAGTTCCTGTACCTCCATTAGAAATTCAAAAAGAGATAGTTAGAATATTAGATAATTTTCTTGACATAATATCAGAGCTAATAGAAGAATTAACAATTAGAAAAAAACAATATTCTTGGTATAGAGATTATTTATTAAATTTTGAAAATAAAGTAGAAATTGTAAAGTTAAAAGATATAGCTATTGAAATGTATAGAGGAAATGGGATAAAAAGGGAAGAAGTTAGAGTAACAGGAATTCCTTGTGTTCGTTATGGAGAAATATACACAGAATATGGCATATCTTTTGAAAAAACTAAGTCATATACTGATGAAAATTTGATAACAAATAAAAAATACATAGAATATGGAGATATCCTATTTGCTATTACAGGAGAAAGTGTTGAAGAAATAGGGAAATCTACAGCATATATAGGGAAAGAAAAATGCTTAGTTGGTGGAGATATTTTAGTTATGAAACATAAGCAAGATCCTGTTTATTTATCTTATGTTTTATCAACTGAAAATGCACAAAAACAAAAAAGTAAAGGAAAAATAAAAAGTAAAGTGGTTCACACAAATGCAACTGATATAGGAGAAATTGAAATTCCTTTACCACCATTAGAAGTTCAAAAAAGAATAGTAGAAGTTTTAGATAACTTTGAAAAAATATGTAATGACCTAAATATAGGACTTCCTGCTGAGATAGAAGCAAGACAAAAACAATATGAATATTATAGAAATATTTTCTTGACATTCAATAATGAAGAAATTTATGCTCTAAGCAAGCAAGCAAGCAAGCAAGCAAGCAAGCAAGCAAGCAAGCAAGCAAGCAAGCCCAAAATCTAATTAAAATTCTTCAATATGTTTATGGTTATGTTGAAGTAAGATTAGGTGATATTGGAAGTATAGTTCGTGGAAATGGATTACAAAAAAGAGACTTTACAGAAGATGGAGTAGGTTGCATTCATTATGGACAAATATATACAAAGTATGGAATGGTAGCTGAAAAAACAATTTCTTTTGTTGAAGAAAGTTTAGCTGACAAATTAAGAAAAGTAGAAAAAGGAGATATAATTTTTGCTGTTACAAGTGAAAATATAGAAGATTTATGTAAATGTGTTGCATGGCTTGGTGAAGAAGAAATTGTAACAGGTGGACATACAGCGATTTTAAAACATAATCAAAATTCTAAATTTTTAGCTTATTATTTTCAAACAGAAGGTTTTCACAGCCAAAAAAGAAAATTGGCAACAGGAACAAAAGTTATAGATATAACAGCAACAAAATTAGAAGAAATACTTATCCCTCTACCACCACTAGAAGAACAACGGAGAATAGTTGATATTTTAGACAGATTTGATAAATTATGTAATGATATATCAGAGGGATTGCCAGCAGAGATAGAAGCAAGACAAAAACAATATGAGTATTTTAGAGAAAAATTACTAACTTTTAAAAATATAAATGATTAAAATTTTTGGAGGGGGAAATGTCATCAGTAGATTACAATATGCTTATATCAACACTTGAAAGTACAGTGGTGACTGAATATGTAAAAGAGGATACACCAGTGTACACTTATCAAAGTGAAGCAGATTTAGAAAGAGAATTTATTAAAAATCTTCAAAATCAAGGTTATGAATATCTAATTATCCATAATGAAAAAGAATTGATTGCAAATTTAAAGGGTAAATTAGAAAAATTAAATAATATTATTTTTTCTGAAAAAGAGTGGGAGAGATTTTTCAAAGAAAAAATAGCAAATAAAAATGAAAGCATCATTGAGAAGACAAGAACTATACAAGAGGACTATATAAAAAGTTTTACAAGAGATAATGGTACTTTAATAAATATTTTCTTAATAGATAAAAAGAATATACATAATAATTTTCTTCAAGTTATAAATCAATATGAAGAAGAAAATGGAAATCATAACACAAGATATGATGTAAGTATTTTAGTCAATGGGCTACCTCTAATACATATAGAATTAAAAAGAAGAGGAGTTGCGATAAGAGAGGCATTTAATCAAATTAATAGATATCAAAGAGATAGTTTTTGGGCTGGCAGTGGACTTTTTGAATATGTGCAAATATTTGTAATTTCCAATGGAACTAATACTAAGTACTATTCTAATACAACAAGAGCAAGACATATTAAAGAAATGTCTTATAATAAAAGAAAAGTTAAAAAATCTAGTAATAGTTTTGAGTTTACTTCATATTGGGCTGATGCAAATAATAAGGCAATAACAGATTTAGTAGATTTCACAAAGACCTTTTTTGCAAAACATACAATTTTAAATGTTTTAACTAAATACTGTATATTTGATACAAGTGATACTTTGCTTGTTATGCGTCCTTATCAAATATCAGCAACAGAAAGAATTTTATCTAAAATACAATTAGCTAACAATTATAAATGGGTAGGTAAAATTGATGCAGGAGGCTATATTTGGCATACAACAGGAAGTGGGAAAACTTTAACTTCTTTTAAAACAGCACAATTAGCTTCTCAGCTTGATTATATAGATAAGGTTTTATTTGTAGTTGATAGAAAAGATTTAGATAGCCAAACACAAAAGGAATATGATAGATTTTCAAAGGGGTCAGCTAATGGAAATACTTCAACAAAAATATTAAAAGCACAATTAGAAGATAGATATGAAAATAAAAGCAAGATAATTATAACTACTATTCAAAAACTAGGACATTTTATTAAACAAAATAAAAATCATGAAGTTTTTAAGAAAAATATTGTTCTTATCTTTGATGAATGTCATCGTTCGCAATTTGGGGAATTACACTTAGCAATAACAAAGACTTTTAAAAATTATTTTATGTTTGGTTTTACAGGAACACCAATATTTCCAAAAAATTCAAATGGAAGCTCAAAAACTTTATTTAAAACAACAGAACAAACTTTTGGAGATAAATTACATACTTATACTATTGTAAATGCGATAAATGATGGAAATGTACTTCCATTTAGGATAGACTATATAAATACCATCAAAGAAAAGGAAAATATACAAGATAAAAAAGTTAATGCCATTGATATTGAAAAAGCTATGTCAGATCCAAATAGAATTAGAGAAATTGTTTCATACATCATAGATCACTTTGAGCAAAAAACTATGAGGAACAAGCATTATGAGTTAAAAGACCAAAGATTATCAGGATTTAACTCTATATTTGCAGTTAGTTCTATTCCAGTGGCAAAAAAATATTATCTTGAATTTAAAAAGCAATTAGAAGAAAAAAATAAAAATTTAAGCATTGCAACTATATTTAGTTACTCAGCAAATGAAGAAGAAAATACCGATAATTTAGATGATGAAAGTTTTGATACTGAGAATTTAGATTTAGGCTCTCGTGAATTTTTAGAAGAGGCAATATTAGATTATAATAAGAAGTTTGGTACAAATTTTGATACTTCTGCAGATGGATTTCAATTATACTATGAAGACTTGAGTAAGAGAACTAAAAATAAAGAAATAGATATTTTAATAGTTGTAAATATGTTCTTGACTGGTTTCGATGCTACAACTTTAAATACTCTTTGGGTAGATAAAAATTTAAGAATGCATGGACTTATCCAAGCTTTTTCAAGAACAAATAGAATTTTAAACTCAATAAAAACTTTTGGTAATATTATATGTTTTAGAGATTTACAAAATGAAACAGATGAAGCAATAGCACTTTTTGGAAATAAAGAAGCTGGAGGAATAGTACTTTTAAAAACCTATGAAGAATACTATAATGGCTATGAAGATGATAAAGGTAGAGAAAAAGAAGGATATAGTCAATTAATAAAAGAGCTACAAAATAAATTTCCAATAGGGGAGCAAATAATAGGAGAACAAAATGAGAAAGAATTTATAATTTTATTTGGAAATATCTTAAAAATAAAGAATATATTATCAGCCTTTGATAAATTTACAGGAAATGAAATTTTATCAGAAAGAGAATATCAAGATTACCAAAGTATTTATATAGATTTATATGAAGAAATTAAAAAGACAAAAAATACTGATAAAGAAAGTATAAATGATGATGTTATTTTTGAAATAGAACTAATTAAACAGGTTGAAATTAATATTGATTATATTTTGATGAAAGTTGCTGAATATTATAAATCAAATAAAAAAGATAAAGAGATACTTATTGATATTAAAAAAGCTATTGATTCAAGTATAGAACTTCGTAGTAAGAAAGAATTAATAGAAGGTTTTATAGATAGAGTTAATTCTTCTAAAAATGTTACAGATGATTTTAAAAAATTTGTAAGAGAAGAAAAGGAAAAAGATCTAGAAAAAGTAATAGAAGAAGAAAAATTAAAACCAGAAGAAACTAAGAAATTCATAGATAATTCTTTAAGAGACGGTACTTTAAAGACAACTGGAACAGATATAGATAAACTATTGCCTCCAGTATCTCGTTTTGGTGGTGGAAATAGAATAGAGAAAAAATTAGGAGTTATTGAAAAATTAAAAGGATTTTTTGATAAATATTTAGGTTTGACAATTTAAAAAAAGGGTAGTTCAGTTTAATTTTGAACTACCCTTATTCTTATTTTTCTTCAGTTTCAATTACTTCATCTTTTGGATTTTGATTCTTATTTTGTGCAATTTTACCACCTAGATAAGAAGTTAATAATGCTTTTGCATCTATTCCTAATCCGTCTGTTGCAGCTTTTAAAACTTTATCTAAGTTTTGAGTCATTTCAGACATAAATTTAGTAGTGTTTCCCTCACCATACATAGTAATATTACCAATTTTAGATAGAGGTTCTGCCAAGTTTTTAGCAACCAATGGTAAAGCATTATAGTACATTTCAAGTTTTGCAGCATCTCCATATTTTGCCATAGCTTCAGCTTTCTTATCAAGTGCTTCAGCTTCAGCAAGTGCTTTTTCTCTAACTCCTTCAGCTTCAGCAAGTAACAGAGCTTTTTTACTTTCAGCCTCAGCCAAACCTTTTTGTCTTGTAGCTTCAGCCTCAGCAAGTGCTTTTTCTCTTATTGCTTCAGCTTCAGCCAATGCTCTTAATTTAATTGCTTCAGCTTCTCTTTGTTCTTTATATAATTTAGCCTCAGCTGCTTGTTGTTCTTCAATTTTTTTAGCTTCAGCTTCCTTAGTTTTTTCAACCTTTCTAGCTTCTGCATCTGCTTGTTTTGGAACTATTGTTTCAGCTTCATATTTAGCCTTATTTGTTTCTATTGCTTTTTGTTCACGAACTAAATTTGATAACCCTGTTACTTCTTCTATTTCTTTTCTCTTTCTTTCTTTTTCAAGCTCATAAGTAACATCAGCTTTTGCTTTCTCAGTATCAGCTTTAACTTTTAATTCAGCTTTTTTAATAGCAAGTGCATTTTCTTTTTCTGCTATATCTTGTTCAGTTTTTAATTTAATATCCATAGCTTCTTTATTTGCATTAGCCTTAGCTATTTCAATTTCTTTGTCAGCTTCAGCTCTAGCTATTGAGGCTTCTTTAGATATTTTTGAAATATTTTCAGCTCCTAAGTTTTCAATAACTTGTTTATCCTCTTGGAAGTTTTGGACATTGAAAGAAATTACTTTTAATCCCATTTCTCTTAAATCAGGTGCAACATTTTCTTGTACTTTTTCATTGAAGTTTTTTCTGTTTTGTACAATTTCTTTTAATTGCATTTGTCCAACAATCTCTCTTAAATTACCTTCTAAGACATCTTTAACTGATATAGCAATATCAGAACTTTTTCTATTTAAGAAGTTTTTTGCAGCAATTTCTAAAATGCCTGCTGTTTCATCTACTTGAAGATTAACAACTGCATCTACTTTAATATTAATGAAGTCATTTGTAGGAACTGCAACTGCTGTATTTACATCTACTGAGAAAACTGATAAATCTAAATAGTCAACTCTTTCAAAAAACCTTAAATAAATTACTAGTTTCCCCTTTGCAACTCTATTTTTACCAATTCCTGAAATAAAAGCTATTTTATTTACAGGAACTCTTACATAGGAGAAAAAGCAAACAATAAAAATAACTCCTATTGCAATTAAACCCATTACAAAAAGATTTGAAGAAAACATTTAAACCACCTCTTATTTAGTATACTATTTTCTTTATTATAACATATATGCTAGAATTTTGAATTAATAAAATTAAATAAGTAATCTATAAAAAATTATGGTACAATTTAATTGGTGATCTTATGTTTAAGAAAACAATTTTTAAAACAATATTCAAATATGCGATTCCAAATGTTATTTCAATGTGGATATTCACACTTTATACTATGATAGATGGAGTATTTATAAGTAGATTTGTGGCTTCAACTGCTCTTGCAGGAGTAAACTTAGCTCTACCACTTATAAATTTTATTTTTTCTATTTCTATAATGATAGGGGTTGGTAGCTCTACTTTAATTGCAATAAAATTTGGTGAGAATAAATATGATGAAGGAAATAGAATTTTTACTCTTGCCACCTTTTTAAATCTATTTTTAGGTATATTTATTTCTGCTATAATACTTTTAAATATTGATAGAGTAATAAATATTTTAGGTGCTGATAAAAGCCAAGAGGTATATAAATATGTAAAGGAATATCTCACGATAATAGTCTTTTTTAGCGTATTCTATATGTCAGGTTATGCCTTTGAGATATATATAAAAATTGATGGAAAACCAAGCTATCCAGCTATCTGTGTTTTAGTTGGAGGCTTTACAAATTTAATATTAGACTATGTTTTTGTTGTTATATTTAATTGTGGAGTAACAGGTGCAGCAATAGCAACAGGAATATCCCAAGTAATAAGTTGTACTATGCTCTTTCTTTATATTGTTTTAAAAGCTAAATATATAAAATTTAAGAAACTAACAAAGATTAGTTTTGATAAAATATCTAAAATTTTTAAAACAGGATTTTCAGAGTTTTTAACAGAAATATCATCAGGAATTTTAATACTTATTTATAATCTTGTGATATTAAAGAAAATAGGAGTGTTAGGAGTTTCAATTTTTGGAA
>ERZ773054.1821-NODE-1821-length-11941-cov-3.058809_pt1 | contig 11941 bp, 9 predicted proteins | sample MGYA00580630_ERZ773054 | MGnify/ENA primary metagenome ERZ773054 (study PRJEB29015, sample SAMEA2737994) | human oral metagenome | biome: human oral; feature: human-associated habitat; material: dental | place: China | collected 2115 ... | reverse complement strand
GTCAAGGTAATGGACACTTTATAGAACTGATAGGTTGTACTGGGAATAATCTCAAGAATATATCAATAAAATTTCCTTTGGGTGTGATGATAGGAATAACAGGGGTTTCAGGCTCTGGCAAATCTACCTTAATCAATGAAACACTATATCCTATTCTCAATGCACATTTCTATAATGCCCTAAAAAAACCGATGCCTTATAAGCAGATTCTTGGTTTGGAACATATTGATAAGGTGATAGATATAGACCAATCACCCATTGGGCGCATTCCACGTTCCAATCCGGCTACTTATACAGGGGTATTTGGAGAGATACGAGATCTCTTTACTCGAACTCCAGAGGCTATGATTCGGGGTTACAAACCTGGTCGTTTTAGTTTCAATGTCAAAGGGGGGCGTTGTGAGACCTGTGAAGGAGGAGGAATGAAGGTAATTGAGATGAATTTTCTACCTGATGTATTGGTAGAGTGTGAAACTTGTCATGGCAAGCGTTTCAATAGGGAAACACTTGAAATTCGTTACAAAGGAAAATCCATAGCTGATGTCCTAGCCATGACGATAGATGAGGCAGTGGATTTCTTTGAACCTATTCCGAAAATCTATCGAAAGCTCAAGACCATACAGGAAGTAGGACTTGGTTATATTACCTTGGGACAGCCTTCTACTACGCTTTCGGGGGGAGAAGCACAACGTATCAAGCTCGCTACAGAACTCTCCAAACGTGATACAGGTAATACTTTTTATATCTTGGATGAACCTACCACAGGACTTCACTTTGAGGATATAAAAATCCTAATGGAAGTACTTAACAGACTTACGGAGAAAGGAAATACGGTGCTTATTATTGAGCATAACTTGGATGTGATTAAGATGATGGACTACCTTATAGACATAGGACCTGAAGGAGGTAAGGGAGGAGGCGAGGTTGTCGCTATGGGTACTCCAGAGGAAGTAGCGAAGAATAAGAAAAGCTATACAGCTAAATTTTTGAAAGAGGTTTTAAAGACAAAGAAATGAAAATAGGATTCGATGCCAAGCGGGCTTTCCATAATTTCCGAGGATTGGGCAATTATAGCCGTGACCTTATTCGTATTTTACAGGAAAAAACAGATGTAGAATTGGTACTCTTTAATCCTCAAAAAAGAAAATTTTTAGGGGTAAAGATAACTCAAAAAACAACAGAGATAAACCCTAAGTGTCTTTTTTGGAGAAAACTCAAAAGCCTTTGGCGACTCTTTAGAATTACCAAACTTGCTAAGCGACAACAACTTGATGTCTATCATGGGCTATCTGGGGAGATTCCTGTAGGCATATACAAGCACATCCCTACAGTAGTTACTATACATGATCTTATTTTCTTGCGTTTTCCCCAGTGGTACAGTGCTTTTGATAGAAAAATGCATACTCTTAAGTTTCGTTATGCAGCTGAGAAAGCACAACATATTATTGCTATCAGTGAACAGACCAAGCGTGATATAGTAGATTATTTTCATATAGATCCTAATAAAATATCAGTAGTGTATCAAGGGTGCCATGCAGCCTTTAAGCAAACCTATACAGAGGAAGAAAAAGCCAAAGTAAGAGAAAAATATGCCCTTCCAGACCGATTTGTTCTCAACGTAGGAGCTATTGAGGAACGAAAGAATGCTTTAGAGATTGTAAAAGCTCTTAATGGAACTGACCTTCCCCTTATTATGGTAGGGAAGAAGACTGCCTATTATGAAAAAATAGAGGCTTATTGTAGGGAGAATAATATGCAATCTCAAGTAAGAGTGCTTTCAGGAGTTTCCATGCAAGAGTTGGCGATGATATACCAAGCAGCTACGATATTTTGTTATCCTTCTGTTTTTGAAGGTTTTGGTATTCCTATTATAGAAGCCCTTTTTTCTAAAACACCTGTGATTACCTCCAAAGGAAGTTGTTTTGAAGAGGCAGGAGGCAGTGGAAGTATCTATATAAATCCAACAGAAAACACAGCGCATGAGATTCGGCAGGTGATAGAACAGCTACTTTCATCTGCTGAATGTATGCAGCAGATGAAAGAGGTAGGATATAGTTATGTACAAAAATTCACAGACGAAAACGTCTGTGAAAATCTGTTGAAGGTGTATCAAAAAATGATTTCCTAAGCTATTAAGAGAGGTTATTACCAAACTTCTCTTTAACTTCCTTGAGTAGTTCCTTGATACTCTGTTCTTTTTCTTTGGGGTAGATCATAAGTACAGAGGCTGTATCTACAATGATATAGTGTTCTATACCATCTACAATCACTACCTTGTTAGTATCTGTGCGGATAATGTTGTCTGAGGCATTTTTGAATAAGGTAAGGGCATTGACCACCACATTATTGTTAGAATCTTTGGCCAATTTTTCGTGTAAGGAGCCCCAAGTACCTAAGTCATTCCAATCAAATCCTACAGGATATACATAGATATTATCAGAAGGTTCCATAATGGCATAATCTACAGATATATTTTCTGCTTTTCCATAATTATCTCTGATAAATTCCCATTCCTGAGGGGTGTTATAAGCAGATTCCCCTTGCTTGAATAGAGCATATAATTGAGGTTGGAATCTTTCAAAAGCTCTCAATACACTTTGTGTATGCCAGATAAAGATACCTGCATTCCATAGATAGTTTCCTTCAGAAAGAAATTGTTTAGCTCGCTCATAATTAGGTTTTTCAGTGAATTGAAGTACTTTTTTGCTGGGTTTGCTATCAGTTTTGTCATATTGTATATAGCCATAACCCGTATTTGGAAAAGTAGGTTTGATTCCCAAGGTCATCAGTATATCCTGCTGTTCACATAGTGTAAAACAGTTCTTTACATTGTCCTGAAATTCATCTTCTTGTTCTATCCAGTGGTCGGAAGGAGCTACAATAAAAACGGCATTAGGATTGCGTTTTTGAATCTTCATAGTAGCATAGAGAATACAGGGAGCCGTATTGCGCATAGAAGGTTCTAATACCAAATTCTCTTCTGTAATACCGGCTAATTGTGTTTTTACTAAGTTTTTGTAGATTTCATTAGTAGAGATAAGGATATTTTCCTTGGGGATAAAGCTAGCCAAACGTTGGTAAGTGCGTTGTAAGAGTGTTTGCCCCGTACCCAACATATCGTGAAATTGCTTAGGGAAAGCCCAAGTACTTACAGGCCAAAAACGAGAGCCAACGCCCCCCGCCATGATAATGGCATAATGATTCTTATTCATACTATTTGTAATAATAAAGCGCAAAAATACAATATATAAACCAATTAAGCAAAGAAAAGTAGCTATTTTTCTACTTTCAGATACCAGCTGAGCTGTTCTATTTTTTCAGCTGAAAAGTTTATAGCTTGTAAGTCATTTAGTGAACTGAGATTTCCTCGCTCTGAGCGGAAGATAAGTAGGGCTTCTACCTCTTTATAACTAAGATAAGGTATCTTGGAGAGCTCTTTTTTTGAAGCTTGGTTCAGCTCTATTTTGGTAACATGTGCAGGACTTAGTAGGTCAAAGTATCGCCATATTTCCGAGATAACTTCCTCAGAGAGGCCATATATCTCACCTAATTGCTTTTTGGAAGAAAAGCCTCCCAAACGTTCGCGGTATTTTAGGATGCGCTCAGAGAGTTTTTCTCCTATTCCTCGAATAGGCAATAAGTCCTCAGCAGTGGCGGTGTTAAGGTCTTTCTTTATAATCTTTGCAGTGGGTTTGTTATCATAGGAACTAGGATAGCCTGTCTTTTTTTGAGTAACCCAATCGGGAAATTTGAACAAAGGCTCAATCGTAGCCAAAAGAGAATCGGAAACTCCAGTTACCTCTTGGAACTCCTTAGCGGAATTGACATACTTACCCATCTCTCTAAAGGACTGTAATCGGGAGAGTTGTTCGACTGAAATTCCTAGAATATAGGCTTTGTAATCTGAAATAAAATTAGGATTAAAAGGAGTGATAGTATATTGGTTTGCTTTCTCCTGCTCCTTTAGGCTATCTATCCGTTGTTGGAAAGCAATAAGGTTTTCTTGAGAAAATGCTGCAGGAGGGGAGGGGATATCTATCGTAAGATAAGCTATTTGTAGCAATATGCAACAGCACAAAAGCCCCAAAACACCTCGTTTCTGTTGCTTTGTCCAATAGGAAAAACCAGTAGTATATCTTTTCATTTGAGAGAAAGCCTCATTAAGCGCTAACAAATGTACGATTTTTCAGATAGAAAAACAAGAAAAATATTTGGCAGTCATTTTGATTCTTCCTATATTTGCACCTACTAAATAACAAAGGTTTATTCATGAATAGAGTGCCTACTTACTTAAGTGATAATGTCCGAGATGTAAAAGAGGGTGATTATCTTTCGGTAGATATACAATCAAAAAAGGGAAACACCCTCTTTGAAGTATATTATTATGGAGGATTATTGGGAATAAAGGATCGAAAGTATCCTTTTATTGTAGATAATTATGAGGATGAGATGCCAATTCCTTGTAAAGTAGTAGCCAAAGATATAGAAACAGGTGAAGAAATATTGCTTTTTGATGGTTATCAACATGGTTATAATGCTATGTTCTGTGATGAGTTTGACCTAGAAGAAGTAGAAAAACGCGTCTTGGTGAAATACAATATTGCTCCTAGTCGAATTCATATAGATTTTGGTTATTCTATTGATTATGAAGAAGAAAAGGAAGATTATGAAATAGATGAAGATGATATGGTAACTCTGATCAATGGGGAAAGTCTTTCTTGGGAGGAGGTAAAAAGAAATGGATTTGACTTTATTTCTATCATTTGTGAAACAAAAGAAGGCGAAAAAGTAGAAATTGCTGCTTTAGAATTGGCCTAAACAATTAATAGTTAATTATTGATAATGAATTACATAGAGTACGATTTTACAGTATCACCTCTTGAGATGGGATCAGAAATTTTGATAGCTGAACTTGCCGAAGTAGGGTTTGATAGTTTTGTGGATACCCCTACCGGAATCAAAGCCTATATTCCTAAAGATAGTTGGAATGAGCAGATACTAGAGGATATTTATCTATTAGGAAATCCAGAATTTACTATCTCTTACCAAATAACTGAAATAGAACAAGTCAATTGGAATGAAGAGTGGGAAAAGAACTTTTCTCCCATAGTAGTGGAGGATCTCTGTACCGTACGAGCAAACTTCCATCCTGCACCTAATACACCCTATGATATTGTGATTACTCCAAAAATGAGCTTTGGTACAGGTCATCACGAAACAACTTATATGATGCTACAGCAATTACTTTCTTTGTCACTTGAGAGTATGAAAGTCTTGGATATGGGCTGTGGTACAGGAATCTTGGCTATCATGGCAGCTTTGCGTGGTGCTCGTGATATCACAGCCATAGATATAGATCCTTGGTGCGTGGAGAATGCCTCAGAAAATGTACAACAGAACGATTGCTCCTTTATTACTATAAAGGAAGGAGATGTTTCTCTAATTGCAGGAGAACACTATAACCTTATCTTAGCTAATATCAACCGAAATATTTTGCTTTCAGATATTCCTGCTTACGTCCAAACGTTGCTTCCTAAGGGATTGCTCTTAGTTAGTGGATTTTATGAGGAAGACCTAGCAGCGATAAAGGAGAAATGCCAAGAGGTAGGGCTTACTTACATTAGCCATATAGAGCGAAATCGTTGGGTATCAGCCAAATTCCAACGCCTATCATGATGACTACAGACGAGCGATACATACAGCGCTGCCTATTCTTAGCACATAAGGCTATGGGCTATACCTATCCCAACCCATTGGTAGGGAGTGTAATTGTTCATGAAGGAAAAATCATAGGGGAGGGTTGGCATACTAAGGCAGGTGAGCCCCATGCAGAGGTCAATGCTATTGCTTCTGTCAAGGATAAAAACCTGCTTAAGGAAAGTACCCTTTATGTGAATCTGGAACCCTGTGCACACTTTGGGAAAACGCCTCCCTGTGCTGACCTAATTATAGAAAAGGAAATCCCCAAGATTGTCATAGGCTGTGTAGATATTTATTCTAAAGTCGCAGGCAGGGGCATTGAACGCTTACAACAAGCAGGCCGAGAGGTTATTGTAGGGGTTTTGGAAGCCGAAAGCCAAGCGCTTAACAAACGTTTTTTTACCTTTCATGCTCAAAAGCGCCCTTATATCATTCTTAAGTGGGCACAAACGCGTGATGGCTTTATAGCGCCTTTGCAGCAAGCGCAGCAGGCACCTGTATGGATTTCTAACGCATTTTCTCAGCAACTTACTCACCTATGGAGGGCGCAAGAAGGTGCTATCTTGGTAGGCAAGCATACGGTAGAGAAGGATAACCCTTCCCTTACTACACGCCATTGGGTAGGGAATAACCCTTTGCGCTTGGTTATAGATAACGACAATTCCTTACCTAATTCTTTAGCCATTTTTCAGGGAGATCCTACGGTTGTTTTTACCTCAGTACAGGCAACCGACACCCCTAATATATCTTTTGCTCCACTTTCTTCTTCTGTTTCTATGCCTAAGCAAGTATGTAATTACCTATACGAGCAGCAAGTACAAAGTCTTATTGTAGAGGGAGGCGCTCAAGTACTCCAACAATTCATAGACGAAGGTCTATGGGATGAAGCTCGTATATTTGTAGGAAGCCCTCAATTTTCTGATGGTCTTAAAGCCCCACAACTTAGAGGAAACCTAATCACTACCCAAGAGATAGAGGGGGATTACTTGTTTGTTCTAAATCGGGATTGATGTTATACAGAGCTATAAACAAAGATTTGACGAGACCTTTGTTGAACCTACTTTAGCTATGGACATTTTTTATTTCTACGGAAGAACTGAAAAAACGCTTAATAAAAAGAGAGAATAATTTTATACATTCATAAGTTAGTATTTCTTACTATAATTATTTCTATAATCCTTATTATATTTGCTATAAGAGGTCTCTTTTTTTTGATCTGCAGAAGCACTATTAATATCTGAGAGAGGTATATCCTCAAAGAATGTGTTCTTTTGAGAAGGCTTATGCTTGGGAGACTCACCATAATAGTTGGCTTCTTTAGCCCCCTCTTTCAGTAACATAATGAAATAGTAAAAGGGAATCCACTGAAACCAGCCACTATTTCCCAGGTCATGACAACGCTTAGCGCCTTGGGCTAAGGAAAACCATCCTATAGGTATATATAAAAGTACTAAAAAGGCAGTATTTCCTTTAGTTTGGAGAATACTTGTAAGGATAAGAATACTTAAAAGAGTACAAATAATTAAACTTAGACCATATGTTGTTCTACCAATACGCCCTGAGAAAGAAAAAGCTGCTCTAAGTATAGCATATCCTACCTTAGTCTTCATAACCACATAGTTTTCTTCCTTTTTCTACAGCTTCTTTTACTGTTAATTTTTCTAAATCTGTAGAACATCGTCTCAGTCCTCTACAATTAGGGCTATAATGATAAGCATAACTATTAGAACCCTTGCAAATATATACATAGGTCTCACTTACTTCATTACTTGAGCAGGAGATCATACTTACTAATGAGATTCTAAATAAGGGAATAATTCTATAGGAAAGAATTGGTTTCATAAGAATTCTATCTAGTTAGAAATATGTTTTAAAAGATTCTTTAGTACATAAATACAATGAAAATATTTTAATTTTATAAATTAGCATTGTTAAATTTTCAATAGTTGTTAATCTATTTCTACTTCTTCCATAAGTTCAAGGACTTCCTCTTCTTCTCCAGCAACTGAGGTAGGGACATCTATGACTAGGTTTAGCCAGCGAGATTCGTTATTAAGCCTATAAATGAATGAGGTGTTGGAGAGTGCATCAAAGAACTCTTTGCATACCTTGACTTTGGTACTATAACTATTCATGGGTAGTTCTATGTCCTTTTCCTGAACTTGCGTTTTTCCTGTGATCAGAAAGTTAAAAGGGACAGTCCCCTTGAAATGTTGAGATAGATTCTTTAAAAAAAAAAGGTTCTCTTGGTTAATTTGGGGGAGTTCTATGGCCATTTGTAACTTGTTTATATTATCTTCTAGCGCATCTTCTAAAAAGCCTATATGAGTGAAAATAATCTTGGGACCAAAGGTACGTCCATCAGGGGTGGTATAGCCACCCTTGATATGAGCTTTGATAAAAACAAACTGCTTTTCGGATAGGAAAGGGCGGAACTTTAGGTATTCTTCGCCAAAGATACGAAATTCAGCCGTACCGCTATAGTCTTCTATGGTGAAAGCACCCCAGCCTTTTCCATTTTTGCTGGTAAGGTGTTCCATCTTGACAATCATACCTCCGAAACGTACGTCTTGGTTCTCCATACCTACAAAATCCTTGGTAAATTCTGCTGCTTCTCTATTGCAGAGGTAATCTAATTGGTACTTGAACATGTCCAAGGGGTGGCGAGAGATATAGATCCCTACAACTTCTTTCTCACGACGGAGTTCCTCTAAGGTGTTCCAAGGCTCTACCTCTGGCATCTTGGGTTCGGGGATTTGCACTTCTGGACTATCTCCAAAGAGGCTTAGCTGTATGGAGTGGGCACTCTCCTGTGATTTCGCACCATAGCGGATGATCTTTTCCAAGAAGTTCATATTCTCCGAAGGGCTTTGGTGGAAGAACTGGGCACGATGTACCCCTGGGAAGGAGTCGAACCCTCCCGCAAGGGCAAGACTTTCAAAGGCTTTCTTGTTGGCCGATTTAAGGTCTATACGCTTTGCCATATCAAAAACAGACTTGTAAGGGCCTTTTTCTCTCGTTTTTACAATGGTATCCACTGCAGCCTTACCTAATCCCTTAATGGCTCCCATACCGAAACGAATCGCCCCGTCCTTATTCACGGTGAACTTGTATTCGGATTCATTCACATCAGGACTGAGTACTTTGATACCCATGCGGTTACATTCGGAAAGGAAGAAACTGATGGACTTGATATCATTCATATTGTTGGAGAGTACCGCAGCCATGTATTCGGCGGGATAGTTCGCCTTGAGGAAAGCTGTTTGGTAGGCAATCCACGCATAACAGGTAGAATGTGATTTGTTAAAGGCATAGCTGGCAAAAGCTTCCCAGTCTTTCCAAATCTTCTCCAAGACCTCGGCAGGGTGTCCTTTTTTGCCTCCCCCCTCTATAAACTTAGGTTTCACTCAATCCTTTAAATCTTTTTTTGTGCTGTACAACATTATGTCTTGAGCTTTTTTCCCATCGCCTTTCTTAGTTTATCCGCTTCACCTTTGGTGAATCCAGCCAATTTCTGAGAGAGGAGCATTACCTGCTCTTGATATACGGTGATACCATAGGTATCCTTGAGGTATTCCTCCATATCAGCCAAGTCATAGGTAATAGGCTCTACTCCATGTTTGCGATGGATAAAGCTCGGTATGTATTCCATAGGTCCTGGTCGGTAGAGAGCATTCATAGCGATAAGGTCAGCGAAGACTGTAGGCTTGAGTTCGCGCATGTATTTCTGCATACCAGGGGATTCGTATTGGAAGACTCCGATAGTCTCTCCACGCTGAAAGAGGGCATAGGTGGGTTCGTCTTCCAAAGAAATATGGTCTATATCTAATTCGATCCCATGTCGCTTTTGGATCAATGACACCGCATCCTTGAGAATGGTGAGGGTCTTCAGTCCCAGAAAGTCCATTTTCAGTAGCCCTGCACTCTCTACTACGGAGTTGTCAAACTGGGTGATGAACAGGTCGGAGTCCTTTGCCAAGGCGACAGGGACAAAGTTGGTGATATCGTCAGGGGTGATGATAACTCCACAGGCATGTACTCCTGTGTTGCGTACTGAACCCTCTAAGATACGAGCCTGCTGAACAGTCTTAGCCGAGAGGTCACTGCCCTCAGCTATTTCCTTGAGCTGTTGTACTTTTGGTAGGTCACTACCCACTTTTTCCTTTAGGTCTTCATCGTTGAGGGTAAAGATTTTTTTGAGAGAAATATTAGGGATCAGTTTGGCTATTTGGTCGGCTTCCTTTAGCGGCAAGTCTAGTACACGTGCCGTATCACGTACAGAGGATTTGGCAGCCATGGTACCATAGGTAATGATCTGTGCCACTTGGTTTGCCCCATATTTTTCTATCACATAGTCTAGGACACGGCCACGCCCATCATCTTCAAAGTCAATATCAATATCGGGCATACTCACACGGTCGGGGTTGAGGAAACGCTCAAAAAGTAGGTCGTATTGGATAGGGTCTATATTGGTGATTCCCAAGCAATAAGCTACCGCTGATCCTGCTGCAGAACCACGACCAGGGCCTACTGAAACGCCCATATTGCGTGCGGCAGTAATGAAGTCCTCCACGATAAGGAAGTACCCTGGATATCCTGTTTTTTCAATGATAGAAAGCTCAAAATCAATGCGTTCGCGTATTTCTTCGGTAAGTTCCTTATACCTTTTCTCGGCACCTAAGTAAGTGAGGTGACGGAGATATTTGTTTTCTCCTTTCTTTCCAGTGGGATCATCGGCTTCTTGGAACTCCTCTGGGATATCAAACTTAGGAAGCAGGATATCACGAGCCAGTTCGTAAGGTTCTATTTTGTTTATAATTTCCTCAATAGAGAGGATGGCTTGGGGGATATCCTTGAACAATTCCTTCATCTGCTCGGAAGATTTGAAATAATACTCCTCATTGGGAAGTCCATAGCGAAATCCTCTTCCATGGCCTATAGGAGTAGCCTGTTTCTCTCCATCCTTTACACAGAGCAAAATATCATGTGCATTGGCATCTTTTGGACTGATATAATAAGTGTTATTGGTAGCTACCAATTTGATTCCATGCTTTTGAGCTAACTGAATCAGTACGGCATTAGCGCGGTTCTCATCCTCTTGGCCATGCCTTATAATTTCTATATAAAAATCCTCTTGGAACTGTTCTTTCCACCACAATAGGGCTTCTTCAGCTTGTTTTTCTCCCTGATTAAGAATTTTGGAAGGGATTTCACCATATAGGTTCCCTGAAAGTACAATGATATTTTTCTTATATTGTTCCACTATCTTCTTATCTATACGAGGGACATAGTAAAATCCCTTAGTATAGGCAATAGAAGCCATTTTGATAAGGTTTTGATAGCCCTCTTTGTCTTTGGCTAAAAATACTACTTGATAACCGTTGTCCTTTTTGCTTCTATCCAAATGATTTTCACAGATGTAAAATTCACAACCTATAATAGGTTTGATAATGGGTAGGGAAGCGGGTTCCCCATTTTCTTGTGCTTTGGCATTTTTAGCTTTCGCTTCTTTGTTATATTTAGAGACTTCTTTTATAAAGTGGAAAGCCCCCATCATATTACCATGATCGGTTAGGGCAACAGCGAGCATCTGTCCTTCACCGGTGGCCTTGACTAAGTCGGCAATGGAAGCAGTGGATTGTAACACTGAGAATTGGGTATGGTTGTGTAGGTGAGCAAAAGGAGCTGCTTCTAGTAAGGCAAGGTTTTCGGCCAACTGGGCAGAGGAGAGAGCAGTATCTTCTTTTTTGCTTTTGAGTTTTTCGGATGCAGCTTTAAGGTTAATATGCTGCAATCCCCAAAGTGCTACAGGAGTGGTATACTTCTCTTGGATAAGAGCCATGGACTCTTGGGAGAGTTGTTCAGAGGAGAAACCTTCCCCCCTGCGGATAAGTTCAAAGAAACAGCGAGCGGTCGCCTCCACATCGGCTGTTGCATTGTGAGCTTCGGCAAAGGGAGCCCCAAATAAAAACTGATGGAGTTCGGTAAGACTTGGATACTTAAACTTGCCGCCTTTACCTCCTTCTATTTTACAGAGTTCGGCAGTAATTTCAGTACAAGTGTCTAAAACAGGAAGTTCTCCCAGACGGGTAGTTACCCCATAACGGTAGAACTCAGCCCCCATGATATTGATATCAAAGCCAATATTCTGACCTACTATATATTGAGTTTTGCTTAGAGCTTTTTCAAATTCTTCAAATACATGATGAATACTTACCCCTTGTTCTGTTGCCAGCTCTGT